>ERZ724517.296-NODE-296-length-31130-cov-9.349413_pt1 | contig 31130 bp, 25 predicted proteins | sample MGYA00376050_ERZ724517 | MGnify/ENA primary metagenome ERZ724517 (study PRJEB28724, sample SAMN07190886) | activated sludge metagenome | isolation source: activated sludge of sewage treatment plant in Hong Hong | place: USA: Christiansburg, Virginia | collected... | reverse complement strand
AATTCCAGCGCAACCGCGAGCGCTACGAGTTCATGAAATGGGGCATGCAGGCCTTTGACACCTTTGGCGTGGTGCCGCCTGGCTTTGGCATCGTGCACCAGGTCAACCTGGAGTACCTGGCGCGTGGCGTACACAAGGCCAGGAACCTGTACTACCCCGATACGCTGGTGGGCACCGACAGCCACACCACGATGATCAACGGCATCGGCGTGGTGGGCTGGGGGGTGGGCGGTATCGAGGCCGAGGCCGCCATGCTGGGCCAGCCGGTCTACTTTTTGACGCCCGACGTCGTGGGCTTTGAGTTGACCGGCCGCCTGCGAGAAGGCGTGACCGCCACCGACCTGGTGCTGACCGTGACCGAAGTCCTGCGCCAGCACAAGGTGGTGGGCAAGTTTGTCGAGTTTTATGGCGAAGGCACGGCCAGCCTGGCGGTGCCGGACCGGGCCACCATTGCCAATATGGCACCCGAATACGGTGCCACCATGGGCTTCTTCCCGGTGGACGAGAAGACGATTGCGTACTTTGAAGGCACGGGCCGCACCCAGGCCGAGATACAGGCTTTAGCGGCCTACTTCAAGGCGCAAGGCCTGTTTGGCGTACCCAAGGCAGGCGACATTGACTATTCGCAAGTAGTCACGCTGGACCTGGGCCGGGTCACACCCAGCCTGGCCGGCCCCAAGCGACCACAGGACCGCATCGAGTTGGGCCAGGTGGCCAGCCAGTTCGCGTCATTGTTCTCCAAGCCCAATGCCGAGAATGGCTTCAACCAGCAGGCCGCCGTCTTCCATACCCGCCACCTGTTGCGCGCCTCCGGGGAAACTGTGGCGGCCAAGGTGCCGCAGACGCCGCCCACACCGCCGGGAGCCGCCCGCACGGTGGTGGAGATGGAGGCCAACAAGCCCACACTAGCCGCGGACCACGCCCCGGCCGTGGCGTCCGCAACGGCGGCGGCCAGCGGCAAACCGGACATCACCATAGGCCACGGCGACGTGCTGATAGCCGCCATCACCAGCTGCACCAACACCTCCAACCCCAGTGTGATGCTGGCCGCGGGCCTGCTGGCCAAGAAGGCGGTCCATGCCGGGTTGAAGGTGGCGCCGCACATCAAGACCTCGCTGGCGCCGGGCTCACGCATCGTCACCCAGTACCTGACGGATGCCGGTTTGCTCCCCTATCTGGAAAAACTGGGCTTTGCGCTGGCCGGCTACGGCTGCACCACCTGCATTGGCAATGCGGGCGACCTGACGCCCGAGCTCAATGCCGTCATCACCGCCAATGACCTGGTGTGCGCGGCGGTGCTCTCGGGCAACCGCAACTTCGAAGCGCGCATTCACCCCAACCTGAAAGCCAACTTCCTGGCCAGCCCGCCGCTGGTGATGGCCTACGCGATTGCTGGCACCGTCACCAAAGACCTGATGACCGAGCCAGTGGGGCAGGGCAAGGGCAAAGATGGAAAGTTAAGGGACGTGTACCTGGGCGACATCTGGCCTACCAGTGACGAGATCTACCAGTTGATGAAGTTCGCCATGCAGGGCAAGGCCTTTCGTAAAAACTACGCCAAGGTCCAGACCGAGCCGGGCAAGCTATGGGGCAAGATCAAGGGTGTCACCGGCCAGGCCTACACCTGGCCCACCAGCACCTACATCGCCGAGCCCCCGTTCTTCGACGGGTTTGCTATTGAATCAGGAGCGGTATCGTCAGATTCCACGAGGGCTAGAGGCCAGAAAAGCATAAGCGTTCAGGGCGCGCGCATCATGGCGCTGTTTGGCGACTCCATCACCACCGACCATATTTCGCCGGCCGGCAACATCAAGGAGACATCGCCGGCCGGCCAATGGCTGCTGGCGCATGGCGTGCAGAAGGCCGACTTCAACTCCTACGGCGCGCGCCGGGGCAACCACGATGTCATGGTGCGTGGCACCTTTGCCAATGTGCGCATCAAGAACCGGATGCTGCCACAGCGCTCCGATGGTTCGCAGGAAGAGGGCGGCTTCACGCTTTACCAAGGTTCGCGGGGCGCGCCGGGTGCCGCTGGCGTCGGCGACAAGCTCTCCATCTTCGACGCCGCCACGCGCTACCAGGCGGCGGGCATTGGCACGGTGGTGTTTGCCGGCGAGGAATACGGTACCGGGTCCAGCCGGGACTGGGCGGCCAAGGGTACGCACTTGCTGGGCATCCGGGCTGTGGTGGCGCAGAGCTTTGAGCGCATCCATCGCAGCAACCTGGTGGGCATGGGCGTGTTGCCGCTGCAGTTCAAGGTCGGTCAGAGCTGGCAGACCATGGGGTTGCGCGGCGACGAGTTGATCGACATCATTCCCGATGCGCAACTGACGCCGCAGAGCGAGGCACAACTGGTCATTACCCGGGCGGATGGCACGCAGTCGCGCCACACGCTGTTGCTGCGTATCGACACACCCATCGAGGTCGACTACTACCGGGCCGGGGGCATCCTGCCCTATGTGCTGCGCCAGTTGTTGACGCAGTAGGCGGTCCGTGCGCCGGGCGTCAGGCCCGTGCCGCGACGCGGCTGGTGCGCTTGCGTGCAGGGGCCTTGGCCGGTGCTGCCTTGACCGTTACAGCCCTGGGCTTGGCGGCGGCCTTGGGCAATCGCGCGACCGCAGGGACTGGCCTGGCCGGCGCCACGGTCCCCAGCGCCTCGGGTGGCACCGGTGCCTGCGCCCGTGCCAGCTCCAGCAGCATGCGGTGTTCGGCCAGCAGCGCATCGGCCAGGTCGTTCACGTCCGGCACGGCGCGCCGGCAGGCGATCAGGCCATAGTCCAGGCGGCCGTTGTAGCTCTGCACCGTGACGTTGAGCGCCATGCTGTGCGAGGGAATGGACACCGGGTAGTAGCTGACCACCTTGGCACCGCCAAAGTAGAGCTGCACTGGAATGCCGGCCACGTTGGAGATGATCAGATTGGCCAGCGGCGGCATGACATTGGCCAGGCGCGAACGACTGAACAGCGAGGCCAAGGCCGACATCAACCAGGGCGCCGCCGGCAGCGGAAAGTCGGTGGGAATGGCGGCCTTGAAGCGGCCCATCATTTCCTTGGTGGTGGCCGAGGCAGCGTGGATCTTGCGGATGCGCTCCAAAGGGTCCTTGATGTCGGTGGCCAGCCCCATGGTGACCATGCTGACCTGGTTGTTGTTGGAGGTGTCCCCTTCCGCACGCAGGCTCACCGGCACGGCTGCCACCAGGGGTTTGGCCGGCAGGTCGCCGTTTTCCTTGAGGTAGGTGCGCAGCGCACCGGCGGTGGTGGCCATGACCACGTCGTTGAGTGACACGCCCAACAGCTTGGCAATCAGCTTGACCTCGGCCAGTGGCACGGTGCGTCCGGCAAAGGTGCGCTGGTTGGTGATGGCCACGTTCAGCGGCGTGCGGGGCGCAAACAGCGTCAAACCCTTGGGCAGCGACCAGTCGCGCTTGCCGTGTGCGTCCTTCTCGGGGATCAGCGCACTCTTGGCCGAGCGCAGCACCAGCGGCAAGGACTTCACCAGGCCCACCGACTGTGCCACCGTGTTGCGCACGGCGGCGCCCAGCAATTCGGCCACGCCCAGTTGGTAGTGGTGGCGCCGCCCGCGCGGACGGGGCGGCTTGATGACACGGCCGGTGGCCTCCAGGTCGAACAAGGCCTTGGCCACGGCCACGCCGGCCTGACCATCCAGCCCGGCATGGTGGGCCTTGATGTAGAGGGCCACCTGGCCGCTTTTGAGGCCATCAATCACGAACAGCTCCCACAGCGGACGGCTGCGGTCCAGCAGGCTGGAGTGCAGGCGGGCCACGTACTGCTGCAACTGGCGGTTGCTGCCGGGCTTGGGCAGGGTGACGTGGCGGATGTGGTAGTCCAGGTCGATGTCCTCGTCCTCCACCCATACCGGGTTGGAAATATCGAGCGGCATCAGCGCCAGCTTGCGGGTAAAGACCTCGGCCAGGTGCAGCCGCTGCGCCAGCATGGCCTTGGTGTCTTCAAAGAAATCGCCGCTATAACCTTCCGGCAAATCGAGCACGTTGAGCGAACCGATATGCATGGGCATTTCGGGCGACTCCAGGTGCAAAAACGCCGAATCCACGCCGCTGAGATGTTTCATGCCCGAGGTCCTTTTGCAAAAGTATGGGATACGGCAAAGACGATAGCAGCACCCCGGCGCCCGCGCAATAACGCGGGTGACAGGCGGCTTGCAGCGCGTTTCGGTCCTGACGCCAGCACGGATCGTCCGTCGACGCAATAATGTGCCTTCCCCATCTTTGACAACCCAGGAGATCCAGAAATGAAACCGTTTCCCCGTTCTGCAGTCGGTGTTCTTCTCGCCATCGCGGCAACTGGTGCTGCGCTGACGCCAGCGGCGCAGGCCCAGCCCGCCAGCATGTCGTTTTTCGTGACCAGTGCCGGCAAGGGCAATGGCGCGGACCTGGGGGGGCTGGCCGGTGCCGACGCGCACTGTGCGGCGCTGGCCAAGTCGGCCGGTGCCACGCAGACCGGGTGGCGCGCCTACCTGAGCACCACCAAGACGGCGACCGAACCTGGCGTCAACGCACGCGAGCGCATCGGCAAGGGGCCGTGGCAAAACGTCAAGGGTGTCGTCGTGGCGAAAAGCGTTGATGACCTGCATTCCGACGCGACCAACGTCACCAAGCTCACGGCCCTGACCGAAAAAGGCGAGCCTGTCAGCGGCCGGGGCGACACGGTCAATACCCATGACATGCTGACCGGTTCAGACCCGGCCGGCCGGTACTCCACGGCCGGCGGCGACACCACCTGCGGCAACTGGACCAAGAGCGGCGAAGGCTCGGCCATCGTCGGCCACCATGACCGTATGGGTATTGGCGAAGCCTGGGATGCGAAGTCGTGGAACTCGTCCCACGGCTCACGCGGCTGCAGCCAGGAGAACCTGAAGGGCTCCGGCGGGGCGGGCCTGTTCTATTGCTTTGCGGCCAATTGACGGGGCGTTCGCGTACCCGGTGTCACCCGCTGCTCCATGAAAATCCTGGTTGTTGAAGACGAACACAAGACGGGCGACTACCTGCGCCAGGGGCTGGCGGAATCGGGTTTTCTGACGGAGCTGGCCAGCAACGGCGTGGACGGCCTGCACCAGGCGCTGACGGGTGACTTCGATTTGCTGGTGCTGGATGTGATGCTGCCCGGGCTCGACGGCTGGCAGGTGCTGGAGCGCCTGCGCCAGGGCGGCAAACAGATGCCGGTGCTGTTCCTGACCGCGCGCGACCAGATCGAGGACCGGGTCAAGGGCCTGGAGCTGGGGGCCGACGATTACCTGGTCAAGCCCTTTGCCTTTTCGGAGCTGCTGGCGCGGGTGCGCACGCTGCTGCGCCGGGGCCAAAGCAGCATAGCGCCCACGGTGCTGCGTGCCGCCGACCTGGAGCTGGATCTGCTGCGCCGGCGCGTCACCCGTGCCGGCAGCCGCATCGACCTGACCGCCAAGGAGTTCGCGCTGCTGGAGCTGCTGCTGCGCCGCCAGGGCGAGGTGTTGCCACGCTCCATGATCGCGTCGCAGGTGTGGGACATGAACTTTGACAGCGACACCAATGTCATCGACGTGGCCATCCGCCGCTTGCGCGCCAAGGTCGACGACCCGTTCACGCCGCGGCTGATCCGCACCGCGCGCGGCATGGGCTATGTGCTGGAGGCACCTTGAAACCTGGCCTGTCGCTGACCGCACGGCTGACGCTGCTGTTTGCGATGGGCGCCACCGTGGTCCTACTGGGCCTGGGCTGGCTGATCAGCCAGTCCATTGAGCGCCACTTCGAAGACCTGGACCGTGAGGCCCTGCAAGCCAAGTTGATGCTGGTGCACCATGCGATTGCCCGGGTCACGTCCACGACCGAGCTGGCCCGCCTGCCATCGCTGTTGGGTGATGCCGCCACCGGCCACCACGACCTGCTGATGCAGATCACCGGCGCCGACGGGCAAATCGTGTTGGCGTCTCGCAATGGGGAGTTTTCCGGCGATTGGCGTCCCACCGGTTTGGCGGCCGATGGCGCGCAACTGTTGCACTGGTCCAGCGGCGGCCACCGCTTCCGCGGCCTGGTGTCGGCCATGTCGACCAGCATCCCCGGTGCGCCGCCCCTGCAGGTCGCCGTGGCCCTGGACATTGCGCACCATGAGGTCTTCATGGATGGGTTGCGCCAGACGCTGTGGCTGTTTGTGGCCGGTGCCGCTGTGGTCACGGGCCTGCTGGGCTGGTTTGCCGCCATGCGGGGCCTGGCGCCGCTCAAGGCCATGCGTGCGCGCGCCGCGCTGGTGAGCGCCCATACGCTGGATCAGCGGCTGCCCACGGACGCCGTACCCACCGAACTGGCCGCACTGGCCACCACGCTCAACGAGATGCTGAAGCGGCTGGAGGAAGCCTTTCGCCGGCTGTCGGACTTTTCGTCGGACATTGCCCATGAGCTGCGCACGCCGGTGAGCAATCTGATGACGCAAACCCAGGTCTCACTGTCGCGCGACCGTGATGCGGCCGGCTACCGGGACATTCTGGAGTCCAACGCCGAGGAGTTCGAGCGACTGGCCCGCATGATTGCCGACATGCTGTTTCTGGCCAAGGCCGACCACGCGCAGGCCGCCGCCCAGCCCCTGGTCCACTGCGAGCGTGTCGATCTGGAGCGCGAGGTGCGTGAGCTGTTCGAGTTTTATGACGCGTTGGCCGACGAAAAGGGCGTTCGCCTGGAAATGAGCGGGCAGGCCGTTGCAATGGGCGACCGCCTGATGCTGCGCCGCGCGCTGGGCAACCTGCTGTCAAACGCCTTGCGCTATACCGCGCCGGGGGGCGCTGTGCAGGTGCGTCTGGACATGCAGGCGGGACGGGCCTCGCTGGCAGTCAACAATCCCGGTGCAACCATTGCGCCCGAGCATTTGCCCCACGTGTTTGAACGTTTCTACCGCGCCGACGCTTCACGCCAGAGTGCCACGGGTGAGGGGACCGGCTTGGGGCTGGCCATCACGCAGGCCATCGTGCTGGCCCACCGTGGCCACATTGCCGCCACCTCGGCAGATGGACACACCTGTTTCACGGTGGAGTTGCCGGGCGTCTGAAAGCGTTTCAAAACGTAAGCGCAAACCTGCTGATGTGGTCCCGGGCGGTCCGGTGGGGTACCATTCGCCCGCATTTTTAAGGAACACATCCATGGCTTTGTCAGTTTTTTCCTCCCCGGTTTCGTCGCGCGCTTTGGCAATCGGTGTCTGCGTGGTGTCGGCGATTGCTGGCCTGTCGGGGTGCGGCAAGCAGGGCACTGAACTGGGTGGCGGCAGTTCCGAAGTCACTGGCTCGGCAGGTCCGGTGGGCGCCAAAGGCGAGAACAAGTCCCTGGTGAAGTGCGATGCACCTATCGCCACCCTGGCATTGGCCGAAAATCCCAATGGCTACACCATGAGCAGTAGCTACAACCTGCCGAGTTCACCGGTGCCGCTGGTGCGCCTGCTGGCGCAACAAAGCGGTTGTTTTCGCGTGGTCGACCGCGCCGCCGGCTTGCGCGGCACTATCCAGGAGCAGCAGCTCAAGGAAAGCGGCGTACTGCGCAAGCAGGGCAACACGGTGGAAAAAGGCAAGGGATACGAGGCGCAGTACACATTGACCCCCAATCTGACCTTCAGTGAGCAGGACGCGGGCCGCAGCCTGGGCGGCGTGCTGGCGCACATACCCGTGGTACGTGACCTGGGCGCATTGATCGGTGTCGTGGAGCAAATCAAGTTCAAGGAAGCACAGGTCGCGCTGCTGCTGACCGACAACGAGACTACCGAGCAAGTCTCAGCCGCCACCGGTTCCGCCCGAACGACGGATCTGGGGCTGGGAGGCTTGGCGTTTGGAGGTATGGGGGGTGCAGGCGGCGTTGGATGGAGCAATACCAACGAGGGCAAGGTCATAGCCGCTGCATTTCTGGATGCACACAACAAGCTGGTGGTGCAGGCCCGCGGATTGCAGGCCAAGGAATTGCCACCGCCGGTAGCTGTCAGGAAGGTGGGTGGCGCATGATCGACGGTACGATATAAACATCAATGGTTCACAAATTGGAGTAAGAGTGTCATGAACATCACCACCGTCGGCATCATCGGCGCAGGCACCATGGGCAACGGCATTGCGCAGGTCTGCGCCACCTCGGGCATCCACGTCGTCATGGTCGACATTTCCGAGGCGGCCGTGGCCAAGGGCATTGCCGCCTTGACCGGCAGCCTGGAGCGTTTGGTCAAGAAGGAAAAGATCACCCCCGCGGACCGCGACGCGGCCCTGGCGCGCATCAAGGGCAGCACCAACTACGAAGATCTGAAGTCATCGCAACTGGTGATTGAAGCCGCCACCGAGAACCACGACCTGAAGGTCAAGATCCTCAAGCAGATTGACGCCATCGTGCCGGCCGACGTCATCATCGCTTCCAACACCTCGTCCATCTCCATCACCAAGCTGGCCGCCATGACCAGTCGCCCCGACCGCTTCATTGGCATGCATTTCTTCAACCCCGTGCCGATGATGGCGCTGGTAGAGATCATCCGCGGCCTGCAAACCAGCGACGCAACCCATGAGGCCGTGCAGTCCATGGCCAAAGCCTTGGGCAAGACACCCGTCACGGTGAAAAATTCCCCGGGCTTCGTCGTCAACCGCATCCTGGTGCCCATGATCAACGAGGCCTTCTTCGTGCTGTATGAAGGCCTGGCCACGCCCGAAGACATCGACGCCGGCATGAAGCTGGGCTGCAACCAGCCCATCGGCCCGCTGGCCCTAGCTGACATGGTGGGCCTGGACGTCTGCCTGGCGGTGATGGAGGTCTACCTCAGTGAGTTCGGCGACAGCAAATACCGGCCTTGCCCGCTGCTGCGCGAGATGGTGGCTGCAGGGCGGCTTGGGCGCAAGACGGGGCGAGGGGTGTACCAGTACTGACGGACGCGAGCTGAATTTGCGACCCGGGACGCACGATGGCCGAACAAGAAATCTATTACGAGATGCTCTGGGACTGCACCCAGTGCAACACCAAAGGCCTGCTGGGCGACAGCCACCGGCATTGCCCGACCTGCGGCGCCGCGCAAGACCCCGGCAAGCGCTACTTTCCCCAGCCTGGCGAAGAGGTCGAGGCCAGGAACCACAAGTTTGTTGGCGCTGACTGGAGCTGCGCCTATTGCAGTTCTCCTAACTCGGCTGCCGCCGCGCACTGCACCAATTGCGGCGCGGGCCAGGACGGCACCAAGCCGGTGGCCACCGTCACAGACACTGCCGCGCCTCCTGCTCAGCCTGCAACCGCACCCGCACCGGTTGCACGCAGCCTGGGCTGGCTGCGATGGGCGTTGGCCGCATTGGCCCTGGTGGTGGTCGGCTTCATCTTTTTGTTCTCCAGCACCAAGGAAACAGCGGCGACGGTGGCGCAGCGCACATGGGCGCGCGAGATCCAGATCGAGCAGATGGCAAGGGTGTCGGACACCGCCTGGTGTGACAGCGTGCCGGCCGATGCCTATGGCGTGTCGCGCAGCCGCGAACAGCGTTCCACGCGCCAGGTGGCGGACGGCCAGACCTGCCATGACGAGCGCATCGACAAGGGTGATGGCACCTTTGTGAAGCGGCGCGAATGCACGCCGCGCTACCGCAATGAGCCGGTGTACGACGACCGCTGCCGCTACCAGGTCAACCGCTGGCGCAGCGTGCGCACGCTGAAGGCCGACACCCAGAATGCCTTGATGCCCGTCTGGCCCGCGGTGAGTAATCTGAACGCCAACTTTCTGGGTGCTGGCGGGGGCGGCGGCATGGGCGCACTGGGCGCCGAGCGCGAGGGCCCGCGGCGGGAGAACTATGTGCTGACGCTGGCATCAGGTGGCAAGACCTGGACCTGCAATGTGTCCGAGGCTGTGTGGAACAAATACCAGGAAGGCGCAAGCACTCCGATCAAGGTGCGCCTGACCGGCGGCGCCGACTGCGACAGCCTGAAGTAACGCGATCGCGCTTCACGCAGCCAGGTACCGCGCCTCCAGGTGCCTGCGGAAGTGGCTGGCGTTCAGTGGCTCACCGGTAGCGCGGGTCACCAGTGCGTCGGTGGACCAGCGGCTGGCCTGGCTCCAGATGTTGGCGTCCAGCCAGTCCATCACCGGTGACAGGTCGCCGCCCGCAATGCGTGCATCCATATCGGGGTGCAGCTTGCGGATGGTGGCGAAATACTGCGCGGCGTACATGGCGCCCAGCGTGTAGCTGGGGAAGTAGCCAAACATGCCCATGGGCCAGTGGATGTCCTGCATGCAGCCGTTTTCAAAATTGCCCGCCACGTCCACACCCAAGTAGTCCTGCATCTTGCCGGCCCACAATGCGGGAATATCCTCGGCCTCTATCTCCCCCGCAATCAGTGCGCGCTCAATCTCAAAGCGCAGGATCACGTGGGCCGGGTAGGTCAGTTCATCGGCATCCACGCGGATAAAGCCGCGCTGCACGCGGGTGATCATGCGGGCCAGGTTGGCCGCATCGAATGCGGCCTGGTCGCCCAGGTGTTTTTTGACCAGCGGCGCGATCAACTGCAGAAAGGCCGGGTTGCGGGCCAGTTGCATCTCAAACGACAGGCTCTGGCTCTCGTGTATGCCCATGGAGCGCGCGCGCCCCACCGGCAGGTGCAGTGTGTCGCGCGGCAGGCGCTGCTCGTAGCGCGCGTGGCCGGTCTCGTGGATGATGCCCATCAGACTGGGCGCGAAAGTGGCTTCGTTGTAGCGGGTGGTGATGCGCACATCCTGCGGCACACCGCCACAAAACGGGTGGGTGGAAATGTCGAGCCGTCCACCTTCAAAGTCAAAGCCCAGCAAGCCCATCACTTCCACACCCAGGGCGCGCTGTTTATCGATGGCAAAGGGTCCGGTTGCGGCCACCACGGTCTCGTTCTGCTGCTTGGTGATGACCTTGCTGATGAGGTCCGGCAGCCAGGTCTTGACGTCCCCAAACAGCTGGGTGATGGCAGTCTCCGACATGCCGGGCTCAAACTTGTCCATCAGGGCTTCATAAGGCGTGGTGCCGGTGGCATCGGCCAAAAACTTGGCTTCTTGACGGGCCAGCTTCACCACCTCGCGGAAGTTGCCCAGAAAGCCCTGCCAGTCATTGGCCTTGCGCTGCGTGCGCCAGGCGTGTTCGCAGCGGGCACCGGCCAGGCTTTGGGCTTCGACCAGCTCTTGCGGCAGGCGGTTGACCAGGGCCCACTCGCGCTGCATTTCGGCCAGGCTGGCTTGATCGGCGTCGGCCAACTCGGCCTTCTCCGCCGCGGCAAACAAGGCTTTGAGCGCGGGGTCGGTCAGCGTCTGGTGCATCAGAACCTGCAGCTCGGCCATGGCGGCGGCGCGCGCTTCGTTGCCCTTGGCGGGCATCATGGCGGCCTGGTCCCAGCTGGCGATGGAGGCCAGGTGGCTGAAGTGGTGCAGGCGTTTGAAGGTGGCGTTCAGCGGGGCCAGTGTGGATGCGGTCGTGGAAGTCATGACGGTCATGGAATGGGTCCTAGGGAATTGGTCGGGTCGGAACGGTGCGGTTGCAGATGTTGCTGTGCAGCGCACTGCGCACGGCCCAGCCGCCAATGGCGTGGCGGCTGGCTTCCACCAGCTTGCGCCAGGTGGTGGTGTCGGTGCGCAGGATCTCGATGGCGGGTTGCTCTGCCGCGGGCATGTCGGCCAGTACGCTGGCGCGGGTGATGGGTACGTAGTGCTCGGGCTTGTCATAAAAGCCCATGGCGCCAGGGCCGCGCGGCAGCGACGACAACACCTCCATGCCCTTGACCACACGGCCCACCACGGTGATGTTCAGGTCTAGCGCCCGCGGCGCCTGGCCGTTGATGGCATACAGGCTGGTGCCATTGCTGCTATCGGGCTTGGTGCTGCGCGCAGCGCCCACCATGCCATAGCAGTGGGCCAGCCAGGCCTTGTTCTTGGCGGGGGCAGCCGCCACCGGCATGCCATCCACAAAACCGCTGACGGGCGCCCAGCCATCGGGGTCGGTGAACCGCGTGAGCGGCAAGCCCTTGAACGGAATCGAAAACTCGGCCGGCAAGTTGGCCAGCGCCGTGCCCAGGGGTTTGACCTTGTCCTTCTCTTTTTCTTCATCCGCCGGATCGGCCCACTGCGTCACATAGTTGTCCTGCACCCGCACCACGGCCGAGCCGGTGTAGTAGCCCTCGCGCGCCAGCGTGCGGATGTTGGCCGCGTGCTGGGGCGCAAAGCGCGGCGCCAGCTCCAGGATGACCTGCTGGCCGTTGATCTCCATGACCAGCGTGTTCTCGGGGTCCAGGCGGCGCCAGTCGCTGGGGGTGGACTGTTTGATGATGTCGGCCTGGCTGGTGCGGGGCGGCTGTGCGGACTGCGCGGCGGGGCACGCCAGTAGCGTAAGCAGAGACAGCACCAGGGGTGTTGATGCGCGGTGGTTCAAGAGCAGACTCCTTTTGGGGTATGGCAAATCGCAGCGGCTGGTGGCGACTGCGTGGTCAAGGCCGCCAGCATAACGCGACTGGCTCTATCGTGCTGCACGTCGCAAGACCACAAAATTTTGGAGCGCTTGACGGGGCCAGTGCGCACGTACGATAGCTATCAAACGAATAGCTAACTACGCAATGTTTGCGAGGGCTACACCGTGTTCTTTTGGCGACGTGCCAGCCTTGGTGCGTCACGTGACGTGACATCTTGCCCGATGCGCGGTGCGCCGTTTACGCGGTACACGCTGTGGGCTATAGTGCTCCCACGTTGGGGTTGGACGAAGCGCCCGACGCTCACACCAAGTTGCCAGCATAGGCGACCAAATCGGCAGGGACGGCAATGCATTTCATTTTTCGGCAAGATTCGTTGCAAACCAAGGCTGCGTGCGCTTTGGCGCGTGCTGGGGGTCTGCGTATGCAGCAGGTGAGTGCATTTTTATCTGGCCGGATAAACTGGAATTGCCGGGATATCGGATGAACTACATCACGTTCAAGGCTTTCACTCTAGAAGGATGCGCATGAGATCACCGGCAGAAACAGAACGCGACTTAGACGAAACGCTTCAGGCCAATCGAGAACACGAGCAGGAGTTGATGCTGTTGCGCAGCATGATCTCGGCATTGTTTCTACATCATCCACAGAAACAGCAAGTTCTGGTGCGTTTCGAAGCCGAAATCAGAGACATGCTTGCCACGGCTCCAAAGGGCACCGACCCCGAATACTTGGTAGAACTCATGGCTCGGATGCAGCAGCACAAACTAGCTTACGAACAACCGCCGTCGAAACGAGCACCCTCCTGATTGCAATGCTATTTGAGCCGGCAGGGTTGTTTTTCATGTGCACCCTCACTTGCGCATCAAGTTCAGCGGAGCGTTTGGGAGTTACGGCGCTGAGACTAGCTTCGCCAGATTCTGGGACGGGGGAGGCATCGTCGCAGTTGCGACTATGCAAACGTGCCAACGCTTCTACGGCGCGCGGGGTCGGTTGTTCGGCGTTAATGTGTGGTCACCTTTCATTTCTGCGTTAAATCTTTTCGCTCACACAACAAACTCTGCCATCTGCCTATGAAACCAGACGATCTGGCGAGCCTCAGTCTCAATGACACTGGCCTCGTCTATAAGGACAAGACTTATCCCCTGCCGACCATCAGGCACCTGCGATTCGCCCGCATGGAAGTCACAACCTACGTTGTTCCTGTCAAACTTGGAACCGAAGGCAGCGTTGGCCTGATGATGGAGTTCAGTAACGGAGAGAGTCTGTATTTCCAAGAAAAACCAGGCTGGTTGCTAACGAGCAGTCATCACAAGATCAACGGCATCGTTGAGCTCTACGAGCATCTTTCCAAGTCAACCTTTGAACAGCGACTGCAAGGCTACTTGTCCGAGTTGCAGGCCGTGGGAACTTTCACCTATGCTGGATACCGTTTTCACACCTCGAAGCGCTCAATCGAGCGCGATGGGCAACAGTTCACTGCCGACAAAACGGAGTTCCTCCGACACTACAACTACATCGAATTGAAGCCACGGAACCAGAGCCTTCTTGAGAAGGCAAAGATGCAGTTGTGGGGTGGGAAGGTCCAAGCGATTGACACATTGACGGATACAGACGTGATCTTTAGTCTCCTTGCACACTTCTATGGCATGCGCTGGAACTGATGGCAGACCGCTCGCGCCAGCAGTTTGGCCCTTCCTGATGCTCGTCTCGGAAACGCCGAAGCAGGGTGCCGCTTAACAGTGCATGCGGCGTGCCGGGAGGCTCGAAGATCGAACAATTGATTTGATTGAAAACCTGAGCGCCAGTTCGTAACCCGTCGAAGCCGCCGCACCTACAGCTCATAATTCGCCGCCCTAGACGTCTTTGCAGAAGGTGCTGTGAGAAAAACAGCCGCTAGCCCTCGTGGAATAAGACAAAGCAGCTCCTAATTCAGTAGCAGTCAACAAGTCCTACTGCAAATCAAACCGCACCCCCTGCGCCAGCGGCAACTCCCGCGAGTAGTTGACGGTATTCGTCGCCCGGCGCATATAGGCCTTCCAGGCATCCGACCCCGATTCACGCCCACCGCCCGTCTGCTTCTCGCCACCAAAGGCCCCGCCAATCTCCGCGCCCGACGTGCCGATGTTGACATTGGCAATGCCGCAGTCCGATCCCGCCGCGGACATGAACTGCTCGGCCTCGCGCACATCGGTGGTGAAGATGGAGGACGACAGACCCTGCGGCACATTGTTGTTGAGCGCGATGGCCTGCGCCAGGTCGGTGTACTGCATCACATACAGGATGGGCACGAAGGTCTCGTGCCGCACCACCTCGGTCTGCGCGGGCATTTGTACCAGGGCAGGGCGCACGTAGTAGGCCTCGGGATAGCGGTCTTGCAGCACGCGTTCACCACCGGCCACTACACCGCCTTGCTCGCGTGCTTGCTGCAATGCGGACTGCATGGCGTCAAACGCCGCACCATCAATCAGCGGCCCCACCAGTGTGCCGTCTTCCAGTGGTGAGCCGATGGTGAAGCTGGCAAAGGCGCGGGTCAGGCGGGACACCAGATCGGCGTGGATGGAGCTGTGCACGATCAGGCGGCGTGCCGTGGTGCAGCGCTGGCCGGCGGTGCCGGCTGCGGCAAAGGCCACGGCGCGCACGGCCATGTCCAGATCGGCCGAGGGCGCGACGATGATGGCGTTGTTGCCGCCCAGCTCCAGCAGGCTGCGGCCAAAGCGCGCGGCCACGCGCGGCCCCACGGCCTGACCCATGCGGGTGCTGCCGGTGGCCGACAGCAGCGCCACCTGCGGGTGGTCCACCAGGGCTTGGCCCACATCGGCGCGGCCCATCAGCAGCTGCGACAGATTGGCGGTGCGCTTGGCACCAAAGCGTTGGCAAGCACGGTCAAACACGGCTTGGACTGCGAGAGCACACAACGGTGTTTTTTCGGATGGCTTCCACACCACGGTGTCGCCACACACCAGGGCCAAGGCCGCGTTCCAGGCCCACACGGCGATGGGAAAGTTGAAGGCGGTGATGACACCCACCACACCCAGAGGGTGCCAGGTTTCCATCATGCGGTGGCCGGGGCGCTCGGATGCAATCGTCAGGCCGTAGAGCTGGCGCGACAGGCCCACGGCAAAGTCGCAGATGTCGATCATCTCCTGCACTTCGCCCAGGCCTTCGGACAGCACCTTGCCGGCCTCCAGCGACACCAGCGTGCCCAGGGCCTGTTTGTGCGTGCGCAGCTCCTCGCCCAACAGGCGCACCAACTCGCCGCGCTGGGGGGCGGGCACGCTGCGCCAGGTTTGTTGTGCGGCATGGGCGCGGGCGATGACGGCGGCAACTTCGGCCAACGGTGTTGCATGCACCTGGCCCAGGGCGCTGCCGTCAATCGGCGAATGCGAGAGCAGGCTGCCGCCCTGGCAGGCGTCAGCAGGTACGCCCAGCGATGCCATCAGGGTCTGAACAGTGGGGTGGTGGTTTGGCATGGTGGCTCCGCAAAAAATTAACCGATGGACTCGACCTGGCGCGATTGCTGGTAGGCACTGCCAAAACGGTTGGCCAAGAATGCGGGCAACTCTACCTGTTCCTGGCGGATGAAGCCAGACTGCGGCAGCTTGCCCTCACGGAACAAATCCACCGCGGCGCAGATGCCGGCCGCCGTGGTGATCTGGATGGCGCTCAAGGGTGCTTGCTCGTTGCGGTCGGCAAAGATCTTGCGTGCAAACACTTCTTGCACCAGTTGGCCATCGCGCTCACCGCTGACGGTGACAAACACCAGCACCACGTCCTGCATGGTCAGTGGTATGGAATTGCGCAGAATGTTCTTCAGGTTCTCCTGGTCGAACTGCATGCCCAGTTCCTGCAGCAGCATCTTCATGATGTCGCAGTGGCCGGGATAGCGCACGGTCTTGTAGTCCAGCGTCTGCACTTTGCCCTTGAGCGTTTCGCACAGGGTGCCCAGGCCGCCCGAGGTGTTGAAGGCCTCGTACTCGGTGCCGTCCAGCGAGAAATGCTCCATACCTTCCAGCGGCAGCACTTCGATGATCTGGCCGTCGCGAATGGCTTCGCAGGGGTGGCAGTATTCGTTGATCAGGCCGTCCACGCTCCAGGTCAGGTTGTATTTCAGGGAGTTGGTCGGAAAGGCTGGCAGGGCGCCCACGCGCATTTTTACTTCCTGCAGCTTGCTGAATTTCTTGCTCAGGTGGTGGGCCACGATGCCGATGAAGCCCGGTGCCAGCCCGCACTGGGGCATGAAGGCGGTCTTGGCGCCTTCAGCCATGCGCATGATTTCGCGCGTGGCGCCCACGTCTTCGGTCAGGTCAAAGTAGTGGCAGCCCGCGTCCAGCGCCTGCGCGGCGGCCATGGTGGCCAGGTGGTAGGGCAGGGCGTTGACCACGGCGTCATAGCCCTTGAGCGCGGCGCGCAGCGCGACGGCATCCGATGTGTCAATCTGCGCCACTTCCAGCGGCAGGTGCTCAAGCTTGCGCAGGGCCTCCGCGCTGCGGTCCACCACCTTGACCTGGTAGTCCCCCGAACCCGACAACAGCGTCGCAATCGTCTGGCCAATATGGCCCGCACCCATCAGAACAACACGCATTGAATATCTCCAGCTTTTGGTTATTGATGGCAGAAGTCTAGGTGCGTTGGCAGACGAAATCATCCGACAATGTGGCGAAATGTTAGTTAATGCAGACGTTTTGGCTTACGATGCTGACGAAACGTATGAGGCACCCCCATGAGCACCCGCACCAAACCCGCACCCAGCCCCAAGTCAGCCAAGGCAAGCACCGTGAAGAAGGTCGCACCGCCGCACGCCACCGCAGCAGCAATTGAGCGTAGCCACAACGCATTGCGCGACCAACTGGACCGCGACCTGCTGGCCCTGCTGCAGGCCAACGCCCGCGCATCCACCGCCGACCTGGCCCGCCAGCTGGGCACGGCGCGCACTACGGTGCTGGCGCGCCTGGGCCGCATGGAGCGCGAGGGCGTGATCGCCGGCTACACCGTGCGCCTGGGCCAGGACCTGCGCGACCTGGGCCTGCAGGCCTTTGTCGGTATCACCGTGCAACCCAAGGCCGGGCGCGATGTGGTACGCCAACTCAGCCGCATGCCCGAGGTGCGGCAACTGTGCGCGGTGAGTGGCGAGTTTGACTACGTGGTGCTGCTGCGCGCCGAATCGGCGCTGCGCATGAACACGCTGCTGGATGAAATGGGCAACTTCGATGGCGTGGTGAAGACCACCACTTCGGTAGCGCTGGAGTGGAAGATAGACCGGACCTGAGCCAGTCAAAAACCAGGATTTACAATACACATATCAGCCCGGCATGGCGCCAGGCTGTAAACGCTAGGGGTGCTGACGGTTGCAAGACCAACGGCTGAGATAACACCCTGGAACTTGATCAAGGTAATACTTGCGCAGGGAAGCGTGATTGAAATGCCGCTGCCCCCGTTCGCCGGGCGCTTTGCCGCATGTCTGCACTCCCCTGCCGTCGACACAAAGGAACACTCGATGGCAACCCGTCTGAATTTGAAATTGTCTCCCAGCGCTGCGGCGTTGGCCCTGCTGTTTGCTGCGCCCGTCTGGGCGCAAACCGCAACACCCTCCCAAAGCTTGCAAGGCGTCACCGTGACCGCCAAGGCCGCTCCCGTGCTGGACGTGGACCGCGCCGACGTGGGCGGCTTCGGCCAGACCCTGGCCAAGACGCCGCAAAGCATCACCGTGCTGGGTGCCGACCTTCTGGCCGCAACCGCGAGCAGCAGCCTGTCACAGGCCATCAAGCTCGACGCCTCACTGGCCGACAGCTACAACACCACGGGCTATGTCGAAGGCCTGTCGGTACGCGGCTTCCTGCTGGATGCCGGCACCAACTTCCTGCGCAATGGCCTGCCCGTTTCCAACTACGCGCCCATCGCCATGGAGAACAAGGAGCGCGTCGAAGTGCTCAAGGGCGTGGCCGGTCTGCAGTCCGGCGTGTCGGCGCCCGGCGGCCTGGTCAACTTTGTGACCAAGGCACCGCAGCGCGATGCCTTTACCACCGTGTCGCTGGGCGCGGATGGCAATGGCGGCAGCAAGCTGCACATGGATGCAAACACCGCCTGGGGCGGCGTCGGTGTGCGCGTCAACCTGGCGGCGGAAGACCTGCACACGCAGTTTGACCGGGCCGATGGCAAGCGCGAATTTGCCAGCGTGGCGCTGGCCACCCACTTGGCACCCGGCACCAAGGTTTCGGCCGACCTGGAATACCACCACAAGAAGCAGCCCTCCGTCCCCGGCCTGGGCCTGCTGGACACCAATGGCGATGGCGTGGCCGACACGCTACCAGCAAGCAACTATTCCCGTCTGAACCTGAACAACCAGAGTTGGTCCCAGCCCTTCGAGGCCAGTAGCACCAACGCCCAGATCACCATCGACCACCAGATCAATGCCGACTGGCAGGCCCGCCTGGGCCTGGGCACGCAGCGCACCACCATCCAGGACCGCCTGGCCTTTCCCGATGGCTGCAGCACTGGCCCCAACTACCTCTACCCCGGCCTGTGTGCCAATGGCGACGTGGACATCTACGACTACCGCAGCGAGAACGAGGAGCGCAACACCTGGGCCTGGGACGCCAAGTTGCAGGGCAAGCTCTCCGCCCTGGGCGTGCAGCACCGACTGAGCCTGGGCTTGAGTGGCCGCAACGCCAAGACCGAACTCAACCCCACGCAGGCCTACAACTGGGTTGGCACCAACAACATCAACACGCCCGTGGCGCTGCCGGGCGATGGCACGGCCTTGGACCTCAACACCAACAGCCGCGAGCGGGCCCTGGATGCCTCTGCCTCGCTGGTCAGCGACCTGACCGCCACGGTGCAGAGCTTTGTCGGCCTGCGCAGCTCGCGTCTGACCCGTTCGAGCGAGCGCAGCGATGGCTCGCGCGCCATCAGCTTCGAGCAGACCGTGACCACCCCCTGGGCCGGCCTGTCCTGGTCGCCCGTGGCCAGCACCATGCTGTACGCAAGCTGGGGCCAGGGTGTGGAACTGGAAGCCGTGCCGAACCGCCCCACCAAGTTCGTCAATGCCGGTGAGGTGCTGCCTGCGCTCAAGAGCGAGCAGACTGAACTGGGTGTGAAGTGGCAAGCCCACCCGCGCCTGTTGGTATCCGCCGCAGCCTTCAATATCGACAAACCCTTTGCCGATGACCAAGCCACGGCCAGCGGCATACCGCTGCGCGTGGCCGGTGGCAAGACCGCGCGCCACCGCGGCGTGGAACTGAGTGCTGTGGGCCAGGTGGACACGCAACTGTCGTTGCAAGCCAGCCTGACCCTGCTGGACGCCAAATACACCGCCGCCGTGGACCCGACCCTGGTGGGCCAGCTGGTGACCAATGTGCCCAAGACCAAGGCATCGCTGTTTGCCGACTACAAGATTGCCGCCGCGCCCGGTCTGTCCATCAGCGGCCTGCTGACCTCCGAGAGTGGCAAGACCGTGACTGCCGACGGCAGCGTGGCCCTGCCTGCGGCGTGGCAAATGGATGCTGGTCTGCGCTACCAGAACCGCCTTATGGCTAAAGCCACGCAGTGGAGCCTGAACGTGGAGAACCTGACCGACCGCAGCTACTGGCGCGAGGCCCCCACGCAGTACTGGGGCGGCACCTACCTGTTCCCATCCACCCCGCGCACCGTGCGGGCCCGGGTGACAGTGGAATTCTGAGACCTTGCGAGTCTTGTGGTGCAACCCCGTCTTATTTGCCTGATCGGCGCCGAGTGCACAGGTAAGACCACGCTGGCCCAGGCGCTGGCCGCGCAGCTGGGCGGGCTGTGGGTGCCGGAGTACCTGCGCCAGTTCACCGCAGAGCACGGCCGTACACCGCAGAGCACGGAACAGTTGCAGATCCTGCAGCAGCAGGTGCAACTGGAAACGGCGGCGCTGGCGACGGCCCGTCAGCAGCGGCGCAACTGGGTGTTCTGCGACACCGCCCCCCTGCTCACCGCCGTCTACAGCGACTGTGTGTTTGCGGACGCAACGCTGTACCCGCAAGCCCATGGCCTGCACGCGCGCTACGCGCTGACCCTGCTGCTGGAGCCCGACCTTCCCTGGGTGGCGGACGGCCTGCAGCGTGACGGCGCTGTGGTTCGCGCCGCCGTACAGGCGCGCATTGAAGGCGCATTGCGGGATGGGGCCTGGCCCCATGTCCGCATTGCTGGCACCGGCGACGCGCGGGTGCGAGCGGCGCTGGACGCTGTACGCGGTTAGACTGGCCGTCTTGTTTTTAGCGGGAACCCTACCATGACCGAATTGGTTAGCTACAGCCTGGAAGACGGCATTGCCACCTTGACCCTGAACAACGGCAAGGTGAACGCTTTTTCACACGAACTGATTGCCGAATTCAACCGCGGCCTGGACCAGGCCGAAGCCGCCGGCGCGGTGGTCATCGTCACCGGCCAGCCCGGCATTCTGAGCGGCGGCTACGACTTGAAGGTCATGATGTCCGGGCCGCAAAACGCCATCAACCTGGTGGCCGAAGGCTCGACGCTGGCGCGGCGCATGCTGGCGCATCCCCAACCCATCATCGTGGCCTGCCCAGGGCACGCTGTGGCCAAGGGGGCCTTTGTGCTGCTGTCGGCCGATTACCGCATCGGCGTCGAGGGGCCTTTCACCATCGGCCTCAACGAGGTCAAGATCGGCATGACCATGCACCACGTGGGCATTGCCATTGCGCGTGATCGCCTGACCCCGCCGGCCTTCCAGCGCTCCGTCATCAATGCCGAGATGTTCACGCCGCAGGGTGCGCTGGCCGCAGGCTTTCTGGACCAGGTGGTGGCGCCCGAGCACCTGCTCTCCGCCGCTGCCGAGATGGCCCAGCAGCTGAAGAAGCTCAACATGACGGCGCACAAAAACACCAAGCGCAAGCTGCGCAAGCCCCTGCTCGATGCGCTGGATGCCGCCATTGTGCTGGACAAGACCATCAGCCTGATGTGATCTTGCCATACAAGAAATTAGGCTCTAGCCCTCGTCAATACTGATAGTGATGCTATCAAATTTGTAGCTATCGATGTACCTGCCGCGCTGCCGATGCGGTTTGGGCTGGTGCCCGGGAGTTGCGTCATGTCAAGTCGGCCGTGGGGCTGCGTCCTAGAATGAACGTTCCACCACGCCTGAAGATCACCGCATGTCCGCCACCCTGATCCGCCGTCTGTTGCTTGCCCTGCTCGTCGTCTGCCTGCTGGGCGGCGGGGTCTGGTGGGCCAAGCGCCCCAAGCCCATTGCCGTGCTGGTGGCCACCATTGACCAGGGCAAGGTCGAATCCAGCATCGCCAACACCCGCGCCGGCACGGTCGAGGCCTGCATGCGCACCAAGCTGTCGGCCACCATGGGCGGGCGCATCGAGGTGCTGGCGGTCAAAGAGGGCGACAAGGTTCAAAAGGGCCAGTTGCTGATGAAGCTGTGGAACGACGACCAGCAGGCCCAGAGCGCCCTGGCCCTGACACAGGTGGAGACGGCCCGCAAACGCAGTACCGAGGCGTGCACGGTGGCTGCAAATGCCGAGCGCGAAGCCGAGCGCCAGACCTCGCTGTTCAAGCAGGGTTTTGTGTCGGGTTCCCGCGATGAACAGGCCCGCGCCGACGCCCAGGCCCGGCGTGCCGGCTGCGACGCCGCAATGGCAGACGTTGCCCAAACACAGGCCCGAGTCAACGCCACGCGGGTGGAGCAAAAGCGCACCGTGTTGTACGCCCCGTTTGCCGGCACCGTGGCCAAGATTGTTGGCGAGGTCGGCGAATACTCCACGCCCTCGCCACCCGGCGTGCCCACACCTCCAGCCATTGACCTGATCGATGACACCTGCCTGTATGTGCGTGCGCCCATGGACGAGGTGGACGCGCCCAAGATCAGCGCCGGGCAGGTGGTGCGCATCAGCTTTGACGCCCTGCCCAAGCAGTCGTTCGCCGGCAAGGTCAAGCGCGTGGCGCCCTATGTCTCGGCGGTTGAAAAACAGGCCCGCACCGTGGACATAGAGGCCACGCTGGACACCGACAAATCGCCGCCGCACCTGCTGGTGGGCTACAGCGCCGACGTGGAGGTGGTGCTGGCCGTGCGCGACGGCGTGGTGCGCGTGCCGACCTCGGCCCTGCAGGAAGGCGGCCGCGTGCTGGTGGCCGGTGCCGACGGCACGCTGCAAGAGCGCAAGATCAAGACCGGGCTGGCCAACTGGGAGTTCACCGAGGTACAGGAAGGCCTGGCCGCAGGCGACAAGGTGGTGACTTCGCTGGAGCGCGAAGGCGTCAAGCCCGGCGCCGCTTACGTGGTTGACGACAAAGCCAAGAAATGAATTCCACCAGCCCCGCGCAAATCGAGCTGGCCGGCATCGAGCGGGTGTTCCACCTGGGCGACTCCGAGGTGCATGCGCTGCGCAACCTGAACCTGTCGATCGCGGCGGGCGAGTATGTGGCGGTGATGGGGCCGTCGGGCTCGGGCAAATCCACGTTGCTGAATTTGCTGGGCTTGCTGGACCGCCCCAATACCGGCCTGTACCGTCTGGAAGGGCGCGATGTCACGACCCTGTCTCCCGATGAGCAGGCGCGGGTGCGCAGCGAACGCATTGGCTTTGTGTTTCAAAGCTTCCATTTGGTGCCACGCCTGACGGCGGCAGAGAACATTGCCCTGCCCATGGTGCTGGCGGGCCTGGCCCCGGCACAGCGCGCCCTGCGCGTCAAGCAGGCGTTGAAGGACTACGGCCTGGAGAACCGCGCCGACCACCGGCCCGATGAGCTATCGGGCGGCCAGCGCCAGCGCGTGGCCATTGCCCGTGCCACCATCATGCAGCCCGCGATGATTCTGGCGGACGAGCCCACCGGAAACCTGGACCGTGCCACCGGCGAAGAAGTGATACGCCTGCTGGAAGCGCTGAATGCCAAGGGCGTGACGCTGATCATGGTCACCCACGACAGCGCGTTGGGTGCCCGTGCGCACCGCCAGCTGCTGATGGAAGACGGTGCGGTCAAGCAGGATGTGCGATGCGCGGCGCCGACCTGATCCGTTTCGCCCGGGACGCCGCCACCGGCAACCCGCTGCGCGCCTCGCTGCTGGTACTGGCCATGGCCATTGGCGTGGCGGCGGTGGTGGTGCTGACGGCACTGGGCGACGGTGCCCGGCGCTACGTGATGAACGAGTTCTCCAGCCTGGGCAGTAACCTGGTGATTGTGCTGCCGGGGCGTTCGCAGACCGGTGGCTTCAGTCCCGGCAACGCCATCACCAACACCACGCGGGACCTGACCATCGATGACGCGCAGGCTCTGCAGCGTGCAGGCGCCGTCGCCAAGGTGGCGCCCTTGGCGGTGGGCACGTCGGAGATCAGTGCCGGCGGCAAACTGCGCGAAGTGATGATTGCCGGCACGGTGTCGCAATACCTGGACATTCGCCACATGGCGATGGCCCAAGGGCGTTTTCTGGCACCTGGAGACTGGCGCCGTGGCGCCAGCGAGGCCGTGATCGGCGCCAAGGTGCGCGACGAGATCTTCGGCAGCGAGCCCGCACTGGGCCAACTGGTGCGCATCGGCGACCGGCGCTTCCGGATTGTGGGCGTGCTGGCGGTCAGCGGACAGGGCCTGAGCATGAACACCGATGAGCTGGTGTTTGTGCCGGTGTCGCTGGCGCAAGCGATGTTCAACAGCAACACGCTGTTCCGGATACTGGTCGAGGCGCATGGGCGCGAGGCCATTGAAGCCGCCAAGGCGCAGGTGGCCGACATCATCAAGCTGCGCCATGAGGGCGAGCAGGACGTCACGGTGATCACGCAGGACGCGGTGCTGGCCACCTTCGACCGGCTGCTGGGCGCGCTGACGCTGGGGGTGGCCGGCATCGCCGCCATCAGCCTGGCTGTGGCCGGCATTCTGGTGATGAATGTGATGCTGGTCTCGGTCAGCCAGCGCACGGCCGAGATTGGCCTGCTCAAGGCCTTGGGCGCCACGGGCGGCGGCATTCGCCTGGTGTTCCTGACCGAGGCCACCATGCTGTCGCTGGCCGGGGCCGTGGTCGGCTATGTGCTGGGGCAGCTGGCGGCCGCGCTGATTCGCCAGCTGTACCCGACGTTTCCAGCCTATCCCCCGGACTGGGCGGTTTTTGCCGGCCTGGCCACGGCGCTGGTGACGGGGATTCTGTTTGGCGTGCTGCCCGCGCGCCGCGCTGCGCAACTGGACCCGGTGCAGGCACTGTCGAAACGGTAAAGCAATGCTCCTACCCGACGCCATCCGCCTGGCCCTGCGCGCCGTCACCGCGCAGCGGCTGCGCAGTTTCCTCACCTTGCTGGGCATTGCCGTGGGGATTGCATCGGTGATTCTGTTGACGTCGATTGGCGAGGGTATCCACCGTTTTGTGCTGGCCGAGTTCACGCAGTTCGGTACCAATATCGCCAGCATTTCGCCGGGCAAGGTCAAGACTTCGGGCCCGGCCCCCACGGGCATTCCGTCCTCGGTGCGGCCCCTCACGCTGGACGACGCGCGCATGTTGCGCAACCTGCCCTATGTGACCGGTATGACTGCCACCGTGTGGGGCAATACCGAAGTGGGCGCCAACGGCCGCATTCGCCGCACCACCGTCAATGGCGTGGGTGCCGACATGCTCAAGGTCTACAGCATCAAGGTCAAGACCGGGCAATTCCTGCCGGACGAAGCGCTGGAAAATGCCCGCGCCTTTGTGGTGCTGGGCTCCAAGCTGAAGTCGGAATTGTTTGGCAGCGCCAACCCGCTGGGTGCGCGGGTGCGCGTGGGCAATCTGCAGTTTCGGGTGATTGGGGTGCTGGAGGCCAAGGGCCAGTTTCTGGGCGTAGACCTGGACGACGCGGCCTACATTCCCACCGCGCGGGCGCTGGAACTGTACAACCGCGATGGCATGATGAAGATCGACCTGGCGTATGAAGAGGGCGTGCCGGCCGCGACCATTGTTAGGGCCATCAAGAGCAGTCTGATGGCGCGCCACGGGCGGGAAGACTTCACCATCACCACGCAGGAGGACATGCTACGCACGCTGTCCAATATCCTGGATATTTTGACGATGGCGGTGGGTGCACTGGGCAGCATCTCGCTGCTGGTGGGTGGCGTAGGCATCGTCACCATCATGACCATTGCCGTCAGCGAGCGCACCGGAGAGATCGGGCTGATGGTGGCACTGGGCGCGCCGCGCAGGACCATTCTGGGCCTGTTCCTGGGCGAAGCCGTGACCCTGTCCGCCATTGGCGGTGTGATGGGTCTGGTGCTGGGCGTTGGGCTGGCCCAGATCATCCATTTGGCGGTTCCGGCACTGCCGGTGCACACGCCGTTGACCTTTGTGCTGCTGGCCGAAGGCATCGCCGTTGCCATTGGCTTGGCTGCTGGTGTACTGCCCGCCCGCAGTGCCGCCCAGCTGGACCCGGTCGAGGCGTTGCGTTCGGAGTAAGCTGCGACATTGGGGCGCACTGCCCAGGCCCGGGACAAGGCGCCGGGCAATTTGCGGTTCGTACGGGATAGCAAGGAGGGGACTATCGTGGCAATGTCAACCATCAATCGCTTTATCTTCCTGTTGGACACGGCGTTTCAGGCCCTGCCGGCGAAGGTCAGCATGGCCGAAACGGAGCGCCTTGCCAAGCTGGTTCACTATGCGATGGAGTCCAAGACCCGGGCGTACCACACGTCAGAGCATGTCTTTGGATTGTGTGAGGGCATGCAACCGCTGCAAGTGCTGGCCGCCCTGTTTCATGATCTGGTGTACTACCAGCTCGACGGTGGCTTTCCTGCACACACGGCCAACTTGCTGGAGGACGTGATTCGCAGCGAAGAAGGATCCATGATTCTGCAGGCTATCCGCCCGGACGACGCGGCGCTGGCCCTGTGTGCCGAGCTCTTCGGCTTTGAGTCGGGGCAGGTCTTGTCGCTGTATGGCGGACTCAATGAGTTTCTGAGCGCCGTGGTGGCGGCCCGCCTGCTGCACCCGCACCTGAGCGCGGCCGACCTGGTTGCCGTGATTGCCTGCATCGAATCCACCATCCCGTTTCGCAAACCCGATCGCCAGGGCCGAACGGCGGCGGACCGTTTGGCGCAGCGGGTGCAGACACAAACCAGCAGGCTCGTTGGCACCCGGGACCCGGATGTCGTGCAGGCCAGGGTTGGCCGCGTGGTGCGGGACGCGATCGGGTTGGCCAACCGGGATGTTGGCAGTTTTTCGGCGCAGGACCCGGGGCAGTTCTTGTCCAGTACCTGGCTGTTGATCGAAGAGTCCAATGCGCCACTGGCCGTGACAGGCCAGTACACACTGCAGGAGTACCGGTATGGGCTGTCGCGCATGGATGCCTTTTTGCGCAACCTTGACCCGGCCGATATTTTTCAGTACTACCAGGGCTATCCGTCGCCGCGGGAGGTGGATGGCCTGTGCATCGCCGCGGATCGCAATATTGCATTTGCCTGCGACTTCCTGGGGGCCAAGATAGCCTCGCTGGCCGTCATCGAGGCCCTGGCCCTGTGCACGGGGACGGACGGCCCCATCTCCATGTTTCTGGGGGACATTCGCAGTGCGGATGGTCGCCCGGAACGGATCGAAGATTTTCTGCCCGCGGTCACACCGTCTGCGCGCTACAACCCTGATTTGTTGCGGGTGTTCGAAATGGGCCGCAGCCAGGAATCGACCAACGACCTGACCACCTCCCCGATCACGGCGTTTGTCTACCGCTGCACGGGGCACGCAGGCACGGTGCATACGCTGGCGCTGGCCAGAAAGATGTTTGATGGTGTGCTGACGCCGCAGGCGTTTTTGCACTCGCTGGAACGCGGCATGGTGCGCGCGATCGCCAGAGCGTGCTCGCACATTGCGTTGTCGCGCCGGGCGGCACTGCTGGAGCTGGCACGCAACCTGTAGACTGCCGCATGCAAGAATTTGACCGCTACTCTCCCTGGGCCCTTGGCCTGGTTTTCTCCGTGTTGCTGCAGGCCTGCAGCCTCAGCTCGCATCCCGTGGGGCCCCCAGCCGGTGGCAAGCCGGTCGGCAGTGCCGAGATGGAGCGTCTGCTGGAGCAACCGGGGCCCATCCAGTTGCAGACCATCAACAGCGCCGACTGGTCGGTTCCCCTGTCGGGCCTGCTCAACCTGAAAAGCCCCGCGGCCGTGCAGGCCGGGCTGGTGGACCGCGAGGAACCGATTCAGGTCTATGCGCACGTGATCAGGCATCCGCAACGCGGCAACTATTTGGTCGACACCGGGGTGTCCAAGCAACTCGTCGACGACCCGGGCAAGGTCGGCCTGAACTGGCTGATACGCAAGGGCATGGGCATGGGCATGGAGAAGATGAGGCTGCAAAAGGACACGGCCAGCATCCTGCAGGACATGGGGGGCAAACTGTCGGGCGTGTTCTTTACCCATCTGCACATCGACCATATCTCCGGCATGCCCGACATTCCCAGCGACGTGCCACTGTACGTCGGACCCACCGAATCGACGGAGAAGAACTTCATCAACCTGTTTGTGCACGGGTCCACCAACCAGCTGCTGCAGGACAAGCAGCGGCTGCAGGAATGGGGCTTTCAGGGCGATGCCCAAAACCAGCTTGAAGGCATCGTGGACATTTTTGAAGACGGTTCCCTGTTTGCCATCAGCGTGCCCGGGCATACGTCGGGCAGCGTGGCCTACCTGGTGCGCACCACCCAGGGGCCGGTGCTGCTTACCGGGGACACCAGCCATACCCGCTGGGGCTGGGACCATGCGGTCGAGCCCGGCGATTTCACCCGCAATAACGCGCGCAACCTGCAGAATCTCCAACGGCTCAAGGCGCTGGTGGCTCGCCACCCGCAGATGGCCGTGCGCCTGGGGCACCAACCCTAGCCGCGGGCCACATGACAGGAATGTAATGGAACCGTCATCCGGGCGGTGGCTTGGGCGCACTAGACTGCTTCACAGTACACAGCAACCGAGGACACCGACCATGCCATTCTCCAGAACCCTTTCAGCCCTTTTCGCAGTGGGTCTTAGCGTCGTGCTGGCGGGCGGCGCGTGGGCGCAATCCACCACGCCGCTGACCGACGGTGAGGTCAGGAAGATGGATCCCAAGACGCAGACCATTACGCTGGCGCACGGTCCCATCCAAAATCTCGACATGCCGGCCATGACCATGGTGTTCAAGGTCAGCACACCCGCGCTGCTGAGCCAGGTCAAGGTCGGCGACAAGGTGAAGTTCCGTGCCGAAATGCCCAATGGCGCCCTGACGGTGACGGCCATTGCGTTAGCAAAATGACAACCCGGCTCCGCGATTGTTTGCTGGCGGCCAGCCTGGCCGTGACGGCTGCGGCCATGGCGCAGACTCCAGCTGAAACCGTGCCGGGTGGCACATTGGACAGCCTGTTGACGCTGGCCCGGGAGCGCAATCCCGAATTCGGCGCCATGCGCCACGAAGCACTGGCGGCCAACGAGCGGGTGCTGCCGGCGGGTGCCCTGATGGATCCGCGGCTCAAGGTGGAGCTGCAGGACATCACCAAGGGCGGCGAGCAGGGGGCAACGGTTCTGCCCAGCGATGTGGGTGCGACTGCCTACACGCTGACGCAGGATTTGCCGTGGTCCGGCAAGCGCGCGCTCAAGCGCGACATCGCCACGCTGGAAGCCGACGGCGCGCAGGGGCGGGCCCGGCAAACCTGGTCCGAGCTGGCCGCGCGCATCAAGGCCGTGTTTGCCCAGCGCTATCTCATCCAGGGCAGCCAGCGCCTGGTCGGTGAATCGCTGGACCTGATGCTGCAACTGGAGAAAGTGTTGCAGGTGCGCTATGCCACGGGCCTCACGGCCCAGCAGGACATCACCCGCATCCACGTGGAGCACACCGCCATGCGCGGCGAGCTGGTAGCGCTGGCGAACGAGTGGCGGCAAACCCAGACCCGCCTGAACCTGCTGCTGGGGCGCCCGGCGAATGCGGCCCTGGCGGTGCCCGAGGGCTTGCGCGCTGTGCCGGCGCCATCCCAATTGGAGTTTGCTGCGTTGTCGGATCGGCTTCGCAGTGCCAACCCCCAACTCTTTGTGGAGTCTGCGCGGGTCCGGTCTGCCGAGAAATCCCGTGACCTGGCCTACAAGAGCCGCTACCCGGACTTCACGCTGGGTGTCAGCGCCATGCAGCGCCAAAGCGCGGTAAAGGAATGGGGCCTGATGCTGGAGCTCAACCTGCCGATCCGCGACGGTGCCTTGCAGTCGCAGGAGCGCGAGTCCGAGGCCATGCTGGCGGCGGCCCGCGCGCGCCAGGAGGCTGCGGCCAACCAGGCCTTGGCAGATCTGGCGGATAACCTCAACGCCCTGGAGGCGGCACGCCAGACCGAGCATCTGGTGGTCTACAGCCTGTTGCCGCAGACCGATCTGACCTGGCGCGCCGCCTTGGCGGGCTATGAAAACGGCAAGGGCGATTTCGCCGCGCTGCTGGATGCGCAGCGCCAGATCCGCCAGGCCAGGCTCAACCAACTCAAGGCGCAAGTCGACGCACAGATGCGACTCGCCGACATCGAACGTCTGATAGGGGAAGATTTATGAAATCCGGTGCAGCTATCGCTGCGGGGGCGATGGCCCTGGCAGCCGCCGTGGGGGGTGGGTATTGGCTGGGGCAATCCGGCAAGGCCGCGCCAGCGCCAGCTGCTGCGATGCCCGCTACAGGCACTACCGAGCCAGCCAAGAAAGCGCCGAAGCTGCTCTACTACCGCAACCCCATGGGCCTGGCGGATACCTCGCCGGTGCCCAAAAAAGATTCCATGGGCATGGACTACATCGCTGTGTTTGACGCGGAGCCGGGCGACGAGCCGGCAACCGGCAACCAGATCAAGATCAGTACCGACAAGGTGCAAAAGCTCGGTGTGCGCACCGAGGCTGTACAACTGCGCAGCATGGACCGCACGATCCGCGCGGCCGGGCGCGTGGAGCCCGATGAGCGGCGCATTTACATGATCGCACCCAAGTTTGAAGGCTATGTGGAGCGCCTGCATGTCAACGTGACCGGGCAGCCCGTCGCCAAGGGCCAGCCGCTGTTCGAGGTCTACAGCCCGGAACTGGTGTCGGTGCAGCGCGAGTACGCCATTGCGGCCCAGGGCGTGGCGTCGCTCAAGGGCCTGGACAGCCCGGCCCAGTTGGGCATGGCGCGCCTGGTCGAGTCCAGCCTGCAAAGGCTGAAGAACTGGGACATCTCCGAAGAGCAGGTCAAGGCGCTGGTGGCCTCTGGCGAGAGCAAACGCACCATGACGTTTCGCTCGCCGGTGTCCGGCATCGTGACCGAGAAGAAGGCCGTGCAGGGCATGCGCTTCATGCCCGGCGAGGCGCTGTACCAGGTGTCGGACCTGTCGGCGGTGTGGGTGGTGGCCGACGTGGCCGAGCAGGACATTGGCCTGGTCAGGAACGGCAGCAAGGCCAGCATCAAGATCAATGCCTACCCCGACAAGCTGTTTGAGGGCAAGGTGACCTATGTCTACCCGACACTGAAGATGGAGACCCGGACCGTGCCGGTGCGCGTGGAACTGGCCAATCCGGGGCTGCTGCTCAAGCCGTCCATGTTCGCGCAGGTGGAGCTGCCGGTGTCGGCCAAGGGCCCGGTGCTGACGGTTCCAGTGTCGGCGGTGATCGACAGCGGCACGCGGCAGATTGTGCTGGTGCAGCTCGCCGCCGGGCGTTTTGAGCCGCGCCCTGTGCTGCTGGGTGAGCGCAGCGACGACCATGTGGTGGTGCGCGAAGGGTTGAAGGAAGGGGAACTGGTGGTGACAGCAGCCAACTTCCTGAT
>ERZ724517.292-NODE-292-length-31210-cov-9.680116_pt1 | contig 31210 bp, 22 predicted proteins | sample MGYA00376050_ERZ724517 | MGnify/ENA primary metagenome ERZ724517 (study PRJEB28724, sample SAMN07190886) | activated sludge metagenome | isolation source: activated sludge of sewage treatment plant in Hong Hong | place: USA: Christiansburg, Virginia | collected... | reverse complement strand
AGCGCCAGCACCCCCACCAGTCCCAGGGCCAGCAAGGCAATGGTCGCCAGCGTGAGCTGGTCGACCCGTCCGGTCACCAGCTGGCGCGGCGTGATCATGACCAGGTAACCCTGCTCCAGATTGCTGGCATGGGTATCGAGCAGGACCTCCTGGCCATCGAGCGTGAGCTGTTGCGTCTCCTTGTGCTGCCGGATCAGGTCCATCAGCGCTGGCGCGAACGGCTGCCCCACCTTTTGCGGGTCGGAGTGCAAAACGACTGCGCCCTGGGGGTCGATCTGCATCAGCTGCTGTCCGGCCGGAAGCGGCACCCGTCGCAGATACTCCTGCATGATGTCATCGGTCAGGCTGATGACCAGCACACCGACCGCGTCGGACTGCCCCGACTGGGGCGAGAAGTGCCGTATGGCCCGCACGACGCTGGTCACTTTGGGGTAGCGCGAGCTGCTGTTGATGTTGTCCCCCATGCCACGCCACAGCGTGGGCGACTTGGCCTCGGTGGCCATTTGCAGCAACGCGCGTGCTGTCTGGGGTGCGACTTCACTGGAACTGAGTGTCTCGCCGACGTGGAAATGCGCTCCCCCCCGAGAAAAGAGGTCCAGCGACACCAGCCCCTTGACGCGCACGTAGCTGTTGAGCGTGTAGCCAATCTGGGCACGCACATTGAGCGCGTCGTAGCCGCTGCTGGATGCTGCGTCGGCGCTGTGCAAGGCGTTGCCAATGGTTTCGTTGCCGGCGATGTTGGTGGCCAGGTCTTCAATCTGGTCATGGTAGAGCGACAGGTAGGATGCAAAGCCCCCCAGAGCGCGCACATTCTCTTCCTGCGCCTGCTGCAGGACGACGCGTTTGGCAATCTCCAGCGCGCTGAATCCCAAAACTGTCAGCGGGACAATGCCCGCCACCAACAGATAGCCCAGCAGCTTGACGGTAATGTTGAAGCGCAGGTTCACAGCCCCACCGCGGTCGTGCGCCTATTTCAGATCGGTTGCTGTCACCAGACGGGTGTCAATCAATGTCATGGGCGGCACCTTAGCGCCTTTGATCAGTTGCAGCGCCAGGGCTACGCCCTGGTAACCTTGCTCGGCGGCCTGCTGGTCCACCGTGGCGGCCATGCGGCCCCCTTTGATTTCTGCCATCGCTTCGGCCAGCGCGTCGTAACCGGCCACGCGGACCTTGGTCCTGCCGGATTCCTGCAGGTATTTGATGGCACCAATCGCCATCATGTCATTGGCGGCAAACAGCAAGCCGATGTCGGGATGTTTGGCAAACATGGTTTTGGTGACGGCATACGCCTCGTCAATTTTCCAATTGGCCGTTTCGGACGCCACCAGTTTGACTTGCTTGTTTTCAGTCAGCGCGCGCCTGGCGCCTTCCATGCGCTGGCGGGCGTTGTCCGCGCTGCGTATGCCCTCAAGAATGGCTGCCTGGGTCGGGGTGGTGGCCGAATCGGCCAAAAACTTTCCAGCTTTGTAGGCGCCCGCATCGTTGTCGACACTGATAAAGGGGACATCACCCATGCCTGCCTGCGCGAGCGCAGCGGGGTCCAGACGGTTGTCGATGTTGACAATCTTGACGCCAGCCCCGGCTGCCTGCTTCAATATCGGGATCAGGCTTTGGGAGTCGCCGGGGGCAATCACAATGGCATCGACCTTGGCCGCAACCAGGTCGTTGACCAGCTGGATCTGCTGCTCAATGGATGTCTCCTGTGCCGCCGTCTTGACGATCAGGGTCACGCCCAATTCCTTTTCAGCCCGGCGTGCGCCCTTTTCCATTTCAATGAAAAATGGATTGGTCAGTGTTTTCATGACCAAACCAATCTGTCGCGACGGCTGGGCCGCCGGGGCTGGCGCCGAGGCCGGTGTCGCCACGGTGGTGACACTGGGGCCGCTGGACTGGCCGCACGCCACCATTCCCAAACCCAATATGGCGGAAGAGAACAAAGGAAAGAGCTTCACGGATGACTCCAGTGTACGAATGGTTGATCGGGTCCTGCCATCGTAGCCTATGCAAGCCGCCGCAGGGGAAGTGAGAGCCGTGTTCCAATAGCTGCATGAACCCCGATGCACACAAATTATGGCTCGCCCCGCAATGGGCATTTGCCATTCTGCTGGCACTGCTGGGCATGCTCGGGCCGTTTTCGATCGACACGTATCTGCCCGCTTTTGCCGACATTGCGCGGTCGCTGGACGCAACACCGGTGCAGATGCAGCAAACCCTGTCCGCCTACCTGTTTGGCTTTGCCTTCATGAGCCTGTTCCATGGTGCCATTTCCGACAGTTTTGGCCGCCGTCCGGTGGTGCTGTGGGGGCTGGCTGCCTTTACCGTGGCCTCTGCCGGTTGTGCCCTGTCCCAAAACATCGGCCATCTGATTCTGTTTCGCGCCATGCAAGGCCTGTCCACCGGGGCTGGCATTGTCGTGTCGCGGGCCGTGATCCGCGACATGTTTGCACCGTCACAGGCGCAAAAAGTCATGAGCCAGGTCACCATCTTCTTTGGGGTGGCACCCGCGATTGCGCCCATGGTGGGTGGCTGGATGCTGGTACACGTCAGCTGGCACGGCATCTTCTGGTTTTTGACCGGTGTGGGTGTGGTTTTGTGGATTGCCATTTTCCGGCTGTTGCCGGAAACGCTGCACGTCACCCAGCGCCAGCATTTCCATCCCAGGAACCTGATGGCGGGCTACTGGCAACTGGGCTCCGACCCCCGCTTCTTTCTGCTCGCCCTGGCCAGCGGCATCCCCTTCAACGGCATGTTTTTGTACATCCTGAGTGCCCCCGTCTTTTTGGGGGAACACCTGCAACTGGCACCGCAGCAGTTTTTTTGGTGTTTTCTGATCACCATTGGCGGCATCATGGGCGGGGCACTGGTCAGCGGCCGCATGGCGGGAAAAATTTCGCCCAAACGCCAGATCCGGATCGGCTTGAACATCATGCTGGTCATTGCGCTGGTCAACTTGGCGGCCAACCTGGCGTTCAAGGCGCACGTCAGTTGGGCCTTGCTTCCATTGGGCATATTTTCATTTGGTTGGGCCATGATGGTGCCCGCCGTCACCCTGCTGGTGCTGGACCTGCATCCCGAGCGTCGCGGCATGGCGTCAAGCCTGCAGATGTTTGTGGGCTCCAGTGCGAATGGCATCGTGGCCGGAGTCATCTCGCCACTGGTGATGCATTCCACTGTTGCACTGGCCACGGCGTCTTTGGCCATGCTGGCCCTGGGGCAGCTGTCGTGGGCCTACATTCGACACCGTTGGCCCGAAATCGGACTTAAGATTGGTCATGCATAAAGTGGCCCCCACGCTTGTCGCTTTGCGTACTGCGCTGCCCCCCAAGGGGGCGCTCGCGCCTTTGGGCGGCCCGGCGGCGCTCAAGGCGTGGCTGACCATTGGCCTGATTTGGGTGCTCATGGGCTGGCACGGCGTTGCCGTGGCCCAGTCGGGCGCCATGGATCGCATCGACGCGATCCAGCTGCTGTCCGAAAAGGACAACCAGCAAGCCCTGGAGCAACTGCAGGCCATGGGCTCCTCCCTGGATGCGGCCACGCCGTATGCCGTGCGCCGGGAGTACCTCGATGCGCTGATGACTGTGCAAGTGGACGCCGCCAAAATGGAGGCGGCGGAGGCGACGATTGCCGCGCTGTCGAAACTGGCACAGGACAACCGCGACGATATCGGGATGGTGCTGGCCACCAGCAAATCGGCGTCCATCATGGCCTTGTCGGGCAAGACGGATGCGGCCATCGCGCAACTCATTGCCATCGAGGCCACCGCACTGCGTGCAGCGGACGCGCACGCCCTGTGGCGTTTTTATCTGGCATTGGGCAGTGCGCAGCTCACGGTTGGCCGGTTCGAAGCCGCCCAGGAGAGCACGCTCAAGAGCCTCCAATACGCCAAGGAACGGCCCAAACACGCCCAGACGTCCCACCTGCGTTCACTGAACCTTTTGGGCAACGTGTACATGGCCATGAAGAACTGGAACAAGGCCCTGGAAGTCATCGATGACGCGCTGGTTATTGCCGATGCGGTCGGTTCCAGCAAACTCAAGGGCACGCTCTACCTGAACCAGGGAGCCGCCTTTGCCAGCCTGGGGCGTGCCAAGGAGTCGGTGGCCGCCTATGAAAAAGCACTGTTGATCGGGCGGGAGTCCGGGCTGGTCGGCCTGCAGGGTACGGCGCTGAACAATATCGGTGACAGTTACCTGATCAGCAAAGACTACTCCAAGGCCGAAGTGTTTGCCCGCCAGGCCATGGTCAAGTTCAGGGAGGCTGGCGAGCTGGGCGGCGTGGCGACGGCCCAAAGCAACATAGGATTTGCGTTGATGGGGCAGGGCCGTATCAATGAAGGGGTGGTCGAGGTGCGTGCGGCCATCCGGATTAGCCAGGAGACGGGCGCCAAAACCGACCAGGAGGGCATTCTGGGCGAGCTCGGGCGCATGTATGAGCAGGCCGGACTCTACCGCGAGGCGGTTGCCACGATCCGCGAGCAGCAGGGTTTGACGGAGCAGTTGTTCCGTGCGGACCGCGAGAAGTCGGTCGCCACTTTGCAGGCCCAGTTTGACGCCGTGCAGCGCCAAAAGCAGATTGAATTGCTGGCCCGTGAAAACAGTCTGAAGGATGCTGAAATCAGCAACCGGCGTCTGCAGCAAATCATCACCCTGCTGGGCGCCGTCGTGACGGTGATGGCGGGTATTTTCGTGTTCCTGCTGTACCGGCGGGTGCGCAAGGCCAACCTGAAACTGCGTGAGGCCAACAAGCAGCTGGAGTTTCACGCGGTGCGCGATCCGCTGACCGGCCTGTACAACCGCCGGTCGTTCTTTGATTTGATGAAAGGCCGCTCCAGCAACGCCAATGGGGCCCGCCGCGAACAGGATAGCCCCGATGGTTTGATGATTCTGGACATTGACCACTTCAAGAACATCAACGACACCCTGGGCCATGCCGGTGGTGACGCGGTGCTGGTCGAGGTTTCCAAACGCCTGCGCGCCACGGTGCGTGACACCGACATGGTGATGCGCTGGGGTGGCGAGGAGTTTCTGATTTTTTCACCCAAAGCCAATGCCGCGCATTTGAAGAACCTGGCGCAGCGCGTGCTGCACGCCGTCGCCGCCACACCGATTGCGGTGGGTGACAGGATGATGCCCATTACCGTGACAGGCGGCTTCCTGTCGCTGCCGTTTTCCGGTCTTTCCGAGGTTGACTGCAATTGGGAAAAAGCCATGCAGATTGCCGACATGGCGTTGTACCTGGGCAAGGTCAATGGCCGCAACCGCGCCTATGGTCTGAACCGCCTGCTGGCGCCATTCGAGTTGGTGATGCCGGTGCTGGAACGCGACATTACGGCAGCACTGAAGGCCGATATGGTCGAGTTGGTTGAGGTCATAGGCCCCGTGGCGAATGCGCAAACTGTGGAGCCACCTTTGGAAAATGCAGGCTGAAGCAACTGCCATGCCCCGGCTCCGAGCGGGCGGTCAGATGGCCGCCCAGCATGCCGGTTGCAATATTGCGCGATACCGATAGCCCCAGACCCGAGCCACCGTGTCCCAACCGGGTCGTAAAAAACGGCTCAAAAATATGGGCCAAGGTGGCGGGGTCCATGCCTTTGCCGTCATCTTCTATGCGCAGATCAATGCTGTCACCGTCTGCGCGGGCGCTGATCCGCAAGCGGCCCTGTGGGCGGTCTGCAAAGGCATGCAGGGCGGCGTTTTGCACCAGGTTGGCAATGACCTGACCCAGAGGGCCGGGGTAGCTGTCGCAGTCCAGCCCGTGCGGGATGTCGATCTGGATTACCCAGGGCGCGCGCTTGAAGCTGGGCCGCAGGGCGTCGATGTTGTCTTCGACCAGGGCGCGCAAGTCAAAGTGGCGGCGCTGCTCGGAGGTCTGGTCCACGGCCACCTGCTTGAAGCTGCTGATCAATTGGCCGGCACGCTCGCAGGAGCGGGTGATGAGGTCGGCCATCTCCTGGCTGTCCCGCACGACGTCGTCCAGCGCAGAGCGCCGCAGCTCACCCCGGGATACCGTGTCGCCGAACGCCTGCATGCGGTGTTGCAGCGAGGATGCCGTGGTCAATGCATTGCCAATGGGTGTGTTGAGCTCATGCGCCACCCCGGCGACCAGTGCCCCCAGCGAGGCCAGTTTTTCGGCCTGCACCAGGTCGTCGCGGGTGCGCTGCAAATGCTCCAGGGCCGTGGTCAATTCCAGGGTGCGCGCGTTGACCCGGGCTTCCAGCAGGCGCTCTGACGTCTGCAAGGTTTGCACCGCCGCCTGCTGGGCCTGCAGCGCCTCGGTTTGGGCCTGCTCCTTTTCCTGGCGCAGCACATTGAAACGATCGGCGAGGGCAAACGCCAGCAGCAGCATTTCAATGGCCGAGCCAAACTGGATGTAGTTGGTGGTGGTCTCCATGTTGGGTGCCAGACCAAACCCGCGCAACTGGGCCATGAACAGGGCCACGCACAGTGCGGCAAAGGCGGTCACAAAAAAGTAGGCACTGCGTTGCCGCTGGATCGAACCGACGATGCCGGACAGCAGGATCAGCACCGTCGTCAGCGCCACCGCCAAGTAGGCTGGCTTGATGGCGTCGGCAAAGGCGAAAAACAGGCCCAAAGGCGCCAGCAGATGGAGCGCCATGCAGATCTTGAGCCCGATGTCCAGCCGTGGCATCAGGGTGGCCGTGTTCAGCATGCGCCGGGTGAACAGCAACAAGGTCACCATGGCCACGGATGGGCCCGTGAAGGTCACTGCAGTCGACACGGCGGGAGAGCTGTTCCACAGAAATTCATAGGCCAGACCATTGAAGGCCGCCATGGTCAGCGCGATGGATGCCACGAAGGCGACGTACAGCAGGTAGTTGACGTCTCGCAAGGCCAGAAACAGCAGCAGGTTGAACAGGGCCATTGCCATCACCATGCCGAAATACAGGGCCTGGCTGACGTAGTCGTGGCGTTCATAGGCATCAAAGGCCTCACGCGACCACAGCCTTGCGGGGACGTTCATGGTGTTGCCTGTCTGCGCGCGCAGGTACACCGCTTGTGTGGATTGCGCTGGCAGGTGGATGGGCAATACAAAGAAATGGTGGGGGTAGGGGCGTTGTGCGAAAGGCAGACCTTGCCCGGTCTGGCTGCTTTGCACGTCTCCGTCTGCCGACAGGACATGGAAGTCCAGATGCCCCAGGCGGGGATAGGCAATTTCCAGCATCACCTCACGCGGCGCCGGGGTGCTGTTGCGCAGGCGCAGTTTCAGCCAGTAGGCGGACTCGGTCACGCCAAATCCCAACTGACTGTCTGGCTCGGCTACGGTCTTGAAGCGCTGTGCATGCTCAGGCTTTTGCACATCGGCCAGCGTTAAAGACTGCCGGGGGTCTTCCAGCACCTCGATATAGCGGTTCAGCGGGATGGCCTGGTCAGCCAGCGTATCTACATCCAGTACGGGGACCGTATCAGCCTGGGCCGGGCACATCAGCACCAGGGACACGAGCAAACCAGCCAGATGACGAAGAGGAAGAGGCATGCCTAGTGTGCGGGTTGCAGAGAGCCGCAGTGTACGGGTGCAGGGCGTTGGTTTATACTGTATAAAAATACAGTTTTACGAATGCTTACACATGTCTGCCCCTGCCCATCTGCTGTCCAGCACGGGCGTCCATCTGGACGTCTGGCAGGCCGATGCGCTGGCCGGGGCTCCGGGGCGTGTGGTGGCCACGGGTGATGCCCTGCTCGATGCCCAGTTGCCCGGTGGTGGCTGGCCCCTGGGGGCCTTGAGCGAAATTTTGCAGCCCCCCGGCGTCCACAGCGAATGGCGCCTGCTGCTGCCCGCACTGCAGCGCAGCGGCACGGGCGCCGTGGTGCTGGTGGGCGCGCCCCACCTGCCATTCGGGCCGGCTCTGGGTGCGCAAGGCCTGCTGCCGCAGCGCCTGCTGTGGGTGGCGGCGCCTGCCGGGGGCCAGGGCGGGGCGCAGCGCCTGTGGGCCACCGAGCAGGCCTTGCGCTGCGCCGATGTGGACGCCGTGCTAGCCTGGCTGGCGCCGGTGCGTCCGGAGCAACTGCGGCGTTTGCAGATGGCCGCCGCCGAGTACGCCAAGCTGCTGTTTGTGCTGCGACCCGAGCAGGCCCAAAACGAGTCGTCACCCGCCGCGCTGCGGCTGTGGGCGGCGCCGTCCGGCGATGCCTCCGACACGCTGGAGGTGCGGGCCTTCAAACGGCGGGGGCCTCCGATGGAGCAGCCCCTGCATCTCACTGCCCGCCCGGCGCGGCTGGCGTGTTTGTTGGCGGCTAGCCAGACCAGGAGCGGTGATGCACTGGATCGCACTGCAGCCCGGGCCTGAAGCGCCCGGCACCACTGCGTCGGATGCGCCGGGTACGGAAGCCGCGCTGGTAGACGCACCCAGCGCCTGGGCCTGGTGGGCGCTGCAGTTCACGCCCCTGGTGGCGCGGGTCGAGGCGGCGCTGGTGCTGGAAGTCTCAGCCAGCGAGCGCCTGTTTGGCGGGCGGGCCGCCTTGCTGGACCAATTGCTTAAGCCAAACTGGCCGCTAGCCCTCGTGAAATATGCACAAGGTGCTACATCTTTAATAGCGTACGGGCGACTGCAATGTGCCGGTCATGCCGCGGATGGTGCTGCGGCCATCGCGCCCGATGCCCTGCCCCTGCACACCCTGGTGGCGGCACGCGCGCACCTGCCCACACTGGCGCGCCTGGGCCTCTCTAACTGGGGCCAGCTGCGCGCCCTGCCGCGCGGGGGGCTGGTGCGCCGCTTCGGCGCGGGCCTGGTCGATGCGCTGGACTGCGCCTATGGCCAGCGCCCCGAGCTCTACCCCTGGCTGACCCTGCCCGAGGTGTTTGACGTGCCGCTGGAGCTGCTGTCCAGTGTCGAGACCGCCTCGGCCCTGTTGTTTGGGGCCCGGCGCCTGCTGGCGCAACTGCAGCTGTGGCTGCGCGCGCGCCAGCGTGGCGTGCTGGCGCTGGAGCTGCTGTGGGAACTGGACGCCCGGCGCTCCAATGCCCTGCATGTGGACGCCCACCACACGGGGGGCGGGCAGGGCCGCCTGGTGCTGCGCACGGCGCAGGCCACGCAGGACATGCAGCACCTGGCGCGCCTGCTCGCGGAGCAGCTGGCGCAGGTGACGCTGCCGGCCCCGGTGCTGCATTTGCGGTTGCGCTCCCTGCAGACCCAGCCGCTGGCGGGCGAGAGCGTGAGCCTGTTGCCCGACGATGTGCGCCATGGCGACAGCCTGCACCAGCTGCTGGAGCGCCTGAGCGCGCGTTTAGGCGCGGAGCAGGTGCGCTGCACCACGCTGCTGGCCGACCACCGGCCCGAGCGCATGCAGCGCTGGCAGGCCGCCGTGCAAACATCAACTGCTATTGATTCAGGAGCGCATCGCGCAGATGCCACGAGGGCTAGAGGCCTGGACTTGGGGTTTTGCCAAAATGGCTTACAAGATCGGGCGCAGGGAACGCTCTACCCGAGCTGGCTGCTGGCCACCCCCCTGCGCCTGACCGTGCACCAGGGCCGCCCGCAGTACGAGGGCCCCCTGACCCTGCTGGCGGGACCCCAGCGGCTGGAGTCCGGCTGGCTGGATGGCGCCACCCACTGCGCGCTTCGCGACTACTACGTGGCACGCAGCGCGACCGCGGGGCTGGTGTGGGTGTACTGCGAGCGGCTGGGTGCACACGGTGCGACAGGGCAGGGTCCGGCCTGCTGGTATCTGCATGGCCTGTTTGCTTGATACACATCAAGAAGACGGTTCGGCTTTGGCCCCAACCCCATTCCAATTTTTACTGGAAGTGCCACACTCAAAACCATGCCATGCGCCCCTTGCGCGTGCACCAACTTTCAGAAGGCATGTATGACTAGCTGGATGACAAATGTGGTTTTTGGCCTGGTTTTTCTGTTGGGTTTGACGGGCCTGTTTTTCTTTGTGTTGACGCGGGGGGCCCTGCTGGTGCGCGGGCTTTCCTCCGCACAGAACAGCGCCAAGTCGCATGTGTACCCGCTGTACTCCAACATGCGCCTGATCAAGCTGGTGGACTATCAGCCCGTCATCGCCGCCATCCTGCTGTTCCAGTACAGCACCCTGGTGTCCAAGATCGTCGCGGGCCTGGGGGCCACCAACCTGAAGGACAAGAAGGTGCTGATCACCTCCTGCGCCTTTGGCAACGTCATCCCCCGTGTGGTGGACGCGGCCGTGCAGTCGGGCGCCGAGCGGGTGGTGATTGCCGACATCATTGGCAATGAACTGGAGCACGCCCGCGGCAAACTGGGGCAGTTCGAAGGCAAGATTGATTACGTGGAAGACAACGCCACGGCGATGACCCGCCAGGAAGGCCTGGCCGACGCCAACATCATTTTCTTCCTGCTGCACGAGTTGCCGCACCCCCTGAAGATCCAGGCGCTGCGGGAAGCCGGGCGCATGCTGGCACCCGGTGGCAAGCTCTACCTGGCCGAGTTCCACCGCCCCGAGCTGCCCATTCTGCGGCTGCTGAGCTGGACCTATTTCAAGGTGTTCGAGCCCTTTGGCCTGGCCCTGTGGGACACGCATGACCCGGTCAATTGCCTCACCGAAATGGGCGGCTGGACCTGTGAGCGCAGCACCTACTTCTTTGGCAACTTCCAGGTCATCACGGCCACTAAACACTAAACCCCCACGCTTGTCGCTTCGCATACTGCGCTGCCCCCCGAGGGGGCTAAATCCGCTTGGGGCGGCCCGGCGCGGATTTACCCCTGATGTTCAGCGTGGCAGCGCCCGCAGGCGCCAGATGGTGCTGCAGTTGACGACGAGGATGGTCAGTTCCAGCGCGGTGCCGCCGATGGAGCCTGACAGCACGTTGTTGACAATCCACAGCAGGGTGCCAGCCAGCATGACCACCCGCATGCGAATCCCGTACAGCAGGAACAGGGCCAGCGTGCCGATGCAGGAGGCCAGCAGCGGCAGCCAGTTCCACCATTGCGTGGCCAGGCCATAGCCCAGCGCCAGGTTGACCACCACCACGCCGAGCGCAACCCAGGCCGAGCGCGTGTACAACGACAGCAGCGAGCGCACCAGCGAGACCCCCGAACTGGCCGCCGCCGTGGGGATGCCCAGCAACAGGAAGTGGACGACATAGGCCAGGCACTCACCGGCCATGAACCACTTGAAGCGCCGGTCGCTCTTTTGCAGGAACGAGGCCACACCCAGCGCAAAGGCAAGGTATCCAAACAGTTGCGCCGGGGTGAGCCAGCCCTGGAGCAGGGTGTCATCCATGGGGCGATGATAGTACAATGAAACATCGTTTCAAAAATCAAAATGCACCGTGCAAAAAACCAAAAAAGTGGCCCTGATCGGCGAATGCATGCTGGAACTGCACGGCACGGCGTTTGGCGCCATGCAGCAAAGCTATGGCGGCGACACCTTCAACACCGCCGTCTATTTGTCCCGCTGCGGTGGCGACGCGTTGTCGGTTTGCTATGCCACGGCGCTGGGCGACGACCCGCTGAGTGGGGAACTGCTGCGCCGCTGGGCGCAGGACGGACTGGTGCTGGACCTGGTGCGCCGCATACCGGGGCGCCTGCCCGGGCTGTATCAGATCGAGGTGGATGCGCACGGCGAGCGCCGCTTCAGCTTCTGGCGTGACCAGAGCGCGGCCCGGGCCTACTTCGACACCGAGCAAACCCCGCTGGAGCAGCATGCCGCCCAATGGGACGCGTTCTATTTTTCAGGCATCAGCCTGGCCATCCTGCCCGCGGCCGGGCGCGAGCGCCTGTTCGCGATGGCGCAGGCCTTGCGCGCGCGCGGCGCCTGCGTGGTGTTTGACAATAACTACCGGCCCCGGCTGTGGAGCGATCCCGCCGTTGCCCGGGAGAATTTTCTGCGTGCCTTCCAGGTTGCCAGCATGGCCCTGGTGACTGCGGACGACCACCAGGCGCTGTTTGGCCTGGCCAGCGCGGAGGACGCGGTGTTGGCGGGCCAGCAACTGGCGGTGCCCGAGCTGGTCATCAAGCGCGGTGCCGCACCGACGCTGGTGCGGGCCGGGCGCGGGGGCTGGGAGCAAGTCGCCACCGAGGCCGTGCCCCGGGTGGTGGACACCACCGCGGCCGGAGATTCCTTTGCGGCCGGCTATCTGGGGCGCCGGCTGCTCGGCGCCACGCCGGTGGAGGCGGCGGCGTTTGGCAACCGGCTGGCGGCCCGGGTCATCCAGCATCCCGGTGCGCTGATTCCCATTGCCGCCATGGCGGACCTGATGGCCACTACTTCAGGTACTGCGCCAGCGCCCGCAACTGCGGCGTCTCCTTGATGCCCTGCGCCACCAGGGCCGCCATGGCCCGGGCACCGCGTTCCTGAAAGTGCGTGGTGTCGGGTGACGCCCGCGTGCCGGCGGTCTGCGTGGCGTACCAGGGGAACTTCACCGTGTCGGTCACTACCAGCCAGTAGTCCTGCCAGTCGTGGGCGTGCGCGTTGGCAAAGTCTATGGTTTTGGCTTCCAGATCGATCAGCGGCACGCCATTGGCGCGGGCCGTGTCCCGGATGGTCTGGCTGTAGTCGCCGGTAAAGGCATAGCCGCCTTCCGCGTGCTGCTGCGTGCGGTGCTGTGACACGACGGGGCGGGTGTCACCGTTCGCATGGGCGGCCTTGCGGTCCGCGTTCAGATAGCGCGTGGTGGGTGTCATGATGAACGGAATGGCGCCCCTGGCACGGGCATCGTGGATATACACCTCCAGCGCGGTTTGAAACGACATCTGCGGCTGCCCGACTGGAAACTGGCGCAGGCCCTGCGCGTCGTTGGGGTAGGTGCACAGGTTGGCCACATCGGCCGCACCCCGCACCGGGCGCAGGCTGTTGCAGTTCTGGTCGTTGTGACCCAGGGCAATCACCACATAGTCACCGGGGCGCAGGTAACGCAGCATCTGGCGGTACCAGCCGCCGTTGTAGAAGTCGCGGGAGCTGCGCCCGGCGCGCGCACCATTGACCACCTTGACGTCCGCAGCGTCCTTGAACCGGTCTTCAAACACCTGGCCCCAGCCCATGCGTGGCAGGCGCTCGCGCTCATAGGTGGCGGCGGTGGAGTCGCCAACGATGAAGATGCGGACCCGGGCCGCCAGGATGGCAGCATGCTCGCGCTCGGCACGCTCCATATGCAGGGGTTCGTTGGCACGGTCACCGAACGGATGGGCAATCGGGCGCCACGCCGTGTCCGTGATGATGGTGGCAGACGCTTCACCGCTGTCGTTGTCGTAACCCCGGGTGTGGTTGAGCACGGACAGCACGGCATCCACGCCGTGTCCGTCGGCGCGCATGGGCGTGGTGACCGGGTCAAAGCCAGCCACGTCCACGACGCCGCTGCGTGCCAGTGCGGCTCCGAACCCGCTGCGCAAGTGTTGCAGTGCGCGGGCCTGCAGGCTGGTTGGTACATCGGGGGCTTTGGGCGCTTCGGCAAACTGCTGTGGCCCGATGAACTGCAGGCTGGTGGCCATCTCGGATACCAGCCAATCGGTCAGCGGGTTGACATTGGTGGTGTTGTCACCGTCTTCCAGCGTCGCCCGCCACGCCACCATGCAGATGGCGCGGGGGGCCTGGTTGGTGCGGCAATTGCGGTTGCCCGCCTCCGACGCCATCACCACCAGTGGCGGTGTGAGCGTGGACGCGTCCAACTGGTAGCGGCCCTGGGTGTCGGCCCGTGTGCTGGCCAGAGTGCCTTTGCTGTCGCGCACGCTGACGTGCGCCTGCGCCAGGGGTCCGCCCGCGGCAACGACGCCGTTGAGGCGCTTGACCGGCGGCACGCTGGCGCAGCCACCCACGCCCAGGCCCAGCACCGCGAACGCGAGGACGCGCAGGCTGACCGGTATGTATAGGTGCATGTCGTATCTCCAAAAAAAAGGGCGGCCCACAGGCCACCCCTTTACCCCCGCTTCACCCCATCAGAACTTGTAGCGTGCGCCGATCAGGAGTTCCCGCCCGGTCACGTTGTAGACCACTGCGCTGTTGCGGGCGCGGCTGATGAACTGGTCATTGGGCGTGTTGGTCAGGTTGGTCGCCTCCAGTGTCACGTCCAGGTTTTTGTTGACCTTGTAATTCAGGGATAGATCGACATTCACCGAGCTGTTCTTGCCTTCCACATCATTGTTGTTCTGGCCGGGTACGCGGGTCAGGAATGCGCTGCGTGCGGATGCGGACAGACGCCCGCTGAACGTGCCGTCGTCGTAGTAGAAGGTGGCATTCCAGGACGTGGGCGACAGGTTCAACAGGTCATCGGTGATGAAGGAATTACCGGTTGCAGTGGTGGCGTAGTCAATCTTGGACTGCACTACGGTGTAGTTCAGCAGGGTTCCGAAATTCTTGCCAATGCCGGGCAGGAACGTGAAGGGCTGCTGGTAGTTGATTTCGAATCCATTGAGACGGCCACCGTTGGTGTTGATGGGCGTGTTGACCGCGAAGACCTCATTGCCGTTGAAATTCGACGGCAGCAATGACAGCGGCAAGCCGGTGTCTTTGAAGGCCATGTTGGTGGTCAAGGTCTGGATGTAGGTGGAAATATTCTTGCTGAACACACCCAAGCCGAGGAATGCGTTTTTGGCGAAGTACCACTCCGCACCCAGGTCCAGTGTCTTGGCTCGGTAGGGTTGCAGCAAGGGGTTGCCACTGGTGATGGACAGGGTGCCGGTGGTCGAAATGGTTCCACCCGGGTTCAGGTTGCCCAGAATAGGCCTGGCCATCACGCTGGCAGCGGCCACGCGCACCACGACGTCCGGGTTGACGGTGGCGGCCAGGTTGAAGGACGGGAGCCAGTCGTCATACGTGTTGGTGACGGTCACCTGGGTGGCCCCGCCGGTAGCCTGGTACCCGGTGGCAACCTGTTCCGTCTTGACATAGCGGGCTCCAAAGTTGCCGCGCACCGGGACGTCGTTCCACTTGGTGTCGAAGTCGGCCATCAGGTAGGCGCCCTTGTCGGTCTCCACGACATTGCGGTTGTTGCCGCGTGCATTGCCGTTGGTGATGGAGGACAGCGTGAAGTCGCCAGGTCCACCGACCGGCCCGCTCTTCAGGCAGTTGCAGTAGATGTCATAGGTCTGCGCAATGGCGTTGAGGTTGGGAATCGCCCAAGACGTTGGAGTCCCCGCCGGCAGGCTGAGCCCGTTGCCGAAGTTGTTGATCGTGGTGGTCAGGCTGGCCACGGTCGTGCCGTTGGGCGGTGCATAGATCGTGTCGCCCTGGTTGATGCGACGGAATTCGAACGTGTCAAACGTGTAGCGCTTCAGGTTGAGGCCACCCTTGACGGTGAGGGCATCCGATGCCTCCCAGGCCAGATCCAGCTGCCCCACGTCCGTCTGGTTGGTGGCGCCCTGGGGGCGAATCCGGATCTCGCTGGTTGTGGTGTTGGCAACGGACGTCGCCGTGCCGGGTGGCACGCCAACCAGGGTCAGCGCGCCGCCGGGCTTGGTGACGTCAAAAGGATAGGTGATGGTGGGCAGGCGGTCACTGCCACGGAAGTCAAGGGTGTATCCATTGACGTTGAGGGCGTCCAGTGTGGTCGTGGTCTGCACTGGATTGTCAAACACCGATTTGGCACTGCCCAGTTTGGCGGTCATTTTCAGCGTGTCGCTGAGATTCTGCTGCCAGGTCAGCGTAGGCTGGGTGAACGTGGTCGACAACTCGTCGTAGCGCGACTCCGCACGAATGTCGACCCCGTTGTACACCCCATATTGCAACGCACCGTTGGCGGCATATGCGGTGCTGAGCACACTGGTTTGGGGCTTGCCACCCTGGGTTGCACTGCGGCTGAACGAGATGGCTTCCAGAAAGTCTTCCTGGCGGGTTGCCTTGAGCTTGGAATACATCATGTCCAGCGTCAGCAGCGTGTCTGCAGCGGGTTTGAATTGCACCGAGCCGGTCAGGCCCACGCGGTCCTGGTCGTGGGTCAGGCGCCCATAGCGGGGCAGGCGTGGTGTGAAGTTGTTGGCGTTACTGGCGTCGGCGTATGCAGCCAAGGTCTCGGGGGTTCCTGCAATGCGGGGCACGCCCTGTGCAGCCGGGCCGCAAGTGGTTGCCGTGGAGTTGCTGGGGTTGGCGGTGGCGCCGGTAGGGGCGCACCATCCGCCGGACGACGGGCCGTTGTCCCAACGCACGGTGCTGAAGCCCTCTTCCAGGCTGCGTCGTTTGGAGAAAGCACCGGAGAGCAGCACACCAAAGGTGCGGTCTTCATTGGTGTTGGACAACAGGAAGGCGGCGCGGGGATCCGTGGTTTTGGAAAGGTCGTTGTACTTCTCTTTCAGGGACACCATGGCGTTGAAGCCCTTGAGGTCAAAGGGGCGTGTGGTCTGCAGGTCCACGGTAGCGCCCAGCGAGCCTTCATCCACGTCGGCGGACGAGCTCTTGCGCACCGTCACGGTATTGAACAGCTCGGATGCGAACACATTGAAGTCGAATCCGCGGCCACGGTTGGCGCCGCCCGAACTGTCGGTGCCGCCCGTCGTTGCCAGGGCTTCAATGCCGTTGATGCGCACACGGGTGAAATCCTGTCCCAGGCCACGAACCGTGATGGAGCGACCCTCGCCGGCGTCGCGGTCGATCACCACCCCGGGAACGCGTTGCAGGGACTCGGCCAGATTGGAGTCCGGAAATTTGCCCATGTCTTCGGCCTTGATCACGTCAACAATACCGTTGTTGTCGCGCTTGGCGTTGAGCGCGCTTTCCAGCGAGGCGCGCAAGCCGGTGACGACCACGGCGTCGAGTTGCTTGGGGGTTTCCTGTGCGTAGGCCGCCGTGCCGGTTGCGGCAATGGCGCACAGCAGGGTGCGGACGGCCTGGTTAACGCCGTTGAGAATGGGTTGCTTGGATTTTGTGGGTTGTGGCATGAAGATGTCTCCTGTAGTGGGTTTTTGTATGTGGCGTGGCAGGTGGTCGTGAAAGAGAGTCAAGTGGCCAGGTAGTCGTCCCGGCATGGCGAAAATTGGTCGAGTAGCGTGCTTTTGTCTTCCAGGGCGACCACGCCATGGGTGTGGTCGTGGGGCGCGATAAACGCATCGCCTGCTTTCAGGATGCGTTTCTGGCCATTGACTTCGGCCTCGAAGGAACCGGATACCACGTAGGCAATCTGGTCGTGCACGTCGTGGGCGTGGGGTGTACCGACCGCGCCCTGGTCGAATTGCACCAGCACCGACATCAGCTGCGGTGTGTGGCCCACGATTTTGCGGCGGATGCCATCGCCCAGTTCAACCCAGGGGGCGGTTTCGTTGATATAGAAGTGCATGCGGTGACCTTGGTGGAGCATCTTTGCGTCGGAATATAAATCAACGCAAGGACTTTGTGGAACTATGTTTCGGTGATACTATAGCACCAACAAATAAAAATGAAACAGTGGTTCACTAAGTAGAAACCAGCATTTCATTAAATAGTTAAAGTCGGTTAGTCTGTAAAAAGAAGGCCGACGCAACTGCCATTTCACACGGAACCGCCAATAGGAGAAACCATGCAAATCCGCCAACCTATCCACAGCGACCACGCCCGCACACTGGACACCGAAGGCCTGCGCCGCCACTTCCTGGTCGAAGACCTGTTTGTGGCCGACAACGTCACGCTGACCTACAGCCAGATCGACCGCATCATCGTCGGCGGCATCATGCCGGTCTCAAAGGGTGTCACGTTCTCGGCTGAACTCGGCAAGCACACCGGCACCGACTTTTTCCTGCAACGCCGGGAGTTGGGGCTGATCAACATCGGTGGCGCAGCGCGTGTCGTGGTCGATGGCGAAACTTTTGACGTGGGCGCCCGTGAAGCGCTGTACGTGGGCCAAGGCGCCAAGGCCCTGGAGTTCTTCAGTGTGGACACCTCCCAACCCGCCAAGCTGTACTTCAACTGCGCGCCCGCCCATGTGGCCTATCCGCACCGCAAGATCACACTGGCAGAAGCCTCGCCGGAAACCCTGGGCTCGGCAGAGACCAGCAACCGGCGCACCATCTACAAGTTCCTGGTGCCCGACGTGCTGCCCACCTGCCAACTGCTGATGGGCATGACCCAGCTGGAGCCGGGCAGCCTGTGGAACACCATGCCCTGCCACACCCATGACCGGCGCATGGAGGTGTATTTCTACTTTGACATGAAGGCCGATGCCGCCGTGTTCCACATGCTGGGCGAACCCACGCAAACGCGCCATCTGGTGGTGCGCAACGAGCAGGCTGTCATCAACCCGAGCTGGTCCATCCACAGCGGGGTGGGCACCCAGGCCTATACCTTCATCTGGGGCATGCTGGGTGAAAACCAGGTCTTCAAGGATATGGACCACGTGCCCATGACCACCTTGCGCTAAGTCCGAACCTACCCAACACGTTTCAACACCATGATTCTTGAACAATTTCAACTCCAGGGTCGCGTGGCCATGGTCACAGGCTGCAACACGGGCCTGGGCCAGGGCATGGCCGTGGCACTGGCGCAAGCCGGAGCCGACATCGTGGGCGTCAACGTCAGCGCGCCCGATGACACCCGCGTCCGAGTGGAATCGCTGGGACGCAAGTTCCTGGACCTGCGCGCCAACCTGTCCGATACCAGCTGCCTGGAAGGCCTGGTCCAGCAAGGCCTTACCCTGTCGGGCAAGCTGGACATCCTGGTCAACAACGCCGGCATCATCCGCCGCTGCGACGCCATCGATTTCAGCGAGAAGGACTGGGACGACGTCGTCGACCTGAACCTCAAGACGGTCTTCTTCCTGGCGCAGGCGGTTGCCAGGCAATACATCAAGCAAGGTACGGGCGGCAAGATCATCAACGTGGCCTCGATGCTGTCCTTCCAGGGGGGGGTTCGGGTGCCGTCCTACACGGCATCCAAGAGCGCTGTCATGGGCGTGACCCGGGCCTTGGCCAACGAGTGGGCCGCGCATGGTGTCAATGTCAACGCCATTGCACCGGGCTATATGGCTACGGACAACACCACGGCGCTGCGGGCGGACGCCGCACGCAATGCGGCCATACTGGAGCGTATTCCTGCGAACCGCTGGGGTCTGCCTGAGGACCTCGCGGGGCCGGTGGTCTTTCTGGCATCCAAGGCGTCTGACTATGTCAACGGCTACACCATTGCGGTGGACGGCGGCTGGCTGGCGCGCTAGGTCTCCTGCTTTACCGCAACGGAGTCAGCCGCCATGTACGAGAACAAGCGCCTGGGGTTTCTCTTTGTGCTGCCCTTTGTGCTGGGTGTGCTGCTGTTCAAGCTGTTTCCGTTTGTGATGAGCTTCGCGCTCAGCTTTACGCAGTATGACCTGATTGACCCGCCGCAGTATGTAGGCTTGGAGAACTACCGCGAACTGGCGCTGGCTGACCCGCTGTTTCGCAAATCGCTGGGGGTCACCTTGCTGTTTGCGGTGCTGGCAGTTCCACTGAGGGTTGGGTTTGCGCTGTTCATCGCCCATGTGCTGAACTTTCGATTGCGTGGCATCAACTTCTTTCGCGCCGCCTTCTATTTGCCGTCCATCCTGGGCGGCTCGATTGCCGTGGCGGTGCTGTGGCGTTTCATCTTTGCAAAGAACGGTCTGGTCAACCTGCTGATGACGCAGGTGGGTCTGGAACCCATTGCCTGGCTGGCCGACGAGCACTACTCCATGTGGACCATCGTATTGCTGTTCACCTGGCAGTTCGGCTCGGCCATGGTGATTTTCCTGGCGGCGCTGCAAAACGTGCCGGCCTCGCTGTATGAGGCCGCCGAATGTGATGGCGCCAGCAAGCTGCAGCAGTTCTGGAACATCACCGTGCCGCTGATCACGCCGGTGATATTTTTCAACATGATCATGCAGATGGTGCACGCCTTTCAGGAGTTCAACGGGCCGTACATGATCACCGAGGGCGGGCCGCTGAGTTCCACGTACGTGCTGGCGCTGTACATCTACGACCAGAGCTTCCGCTTCTTCAATCTGGGCTATGGTGCGGCGCTCTCGTGGGTGCTGTTTGCCTTGGTGGCAAGTTTGAGCGCCATCAGCTTCTGGAGTTCCAGGTACTGGGTGTTCTACGCTGGCGAGAAAGAGCCGCGCAAATGAACGCCTCCAACATGCAGCATCCGCCCGGTGGCGAGGGTAGCCATCCCTGGGTGCGGTACGTCGCGTTGGTGCTGGTGGCCCTGGTCATGCTGTATCCATTGATCTGGTTGATAGGCGCTTCGTTCAAGAGCAACGGCGAGATATTTACCGAGGTGGGTTTCTGGCCCCAGCGGTTCGATTTCAGCGCCTATGCCAAGGGCTGGAAGACCAGCACCGAGTACACGTTTGCCACCTATTTTCTGAACAGTTTCCTGATCACGATTCCGCGCATCATCGTCACGGTGATTTCATGCGTGCTGGTGGCCTATGCCTTTGCCCGCTTCGAATTCTGGGGCAAAAAAATACTGTTCTCCATCATGGTGGGCACCATGATGCTGCCGCTGATCGTGTTGCGCCTGCCGCAGTACCTGGTGTTTCGCGAGCTGGGTTGGCTGGACTCCTACTTGCCGCTGATCGTGCCGTCGGCGTTTGCCACGGACACCTTTTTCATCTTCATGCTGGTGCAGTTTTTGAAGGGCATTCCACGGGATATGGAAGAGGCGGCACAGATCGACGGCTGTAACGCGATGCAATTGCTGTGGCACATCATCGTGCCGCTGCTCAAGCCGGCCATCGTCTCGGTGATCGTGTTTCAGTTCATCTGGACCATGAATGACTTCATGGGCCCGCTGATCTACCTGGCATCGGTGGAGAAATACCCGGTGTCGCTGGCATTGAAGATGAGCATTGGTGCGACCGAAGAAGTTGAGTGGGCCAATGTTATTGCCATTTCGGTGGTGGCGTTGATTCCCTCGGTGGCCGTGTTTTTTGCCGCCCAGAAGCACTTCATCGAGGGCGCCACATCGAGTGGTGTGAAGGGGTAGTGATGACTTCGCGTCTCCGCTCTCTTTTGCGGGCTCCGGATCAACAGGCCTGTACGGTTTTGCTCCGTGTCCCCCGCGCCCTTTGGGCGCTCCTCCTTGACCTACGCAAAACCGCACAACCCTGCCGCTCCTGCGTTGCGTTGCGTGCACCTGCCTTTGGACTTCCCTTCAGTCGAGCGCCCATTGCTCCAGCATCGGGCAAGGGCTGGCTGTTTTGCGTAGGTAAAGGAGGAGACCGCGCAGCGGGCGGGGGACACGGAGCAAAACGGCCAGCCATTGGTCGAGGCGGTCGAACGAAGTGACCCCAGACATGAAGAGACAAGAAATACGGAGACAACCCCAGTGGCACGCCTGCAGTTAGAAAAGATAGAAAAGGTCTACCCCAATGGCTTCAAGGCCGTGCATGGCGTGGACCTGGAAGTGCGCGACGGCGAGTTCATGGTGTTCGTCGGACCATCTGGTTGCGCCAAGAGCACCTTGCTGCGCATGATCGCCGGCCTGGAGTCCATCACCGGCGGCGAGCTGCACATCGGCAACAAGCTGGTCAACCAGTTGGCGCCCAAGCAGCGCGGCATCGCCATGGTGTTCCAGAACTATGCGCTGTATCCCCACATGACGGTGTATGACAACCTGGCGTTCGGGCTCAAACTGGCCGGCACACCCAAGGCCGAAGTCCGGCAGCGTGTGCACCATGCTGCCGGTCTGCTGGAGATGGAGCATTTACTGGAGCGCTACCCCAAGCAGCTCAGTGGTGGACAGGCGCAGCGCGTGGCCGTGGGGCGGGCGATTGTCAAGAAGCCCGAAGTGTTTCTGTTTGACGAACCCCTTTCCAATCTGGATGCCAAGCTGCGCGCCGCCATGCGGGTGCGCCTGACCGAGCTGCACCGCACGCTGCGTGAATCCGGCCAGCCGGCCACGGTGGTCTATGTGACGCACGATCAGGTAGAGGCCATGACCATGGGCGAGCGCATCTGTGTGCTCAAGGACGGTGTGATCCAGCAGGTGGATACCCCCACCGCGCTGTACGACCGACCGGCCAATGCCTTTGTCGCCAGCTTCATTGGATCGCCGGAGATGAACATCGTCAAAACCCAGTTGCAGCAACTCGACGGCGGAGTGGTGGTGGAGCTGGGTGGGCAGGTGCTGCGTCTTCCTGCATCCAGGGCCGGGCAGCTCCATAGCAGCGGCAGTGCGGTTCAATTTGGTTTGCGCCCCGAACATGTGTCGGCCGGGCCGCGCCCCCAGGGCGATAGTGTCCCGGTGCGGGGGACGCTGCGCTTCACCGAGCATATGGGCAGCGAGGTGTTCGTGCATTTCAAGGTGGGAGACCTCGCCATGAGTGCACGGGTGCCTGCGGATGAACTCCACGGTTTGCAGGACAAAGCCCGTGGTGCTGAACATGTTTTCCATTTTCAGATGCAGCGGGCCCACCTGTTTGACGCAGAGAGCGGCGTGAGTCTGTTGCGGTGCGCCGGATGATGTTGCAACGCCGACACTTTGCTGCACTGGCACTGAGCCCTCTGGTGGCGCGTGCGCAGGCACCGGCCCCTGCGGTGCTGCGTTTCGCATGGTGGGGCGGCGCGAGCCGCCACGAGTCGACGTTGAAGGCCATCGCGCTGTTCGAGCAGCAAAGCCCCGGACTCAAGGTGAAGGCCGAGTACATGGGTTTTCACGGCTACCTGGAGCGGCTGACCACGCAAATTGCCGGCGGCTCCGAGCCAGACGTCATGCAGATCAACTGGGCCTGGCTGGCGATGTTCTCCAAGCGGGGCAATGGTTTTGTCGATCTGGACAAGTACCGTGCTGTGCTGGCCCTGGACCAGTTCAGTGAGCAGGATGTCAATGCCGGCCGGGTAGCAGGAAAGCTCAATGCCTTGCCGTCGGCCTACACAGCCCGTGTCCTCCTCTGGAACAAGGCCAGCTTTGACCGTGCCGGACTTGCCGTGCCCAAGACGTGGGGCGAACTCTTCGCCGCTGGCCCGGTCTTCAAGGCCAGGCTCGGAGACCACGCCTACCCCCTGGACGGCGAGCTGTACGACATGATGCTGCTGTCGCAGGCCTATGTGCAGCAAAAGCATGGAACACCCTATGTCGACCCCGTGGAGCCGCGGGTGGCGATGAACCTGGCAGCAGCATTGGAGTGGGTGCAAACCTACCGCCGCTTGATCAGCGAACATGTGGCCACGCCATTGCCCTTGCGTGCGAGTCTGGGTGGAGCAGACAAGGCCACGGAACAGCAACAGGACTGGGTGGTTGGCAATTGGGCCGGCAACTTTGCGTGGGATTCCGCCATACCGCTGCGCGCGGCCACGCTGAACCCGCAACAACACCTGGTGCTGGGAGAGTTCCCCACGCTGCCAGGGGCCAAGGTGAGCGGTATGTTTGGCCGGCCCAGTGTCATGCTGGCCGTTGGGCGCAACAGCAAGCAGCCGGAGCTGGCCGCGAAGTTGGTGAACTTTATGCTGACTGACCCACAGGCCGCGCGCATCCTGGGCAAGACCCGTGGCGTGCCTGCAGCGCGCAGCCAGCGCGACGTGCTGTTGCAGGCCAACAAGCTGCCGGCCATGGAACTGGCCGCGCATGAACAAATCAAAAAACAGCGGGATGCGGGACGGGTTCCTGTGCCGGCACCGCTGTTCGAACATGCCCGCTTGCACAAGTTCATGCGGGAGGTGTTCGAGACCGTAGCCTACGGAAAGACGACAGACCAGGAGGCGGCCCGCCGCCTGGTCGAAGAAGGTAACGCCCTGTTGAAACGCATCAAGTAAAACCTATGACCAAAGCAACCCAACGCCATTTGAAGTTTGAATCCCGTCAAGACCCGGATACCGGCGCCCGCGTCACGCGGCTCACGCCGACCGACATCACCTGCCACCGCAACTACTTCTACCAGAAGTGCTTCACCAAAGACGGCTCCAAGCTGGTCTTTGCCGGTGAGTTTGGCCCCGGCAATGCCTGGAATTACCACCTGCTGGACCTCAACAGCCAGGTGGCCACACAGCTGACCGACCAGCGCGGTGAGAATACCTTCGGCGGCTTTCTGAGCCCCGATGACCAGCACCTGTATTTCGTGCGCGCCGAACGCCAGTTGATCCGGCTCACACTGTCGGACTTGAGCGAAGAGGTGGTCTACACCGTGCCACAAGGCTGGGTGGGCTATGGCACCTGGGTGTCCAACAGCGCCTGTACCAAGATGGTGGGCATAGAGATCCATGCCGACGACTGGTTCCCATTGAGCGACTGGAAGAAATTCCACGACATGTACCACGCCAAGCCGCGCTGTCGTCTGATCCGCATCGACCTGGCGACCGGGCAGCGTGACGTGATTCTGGAAAAACACGGCTGGCTGGGCCACCCCCAGTACCAACCCTTCCATGACGACACCGTGGCCTTTTGCCACGAGGGCCCGCATGACCTCGTGGACGCGCGCATGTGGTTCATCAATGAAGATGGCAGCAATCTGCGCTGCGGCAAGGTGCATCTGGAAGGCGAAGCCTGCACCCACGAATTCTGGGTGCCGGACGGCTCAAGCATGATCTATGTGTCGTATCTGAAGGGCCAGCGCGAGCGCTGGATCTGCGCGCTGGACCCGGTGACGCTGGAAGACAAGCGGCTGATGTCCATGCCACCGTGCTCGCACCTGATGAGCAACTTTGATGGCACGCTGTTGGTCGGCGACGGCTGCGGCTCACCGGCCGACGTGGCGGACGCTGGTAGCCACGACATCGTGACCGATCCGTTCCTGCATGTGTTTGACCTCAAGGCCGGCAGCGTGCGCGCGGTTGCGCACCACGATTCGTCGTGGCGTGTCCACAAGGGCAGTCGGCAGGTGACGCATCCCCATCCCTCGTTCACACCCGACGAAAAGCAGATTCTGTTCAGCTCCGACGCGGAAGGTGAACCGGCGCTGTACCTGGCGGATGTGGGCGCAGCATGAAGCGGTGGATGGGTGCTGCAGCGTGTTGGGTGGCGTGTCTGCACTGGGGTGCATGGGCGCAAGATGCTGCACGGCCCCAGTTGACGCCAGCGGCTGCTGCGGACTACACGGTGGCAACCTATCTGGCACAGGGGCCCGCGCCCTGGACACCGGCAGACCCGTCGGCGTTGCGGGGGGTGCGGCCAGATGCGGTCGTGGCCCTGGATGGCAGCGGCACCCATACCAGCCTGCAGGCTGCGCTGGACGCGGCACCTGCCACTGGCACGGCGTCCCGTCGATTTGTGATTGGGCTGGCCGCCGGCACCTACCGCGGGCAAGTGTGCCTGCAGGGCAAGGCGCCAGTGGCGCTGGTGGGCCTGGGCGCGCAACCGTCGGATGTGCGGATTGTGGCGGGGCGCTATGCCGGCGAGAAGAAGCGCCCCGGTGTCGATGCTGGCAATCCCTGCCTGCCCACGCTGGATGCGCCGGCCTATGGCACGTTTAGCAGTGCCAGCCTGGGTATTTTTAGCAACGACGTGCAGGTATCGCATCTGACGGTTGAGAACGATGCCATGCAAGCCGTGCGCGGCGGCCAGGGTTACCCGATAGAAGCCGCCGAAGCGGGCGGCGCACAGGCCGTGGCCTTGATGACCCAAGGCGACAGGATTCAACTCGAAGACGTCCACCTGCTGGGTCACCAGGACACGCTGTACGTGCGTGCCGCACCGGGTCATTCCGGGGACCGGGTGTACGTGCACCACAGCCTGGTGGCGGGGGACGTGGACTTCATCTTTGGTGCGGGCACGCTGGTGATCGACGACAGCACCATCCTCAGCCGCGCAGGGCGCAGGGCGGCGGGCGAGGGTGGCCATGTGCTGGCACCCAGTACCGCACCCGGGACCGCGTTGGGAATCCTGGTTCACAACAGCCGCCTGATTGGCGAAGCCGGGCTGCGCCCGGGTTCGATTTCATTGGGGCGTGCCTGGGACCAGGGCATTGCCAAAGGTGCGTGGCAAAAGGCTACTTCACCCAATGGGCAGGCCGTGGTGCGCAACAGTGTTCTGGGTGCGCACATCGGCCCCTGGGCCGCCTCCACCTCGCGGCGACCCTTTAGCCCCTCGGGTGAGCAGGCCAACCGCATGCAGGAATGGGGCAACCAGACGCTGGCAACATATGACGAGACGCTCGCGTCACACGACGGCTGGGCTGCCGCGCACGGGGGTACGCAAGGTGGTGCGGGCGCGCGAGGGGAGCATACCTACACCGTGCGCAACCGTAGCGAGCTGGTGGCGGCGCTGGCACCCGGTTCCTACCCGCGGGTGGTGCGCGTCGTGGGCCGTGTGGACCTCAGTACCGATGCCTTTGGGCGTGCGCTGGGCTATGCAGACTACCGCGACGCAGCATTCGACCCGCAGGCCTTTTTGGCGGCCTATGACCCGGCCATCTGGGGCAAGAAGCCACCGAGCGGACCACAAGAGGAGGCCAGGCAACGCTCCGCGCGCCGGCAGGCAGAGCAGGTGGTGGTGAAGCTGCCATCGCACACCACACTGGTGGGTGTGGGGCTAGACGCCGCGATCGTCAACGGCACGCTGTTCCTGGACAAGGTGGACAACGTCATCATCCGCAACATCCACTTCTCGGATGCCTATGACTACTTCCCGGCCTGGGACCCCAAGGACAACGCCAACGGCGAGTGGAATTCAGAGTACGACAACATCACGCTACGCGGTGCCACCCATGTGTGGATAGACCACTGTACGTTTGACGATGGGCCGCGTTCGGACGACATGGAGCCCGTTCTCTTGGGTCGCCAGGTGCAGCACCATGACGGCTTGCTGGACATTACGCAGCAATCCAACTGGGTCACCGTATCGTGGAACCACTTTCACCACCATGACAAGACGACCCTGGTCGGCAGCAGTGACGGCCAGGCGCTGGACGAAGGAAAACTCAAGGTCACCTTCCACCACAACTGGTACGAGCACATCAAAGAGCGCACGCCCCGTGTGCGTTACGGTGAAGTGCATGTCTACAACAATTTGTTTGAAGGTGGAGTGGATGGACCGTACCCCTATGGCTATTCGCTGGGTATTGGCCACCAGTCCAGGATCTACAGCGAACGAAACGCCTGGGTGACACCACCCACGGTGCGCTCCGCCCAGTTGCTGCGTGTCCTCAAGGGCAATCGCTTCTTCGACAACGGGTCTACCCACAATGGTTTGGCGGTGGGCCTGCTGGAGGTGTTGCGCACGACCTACCCCGGTGTGAACTGGGTTGCCGATGTGGGGTGGACGCCCAGCCTTTTTCTTGCGATGGATAGCGTGTCGGACGTACCGTCCCGGGTTCGGGCGGGGGCCGGTGCCGGGCGTGGGAAGGAGAATTGACGATGCCGGGCTTCATGGACCATAACTTCCTGCTCGACACGGACGTTGCACAACAACTCTACCGGGAGGTTGCGGCGGAACTGCCCATCATCGATTACCACTCGCACTTGCAGCAGGGTGAGATCGCAGCGAAGAAGCAGTTCCGCAACATCGCGGAGTTGTGGCTGGCCGGCGACCACTACAAGTGGCGGCTGATGCGCAGCGCCGGTGTGTCTGAAGACTTCATCACCGGCTCCCAAAGCGACGAGGCCAAGTTCCTGGCGTTTTGTCGCGTGCTGCCTTTGGCTGCGGGTAACCCCATCTACCACTGGTGCCACTTGGAGCTGCGGCGCATCTTTGGCATCACGCTGACCATCAACACGACCAACGCGCCCCGCATCTGGGAACAGGCCAACGCAAGATTGGCAGGCATGAGCTGCTGGACGCTGCTGGAGCAGGCCAAGGTGGAGGTGGCGTGTACCACGGACGATCCGGTGGACGACCTGGCGCAGCACGAAGTGATTGCCCGCTCAGAACTGTCGACCCGGGTACTGCCAGCGTTTCGCCCCGATGCTGCGATGCGCATCAACCGCCCGGGCTTCGTGGACTACCTGGCAACGCTGGGTTCGGTGACGGGCTCACGTATCGCATGCTATGCCGACCTGGTGGCGGCACTGGCCGACCGCGTCGCGTATTTTCACCAGCGCGGCGCCCGCATCTCGGACCACGCCGTCGATTTGCCCATCAGTTTTGACGCTGTGTCGGTGGACGCGTGTGAGGCGCTGCTGTCCAAACGTCTGTCGGGTGCCTCCCTCAGTGAAGCTGAGCAGGCCGCCTTCCAGCGCGGACTTCTGCAAGACCTTGGGGCCATCTATGCGCGCCACGGTTGGGCCATGTGCCTGCACATCGGTGCACAGCGCAACAACAGCCAGCGCGGCATGCAGATGCTGGGGCCTGATACCGGTTATGACGCCATTTCAGACGCAGGCCATAGCCGCGGGATCGCCGGTCTGCTGGATGCGCTGGATGCCGACGGCCTGCTGCCCAAGACCATGCTGTTTTGCCTGAACCCGGCCATGAATGAAATGCTGGCCGCATTGATCGGCTGCTTCCAGGACGGCAGTGTGGCCGGCAAGGTGCAAATGGGGCCTGCCTGGTGGTTCAATGACCACAAGGACGGCAATCTGCGCCAACTGCGCGCGCTGGCCAACCATGGCGTGCTGGGCACCTTTGTCGGCATGGTGACCGATTCGCGCAGCTTTGCGTCCTATCCCCGGCATGACTACTTCCGCCGCCTGCTGTGCCGCCAGTTGGGGCGCTGGGTTCATGACGGTGAATATCCCAATGACCCCGAGGCATTGGAAACGATCGTGCGTGGGGTTTGCTACGACAACGCCAAGCGGTACTTCGCGCTATGACGGACACACGCGGCAAGGTGCTGTGCATCCATCCTGACGACGACATGCTGGTGGCGCTGGTGGATTTGCATCCGGGCGACACCGTGGAGTGGGCCCGACAGCCGCTGTGCATCCGCACGCCGGTGCAACGCAAACACAAGGTCGCCCGGCGGGATTGCGCGCCTGGCGACATCCTGCGCCTGTATGGCACGCCGGTTGGCAAGGCCACGAAGCCCATTGGGGCGGGGTGTGCCGTCACGATTGACAACCTGGAGCACTATGCACCCGCGCCGGTGCTCCACGCCGGAACGTCGGCGCCGATTTGGAACGCTCCAGACGTTGCGCGCTGGCAGCAGGCTACCTTCCAGGGGGTGGTACGCGCCGACGGACGGGTCGGCACGGCCAACCACTGGCTTATCTTTCCTCTGGTGTTTTGTGAAAACCGCAACGTCGAACAACTGCGTGACGCGCTGGTGCGACCGCTGGGCTATGGCCAGGACGATCTGGCGGATTTCACGCGTTCACTGTTGGGGGGCGCCGCTTCCACGACTTCCACCGCGGCTAGACCGTTTCCGAATGTGGACGGGGTGCGCATCATCACCCACCAGGGGGGCTGTGGCGGCACGCGCGCCGATGCGCGCTCGCTGTGCCGCATTCTGGCGGCCTATGCCGACCATCCCAACGTGGCCGGTGTCACCGTGTTCAGCCTGGGTTGCCAGAACGCGCAGGTCGACATGTTCAAGGCGGCCCTGGCCGAGAAGAATCCGAAATTTGACAAACCCTGCCTGATCTATGAGCAGCAGAAATGGGCGGGTGGCGAGGCGGCCATGATGAAGGCCGTGGTGCAGGATACGCTCAAGCAGCTTGCCGTGGCCAATGAGGCCCGCCGCCAGCCGGTTCCACTGTCGCACCTGCGCATTGGCGTCAAGTGTGGGGGCTCCGACGGTTTTTCCGGCATCACCGCCAACCCGGTTCTGGGGTTGGTGTCGGACCGCCTGGTGGCACTGGGTGGCGCGTCCATCCTGTCGGAATTTCCAGAACTGTGCGGCGTCGAGTCCAGCCTGATGGCGCGCTGCGTGCACGCGTCCGACCAGCAGCGCTTTGTCGATCTGATGCACGACTTCGAGACCCGCGCGCATGCGGTCGGGACGCGCTTTGCCGACAACCCCAGCCCGGGCAATATCCGAGATGGCTTGATCACCGATGCCATGAAGTCTGCCGGTGCCGCACGCAAGGGCGGCAGCTCACCCATTGTGGCTGTACTGGACTACGGCGAGGTGGCCAGCCAACCGGGGCTGTCGCTGTTGTGCGCGCCGGGCAACGATGTGGAGTCGGTGACGGCGCTGGTTGCCGCGGGCGCCAACGTCGTGCTGTTCACCACCGGTCTGGGTACCCCCACCGGCAACCCCATTGCGCCGGTCGTCAAGGTGTCCAGCAACACCGATGTCGCCACGCGTCTGTCCGAACTGATCGACTTTGACTGCGGCAGCATTCTGCAAGGTGCCGATCCTGAAGGCCTGGCCGATGCGCTGCTGGCGCAGATTGTGGCAACCGCCTCCGGGCACACGCAGACCCAGGCCGACCGGTTGGGCCAGCACGATTTCATCTTCTGGCGGCGCGATATTTCACTATGAACCTGACTTCGGAATTGCCACGGCTGCAGCGCGAAGCGCCCTTCACGTTGCCCATCCGCGTGCTGCAATTCGGGCAGGGCAATTTTTTGCGCGGGTTTGTGAATTGGCAACTGGATGTGCTCAATGAACGCTGTGGTCTGGACCTTGGCGTGGTCATCGTCCGGCCCACGTCCCGCTCGACGGCGCCCCTGCTGGATACACAGGGCGGTTGTTACAGCACCGTGCTGCGGGGGCTGGACGCCAACGGCACATTGCAAACGGACGTGCGCCAGATTACCTGCGTGCAACGTGAACTCGACCTCTCCAAACACTTTGCGGACTATCTGGCGCTGGCGCACAACCCGGATGTCCGCTTTGTTGTATCGAACACCACCGAGGCTGGCATAGCGGTCAATGACCGTGACGACTATGCCGACCAGCCGCCTGCTTCCTTTCCCGCGAAACTGACGCGGTGGTTGTTTGAGCGGTTTGTGTGCTTTGGTGGGGATGCTGACAAAGGCGTTGTACTGCTGCCGTGCGAGCTGATCGAAGCCAATGGCCCGGCCCTGTACGCTGCCGTTGTGCACTTCGCCACGCTGTGGCAACTGGAGCCGGCATTTCAAACCTGGCTGGACCAATCCTGCCACTTCTGCTCCACGCTGGTGGACCGCATCGTCACGGGTTACCCCACCGATGAAATCGCATTCGTGCAGACGGAGTTGGGCTACCGGGACGACTTTCTGGTTACGGGGGAGCGCTACCACTATTGGGCGATTGAAGCGCCGCCATCGGTGGCGCTGGAGTTGCCCTTGCAGCGTGCGGGCCTTAACGTGGAATGGGTTGTCGACCTGGCATCTATCCGCCTGCGCAAGGTCGCCATTCTCAACGGAGCGCACACGTTGCTGGCCGCAGTCGGCTTGCTGGCGGATATTCACACCGTGAGGGATGCGGTGTCTGATCCGGACCTTGGTCCCTTCCTGCGGGCCACGCTGTGGGAAGAAATCATACCGGTGCTGCCGTTTCCAGAAACGGAGTCAAGGGCCTATGCAGACGATGTCTTGCGGCGCTTTGGCAATCCGCACATCCAGCA
>ERZ724517.291-NODE-291-length-31244-cov-7.215108_pt1 | contig 31244 bp, 33 predicted proteins | sample MGYA00376050_ERZ724517 | MGnify/ENA primary metagenome ERZ724517 (study PRJEB28724, sample SAMN07190886) | activated sludge metagenome | isolation source: activated sludge of sewage treatment plant in Hong Hong | place: USA: Christiansburg, Virginia | collected... | reverse complement strand
TACACTCTTTCCCTACACGACGCTCTTCCGATCTACTCCGATACAGTACGTTGGCTCGGGTTGGATTGCTTCGGACTGTATCGGAGTGATTTTTGTTATAAGTATCAGATTTTTATTAATAAATTTAATTCAATCGGATTGGGTTGGATTGATTAATGGCAGTCACCCTCTCCGCCAAGTACATTGTAATAAAGCGCCCTCCGGGGCGCTTTTTCATTGTACCTCCCATTGTGCCGGGGCGACGCGTCGTCCGTTGACCGCGGCGGGACTACTCGTTGATACTTCGCCGGACTCGATGTGTTTCCGCCTCGCCCGGTAGCGCAGCACCGGCGCTGGCGTGAAACGATAGCGATCATCGGTCGGGGCGCGCGACCATGGCCAGCGCGCTCATACAATAATTGAACGGTGGAGAGGACAAATCGATGAAGCAGCTTACAGGTATGGACAACCTGTTCCTGACACAGGAATCGGGCAACCAGCGGGCCCATGTCGCCGGACTGGCCATCTACGACCCGTCCACCGCGCCTGGTGGGAAGGTGCGTTTCAAGGACATTCTGGAATTCTTCACCAAGCGCCTCGACAAGTCGGCGGTTTTTCGTCGGCGCCTGGTCCGGGCGCCCTTGAATCTCGACCGGCCGTACTGGGTCGAGGAAAAGGATATCGACGTCGAGTATCACGTCCGCCATATCGCCTTGCCGCACCCGGGGGACTGGCGGCAGTTGATGATCCAGGTCGCGCGCATCCACGCCCGCCCACTCGATCTCAGCAAGCCGGCCTGGGAGGTCTATATCATCGAGGGGCTGGACAATGTGCCGGGCCTGCCGGTCGGCAGTTTTGCCCTGTACATCAAGATTCATCATTCTGCGGTCGATGGCCAGGCCGGAGCGGCGCTGCTTGGCGGCCTGCATGCGCTCACGCCTGAAAACGAATCGGTCGCGGAAAAAACGGTAACCAAACTGGTCGACCGCGAGCCAAGTGCGCTTGAACTTATTGCGCGGATGGTCGGCAGCCGATTCAATCAGGCAGTCAGCGCGACCAAACTCGTGGGTGATCTGGCGCCGCTCGCCCTGCATGCCGGCCAGAGTCAGATCGAAGCGCTCGTTCGTCGAACGCTGGGCATCGAAGACAGCGGGCGCGTCAAGGAACCGGCTGGTGTTTCGAAAAAGGCGCCGCCGACCCGCTTCAACGGGCCACTGTCGCCGCATCGCGTGATCGATGCCATGCCGCTTTCACTGGCCGATATCCAGAAAATCCGGGATACGGTGCCCGGGTCCACGATCAACGATGTCTTCGTATCGGTGAGCGGCGGCGCGGTGCGCAAGTACCTTGCGGCCAAGGGCGAACTGCCGGAGGTCAGCCTCAATGCGCTGATGCCGATGAGCATCCAGGGCGAATCGAAGAGCGGCGATCAGGGCAATCAGATCGGCATGGCCTTCGTGCCGGTGTTCAGCACGATCGCGGATGCCGGGGAGCGCTTGCGCATGGTCAGTCGCGGAACGACCAGGGGCAAGAAGGCCGTCAATGCGGTGGGCAAGGACCTGCCGGCCAAGTTGTTCCAGACCTTGCCGTCGAAGGCGGTTGACCTGGCGGTCCGCCGCATCATCCTGCCGCAGTTCAATTTCACCGTGTCCAACGTGCGCGGCCCGTCGATGTCGCTCTATCTGGCGGGCGCCAAGCTTTTCGCCATGATGCCGATCAACATGCTGCTCGACGGTATGGGCCTGAGCGTGACCGGGTTCAGCTACAACGGCGTGCTGTGGGTATGCGCGGTCGCCGACCGCGCCATGTTGCCGGACCCGGGTTTCTTCACGCAGTGCTTCCAGGAGAGTTTCGCCGAGCATCTGGCCATTTCCCTGCCGGTGCCGGAAGAAAAAGCCAGGCCGCCCCGACGTGCGCCAAGGAAAGCCAAGCCGGATGCGGACGCCGGCAAGCCGCCAGCGAATGCACCGGCCAGGCGCAGCCGGCGTACCGGTGTTCAGACCGGGTAGAAGAGGATGGCGAGCAGCCCGAACGCGGTATACATCGCGATTTCCATCGTTTCCGTCGGCGGCTGGATGCGTTGCAGCGCGCCCCATACGTGCACCACGACCATGAAGGCGGACACCGCGATCAGGACCTGAAAGGTATAGGGCAGCCCGTCGCCGGTGAGCGCTGCACGCAGCATGAGCAGTTCGACGATCAGCACGAAGGCACCGAGGCAGCGCCCGAAGTAAACGGCGAGATCGGCGCCGTCGGCTTCCCTGGGCAGACGCCAGCGAAACCAGCGCGCCCAGGTCAGCGGCAGCAGGAAGATCGGCAAGGCGAATGCGAGCGACGTGACGGCGATCAGTACCCAGAGGAAGGCCTGGCTGTGGGCGCCCCAGACGCCGATCAGGCTGAGCAGGAAGATGCCGGGGTCCTGCATCGTCAGGATTTCGTGAGCCGGTCGAGGCCGAAGATCTTCGAAAGCTTCGCGTCGAAGGTCGCGGTCGGCAGCCACTTCTTGAGCAGAGGCAGCTTGGTGCTGTTCTTGCCGCCGCGCACGACGATCGGGGGGCTGGCGGCGAGCAGGGCGTCGACGACCGGCGGCACGAATGTCGCGGCGGGCTCGGCATCGGCCTGGCCGGCCTGGGCCCGGGCGCGCAGGCGGTCTTCGACCGGCAGGTAGAGGGATCCTGGCGGCAGGCGCAGTGCTTCCTCGGCGTGGTCGCCGAAACTCGAGCGGACGCCGCCGGGCTGGACGGTGACGACGCGGATGCCGAAGGGCGCGAGTTCCATGCGCAGCGCGTCGGATAGCGAGTGGATGGCCGCCTTGCTCGAACAGTAGGCACCGGCGAAGGGCGTCGCGAACAGGCCGACGATGCTCCCGATGTTGGCCAGGACCGCCATGCCATTGCCGGCAACCGCCTTGCGCAACAGCGGGACGAAGGCGCGGGTGACGGCCACCGGCGCGATCACGTTGGTCTCGTACTGCTTGCGCAGATCCTCGCGGCTGAGGTCGATCACCGCGCCGACCTGGCTGAAGCCCGCGTTGTTCACCAGGATGTCGAGTTGCCCCGCATCGCGCTCGACGGCCGTCGCCGCAGCAGCGATGCTGGCGTCGTCATTGACGTCGAGGGCCAGCGTGCGGATGCCCTTTTCGGCGAGCGGCGCCAGCGCTTCAGGGCGGCGGGCGCTGGCATAGACGGTGTGGCCGCGACGCTGGAATTCCAGCGCCAGCGCGGCGCCGATGCCGCTCGAGCAGCCGGTGATGAGCACGATTTTCTTCATGTCGGGAATCCTCTGCTAGCAGTTAGGTCGGGCCGACCCGACCGGATGGCGGCCACGCAATACGCCAAAGATAGCATGAGCGATCCGCGGCGCGGACTGCACTGTCGCCGGGAGCGCTTGGCTGCCGCCACAAGAAGGGTGTTGCGGTCGACAGCCCGGCTCGGCCAGAATGCGCACTTCCGCTTTGTGGTTCGGCAGATCGCCGAAACGAACATGATCCCTGGCTTCCGGGTAGGCGTGGCCCTTCTGGCCGCTGCGCTCCCTGGTCTTTCCCGTGCCGAACCCGCGCCGCCGACGCTCGATCCGGTCGTCGTCACCGGCAGCCGCGTCGAGCACAGCAGCTTCGATCTGCCGGTGTCCGTCGACGTGGTCGATGCTACGCGCATCGGGGCCGACAACGCGCGGGTCAACGCGTCAGAGGCACTGGCCGCGGTGCCCGGCATCACCGTCCTCAATCGCCAGAACTATGCGCAGGACCTGCAGATATCCTCGCGCGGCTTCGGTGCCCGCTCGGCCTTCGGGGTGCGCGGGATACGCCTGGTCAGCGACGGCATCCCGGCGTCGATGCCCGACGGCCAGGGGCAGGCGGCGACCTTCAATCTCGACCGCGCCGAGCGCATCGAGGTGATGCGCGGCCCGCTGTCAGCGATTTACGGCAACAGCGCCGGCGGCGTCATCCAGCTGTTTAGCCGCGAAGGCGGGGATCCGCCCACTGTCGAAAGTAGCGTGGCGGCGGGCAGTTACGGCACCTGGAAGGCCGATGTCGCGGCGCAGGGCAGGGCGGCCGGGATCGGCTATGTGTTCGATGCCTCGCGCTTCGCCAGCGAAGGCTATCGCGATCACAGCAGCGCCCAGCGCGACCAGAGCCTGGCCAAGCTGACCTACGCCCCCGATGCCGACAGCAAGCTCATGTTCATCGCCAACGGTTTCGCGCAGCAGGCCCAGGATCCGCTCGGCACGACCTGGGCGCGCTATACGAGCGCGCCGCGCAGCGTCGAGGAGTCGGCCCTGCTCTACAACACGCGCAAAAGTATTTCCCAGATGCAGGGTGGCGTCAGTTACGAACGGCGTTTCGGCGAGGACCTCGTCCAGCTGATGGCCTATGCCGGCCAGCGCGCCGTGACCCAGTACCAGGCGATTCCGCGGGTGGCACAGCTGATCACCAGTTCGACCCCGGCCGACGACCCGCGGCGCCGGCAGTCGGGTGGGGTGATCGATTTCGACCGTGACTTCTCCGGCCTCTCGGCGCGCTGGATTGGCCGTCATGAGTTGGGCGGCGGCAAGCTGACGACGACCCTCGGTGTCGACTACGAGCGCGCCAACGACGACCGTCAGGGCTACGAAAACTTCGTCGGCCTGACCCTGGGCGTCAAGGGCGCGTTGCGCCGCGACGAGGTGGATCGTGCGACCAGTTTCGACCAGTATGCCCAGGCCGAATGGCAGCTCGGCGACTGGCTCCTGACCGGCGGCCTGCGCCACAGCCAGGCCACGTACAAGGTCACGGACAACTACGTGACCAACGGCAACCAGGACGACAGCGGCACCATCGACTATGACCAGACCACGCCGCTGCTGGCCGTGCTTTACCGCCTGACCCCGGCCGTCAATGTCTACGCCAGCGCTGCCCGCGGCTTCGAGACGCCGACCCTGAACGAGCTGTTCTATTCCGGCCCCGGGGGCGGTTTCAGTTATGACCTCAAGGCGGCCACCAGCAACCACTATGAGATCGGCCTCAAGGCCTTTATCGGCAACGACAGCCGGCTCGACGTGGCGCTCTTCGACATCCGTACCGACAATGAACTGGCGGTCAAGTCCAGTTTCGGTGGCCGCACCAGCTATCAGAACGTCGCGCAGACCACCCGCCGCGGGGTCGAGCTTGCGGTCGACAGCCGTTGGGCCGGCGATTTCACGACACGCATCGCCTACAGCGGGCTCGCGGCCCGTTATTCCGAACCGTTCACGACCCTGGTTCTCGGCGTGCCGACGCGCGTCGAGGCCGGCAACTATCTGCCGGGTGTTCCCGGGCACACGCTGTTCGGCGAACTGGTCTGGCGCCAGCCGTTCAGCGGCTGGCATGCCGGGGTCGAGGCGCTCGCCCGCAGCAAGATTTATGTCGAGGACAGCAACACCCAGCAGGCCGCCCCGGCCTATGCCATCGCCAACCTGCGCGCCGGCTTCGACCAGCAGCGCGGTGCGCTGCGCTACGGCGCCTTCCTGCGCCTCGACAATATCTTCGATCGCCAGTATGCCGGGTCGGTGGTCGTCAGTGACGCCAACGGGCGCTATTATGAAGCGGCGCCGGGCAGGAACTGGCTGGCCGGGCTCAATCTCCGCTATTCTTACTGAGTCGCAGCACGCGTTGCCGGTCAGGTCCTGCCATAGTCCAGATACATTCAGAGGAGGTTGCATGTTCGCAAGGGTATTGAGCATCATCGCGCTGGCCGGCCTGGCCAGCCTGAACGCCTGGGCAGGGGACCCACTGCCGACCTGGCACGATAGCGCCAGCAAGCAGGCGATCATCACTTTCGTCGACAAGGTGACCCGCGAAGGCTCGCCCGACTACGTGGCGCCGGCGGCGCGCATCGCCGTATTCGACAACGACGGCACGCTGTGGAGCGAACATCCGCTCTATGTGCAGATGGCATTTGCGCTTGACCGGGTCAAGGCGCTGGCCCCCAGGCACCCCGAATGGAAGGAGCAGCAACCGTTCAAGGCTGTGCTCGAGGGCGACATGAAGACGCTTGCCGCGGGCGGCGAAAAATCCCTGCTGGAAGTCGTCCTCGCCACGCACGCCGGGGTGACCGTCGACGAGTTCGAGAAAATCGTGCTCGACTGGCTGTCGACCGCAAGGCATCCGAAATACCAGCGCCCCTACACCGAACTGATCTACCACCCGATGCGGGAGTTACTCGATTACCTGCGGGCGAACGGCTTCAAGACCTATATCGTTTCCGGCGGCGGGATCGAGTTCATGCGGCCGTGGGTCGAGAAAGTCTATGGCATTCCGCCCGAACAGGTCATCGGCAGCGTGATCAAGACGCAGTTCGAGCTCCGTGACGGGAAGCCGGTCCTTGTCCAGGTGCCCCAGATCGATTTCGTCAATGACCGCGGCGGCAAGCCGGTCGGCATCAACCGGCAGATCGGGCGGCGACCGATCGCCGCCTTCGGCAATTCCGACGGCGACATGCAGATGTTGCAGTGGACCACCGCCGGCGCCGGGCCGCGATTCGGCCTCCTGGTGCATCACACCGACGGCGAGCGTGAAGCTGCCTACGACCGCAATTCGCCGGTCGGCAAGCTGGACAAGGCACTCGATGCGGCAAAAGCCAGCGGCTGGTCGGTGGTCGATATGAAATCCGACTGGAAACTGGTTTTCCTGCCGCGCTAGAATGGCTTGTCAAGGCACCTGTTTGGGGGATGCTTCGGCACCTCAATCTGACATATAGTCTTTAACCTGTGCGAATCTGTCTCAGCGATCCACAGCGCCTCGCCGTTTCGCTTTAATCATCCCGTACCTTCAGGAGATCAATATGGCAAGAAAAATACTGATGCTCAGCGCGCTGGCGATGTCGCTCGCAACGCCCGGCCTCTACGCACAGACAGCACCGGCTGCACCGGCAGGGGCCGCCCAGTCGGTGGCGAATGCGGTCGATCCGGCATCGATCCAGGCGCTCAAGAACATGAGCGCCTACCTGCAGACGCTCAATCGCTTCAAGGTGTCCACCGACCTGACCGGCGAGCGCGTCCTGGCTGATGGCCAGAAGCTGCAGCATGCGGCATCGGCAGACATCGACGTCCATCGCCCGAACATGTTGCGCGCCCGCATGTTCAGCCCGCGCGCCGAACGCGAAATCTTCTACGACGGCAAGACGGCGACCATCGCCATCCCGGCGCAGAAAGCTTACTCGACCGTCGAATTCACCGGGAACGTCGGCGAGCTGGTCAGCAAGCTGGAGGAAAGATATGGGGTCGAAATTCCGATGGCCGACCTGTTCCTTTTGGGCACGCCGGCGGCGCCGCTCGACAAGATCGAATCGGCGATGAATGCCGGCCAGGACTTCATCGACAACGAACTTTGCGACCATTACGCGTTCCGCCAGGGCAACATCGACTGGCAGATCTGGATTGCCACGGGCAGCAAGCCGCTGCCGCGCAAGCTGGTGATCACCAATCGTTCCGACGAGGCGCGTCCGCAGTCGGTCCAGATGTTCGACTGGAACCTGAAGCCGGGCTTCAAGGACAGTGTCTTCAAATTCACGCCGCCCAAGGGCGCGACCGCAGTCGAACTTCGTTCGCTGGAACAGAAGTAAAGGAGCGCACAAATGAAAAAATCATTCAGCAAATTGTTCCTGGCACCCCTGACGGTTCTCGTTCTCGCCAGTTTCGCCATGGCACCGGTCGCCGAGGCGCGTGGTGGCGGCGGTGGGGGCGGTGGCAACCATGCTCGCGGCGGCGGTGGCGGTGGTGCCAAGCAGGTCAATAATTCAAATCGCGACGTGCGGGCGAACAATGTGCGCAGCACCAGCGTGAATAACACCAGCAACCGGAACACCAACATCAACGCCAACAAGAACGTCAATGTCAATGTGAATAACAATAACCGCGGCGGTTGTTGCAACAACGGCTGGGACAACGACTATCACCCGATCGCGACCGCGGCGGCAGTCACCGCAACGGTGGCGGTGACTTCCGCGGTCATCGGCTCGATGGTGCGTACCGTTCCCGCCGGCTGTGTCCCCGTGAATTATGGCGGCTATATCTACCAGCAGTGCGGCAGCACCTGGTACCAGCCGCAGGGCAGCCAGTACGTGGTGATCAATCCGCCGTATTGATCAGTTGCCGAAAAGGACCGCGAAGTTTGCGGTCCTTTTTTCTTTCAGTCGGTTTCCCCCATTGCTATAGCTGAACCGCCGTTTGCGGCCTGGCCCGGAGTCCAATCATGAGCAAAACGAAAAGTGCCGCAGACGATTCGACCGAACTCGAATTCGAACTGATCCGCGACGACCTGCCGTTGCGCTTGTTGCGCAAGATCGGCATCGTGCCGGGCAATGGACTCGGCGCCATGCGCCGCACCATCTTCTTCACCTTGCTATGCTGGGTTCCGCTCATGCTGTGGGCCTTCCTCAGCGACCGCCTGTCGTCCTTCGCCGGCGGCCCCGGCCTGCTCGACAATGTCGGGATTCACGTGCGCTGCCTGATTGCGATCCCGGCGCTGATCCTGGCCGAGGCCGCGGCGCTGGTGGTCGGCAAGCGGATCATCCCGCAGTTCGTCAGCAGCGGGGTGGTGACAGCCGCCCAGCACGGGCAATTCCGTAACATCCTGCGCGACGTGGCGCGGCTGCGGGATTCATCGCTGCCCTGGGTCATGGTGATCGGCATCACCATCGCCTGGGTCATCGGCAATCCGACCGAGTTCAAGAGCGATCCGATCTTCCTGAATGCCGATGGCGCCGCCGCCTTTGGCGGAATGTGGCTCCTTTATTTTGTGCGGCCGGTCTTCATCGCCCTCCTGCTTGGCTGGCTGTGGCGGATCGTGCTGGTCGTCATTCTTTTTTCGCGTATCGCGAGGCTCGATCTCGCGCTGGTACCCAGCCATCCCGACCGCGCTGCCGGGCTTGGTTTCCTTGAGGGCTACCCGGCCATGTTTTCCCTGGTTTCGCTTGGCCTGTCGGGGATCATCGCCGGCGGCGCCTACCAGTCGCTGACCCATGGCGCGTCGCTTGAATCGCTCAAGCTTCCGCTGATCGGCTTCGTGGTCGTTTGGTTGGTGGTCGTGCTGGTGCCGCTCCTGCTCTTCATTCCACAGCTAAAGGCGTGCAAGCGCCAAGCACTGCGCGATTACGGCGCGCTGGTCGGCGCCCACGGACGGCTGGTTCACCAGCGCTGGATACTGGGCGAGAAGGTCGAGGATGCACCGGTCCTCGATGCGCCGGAGTTGGGGCCGGTCGCCGATATCAATGCGATCTTCGATGCGGTCAAGGCGATGCGAACCGTGCTCATCGGCAAAGGCTCGATCATGCCGATCGTCGTACCGGTCCTGGTGCCGATGTTGGTGGTCGCCGCCACCCAGATGCCGGTCAAGGACGTCTTGATGAAGCTGGCGAAGATACTGATCTGATCGGTCAACCCGGGCCGCCCGCGAAAGGCGGCCCGGGTTGATGCGCCATCGGGGATGGTGCGGTGATCAGGGGGCGAGATCGAAGACCAGCACTTCGGCATCCTGGCCGTCGGCCAGCGTCAGGTTGGATTCGTCAGCGAGCATGGCGGCATCGCCTTTCTGCAACCTCTGGCCGTTGACCGTGAGTGTGCCGCGGGCGACATGGACATACGCCTTGCGCGCCGGATTCAGCGGCAACGTCGCGCTTTCGCCGGCGTCGAACAGGCCGGCGTAGATCGACGCGTCGGCATGGATGGTGACCGAGTCCTCGGCACCCGCTTCCGAGGCAATCAGGCGCAAGCGCCCGCGCTTCCCGGCGGCCGGGAAAGTCTTCTGCTCATAGCCGGGCGCGATGCCTTTGTGACGCGGCAGGATCCAGATCTGGAAGAGATGGGTGGTCGCGTCCGGTGCGTGGTTGAACTCGCTGTGCATCACCCCGCTGCCGGCGCTCATGCGCTGCACGTCGCCGGGCGGGATGTCGGTGCCGTTGCCCATGCTGTCCTGATGGGCGAGCAGGCCGTCGGTCACGTAGGTGACGATTTCCATGTCGCGGTGGCCGTGCTTGCCGAAGCCGCTTCCCGGCGCGACGTAGTCTTCGTTGATCACGCGCAGGTTGCCCCAGCCCATGTGGGCCGCGTCGTAGTAATCGGCAAACGAGAACGAGTGATGGCTTTGCAGCCAGCCATGATCGGCGTAGCCGCGATCCCCGGATTTCCTGAGTGTCAGCATGATGGGTCTCCTGTGCGTGGGTGACGGGCCGGTGACGATGCAGTCGGCCCGCTTTGCGTGGAAATTATTGCTTGATGGCTTCGATGGCGATGTCGATGGTCACTTCGTCGCCGACGTAAGGGGCGTTCTTGCCCATGTTGAAATCGGTGCGCTTGACCTTGGTCGTGGCGTTGGCGCCGAGGGCGTCCTTCTTGACCATCGGGTGCGGCATGGTGTGGAAGGAGGTGAGGGTGAGCGTGACCGGCCTGGTGATGCCCTTCAGGGTCAGGTTGCCTTCGACTTTGGCCGGCTTGTCGCCTTCGAACACGACCTTGGTGGACTTGAAAGTGGCGGTCGGGTACTTGGCGGTGTCGAGGAAGTCTTCGCCCTGGATATGCTCGTTGAAGATTTCGGCGCCCGTACTCACCGACTTGGTGTCGATGACGATATCGACCGAACCGGTCCGGGCTGCCTTGTCGAAAACCACATTGCCGGAAGTCTTGTCGAAGCGGCTGAGCTGGACGGAGTAGCCGAGGTGGTTGTACGAGAAGCGCGGAAAGGTATGGGTCGGTTCGACGACGTAGGTTTCCGGCGCAGCCAGCGCGGGAGTAGCGGCAGCGATGGCGAGGGCGAGTGTGGCGAGTTGCTTTTTCATGGTGATTCTCCGTTTGGGGTTGAGGGCTTACTTGGGTGTTGCGGTGATGCGGAACTTGACGAGGACGTCGTTGGCGACGATGTCGAACTTGGCCCAGCTACCTTCGCCGATGGAAAAATCAGCGCGGCGGATGGTGAAACTGCCGTCGAAGACACCACTGTTGCCCTGGGCCGTGAAGGTGGCGGGAACGACGACGTCCTGGGTCTTGCCCTTGATGCTGAGCTGGCCGGCGACTTCGTACTTGTTGCCACCGAGCGCCTTGACGCCGCTTGACACAAAGCGTGCCGTCGGGAACGCCTTGGTGTTGAACCAGGGCTTGCCGGCCACTTCATCGTCGCCTTCCGGGGCGCCGGTATCGACGCTGGCCAGTTCGACGTCGAAGGTGGCCCTGGCGGCCGTGGGTTTGGCCGGATCGAAACTGAGCTGGCTGGAAAAGCGCTTGAACTTGCCGTCGACCGCGACACCCATCTGCTTGTAAACGAAGGCGACGCTGCTCTTGTCCGCCTGGACCTGGGTGTATTCGACGGCCTGGGCGGAAAGTGCGGTGGCGAGGGCAAAAGCGAGGGCGATTCGTTTCATGTCAATTCTCCGTGTGATGGCCGGGCAACATGCGGGTCAGGATGTCGTCCTTGTCGATGAAGTGGTGTTTGAGGGCGGCGCCGATGTGGCCTACGATGACGGCGACGAACAGCAGGTTGAGGCTCATGTGTACGGTTTGCAGCAGGTCGCCGAGTTCCTTGTTCTTGCCGAGCAGGTCGGGGATGGGCAGGACGCCGAACCACACCGTCTGGAAGCCCTTGGCCGAACTCATCAGCCAGCCGGAAAGCGGGATGGCGATCATCAGCGCGTAGAGCAGGAAATGGCCGGCGTGGGCGGCGAACTGCATCGCGGCGGGCATGCTCGCCGGCAGGGCGGGCGGCCGGTGCGTGACGCGCCAGGCCAGCCGGAACCAGACAAGCAGGAAGACGCTGACCCCGGCCCACTTGTGCCAGGAATAGAGCTTGAGTTTTTCCGGCGAGAGCGGCAGGTCGTGCATGTAGAAGCCTAGCGCCAGCAGGCCGAAGAAGAGGATCGCCATCAGCCAGTGCAGGGCCTTGGCGGTGGATGTGTAGCTGGCGGTCACGGTCGACCTCCTTGGTTGGGCAAAAATGAATAGGCATCCATGGCGATGACGTAATCGTCGATGCCGGCATGGAAACGCTGGACTTCGGCGTCAGCGCCGCCCGCCCCGAGGGCGACGAAGAGCGGCAGCAGGTGTTCATCGCTGGGGTGTGCCTGCACGGCACCCGGGCCTTGGGCACGGTAGTCGAGCAGGGCTCCGATGTCGTGAGACTGCAGGCGATCCGCCATCCAGTCGGCGAACTGCCGGACATAGGCCGGGGTCTGGCCGCCGTTGCGGGCAGCCAGCTGGTAGTCGCGCAGGTTGTGCGTGACGTTGCCCGAGGCGATGACCAGAAAGCCCTGGGCGGTGAGCGGCGCCAGCGCCCGGCCGAGGGCATGGGCCTGGTGCGGCCCGCCTTGGCTCTGGATGGAAAGGGGGATGACCGGCACGTCGGCGTCGGGGAACATCAGGCGCAGCGGTACCCAGGCGCCGTGGTCGAGGCCGCGGCGGGCATCCTGTTCGACCGGCAGGCCGGCCGCCCGGATGGCGGCGACGACCTGTTCGGCCGCCTCGCGACAGCCGGTTGCGGGGTAGCGCAGGGCGTAGAGGGCTTCCGGGAAACCGTAGAAATCGTGGATGGTTTCGGGTCGGTCTGCAAAGCCGACGGTCGGCACTGTGGTGTCCCAGTGCGCGCTGACGATGACGATGGCGCGCGGCGCGGTCAGCGTGCCGGCTGCCCGGCTGAGGGCAGCACCCGCCGCCCCCGGACGCAGCGCGAAAGTCGGCGCGCCGTGCGGTACGAATAGTGCGGGTTGAATCTGTGTCATGGGGGAACTCCTGATGCGATGGGCAAACTTTAATCCTCCTTTTCGCAATGAAATAGCCCACAATGTGCAAATCATTATTGTCATGAATGCAACAATGGACCGCCTTGATGCCATGAAGCTTTTTGTCCGCGTCGCCGAACTGGGCAGCTTTGCCGCCGTGGCGCAGCAACTGGATATCGCCCGTTCGGTGGTGACCCGGCAGATCGCCGGGCTCGAATCCCACCTCGGGGTCAAGCTGATGGCGCGCAGCACGCGCCGGCTGTCGCTGACCTCCGCCGGTGCCGCTTACCTGGAGAAATGCCGGGTCATCCTGAACCTGGTCGAGGCGGCCGAGACCGATGTCGCCGAAGAGCGCTTGACGCCGCGCGGCAACATCCGCATGAGTCTGCCGCTGAGTTTCGGGCTGAAGCGGCTGGCGCCGCTGTTGCTCGAGTTCTCGCAGCGCTACCCGGAAGTCGGGCTCGACATGGACTACACAGACCGCCGGGTCAAGCTGATCGAGGAAGGTATCGATCTCTCGATCCGCATCACGCGCAAGCTGGATGGCGGTGACGTGGCGCGGCGGATCGGGACGAGCCGCATGCAGGTGGTGGCGGCTCCGGATTACCTGGCCCGCCACGGTCGACCGCAGCATCCTTCGGAACTGCTGCATCATGAATGTCTCGGCTACACCTCGGGCGGCCAGACGCAGGGCTGGCAGTTCATCGTCGACGGGCAGCCCGAAACCTTCCCGGTGCGCAGCCGGATCCATGCGAACAACGGCGAGGTGCTGACCGAAGCCGCCGCACAGGGCCTGGGTATCACCCTGCAGCCGGATTTCATCCTCGACGGCTTCCTGGCTGCCGGCCGCGTCGAGCCGCTGCTGACTGAATTTCCCGCGCCCGAACTCGGGATCTACGCCATTCTTCCCGGCAGCCGCCACGTGCCGCACCGTGTCCGGGTGCTGATGGATTTCCTGGCTGCCAGGACCTTGGGCAGCTGAGGCCGGGTCGCGATCAGAAGACCAACGCCGTCCGCAGCGACATGATCCACGCGCTGTCGCGCTCGGGGGCGAACAGCGGCTTTCGGATGTATTGCACGTCCGGTGTCAGCAACAGCAGGCCGCCGATGAAGCTCCAGTTCCAGTAGCCTTCGAGCGTGTTCTGGGTGTGCTCCAGGGTGACTGCACTCAGCGGCAGTTTCTGTTCGACGCTGCCGATGGCGATGCCGATCTGGTCGGCGGCGGCACGCCCGAGCGGGTTGTTCAGCGCGGCGCCGACGCCGACGCTGCGCTTGTGGCCGCCACCGTCGTCGCTGCTCGCGTTGAGGCGCCCGAAGACCGCCCAGCGGTCGTTCAGGTTCTGCACGGCATTGATCGACCAGCCGTGCGAGGCGGGACGCTCACTGGTGGCTGGCGCCTGGTAGAGGGTGAGCGAATACTGGGCGTCGCCCAGCCCTTTGAAGGCGGGGGTCCACTGCGCATAGCCTAGCCAGGCGTACGGGCTGCTGAGGTAGCCGTCGCTCGGCGGCTTGGCGGTGTTCACCGTATTGACGCTCTGGCCGCCGGCAAGGAACTGGAGGGTCTTCGTCGCGTTGAACTGCACAAGGCCGCCGAAACCGGTCGTCGGATAGGTCGCGGAGCCGTTCGCGGAAAAAATGTTATTGATGAAATTCAGCTGCTGGCTCGCCATGAATTCGTTGTTGTCGAAATTGAAGAAGGAGAATTCGCCGACGATCACGGCGAGCTTTTCGCCGGGCAGGGTGTGGGTGTAGGTGAACTGGGAATAGCGTTGCGCGGATTCGGGCAGTTCGGTGCTCAGCGTGCGCCTGCCGCGGCTGGCCGTGACCCTGGCGCTACTGCGCTGCTGGCCGTAGTAGAAGAGCTGGAACGACCCGGAACCGATGCTGTCGTTGGTGAACATGTCCCAGTTCACGGTCGGCCAGAACAGGGTTTGCGACGACGTGCCGATATTGTCCGGGTGCACCCAGGCCTGACGGTAGCTGAGGCCGAAGCTCCATGTCAGGCCATGCTCGTCTTCCATCCGGGTCTTGAATCCGGCGTAGTCGTCGGAAACCGTCTGGGACATGCTCTGCTGTTTCTTCGCCCGGCGCAGGTTGTCGTGTACCACGCCGAGTTTCGCCGGCGCGTTATCCGCGGCCTCATCGTCATCATCGTCCGCGCGCACTGGCGACGCGCAGAGCAAAGCCGCGGCCAGGCAGCCGACGATGGCCAGGCGTGTGTTATTGCGAAACAATGGGGCGTCGGGCATGGGCGGGCGGCAAGTGATCCAAACCCTGACATTATAGGCGGGTGCCGCATAGACGCCGGCTCGCCTATCATGCGGTCTTGTTGCACACCGAACCAGGAAGGGGCGTCCGTGTTCTATATCGTCGACAGCGAAAAATCATTCTACGAAGTCACCTGTGACCTCGAACCGGTGGTCCAGCGCCTCGGTTTCGTGCTGTTGCACGTCCACGATCTGGGCGCAACGCTGCGCCGCAAGGACATCGAACTCGACGATGAGTGCGCGGTCTTCGAGGTTGGCAATTACCGGCAAATGGAAAGGATGCTGGCCATCGACATCCGGCTGGGGCTGGCGCTGCCCTGGCGAATCATGGTGTTCACCGACAATGGCGCGACGCGGATCGGCCTGCTCAGACCGGTCCTCGAACTGCCCGGGCTGTGCCCTGATGCACGCTTGCCGTCGCTGGCGCGCGAAATTGAAGAAAGGTTGATCCAGATCGTCGATGAAACCCGTTAGCGGCCTGCGGCCAGCTATTGCTGCCGCGACCGTTCCTTGTCGTACTGCTCGTGGCTCAGGGAGTTGAGGCGGGAAAGACACTGCTCGGCATCGGCGGGGATCGCCTGCCGGCACTGATTTTCGGCGCCGCGTTTGACGCCTTCGTACCATGCCGCGGTGGAACATCCGGAGAGCAGCGCGATGCTGCAGGCGAAGGCGGCGCGGCTCGGGATGAGCGGTCGTTTCATGACGCTTTGCGGCGCGATACGCTGACCATTGTGCGTCGTTCCGGACGCTCAGCCGAGCAGGGCCACCGACTTGATCTGCGCGCGCAGCGCGAGGCCGGGGCGGATGTCGAGGCGGGAGGCGGAGCGCTGGGTGATGCGAGCCAGGAGCGGTGCGCCGGCCGCATCAAGGCGGACCAGGACATGACCCGGGGTGGTCGTGGGCGCCAGGTCGACGACCACGGCGCTGACGCAGTTGAGGATGCTGGCCTGAGCCTGCGGGACCAGCGCCAGGCTGACGTCGCGGGCCTGGATGCGGCAGCGGATCGGGGTGCCGGGCGGTTCGTTGCGCCGCGAGACGAAGATGTGGCCCCCGGGGAATTCGAGGCGTGTCAGTTCATCCGCTTCGTGTTCGGCGATGACGGTGTCGACAACGACGCCGGCATCGTCGGCAAAGGCGGCGGGGAGGTCGATGCGGCCCATGACCGCGTTGAGCGGCCCGCTGGCGATGACCCGGCCCTGGTCGAGGAGGACCAGATGGTCGGCTAGGCGGGCGACCTCGTCGGCGGCGTGGCTGACGTAGATGACCGGTATCCACAGGTCGCGGTGCAGGCGTTCCAGGTAGGGCAGGATCTCGAGTTTGCGCTGAAGGTCGAGCCCGGCCAGCGGTTCGTCCAGCAGAAGTATCTCCGGGGAAGCGAGGAGGGCGCGGGCAATGGCGACGCGCTGGCGTTCGCCGCCGGAAAGCCCGACCGGCATGCGCTCGAGCAGGTGGCCGATGCCGAGCAGTTCGCCGACATCGGGCAGGGTAAAGCGTCGCTCGCTGGCCGGGACGCGCTGCTGGCCGAATTCCATGTTGCGGCGGACCGAAAGGTGGGGGAACAGGTTCGCCTCCTGAAAGACCATGCCGAGGGGGCGCCGGTGGGCTGGCACGAAAATCCTATTCGTGTCGTCCTGCCAGACCCTGTCGCCGACGGCGAAGAGCCCGGTGGCGGCGCGTTCGAGGCCGGCCATGGCGCGCAGGCAGGTGGTCTTGCCGGATCCGGACGGGCCGAACAGGGCACTGACGCCGTGCCCGGGCAGGGTCAGGTCGACGTCGAGATTGAAGCTGTCGCGGTCGACCCGGAATCTGGCACGAATTTCGCCGCTCATACTGCTCTGCGCCGTGCCGGGTTGTAGGTGTAGAGCGCCAGCAGCACGACGAAGCTGAACAGCAGCATGGCGCCGGACAGCCAGTGAGCCTGGGTGTACGCCAGCGCCTCGACGTGGTCGTAGATCTGAACCGAGACGACCCGTGTCTTGTCCGGAATGTTCCCGCCGATCATCAGGACGACCCCGAACTCGCCGACGGTATGGGCAAAACCGAGGATTGCCCCCGAGATGAATCCCGGCCGGGCGAGCGGTACGGCGACCGACCAGAAGGCATCCCACGGGCTGGCGCGCAGCGTGGCGGCGGCTTCCAGCGGGCGCTCGCCGATCGCCTCGAAGGCGTTCTGGATCGGCTGGACGACGAAGGGCAGCGAATAGAACACCGAGGCGATGACCAGGCCGGGAAAGGTGAAGGGCAGCAGGCCGAGGCCGAGCGCTTCGGTCAGGCGCCCGAGCGGGCCGCTCGGGCCCATGGTGATCAGCAGATAGAAGCCGATGACGGTCGGCGGCAGCACCAGCGGCAGGGCGACGACGGCGCCGACGACGCCCTTGAGCCGCGAGCGGGTTCGCGCCAGCCACCAGGCGATGGGCGTGCCGACCAGCAGCAGCAGGACGGTGACGACGCTGGCCAGTTTCAGGGTCAGCCAGATGGCGGCGAGGTCGGCGCTAGTCATGTCGTCAGCGGATGGCGGCGTCGCCGGGCGTGGAAAACCCGTAGCGGCTCATGATGTCGCGCACCGCCGGCAGCGCGAAAAAATCGCCGAAGGCCTGGGCCAGCGCCTTGCCTTCGCCGCGCTTGAGGAGCACGAAGCCCTGGCGCAGCGGCTGGTGCAGCCCGGCGGGAATCGTCGTATAGCTTCCGCTGCTGGCGAACGCCGGGGCCAGCGCCAGCGAGAGGGCGATGATGCCGGCATCGGCGTTGCCGGTCTGGACGAATTGAGCGGCCTGGGCGATGTTCTCGCCATAGACCAGCCGGCGCTCCACCGCATCCCAGACCTGCGCCGTCTTGAGCGCCTCGACGGCGCGCATGCCGTAGGGCGCGTGCTTTGGGTTGGCGATTGCGATGCGCCGGAATTCCGGGCGGGCAAGGTCGGCCAGCGTGATGGCCGGGGCATCGCGACCCGGGCGCCAGAGTACCAAGCGGCCCAGCGCATAGGGTCGCACTGCGGGGCCGGCCAATCCGGCCTCGACGAGCTTTTCGGGAAGCTCGATGTCGGCCGAGAAAAAGAGATCGTACGGGGCGCCGTTGAGGATCTGCGTGTAGAACTTTCCCGACGATCCGTAGCTGACTTCGATACGCTCGCCGGGGTGGGCCTTGGTGTACAGGGCAACGATCTCGTCCAGCGCGAAACGCAGGTCGGCTGCGGCGGCGACATGGATCTGCTCCGCGCGCAATGGGGCGGTGGCGAGCATCAGGGCGAAGGCGATGGCAAGGGAACGGAGGACGGACATGGCGAGCGCGTTTTATACCACCGGGGGCGCAAAGGGCAAAGCCGGAAAAAGCGCGGCAAGGCGGCGAAGCAGGCCGCGGTCGTCATGCCGGTCGCCTTGAAAAGCTATAATCGGGCACCTTGGACGCAGCGTGCGGAAACGTGTCGCGGCGGCCGATTCCGAACCACCGTTTTCCGGGTGAGACCCTTGGCCAGAATCCAGATTGAACTTCCTGATCGCTTCAGCTTTTCGACGGCGCTCACGATCTACGACCAGCACATCAATTACCGCAACCACCTCGACAACTCGGCGCTCGGGACGCTGGTTTCCGAAGCGCGTGTGCGCTTCTTCAGGGCGTTCGGCTACAGCGAGCTCGACGTCGAGGGTTGCGGCATCATCGTTACCGACTCCGCCATCCAGTTTCGTGCCGAAGCCTTCCACGGCGAAGTGCTGGTCATCGAAATGTCTCCGGCCGATTTCAACAAGTATGGCTTCGACCTCGTCTATCGGGTCAGCGAACAGTCGAGCAGCCGCGAAGTGGCGCGCGGCAAGATCGGCATCATGTGCTTCGACTATGCGGCGAAGAAGCCGATGGCCTTGCCGGCGGCCTTCCTCGGACGCTTCGCGGCATGATCCCGATCCGCTACGTCGAACCGGTGTTCCGTCCGCCGAGCGAGGCCGAATCGCTGATCCTGCCGGTGACCGACGGCTGTTCGTGGAACGAATGCACCTTCTGCGAGATGTATACCGCGCCGCAGAAAAAATTTAGGGCGCGCGATGAGTCCGAGGTGCTGGAAAGCATCCGCCTGACCGGTGAGCGCTATGGCGACCAGGTGCGCCGAATTTTTCTTGCCGACGGCGATGCCACGGTTTTGCCGACTCGCCGCCTGCTGGCGATACTCGAGGCGATACGCAGCCACCTGCCGGCGGTAAGACGGGTTTCCAGCTATTGCCTGCCGCGCAACCTGCGCAAGAAGTCGCAGCAGGAAATCGACGAACTGGCCGCCGCCGGCCTGAGCATGGTCTATGTCGGCGCCGAATCGGGAGACGATGAGGTGCTGGCTGCGGTCAACAAAGGCGAAACCTTCGAAACCACCCGCGAGGCGCTGGACAAGCTCGGTGCGGCGGGGATCACCCGCTCGGTCATGATCCTCAACGGCCTTGGCGGCAAGGTTCATTCACGGCAGCATGCCGACAATTCGGCGCGCCTGGCCAACGCGACGCAGCCCGAATACCTGGCGACGCTGGTGGTCAGTTTTCCCATGGGCGAGCAGCGTTTCCGCGCTGGATTCCCTGAATGGGAACCCTTGAGCCAGCACGAGTTGTTTGTCGAGACCGAGCAACTCCTCTCGGCACTGGAACTCAAGCGCACCGTGTTCCGCAGTGACCACGCCTCCAACTATCTGGTGCTCAAGGGAACGCTCGGTGCGGACAAGGCGCGCTTGCTGGCGCAGGTGCGCCAGGCCATCGAAGCGCCGGAACAGGCGCACCTGCGCCCGGCCTGGGCGCGCGGGCTGTAGGCTATTCCTTCTCCAGTTTCAGCGACGCCGAGTTGATGCAATAGCGCAGGCCGGTCGGCGCCGGGCCGTCGGAGAAGACGTGCCCGAGATGGGCGCCGCAGTCGGCGCAGGTGACCTCGGTGCGGTTCATGCCGAAGCTGCGATCGACGTGCTCGTCGATCAGGTTTTCAGCGCCCGGTGTGTGAAAACTGGGCCAGCCGCAGCCCGAATCGAACTTGGCTTGCGAATTGAAGAGCGGCGCGCCGCAACATGTGCAACGGTAGATGCCGGGGTCGTGGCAGTCCCAGTAACGACCACTGAAGGCGCGTTCGGTGCCTTTCTCGCGGGTGACGTGAAACTCGTCCGGGCTAAGCTGGGCGCGCCATTCAGCGTCGGTCTTCTCGATTTTCGGCATGCTGGATTGGTCTCCGGGTTGGCGTTGCGGATTGAGACACCTATACTCGCGCATGATTCATTCAGGCAATCAGGAAAAAGCGACATGAACCCGGCACCCCTCAGCGACAGCGATCTTGATCACCTCGAACAACTTCTCGAGGCCGACGTCTTCCAGGGCGATGCGATGCGCCTGGACGAAATCCAGGCCATGCTTTGTGCCGTCGTCAGCAGCCCGGTGCCGATCGCACCGGCGGTCTGGTTGCCGGAGGCGCTGGGCAAGGGGCTGGAAAACGCGAATGACCCGCAGGTGCTGGAGGCGCTTGAACTGCTGATGCGCCTCAACAACGACCTTGCCGCCGCCTTGATGGAAGATGAAACCATTGCCCCGGTGCTCTATCCGCTCGACGAGAGTTGCACTGAATACGATTATGCGGCCTGGGCCGACACCTACGTCTTCGGGGCAGGCCTCGGCGGCGACTGGTTCGAACTTGCCGGCAAGCATGCCGACGACCTTTCTGAACTGCTCGAGCCGATGTTCCTGCTCAACGGCATGCTCAAGGAAGATGTCGAGAAAAGCGGTGAACGCTGGTTCTCGCCGGCCGAAGAAGCCCGGCTGGTCGAAGACATCCAGGAAAACCTGCCGGTGATTGTCCAGACCCTCTACAACTTCTGGCGCAACAAGCGCAGCGGCGGCACGGTCAGGAACGAGGAGCCGAAATCCGGCCGCAACGACCCGTGCCCCTGCGGCAGCGGTCGCAAGTACAAGCAATGTTGCGGTCGACCCGATAAATTGAACTGATTTCGCACGCCTGCGCAGCGCGGATCCATCGTCTCAAAATCCCCGTTGCGCGGCGCCGGAATCAGGTGTAAAAAGGAAGTGCAAGTTCGTATTGCTGACCCCGAGGAGAGCGATTATTGAGACTGCACCTTCCGTTTGATGACTATTGAGTACCCAGACGGGGAAGCCCGGTAATCAGTGCGCGATGCACTGACAAGAAACGCCGCTTGATGCGGCGTTTTCCTTACGGACCTGCTCTCCTTTGCCGGTTTCTATTTGAGGCCAGTAGCCACAAGTCTCGAAAACTTAAATTTTCGGTCGGAAGTCCAACTCGATTGACATCGCCTACTCTGAGACCGTCGAATCGATAAAAGATGCATTGTATCGAACAAACGAGGGACGCAGATGCGCGCTGTCTTTGTATATGGGTTCGCCAAACCTGTCCACACCTGGGCAGGATCTAGCGTCGCAAAGAAAATCGATCGGATCAATAAAGCTGATCTTATTGGTCTCCGCAATTTCTTTCAAATCTTGACGGATTTTTCCATAGTTGGCCATCAAATCATCAACTTCCAATGTCTTGGTTTGTAGTTGCAAAACATGTGGGAAATCTTTTATTGATCGCTTGATCATCAATTTCGGGTCAAGTTCAATGCCTACGGGTATATTGAGCATTAAAATTACCCTCTTATTTTTTTCTTTAAGTTGCGAAATTAGATTCGATAGCTTGGCCATTGCCAGTTCGTAGCCTTCACCATTTTTCACAATCGGATAGGTAACTCCGTCGACAGTGATATTTGTGCCATTTCCCGAGAAGTAGGAGAACCAGTATCCCCCAATCACTACCGTGGAGACGTCTTCGTGCGTCATGGCAATTTCCATAGATTTCTCTAGCAAACCCTCACAGTGCTTTGACTTCTCGAAGCGTGCGCCTGGTATGGGCAAGCAGCCGAACTCAGTAGAAAAAACGACGGTGTTTGTTCTGTCCGGATACTTAGATATTAGCTCGTCAATTCTAGGGTAGTATTGCGCGATATTGCTGTCGCCAATAAACAACGTTATGGAACGCTTTCCTGATTGTTGATATAAGAATTTATTTCCATTCCAATTGATGGCTTCCAACTTGCCTGGAAAATCCCACTCGCCTACCGCTTTGGATATTTTTGCGAATCCCCTTGCTCGAAATTCAAGGCCGTGTCGTTGATGAGTGTTGTATCCCAGATAACCTGTGATGATAAGGGCTGCGATTGAGGCGAGCGTTTTAATCCGAAAATTATCGCCAAAGCGCACTGGCTTTTCAATTGCAACATATGTCAGCCAAGCGAGAAGTGCTGACAGACAAACAACCCCTGTGCGAATGGTGACTGACGGAAGCTCACCTTCAATGATTCGGGCGAATGACAGTAACGGCCAGTGCCAGAGATACAGTGGGAAGCTGATCTTTCCGAACCATACCAAGATACTGTTCGATAAGAGCGTTCGATTTAATAATCCCTTGGGTCCAGCAGATATTACGAGGACTGTTCCCAGGACCGGAATCAACGCCCACCAACCTGGAAAATGATTTTTTTTTGTTATCAATACTCCGATTAGAATAAATACTATCCCTATCAATGACCTGATATCTCGACTTGTACTCTGATGTTGCGAATTAGGTTGTCCGGACGAAGGCAAAAAGCTGACGATATTAATCAGTTTCTTGAAGGATCGAGTAACAATGTCTTTGTACAGGTTTGCATAAGCCAAGATGGACCCAGCGAGCAACTCCCAGAAGCGAGTCTGTGGTGAGAAGAAGGCAAGTCCAATATTTCCACGTATTGTAATAATATTCAATAAGAATGAAATGACTAAAATAGCGAGGGACAAATTGAAAATATTTGCTCGTGCCCGCCAGGCAAGCCATAAAAATATTGGCCAAACTATGTAGAACTGCTCTTCTACTCCCAGCGACCAAAGGTTAAGTAATGGTTTCAGTTCGGCTAAGTTATCAAAATAACCAATTTCATCAAGTAGCACAAGATTTGATATAAAGGCGGCGCCACCGAAAATGTGTTTTCCGAGTTCCTTGTACTCATTGGCTGGGAGCAGAAACCATCCGATCGCGTAAGTTGCAATGAGCACGACAACTAACGATGGAAAGATGCGTCGTATTCGCCTGCCGTAGAACTCAAGAAAACTAAAAGTTCCGCGCCTCATGCTGTCAAAGATTATCGTTGATATCAAAAAACCAGAGATAACGAAGAAGATATCAACACCAATAAAGCCGCCTTTAAGCGATTTCGGATAGGCGTGGAATATGACAACAGAAAGTACAGCGATTGCACGTAGCCCGTCAATGTCGGATCTGTATTTTGGATGGCTTATGTGCTGGTGTGCGTTCGATGCGTTCATTGCTGTTTTTAATTCGGGTGAGGTTTGATTTGTTTTTGATAAAAAATAGAGCAGAAAATCTGGTAATGTCTTAGGTGATAAATTTCAACATAAAGGTGTAACGGTTAGGTTTACGACAAGGGTCTCAACATCCGATGATGATCATAGTTTTAGGCCAACAAAATCGTTGCTTAAATTAAAATTTAAAGTTGGCTTTTCTCGATTGAGATGAGGATAGACCTCCCTTTGTCGATAGATTTCCATGCGAAGGAGCTTAGCGTTGATTTCGTTGATTTGCGAAAGTTATTCTGGCTAGTTGTTCTTTAGGACGGTACTGGCTTCTTCCTTCTTCGTGAATTCGAGCATTTAGATTGTGGAAACCAGGTAATCGGTGCGGAATGCACTGACAAGAAACGCCGCTTGATGCGCCGTTTTCCGTTTGCACTTTGTTGTTCGCGACTACTTGCCGCCCCAGGGTTGGACAGGCACCGTCGATATCGCGTTGGCCGGTGCGCCTTCGATGAGCTTGCGGCTGATCGCCAGATAAACCAGCACGTTGCGCTTGCGGTCGATGAAGCGGGTGATCTTCGTTTCCTTGAAGATCAGCGAGGTGTCTTCACTGAACACGGTCTCCTCATCAGCCAGTTTGGCGGGCAGCGTGATCGGGCCGACCTGGCGACAGGCCAGAGAAAATTGCGAGGGATCCTCGGCCAGACCAAAGCTGCCCTTGACGCCACCGGTGCGGGCCTGGCTGACATGGCAGGCGACGCCGGGGATCTTCGGGTCGTCGTAGGCATAAACGCAGACCCGGTGATTGGCGCCGATCATCTTCCAGGTCGTCGTGGCGCAGCCGATTTCCTCGGCGGCGAGCGGAAGGCTTGCGGGCAGGGCGAGCGCGGCAAGGAGAAGGCGGGTGAGTTGTTTCATTTCTTAGTCATCCCTGATTGGCGTGCCGGCCGGCGCGAGCGGTGTCATCCTGGCTACGTGCTTGGCAAGGATCCGGTAGGTATCGCGATCGAAGTGCGGGCGGCCCGTGTCGAGCAGGGCGTGGAGTTCAGCGTCCGTGCGGCAGGTGCCAAGGTAGCGCCAGCCGTCGATCAGGTGGGTTTCGTCGCCTTCGCGGATCAGCGCCGGACCGTTCAGCGGCCATGAAAGCAATTTCAGCCGGCTGAGGGCGGCGACCAGTCGCATCGTATGTTTTGCGCAGGGCTCACTGCCGATGCAGGCCCCCTTGCAGCGTTTGATCTGGTAGCCGAAGCATGGTTTTCCGGGGGCGGCTTTTTCGAGGCCGAGCAGCGCATCGCACAGGTTGAATTCGGTGGCCAGTCCGCGCAGCACCTCGCCTGCTTCCTTGGCGTTCTTGAACAGGCCGTAGCAAGCGCCGCCGATGCCGGGAGCGAGGTCGCGTGCCGAAGCCAGTTCGGGGCGCAGCCAGCCGTCGCCTTCATCGACCAGCGTCCACGTGCAGACGTCGTCGTTCCGTCGCAGCTGGCGGTTGTGGCTGGGCAACAGTTCCTTGACCAGTGCGGCCTCCTTGAGCAGGGCGCCGATTTCGCCGGCGGTCTCGATCCAGTCGATGCGCCTGACCTGCTGGGCCAAGCTCATTTCCTTGGCTGAAGCATGGTCGGCCGAGAAATGTGCGAGCACGCGCTGGCGGATGTCCTTGGCCTTGCCGACGTAGAGCGGAAGCTTGTTCTCGCCGTAGAAGAGATAGACGCCGGGCCCGTCGGGCAGCTCGTCGACGATGCCGGCGTCGAGATGCGGCGGCAGGCTGGGATGTGCGTTCTGTTTCTTTAGGGCGGCCGCGATCTCATGGCCGCTGCAGTCGACGTGGATTTTTTGCCAGAATTGGTGGATCAGTTGCGCGTCGGCCAGCGCCCGGTGGCGGGCCTCGGCGGCAAGGCCGTGACGTTCGATCAGCGAGTCCAGGTTGTGTCGCTTGTGTTCGGGAAAAAGGGCGCGCGACAGTTTGACGGTGCACACGACAGGCGCCCGGAAGGTGGTGCCGAGGCGTTTGAATTCGTTCTTGAGGAAGCCGTAATCGAAGCGTGCGTTGTGAGCAATGAACAGGCGGCCGTCGAGGCGGCGCCCGATTTCACCGGCGAGATCGGCGAACCGCGGGGCGTCGGCGACCATCGCATTGCTGATGCCGGTCAATTGCTCGATGAAGGGCGGGATGCCGGTTTCCGGATTGACGAGTTGCTGCCATTCGCTGACCGTGCCGTCGGCATCGACCGCGACGATACCAATCTCGGTGACGCGGTCGGCGGTCGGCGTGGCGCCGGTGGTTTCGAGGTCGACGAAGGCAAGCGGGAGCATGACCGCGATTTTCTCACGAGCAAGGTGGCATGGCGGCGCCAATCATCAATCTGCATTTTGTCGGGGTGTTGACAATACTGGACCGAACGGTACAGTATTGTGCCATGGCACGCCAAATTGAATTCGACCGATCCCTGGCCCGCGACAAGGCGCTTGTCCTGTTCTGGCGCAAGGGCTATCAGGCGACTTCGCTGGCCGACTTGCTGGCAGCGATGGACATTGGCCGCAGCAGCTTTTACGCCGCGTTTGGCGACAAGCGAACCCTGTTCCTCGAGTGTCTCGACCTTTTTGCGGCGCGTACCGGGGCTGCGGTGCAGCGCACGCGGGCCGCGCTTCCCCCGATCGACGCGCTGCAGGACTTTTTTGAGCGCAACTTCGTCGGCACCCGGGTCGTCAAGGGAAAACTCGGCTGCATGCTGGTCAACACCATCCTCGAGATGGCCGGCGTAGACGACGCACTTTCAGCCCGGGCGAGCCAGCATCTCGCTGCCTTTCAGGCCATGTTCGAAGACTTTCTTGTCGAGGCAGGCCATGAGCCGCTGCGTGCCCGGGAACTGGCGGCGCTGCTGATGGTGCTCAACGAAGGGATTCGCGTCTCCAGTCGTCGCGACCTGCCGCCTGAGGAACAACTGATGCCGATCCAGGCGACTTTCCGCCTGATCCGGAACGCGACCAACTGACCCGTATTTTCAAAGAAAATTTTTTCAGACGCCGATGGTTACCTACACGAAACAACTCGCCGACCTCCAGATCGTCGGCAATGCCGTAACACTCGAACTGACGCAGGACTGGCTGCAAGGACGATCGGGCTACGGCGGGTGGCAGGCGGCACTCGCGGTTAAGGCGATGCGCGCGCTTCTCGGCGATGAACTGCCCTTGCGCTCACTGCAGGTAAATTTCATTGCGCCCGTACCGGCGGGCAGGGTCACCGCGTACGCCGAATTGTTGCGCCGGGGAAAATCGGTTGCGCAGCTCGAGGCCAGGATACTCGTCGATGGCAGGGTCGCCTTCACGGCGCTCGGCATTTTCGGCGGGTCGCGCCAGACATCGATCGTCCATCGCCCGAGCGCACCGGCAGCCGCGAGTGATCCCGAAACGCTGGCGGACTGGCCCTATGTCGAAGGGAGCACCCCGGAATTCATGCGCAACTTTCATCTGCGCTGGGGAGCGGGCAAGCCGCCCTACTCGGGGGTGGCCCATGCTGACGCGCAGATAGGCGTACGCCTTCGCGATGATGCAGTGACGACAGAAGCACACCTTGTCTGCATGGCGGACGCGATTCCGCCGTCGGCGCTGTCGTTGCTGACGGCCCCGGCCATGCTGAGCAGCATCAACTGGACGCTGGAACTGGTCACGCCCCTGGCGGAAGAGGAGCGTAACGACTGGTTCAGATTCGATTCGTCACTGACAGCGGCCAATGATGGCTATGCGTGGGAGAACACCGCCATCTGGTCGGCAAGGGGCAATCTCGTTGCCTTGAGCCGCCAATGTGTGGCGGTGTTCGCGTAGAAACAACGGCACGGCTGGCGGCAAGCCCCGGTGCGGACCTGAGGAGAGCAATGGTGTCACTACAAAAGGTATGTCTTGTCGTCGGCGCCGGCGATGCAACCGGTGGCGCAGTGGCGCGTCGTTTCGCTCGTGAAGGCTACGTCACCTGCGTCACCCGGCGAACTGCCGACAAACTGGAACCGCTTCTCGGACAGATACGCGCCGCGGGCGGCATTGCCCATGGTTTTGCCTCGGACGCACGCAAGGAGGATGAAGTGGTCGCGCTGGTTGACCTCATCGAAGCCACCATTGGCGCGATCGAGGTTCTGGTCTTCAATATCGGCGCCAACTCGCCGAACAGCATCCTGACCGAAACCGCGCGCCGCTATACCAAGATGTGGGAAATGGCCTGTCTGGCCGGCTTCCTGAACGGGCGCGAAGTCGCCAAACGGATGGTCGCACGCGACATCGGTGATGAACAAAGTGGCGCGCCACACAAGGGCACCATCATTTTCACCGGGGCCACCGCCTCGTTGCGCGGCAGTGCCAACTTTGCCGGCTTCGCGGGCGCCAAGATGGCGTTGCGCGGGCTTGCCCAGAGCATGGCGCGCGAACTGGGGCCGATGGGTGTGCACGTCGCGCACACCATCATCGACGGCATGATCGACACCGAATTCATCCGCAGCCAGTTTCCCGAGAGCTATGCACTGAAGGACCGTGGCGGGATCCTCAACCCGGATCACATTGCCGACGCCTACTGGATGCTGCACCAGCAAGCGCGCGACGCATGGACGCATGAACTTGATCTGCGCCCTTACCTGGAAAAATTCTAAAATCTTCTGGAGGCCTCAATGGCAAAGCAATTTGACTTTTACTTCGACTTTGGCAGCCTTGCGTCGTATCTCGCGCACACCCAATTGCCCAAGATCTGCGCCGCGACCGGGGCAACGGCCATGCTGATGCCGATGCTGCTGGGCGGGGTGTTCCAGGCGACCGGAAATGCATCGCCGATGAGCGTCCCCGCCAAAGGCCGCTACATCTATACCGACATGAAGCGTTTTGCCGATGCTTACGGCGTGCCCCTCGAAATGAACCCGCACTTTCCGATCATCACCACCACCTTGATGCGCGGGGTCACGGCCCTTCAGATGCGCGCTGATGCAGGCATGCAGAATTACATCGACGCCGTTTATCGCGCCATCTGGGTGGATAGGTTGGACATGAACGATCCGGCCATCGTCGGGCAGGTGCTGGCGAAAGCAGGCTTCGACCCGGTCGCGCTCGTCGCCATGGCCAACGAGCAGGCGACCAAGGACCAGCTCAAGGCGGTCACCCTGCGCGCCGTCGAGCGCGGAGTGTTTGGCGCACCCACCTTCTTTGTCGGCGACCAGATGTTTTGGGGGCAGGACCGCATCGAGCAGGTCAAGGCCGCTTTGAGCGCCTGACGAAACTCGCCATGAGCCGCGTGCCCGCCGGCGCTGATCGCCCGCGAAACAATTGTTGAGTCATTCAAATGTCACTCCCCGTCCTGAAAATCTGGAACAAGTTTGCTGGCCTGCCCGCCGGGCAATGGATGTTTTCGCGCATCCTCTGCACCAAGGCGCCGTACTTCTCAAGTATCCGGCCACGCATCACGAAGCTTGACCAGCAGACCTGCGAAGTCAGGATCAGCAGGCGGCGCGGGGTGCTCAACCATATCGGCACGATTCATGCCATCGCCATGTGCAACATGGCGGAACTGGCAGGCGGCCTGCTCACCGACGCCAACCTGCCGCCTACCCATCGCTGGATTCCCAAGGGTATGAGCGTCGAGTATCTGGCCAAGGCAGAGACCGACCTCGTCGCCCGCGCCAGCTTCGCAACGCCGCCGTCCTTTGGCGCAGCTGCAGAGTTGCCGGTGACGGTTGAAGTCTTCGATACGCGGCAGCAGTTGGTCTATCGCGCCCGGATCGCGATGTGGGTCTCGCCTAAGACCGGGTAGGTCATCCGCAGCTGTTCGGGCGCTAGAAGGTCTGCGTCGCCGCGCGAAGGCTACCGTCGAGGTCGTCCCTGGCGATGGCCACGACTTCCGGGTCGAGCCGCCCATTGGTGGCGTAGTTTTCAAGGATGCGTGATATTTCCTCGAGGCTCTGGGGGCCCCGGTAGGGACGAGTCTGGGCGAGTGCCTGGAAGACATCGGCGACGGCGACGATGCGTGCTTCCCACGACAGCGTATCGGCGGAACGGCGGAAGGGGTAACCCTGTCCGTTCAGCGCTTCATGGTGGAAAGCCGCCCACTCGGCGATCTTTTCCAGCCCCGGCACGTGGCGCAATATCTGGTAGGTCTCGAAACTGTGGCGCTCCATCATCGAGAATTCGGCGAAGGTCAGTCGCCCCGGCTTTTCGACGATCTCGTCGGGTACGCACAGCTTGCCGATGTCGTGCATGAGGCCCGCGATCTCCATCTCGGCGAGCGAGTCCTGGCCGAAGCCCATCCGTTCTCCGAGATGTCTCGAAAGTTCCGCGACGCCCAGCGAGTGGGCAGCGGTGAAGTGGCTCTTGGCATCGACGATGCTCGACACCAGCCGGGCAACATGGCGGAATTGCGGGAAATCGATCGAGACGTTCCAGTTTGTCAGCGTCAGGTCGGCCAGGTAGGACTGCACATGGCGTGGTGCGAGGGCGATCCAGAAGGCCTCGCGCGCTGAGGCGGCGAGAAAGGCGTCGACGACTTCCGGGGCCAGGGTATGGTCGGCCAGTGCACTGATTTCACGGCGGATCGCTTCGGTATGCACCAGCGGGTTGTCCATGCCGTGGCGCAGGAGGAGGGCATCCACGCGATCGGCCAGGAGGATCAGGTTGCTGTCGAGCGCATCTGCCTCGCTCAAGTCAAGCGGCAGGTCTTTCCATGCCGTGTGGTGGTAGCGCACCGCGCTGGCGACCAGCGACAGGTGGGCGAACGGCAGCAGCAGTACCTGCGCCCTGACGCAGTGGGCATCGCGGTCGTCGCAATCGACGTTCAACACCAGCCGCTGGTGTTCGGCGGTGGACGACACACCGAGGTCGTGCAGCAGGCAGGCGAACACCAGATTGTCGAGCCGCGCTTCGGGCAGGCCAACCAGGGCAGCGGTTTCACGGGCGATCATGGCGACGCGTTTGCCGTGCTGGAAGTCATTGACGCCGACCAGGTCGAGGGCATCGGACAGGGCAAACAGGGCACTTCTGAGGGCAATCCTGACGGTCATCGGGCGCTCATTGACGGTGCTGGAGTGATGTAGTCAGGATACCACCGTCGCCGGCCGCGGTGCTGCGCTACGGTATAATCCTTTTCCTTCCGCAACCGCGAATTCAGCATCCATTCCCAATGGCCGATATTCTTTGCCTCAAGGGCGACGCCGCCTTTTCCGCCTTTCGCCTGCAACGCCTGACCAGTCGCCTGACGGCGGCAGTTCCGGATATCGAGTCGGTGGTCGCCGATTACTGGCACGTCGTGGCGCAAAAGCGTGTGCTTGATGCCGACGAGCGCGCCAAGCTGGCGACGCTGCTGGAAGAGCAGGCGGCCGGCGCCGAAGCCGGCGAACTGTTCCTGGTCGCGCCGCGTATCGGCACCATTTCCCCGTGGTCGTCCAAGGCTACCGACATCGCCTTCAACTGTGATCTGGCGCCAGCCATCGAGCGCATCGAGCGGGTCGTCGCCTTCCATGTCGTTTTGAAGCAAAACCGCGCGTTGACCGCAGCCGAGAAGAAAGCCGTCGCCGGCCTGCTGCACGACCGCATGACCGAATCGGTGCTTTCCGGCTTTGCCGAAGCGGGCGAACTGTTCCGCCATTTCGCACCCAAGCCCTTGGCTAAGGTCGACGTCCAAAAAGGGGGAAAAACCGCGCTGCTCGAGGCCAACGGCTCACTCGGCCTGGCGCTCTCTGACGACGAAGTCGATTACCTGCTCGACATCTTTACCAAGGCCGGCCGCAATCCGACCGACGTCGAACTGATGATGTTCGCTCAGGCCAATTCCGAACACTGCCGCCACAAGATCTTCAACGCCTCCTGGGTGATCGACGGCGAGAAGAAGGACAAGACCCTGTTCGGCATGATCCGCGAGACGCACCAGGCCAACCCGCAAGGCACGGTCATGGCTTACGCCGACAACGCCTCGATCATCGAAGGCGCGACCATCCAGCGTTTCTACCCGG
>ERZ724517.289-NODE-289-length-31489-cov-11.062512_pt1 | contig 31489 bp, 28 predicted proteins | sample MGYA00376050_ERZ724517 | MGnify/ENA primary metagenome ERZ724517 (study PRJEB28724, sample SAMN07190886) | activated sludge metagenome | isolation source: activated sludge of sewage treatment plant in Hong Hong | place: USA: Christiansburg, Virginia | collected... | reverse complement strand
TAACCACTGAGAGACATCATCAAGACATCGTAACAACAGAGCATAAAACCATAACTGTGATGTTTCACAAGGTTGTTGATTAGAAATGAGCATAATTATGTTGTAAATTTAGTAAAGTATTTTTAAAAACCATTGGATTAGTAATAAACAGATCTGGGTTTAATCTAAACCATTTTTCTAACGCATCAAAAGGCGTTTTTACAGATAATTCTTTTCTTAAGGATCCATGTCTTCGGTATAGGTTATAATTAATGAGAAAGCGATCTAAATCATCAAACATTTTTTCTTTTTGGGTGTATAAAGTTTTCATAATCGTATTTGATTTTATAATTCCATTGGCCCTTTCTACCATGCCATTTGTCTTTGGAGTTGCGGGTTTGGTCAATCTGTGATCAATATTAAATTCATTGCATAACATATCAAATTTAGATTCCATACTACATGGCTGTCCTTTTTTAGACCTAATTAAACTATTAGTAAATTCTAATCCATTGTCGGTCAAAACATGAGAAATATAAAATGGAAAGAATGATTTGCATAGTGCAAGAAAGTCGGTTGCAGATTGTGCCGTTTTATTTTTATAAACTTTATAGTACATAAGTCTTGTAGCTCGATCTATAGCAACATATAAGTAATATTTAGATCCATCAAATTTGGGTAAATAAGTCACATCAATATGTAAATAACCCGGATCATATTCCTTAAATTTTTTAGCAAGGTCTTTCTTTTCTGATGGAATTGTGTTGAGCTTAAGTGTAACAAGTGTCCGATAAACGGAACTCCTTGAAACAGGCATTTCAGGAGCAACATTCAACATCTCATGAATTTCATCAATAGAGATCCAACTGGCTTGTCTGATGCTTCGAATAAGGGCCTTCTGGACATCATTTAACGCATATTCAATATTGATGGGTCGAGAGGACACATCAGAGGTAAAGGATCGGCTTTTCCACTTGGATACACAGTTTTTTGAAATGCCATATTGTAGGGATAAATCTTCTAGACTCAACTTACTAGCTTGTATTGCGCTTCGAACGTGTATATTTGTAACGGCATTAGTATGATAACTTTGCATTTTGTATTAGAGTTTTGGTCAACACAAAATACTCATTTCAAATTTATCAGCACTCCCTGGAGTGAGCTGCTTCGGCTACGCCTTCGCAGCTCACTCCAGGGAGGCTAATCGCCTCAACAACCTTGTGAAACTTTTCAATTAAAATTAAAAAAAATATGATTAAACTATCAAATATTATCTGATCCATGCCTCATGAGCTATTTCAATTTGGGTAAACTTATTTTTTATTACTTTTGCACCCATTACAACTATTCATAAGATATAACACGACAATGAGCGTTTCAAACAATGCAGATATAGCCTCAATGGCAACTGAAATAGAAAACTATGCAATTAATTCTAAGGAAGAACTGGAAGCTTTCCGTATTGCTTTTCTTGGAACAAAGAATAAATTGAAAGACTTATTTAGTCTGATGGGCAAAGTAGCTACTGAAGACAGAAAAGAATTTGGGCAGATGCTCAATGGACTAAAGACGAGCGCTGAAACCAAATTTGCACAGTTTTCAGAGTCCCTGGAAAATGCCGGATTTGGTGAGTCAAAATCCAACATTGACCTTTCCATGCCGGGATTCCCTACCCCACTGGGTTCACGGCATCCGGTGACGATGACGTTGGATAGGATCATCGAGATCTTTACCAAGATCGGATTTACTGTCGAGGAAAACAGAGAGATCGAAGATGAATGGCACAATTTCACAGCTCTCAACACACCGGACGACCATCCGGCAAGAGATATGACGGATACGTACTACCTCGCCAATGACTTTACCAGAATGTTGCGATCGCAGACATCGACTGTCCAGGTGCATGTCATGGAAAGTCAAAAACCACCGATAAGGATCATTTCACCCGGACGTGTTTACAGAAATGAAACGATATCCAGCCGCTCCCACTGCCAGTTTCATCAAGTGGAAGGTTTGTATATTGATAAAAATGTCTCATTGGCAGACATGAAACAAACCCTTGACTATTACGCAAAAGCGATGTATGGTCCACATGCCAAAACCAGACTCAGAGCCTCCTACTTCCCATTCACTGAACCAAGCGCCGAAATGGATGTTTACTGGGGTCTCGAAACAGAAGATGACAAACGCATCACCAAGGGCACAGGTTGGCTGGAAGTCTTAGGTTGCGGTATGGTGGATCCTGCTGTCCTTGAGAATTGTGGTATTGATCCAGAAGTTTATAGCGGCTTTGCGTGGGGCATGGGTATCGAACGTCAGGCTATGTTGAAATACAAGGTGACGGATATCAGGCATTTCTTTGAGAATGATGTGCGGTTTTTATCGCAGTTTTGAATTAGAGTTAACCAGTTGTCAGTTAATCAGTTGTCAGTTAATCAGTTGTCAGTTAATCAGTTGTCAGTTAACCAGTGGTGAGTTAACCAGTTAACCAGTTTGTGCAGAATGAGCCTAATAACATAATTTGTTATAGTTAATAGCTTAGTGCCTCAAAAGTCAATTTGCTAGCAATTTAAAAACCTGAAAGATTGACATTATAATTACACATAATGTTATATAACCAAAACTAATAATTGGAAATATTAACGTAGGCCATACTTCCCCTCATGCTGAGGGGTGGCCAAAGGCCGGGGTGAGATTCTTGTTATAATGAATTTTAATTAAATAATTGTTCCCATACATATAGGATCGGACTTTCAACCTACTTCAAAAGGCCACCCCGCCTGTCGGCACCCCTCAAGAGGGGAAGTTTTTAACACCACATCACTTTAATTAATATACTATGTTCGAAGAGTTAACCAACTATAAGTTAACCAGTGGTGAGTTAACCAGTTAACCAGTTTGTGCAGAATGATCTTATGTACCTAATATGCTAAAGTCCTAATCCAAATCAGGAAGTAAGTTAATGCCTGATGCAATCTATCCGCTAATGCGCTAATCCGCCAATCAGCTAATGGGCATTTACAGTTTATTATTTCGCTCCACCAATACCTCCTCAATATCTTCCAACTTCACATTCTTATACTTCAACAAAATCAACAAATGATAAAGCAGATCTGCAGCTTCATTTTTAAACAAATCCAGATCGTCGTCCTTAGCCTCCAATATCAATTCCACCGCCTCCTCTCCTACTTTTTGAGCTATTTTATTGACGCCTTTTTTATAAAGTTGATTGGTGTATGAATTTGAAACATCTTCATTAATTCGTTTATCGATAGTTTCTTCGACTTCATACAAAAAGCCCTTTGATTCCTTAGAGCCAAAACAAGAAAATGTACCTTTGTGACACACCGGACCTTCAGGAATTACCTTGATCAAAAGTGTATCACAATCACAATCCAGCTCTACTTTTATCATTCGAAGAAAATTGCCGGACGTTTCTCCCTTGGTCCATAAAGCATTTTTAGAACGACTGAAAAAAGTCACGATCTTTTCACTGACAGTTTTTTTGTAGGCTTCTTCATTCATATAACCAAGCATCAATACCTGCATGGTTTCGTCATGTTGTATGATCACAGGTACTAATCCACCTGATTTATTAAAGTCTATATACATCTTACCGAAATTTTTTCTTTAGAAAGGTATTTTTTTAAATCAGGAATTTTCACTTCTCCATAATGGAAGATGCTGGCAGCAAGTCCGCCCGTAGCTTTAGTTGTTTCAAATAAATCTTTAAAATGTTCCATTGAACCGGCTCCACCGGATGCGATGACCGGGATATTAATTTTCTCCGCAATTAATCCGGTGATTTCTAGCGAAAAACCATTTTTCAAGCCATCATTGTCCATCACCGTCAACAAGATCTCTCCAGCACCACGATCAACGACTTCTGTTACCCAATCAATAACTTTCAGTTCTGTGATGATTCTGCCTCCATTTGAACACACTTTCCAATCGCCATTAATTTTCTTAATATCCATAGCTACTGTGAGACTTTGGCTTCCAAAATTCTTTGCAATTCCATTTACCAATACAGGATCCAATATGGCGGCTGAATTGATACTTACCTTATCAGCACCTGCCTGCACCGCCATCTCTGCATCTTTTATGGCCCTGATTCCACCTCCTACTGTGAAAGGAATGTTTATATCGCGAGAGATTCGTTGTACCAAATCTATCAACGTCGACCGATTCTCTACTGTAGCAGTTATATCCAGGAAAACTAATTCATCTGCACCATCCATCATATATTTTGTTGCCAATGCGACAGGGTCCCCGGCATCCCTCAAATTCACAAAATTTATCCCCTTTACTGTCCTGCCATTTTTTATGTCCAGACAAGGAATTATTCGTTTTTTTAACATATTTCGTTCAATTTCTCCAAGTCTATTAATCCTTCATAAATGGCCTTACCAATGATAGCTCCGGATGCGCCGATTGCCTTAAGTTTCAACACATCTTCTGTGGATGTTATGCCTCCACTGGCGATCAATTCAAATGGATATTTGATCAACAATTGTTTATACAATTCAAAGGAAGGCCCTGTAAGCATTCCGTCCTTTGAAATGTCGGTGCACATCAGATATTTCAACTGACCTTCTTGGATCTCATCCAGATATTCAAACACATTCAGGTTGGCATCTTCCAGCCATCCGCGTATTTTAATTCGTTCGTCAAAGACATCCAGTCCAAGGATAATTTTCTCCACTCCATATTTCTCAATCCACGATCTAAATAAATCGGGATTTTTAATTGCCATACTGCCTATCGTGACTTGGTTTGCTCCGCTTTCGAAGGCCTTATCAATCGTTGAGTCATCTGAAATTCCACCACTGAAATCGACTTTTAAATTCGTGTTCAAAACGATCTCTTTTAATACATGTAAGTTCATCGTTTTGCCGGAGCGTGCACCATCCAAATCAACTACATGGAGATATTTAATTCCTTGTTGTTCAAACTGTTGCGCCACAACAACCGGATCATCACTATAAACCTTTTGACTATTAAAATCACCTTGCGTTAAGCGAACACATTTTCCACTCATTACATCTATTGCAGGAATTATTTTCATTAAGTTAGCTTTAAAAAATTCTTTAAAATGATTTGCCCAACTAAGCCTGATTTTTCCGGATGAAACTGAGTTCCATAAAAATTATCTTTTTGCAAAGCAGCACTGAATGGCAAAATATAATCGCAAAGCGCAGCAGTATGTGTGCATTGTTCTGCATAATAACTGTGTATAAAATAGACATCCTGATTACTTTGGATATTTTTGAACAATTCCATAGATTTCGGATAAATATTATTCCACCCGTTATGAGGAACAATTTCATTGGCCGGAAACAATCTAACCGAACAATCAAATATCCCCAGACATTCCGTATCACCTTCCTCTGAATGATTACACATCAATTGCATTCCAAGACAGATTCCTAAAAATGGCTGTTTCAACTCTTTTATAAGCGTATCGAGTCCATTTGACTTTAGAAATTTCATAGCAGTGGATGCTTCCCCTACACCGGGAAAAATCACTTTCTCTGCACTTTTAATTTTATCCTTGTAACTGGTGATCTCACAGTCATAACCCATTTTAGTCAGCACATTGGATAATGAAGTCGCATTGCCTGCATTGTAATCTATAATTGCGATCATAATATCCCTTTTGTACTTGGAATGGCGTAATTATTAGTCTTTGAAACCGCCATTTTAATAGATTTTGCAAATGCTTTGAATATGGATTCTATCTTATGGTGCTCATTTTCACCTGTTGCTTTTATATTTAAATTGCATGCAGCACCATCACAAAACGATTTAAAAAAATGCTTAAACATTTCAGTGGGGCAATCTCCTACTTTTTCTCTTTTAAATTCAGCATCCCATTCCAGCCAGGCTCTACCGCCGAAATCAATTGCAACTTGCGCCAACGCATCATCCATTGGAAGCAAAAACCCGTAACGTTCTATTCCTTTTTTATTACCCAATGCTTCTTTAAAAGACATGCCAAGAGCAATTCCTGTGTCTTCAATAGTATGATGTTCATCTACATGAAGGTCACCATTAGTCTCAATAAATAGATCTACAAGAGCATGTCTTGCAATCTGCTCCAGCATATGATCAAAAAATCCAATTCCCGTAACAATCTTATGCTGCCCAGTTCCATCCAGGTTGATCTTTACTTTAATCTTTGTTTCATTTGTATTTCGCTCTATTTGGGCTGTACGATGCTGGTTTTTTATCACCTCATATATTTCTTGCCATGAAATACAATTGTAATCTGCTTCAGATAAATTAGAAACATTAAAGTATATGGACTTGCATCCAATATTTTTAGCAAATTGAACATCTGTCATCCTATCGCCAATAACAAAAGAGTTTATTAGGTCATAATTATTATTGAGATATGGACGCACCATTCCAAGTTCAGGCTTCCTGTATGCAGACTTCTCTTCCGGCACAGACCTGTCAATAAGCAGCTCATCAAATTCAATACCCTCATTTGAAAAAGCTTGTAAAATTTTATTGTGCGCAGGCCAGAATGTTGCTTCCGGAAAAGAGTCAGTTCCAAGTCCGTCCTGATTGGTTACCATCACCAAAGTATAATCACCTTCTTCTACTATTTTATTTAGGTATTTAAACACGCCGGGTATAAATTCAAGCTTCTCCAAACTATCAAGCTGAAAGTCAATTGGCGGTTCCTTTACTAGCGTGCCATCTCTATCTATAAATAATATTTTTTTCATCTAGCGGTATAATTTTATAGCATTAATTAATTGTGTGATTTCGTATGCATTGCCAATAGTAATACGAATGCAATTCGGAATAACTGAATTCCTATTTCTTATGATTACATTATGTGTGAGGAGGAATTGATACAAATCATCCGCATCAATTACTTCTAATAGAATAAAATTTGCATCGCTGGGATAAATACATTTCACCATTTCAACGTCCTTCAGGGCAGCTATAAGCCTTGTCTTTTGTACTAAAATATTTTCCAGGTTTTCTTCAAATATTTTATAGTCAGAAAGTGACTTAATCAGTTGATTTTGGCTTAATTCATTGATGTTGTACGGAGGTTTTATTTTATAAAACAAATCAATAATCTTAGTATTGGCAAAGGCGGCTCCTATTCTGATCCCTGCCAGTCCATACGCCTTGCTGAATGTCTGTGATATGATTAGATTGGGGTAAGTATGAATCAGTTGGATAAGCGATTTTTCCTTGCAAAAATCAATGTATGCCTCATCAACAAAAACGATACCTTTAAAATTTTGAATTATTTGCTCGATCCCATTCAGACAATTACCTGTTGGATTATTCGGTGAACATAAAAACAACATTTTTGCTTCCGTAGCAAATATCTTTGAAACATCCGGTTGAAATCCATTCAACAAAGGAATATGAATAACTTCTACATCATTGATTGCTGCAACGACTTCATACATACCATACGTGGGAGGACATATGATCACCTTATCTTTCTGAGGCTCGCAGAATATCCTTACAGCAAGATCAATGATCTCATCGCTTCCATTACCCAGGCAGATGTTTTCAATAGCAATATTTTTCTTTTTACTGATCAATTTTCTGACTTCAATTTGAGTAGGGTCCGGATACCTGTTGTGTATTCCATAGGGATTCTCATTGGCATCCAGAAAAATTCCTGACCGTCCCTCGAATTCGTGTCGGGCTGAACTATATGGTTTCAGTTTTAAAATATTGGGTCTAACTATTTTTTCTATATCAAACATTCTCCTTATCTCTTTTAATTTGATCCAATCGGATGCTAACCGAATTTTTGTGTCCAAAAAGACCTTCTTCCTCCGCCATTATTTCAACTGCCGGACCAATATTTTTGAGTCCTACGGCACTTATATCCTGCACAGAAATTTTTTTTATAAAACTATCCAGAGAAACTCCACTATAAGAGCTGGCAAAGCCATTGGTAGGTAAAGTATGGTTAGGACCACTGGCATAGTCACCGACACTTTCACATGAATAATTGCCAAGAAAAACAGAACCGGCATTTATTACTTTTTCCAAATAATAGGCCGAATCCTCTACGGCTAAGATCAAGTGCTCCGGAGCATACTGATTGCTAAAATCGATGCAATCTGTAATGGAAGTAAGGAGGATACATTTACTGTTGACAAGTGCTTCAGAGGTAATTTCCTTACGCGGCAAGGTTAATAATTGAAACTCCAACTCTTTCAAAATGCTCTCTATTACTTCGATATCATCAGAAAGTAACATGACCTGACTATCAGGACCATGTTCTGCCTGAGCCAAGAGATCAGCAGCAACAAAGGTAGGAATTGAACTTTTATCAGCGATGATCAACACTTCAGATGGCCCGGCAGGCATGTCAATATTCATACCGGCTCTCTGGGCGAATGACTTAGCTGCAGTTACATATTGGTTTCCAGGTCCAAAAATTTTATAAACCTTATCCACACTTTGCGTTCCAAAAGTCAAAGCAGCTATGGCTTGTATACCTCCTACTTTAAATATTTTGGTAATGCCAATTCTATTGGCGGTATAAAGAATAGCAGGATGAATTTGACCGTTTTTATCAGGTGGAGTCATTAGTATTATCTCAGAACATCCAGCAATGGTAGCAGGAACTCCCAACATAAGAATAGTGGAAAATAAAGGAGCACTGCCTCCCGGAATGTAAAATCCTACTTTTTCAATTGGTCGCTCCATTCTCCAGCATCGGATTCCCGATGAAGTTTCAATAACCCTTTTTTCAGATTTTTGAGCTTCGTGGAATTTAAAAATATTGGAATAAGCCATTTCAATGGCCATTTTCAATTCCTCCGAAATTAATTCTTTGGCATCATTAATTTCATCCGGCAAAACATGCAATGATTGTAAGGATACCTTGTCAAATAATTTGGTATATTCGAAAACTGCTTGATCACCTCTTTCTCTGACTGCTTGAAAAACTTCTTCCACCAGTGAGTCAAGATCTTCAGCATTTTTATTTGGCCTTTTGGTCAAATTGGACCAACTTGATGTTGGCGGATATTTATACACTTCCATTATATAGTTTTTTAGAGGATCATTTTTTCGACAGGAATCACCAGAATACCTTCTGCACCAAGGTTCTTCAAATTATGGATGACGTCCCAAAATTCATCTTCCCGGATCACAGAATGAAGACTGCTCCAGCCTTCAGTAATTAATGGCATGATAGTCGGTGATTTCATTCCCGGCAATTGTTCACATATTTCTTTGATCTTATTGTTTGGAGCATTTAGTAAGATATATTTATTTTCCCTAGCCTTTCTGACAGCCTTTGTCCTAAATATTAACTTTTCAAGTATTGCAGTCTTCTCCTCATCTAAATTGGTATTGCAAATCATTACCGCTTCGCTTTTTAGCACCACTTCCACTTCTCTTAGACCATTCATAAGCAGTGTGCTTCCGGTACTCACAATATCAAATATTGCATCTGCTAAACCTATACTTGTGGCAATTTCTACGGATCCGCCCAGAGATTCAATCTTGACGGGAATTGCTCTCTCTTCAAAAAAATCAATCAGTATTTTAGGGTAACTGGTAGCAATTTTCTTCTCCCTAAAGTATTCTATTCCTGTATAAGTGTCCTCTTTGGGAATAGCAAGAGATAATTTACATTGAGCAAATCCTAGATATTCAGTGATTTGCACATTTTTATTTTTTTCCAAAACTTCATTCAGACCAAGTATACCTATGTCAGCCACCCCATCCTCGACATATTGAGGGATATCATCATCTCTTAAGAAAAGAATCTCAACCGGAAAATTTTTGGCTTCATCTATAAGCCTTCTGTCATTGTTTGAAAAGTGTATTCCACAATCACTAAACAAGCTTAGAGTTTCTTCACTTAACCGACCTTTTTTCTGGATTGCAATTTTTAATTTACTCATTTGATTCTAATTAATTCTGAGTAAAACTGTGGAGTACTAAAAAAGAAAAAACCCATCAGATTTTACTCAGACAGGTTTTGTATTTTATGTTTTTAAATATAACAATATCACCTCATCCGAGTTACGCAATGATGATGATGGAAATGTATTGTTATAAAATTCATTTATTACTAATTATGGGACAAACTTACGTTTATAATTTTTAAACAACCAAATTTATTTTTAAAAATAATTATTTATTCTTTAACTCTTAACAAACTCCAAACTATCTCACTTTATCATCTGGCCTCAAGAATCTAATGTCTAGTGCCAATTGTCTAGCATCTATTTCCGCCCACTTCGATCTGTAAGCATTGCGCTGCCTTGTTGGGTAGATGTAACTAAAATATCTTGAATGTTGACATGTTCCGGTTGGCTGATAATAAAATAGATCATAGCAGCAATATCTGATGAATTCAATGGTTTGTAATCATCATATATTTTTGCTTTGTCAGCATCACCATCGAAACGGACGATAGCAAACTCAGTTTCTTCCACTGCACCCGGACTTACTGATGAAACTCTTATGTTATATTTATAAAGATCCATCCTGATGGCACGCGTAAGAGCTTCTACTGCAAATTTAGAAGCATTGTAAACATTTCCTTTAGGATATGTTTCTTTCCCTGCTATAGAACCCACATTCACAATGTGTCCTGATCTTCTCTCGACCATCTGAGGTGAGACTAATCTGGTAAGATATAAAAGACCTTTTACATTGGTATCGATCATCTGATCCCAATGATCTGTATCGCCTTCATGGATCTCAGCAAGTCCTTTTGCCAAACCGGCATTATTGATCAAAATATCTACATGTTTTAAATCTTCAGGTAGATTATTCCAAAATTCTGTGCAAGCTTCTTTGTCTCGAATGTCAAAAGTGAAAATATATGCCTTGGAAGAAGTTTCTTCGTGTATTGTATCTGCTACTTTATTGAGCGGCTCCAATCTCCTTCCTGTCAAAATAAGATTACAATTCATTGCTTTGGCACACATCAATGCCGTTGCCTTTCCAATTCCAGTACCTCCTCCTGAGATTAAAATTGTCTTCATATTGCATTGATTTTTTCAATATCTTTAGCAAATTCCTTTTTAAAATCTTCATATTCTCTGGTTGCAGGACCACTAAATCCAGTATGAGTTTTTACAATCCTGTTGTTTTTATCCAGAAAAATCATTGTTGGATAAGCTTTTATTTCAGTGAGAAAGGGTACGCTCTTTATAGCATCCTTTCCAACTTTGCCAGCCCATAAGACTGTGTATGGAATCTTCAAAGCTTTCTTATAATTAGTTAGTAATGAATTTACTTTTTCAGGCGAGTCGTAAGCTTCAAAAGAAAGTGCGATTATTTCAAGATCTTGTGATTTATTCTTATTCAGATATTCTTTTAGAAAGTTAGCTTCATCTTTACAATTGGGACACCAGGTACCCATAATAGTGATCACCTTTGCTTTACCTTGAAATTGTTTATCTTGAAGACTTACCATTTTTCCAGAAGCGTCAGGAAAGGAAAAGTTAATTGGTTTATCGGTAGTTGCCCCAACGATTTTGCTCACATCCGCCAATTTAGCCTTATCATCTCGTACCGCCTTCCATGTTGCTCTGCCTGTTTTACCTGACATATAGATACCTTCCATATTGTCTTTATCGATGATCTTACCTGTAATTAAATACGCATGACCTCCATCGAATTTACTTAAATAGATTTTGTCATGCTGCACGGTCCCGTCCAAATAACCATAATCACCAGTTGTAGATGCAAAGGTTCCTGTCAAATTATTTACATTCATATTAAATTCTCCTAGTGCTGTATCAGCACCATCTTCATATGTAAATACCGTAGGCCACTTACCAGATATATCTTGTGTTGGCTTTTCTTCCATTAGCGTGAATCTGTGTTTTTTACCGGCGAGTCCTCTGAAAGGTATCCGCCAATTTTTTCGAGGATTATACCAAGCTCCTGTCATCATGCCATCTTCGATTTCAGCTCTTATATATGTATCAAAAGCCAAAAAATTCATTCTAATAGTATCTTTTCCACTTTGTCTGTTTCTGCCATATAAAATTTCATCAACTGCTACATGCTGTTCCCCATTAATAAAGTCAATCTTTAAGCTATCTCCTTCCAAGTAACTTACCTCAAAATTGAATGGAAGAACACCCTCAGTAAAGGCATTTTTGAATGTTATATCCTGATCGTTGCCTACTTTAGAAATATTTTTAGACAAAGGATTACTTTCATCGAGGAATAATTCTCCACGCCAGATTCCGGGTGTAAGTTTATCATATCTCTCATTTGTCACAAGACAAGAGGTAATTGATAAGGTCATTAGTATTAATGCGCCTGCTAAAGCAAGAATTCCTTTCATAAGAATAGTGTATTAGAATAGGATTAAAATAATTTTAAGCCCAAATAGTTGTGCCTGCCTTTTTGATACTAGGATTTTTCACCCACAAAATTATGTTCAGTATATTTGAATAAAACATTAAAAGATGTTAATGAACCATAGATCCTGGTAATATATTGTTGCATGTTGACTTTGTCTTCATCAGTCATTATCGAATGACTGTTTATTCTTTGCTCCATCACCCTGACACGATCTCTAAGCATTACGATCTTATGGAAAAATGCTTCAATAGGCATTTCTTTAGGTTTAAGTGAAGGATTATTGGGCCTCATCTCAAGAATACCGCCTTTCCATTTGTCACCTAAAGGCACTACTTCAGAAACATCAGACCATTGTTGAAGAATACGAACCAAAGACTTTTCGGCCTCCGTAAATGTAACTTCTTCCACTGGTTCAATCCTTTCGATTATTGCGAAATTATTGAAAGACTTACTTATTTGTTTAATACCATAAGTCATAAAACAGATCTCGTAGTTTTCAGGATTTAATTTTATTATTACTCCATCTCCATAAGATGGGTGGCTAATCCTAGATCCAATACCAAATATTTCCATTTTATATATATTTTAAATTCAGGACAAAGTAAAAATATCTTTTTCGAAAACAGGTATGATAATAGATATATTTAAATTGTATTCTAAATTTGCCATCTAAATATATATAAAGAGATGAGAATAATAGCGGACATTCCTCACAAGAAGTACAAAATCACAGTTTTTAAAAATGCTTTGAAATATTCAATTCAACTTGAAGGGAAATTCGTTCACCTGACTTTCCGATTACCTGAGATACATGCTTTTGATTCCAATGAAAAGGTGCTCGCAGCTATTGATGAAGATCTGCTTAAATATGCGCTGGAAGCTATGCACAATGAAGAAATTAGCTTGGGCAAAGTTCTACAAAAATATGATGAGGAGGAATATTATGAGCCGATTATTTAGAATAAATCAATTTATTAAGAGGAGATGTGCAATGCATTGCACATGCACCTATATAAATTGAAGATGGGCATCGCCATTTCACCCTATCAACCGATTATCCGATTATCCGATTAATTGTCTGAACCAATGATTAAGCTTATGATTATGATTTAATTGATTATTGGAGTAACTTAGAAAGCATATTCTTTAGGTAAAGAGGTAATGATATTTCGAAGTATTCCATTAGCTCGTCATCACCCGATCATTTGATCACCCCATCACCCCATCACCCGATAAACCTCTCTAGCTCATGGTACAGTTTGCTCATAGGCAGTCCCATGATATTGGAAAAATTACCTTTGATTTCTTTGACCTTACAAAGTCCGATCCAATCCTGAATACCATATGCGCCTGCTTTATCCAATGGCTTAAAGGTTTCAACGTAATACTCAATCTCAGCTGAACTTAAAGGGTAAAATAAGACTTCAGCCCTTTCACTAAAAACCACTTCCTTTGATATTGATTTTATACATACTCCAGTAACGACAGTATGCCAATTGTTTGAAAGTTTTGCAATGATAGTTTTAGCATCGTCGTAATCTTTGGGTTTACCAATGATTTCTTCATTACATATGACCACACTGTCAGCGCTAATAATGATGTTGAAGTCAGTATTTAGAACTTCCACACTTGCATCTGCCTTTAGTTTTGCAAGAAATTCTGGAACGAGATAAACATTAAGATCATTTGGATAAATTTCTTCTACATCCTTTGTAAATATTTCAAATGGAATTCCTGCCTGGGCTAAAAGCTCTGAACGTCTGGGAGACTTGGAAGCGAGGAAAATCTTGTGATTCTTGAGGTTAAGCATATTAATTTATTAGCATGAATAGTAATCCCATAATAAGGTAAATCTTAATCATACTACTCATTTTTTTGAAAAATATAATATCCTTATATTTATTTAAAAGGAAAAGAAAACTTGCTACAACCAGCACTATATATACCACTGACCATAGGAAAAGATTAAAACTATGAGTTAACCCATAGCGAAGATAATTGGTGACGGCAAAAACAATCAGATATGTAAGTATATAGAACAACATAAGTTTTCTAGAAAATGGAATACCATATTTTATCGGTATCGTGCGGGCACCAGCTGAAGCATCGCCTTCCACATCTTCACAATCTTTGACTAATTCCCTACACAGCACTAAAAGAAAACTAAAAGTTACCATGCATATGATCTGGTAGATGATTAGGATATACGTATCATAACTTTTTAGACGAATGATGTCCAGATTGTATTGTTCTACCATAAAACCAACTACAGGTAATGCAGCACATAAAAAAGCGATTACATAATTTCCAAAGAATAGTGACTTCTTAAGCCATTTGGAATACACATATAGCAATGCGATAGAAAGAAATGGCACCAGTAGGTAATTATTTACCTGATACTTGTATGCCAGATATGCAGAACAAATAATTGCAGAAGCGTTCATACTCCAGTATATAAATAATGCCTGGTTGTTCGATATTTTGTGAGGAATGATGACTTTTTTAGGTTTGTTGATCATGTCTATTTCCTGATCTATAATATCATTGATTACATTTCCTGACCCAAGGATCCACATTCCTATAATGATCATCAACAAATAATCCCAAATGAAGATAGTGGGTTCTAGACCAAACATATCGAATGATGCAGTCAGAATATACCTGACAACCATCAGCGTTGCGAATACAATAATTGCGTTCAACGGCCTGATAAGTTTAATGCTATTGATTATAAATTTCATTCCGGGCGCTAAGATATAAGTTCGGAGTTAAAGTAAGTGAGAAAGTTAAAAAGTGAAGTGGTGAGAAGGTGAGAAAGTCAACCAAAATTAAACAATAAAATAAACAGTGCACCAGTTAACCAGTGCAAAGTGCACCAGTTTGCAAAGAATATGCTCATTTACGTATTTAGCTAAAATGCCAAAGCGCTAAAGTGCAAATACGCTAAATAGTGCACCAGTTAACCAGAGAAAAGTGCACCAGTTTGCAAAGAATATGCTCATTTACGTATTTAGCTAAAATGCCAAAGCGCTAAAAAGTTACTACACTAAGCCATTGTTTATATTTCTGATGCCTAAAGCATAGCGATCTAAAGACTAATGACCAAAGTGAAGCGACCTAGATTACACTCCCGACACCTCGCCCTCATGCTTCATCGTCCACGTTCCCTGAAGCTTCATAGTTTGCTCAATAACTTCTCTGGCACAGCCTTTTCCACCTTCTTTAGTTGAAATGATATGAGCTATGTCCAATATTTCAGAAACTGCATCGCTTGGGGCTGCGGCCACTCCAGTTGCTTTCATGACCGTAAGATCCATGATGTCATCGCCCATGTACAAAATTTCAGAATGATTAAGTTCTTTGCTTTCCATGTAGGTGGCCATAGCTCCAACTTTGTCTGATACTTTACTATAAATATCAGTTATGCCAAGACCATTTAGTCTGCTAATAACGCCTTTGCTATTGCCTCCGGTAATAATGCAAACTTTATATCCACAATCGATAGCTCTTTTCAAAGCAAAACCATCTCGCACATTCATAGTACGTGTCTGATCTCCATTTTCCCAAACGTGGACAGTATTGTCTGTTAATACACCGTCTACATCGAATACAAATGATTTTATTAAACGTAGTTTTTCAAATATTTCCATAGAAATTATTGATTATCGCGCCATTCATATACCCATTGCGATTGGATTTGTTCCAGGTTTCCTTCAGAACATTCTTCCCTGGTGCCTGTAAAATTTGGCAGTGAAAGAACCCACTCAATCAATTCTGTAAAACGAATTCTATAGATCTTACTTTCTGTGAACTCATCACCAAATTTCTCATAAAGGCTCATGGCCACATCTTCATGGTCGGTCCATGTTATCGGCATATTATCTAGTACTTTCATTCTTTCTTCCTGGTTATATTGTGTCAGATATTAGGACACATTCAAAAATTAATAATTCTACTATTAACATCCTACTTTAAATAAAATTAGAAGTTAGAAATTAGAATAACTTACAAAGTATAGCTGTCTATAACTCAAACGGCTTCACTTTCTCACCCTGCCGCCGCTTTGGCTTTGGCAGGCAAGCTTCTCACTTTCTCACCTTCTTACCTCAATGTTCATGACCGATAATTCCTCCTTGGTCAGGTATTTCAACTATTATGTCAGCATCATCACTTAAGATAATACACTGACAACCTAATCGCGAATTTAATTTAGGGTTTATCGCTCTATCAATAAAGTCTTCCTCTTTATCAGAAATTTCTTCCAGATCATCCTCTCCTTGATGAATGTATACATGACATGTGCTACAAGCACAAACACCACCACAATTATGATTGAGATGAACATCATTTTCTTCACTAATTTCCAGAATGCTTAGGCCTTCCTCTGCTTTTTCTACGACGACATCTGGTTGACCGTCTTCAAATTTAAATGTTACTCTTGCCATAATTCAGTTTGCAAATGTATGTGTTAAAGTCAACAAAGCAATAATTTGTTCAAAACTTAATTTCTTTTTTTATTGTTTTGGAACTTAGATAATTAGTTTAAGCAATGATATACATAGTTTAAGAATTGGAATAATAATATTAATTATTTTATAAATATAGCTTGTCATTCGGGAATTTTTAAATTTAAATACTATATTGCATTACAATAATACTGCAAACTAAATACAACCATTTATGTCCCAAATTGAAATGCCGCAGTTAAAGAAGAAGTACAAATTCAAGGAACTAAAGTGCTATGCTTCAACTGAATGGCTTATTGATAATCAAAAAAAGTATCGTCAGGTATTTGATAAATATGAAGTTAGTTATATTTATGCAGAATTGTCGTTTATAAACAAATTCTATGATGAAGAGGATTGGTCTGCCAAGATCGATCTAAAATGCTTCCAAGCAATTGAAAATAATCAACGTACAGAAATATGCTCTCTACATTTTGACCGTACCATATATAAATATGATTCTGTCGTCTATCTACGAGAAGGTTGGGGTAGCAAACAGGAAGGACACTTCTGGAAACAAGGAAATTACTATTGGGAAGTATACATCAATGGTGAAAAAGAAGGAACAAAATACTTTTATGTTGTTGATGCTGAATTACCTATCACGGAAGAAGAAAACCCTTACTTCACACTAAAATCTGTACGACTTTATGAAGGTCCTTATGGTGATGTCCCTGAAGATGAGAGGACTTACTATACTGAATTCTCAGGTTCTGAAACTCAATTGATATATCTCGAACTATTTTTTGATAACCTACTTTTCAAGTACTGGCAATGTGAAGTTTTTGTGCGGATTTACAATAGCAGCAGGGAACTTAAAGGGCAAATCGTGCGACTGCTTAATGTAAAAAAAGATGATGCTACGATTAATATAACTGCCGGTTGGGGTACTAATGTCAAAGGAAACTGGAAACATGGCAAATATACCTACGAGGTAGTTTTCATGGATAGATTACTTGCCATTGTTCCCTTTACAGTTGATGAATATTTCAATGAAGGGTTCCCTTCAGTTTATTTAAATGATCCATTGATTCCTTTTGAATTTAAGGAAGTCGATGTGGAAGAGGAAACCTTTGAACATATAATGTCAAGGATTGATAAATATATTGGATTGTCCCAAATAAAGCAATCTATAAGACAACATGCTGCATATCTCAATTTTCTAGAGATCAGAAAACGTAAAGGTCTTGAGAGTTCAGCAAAGTTAAATATACACTCCGTATTTATTGGCAATCCGGGAACAGGAAAGACAACAATAGCCGGCTTTATAGGAAAACTTTATAAAAAAATGGGGCTGCTATCGAAAGGTCATGTGCATGAAGTAGACAGAGTAGATTTAGTGGGAGAGTATATTGGACAGACAGCTCCAAAGGTTAAAATTGCCTTAGAGCAGGCCAAAGGCGGCGTATTGTTTATAGATGAAGCTTATGCTTTGGCTAGAACAAATGATGATTCTAAAGATTTTGGACGGGAAGTCATAGAAATATTGGTGAAAGAAATGTCTAATCCAAATTGTGATTTTGCAGTCATTGTAGCAGGATATCCAAAAGAGATGAAGCATTTTTTGAATTCCAATCCGGGATTGAATAGCAGATTCAAAATGTATTATGATTTTCCTGATTATTTGCCTCAAGAACTTAGTGAAATCGCCGATTTTGTAGCTATGGAACTCAAAGTGAAGTTTACAGTTAAATCTAAAATGTTACTTGATGAGATCATCTTGGATGCTTTCCGAAAAAAGGATAAAACATTTGGTAACGCTCGGTTTGTCTATGATCTAGTCGAAAAGGCCAAAATTAATCTTGGTATCAGGGTCATGGCAAAGGCCAATCCTGAAAAAATGAATGACGATCAATTGAGTATCATTAATGAAAATGATATTATCAAGATAAAAGAAGTTATCACCCCTGCCCTTCCTAACATTCCAATAGATGAAATTCTGTTAACTGAAGCAAGAAATGAATTGAGCGCATTGATAGGAATGGACGAGATTAAAAAAGATATCAATGAGATCATAGATATAGTCCGCTTTAAGAGAAGTCACGGAGAAAATCTACTGCACAAATATTTCTTTCATACCATGCTAATTGGTAACCCGGGCACCGGCAAAACGACAGTAGCAAGGATTCTCGCCAAATTATTTAAAGCGTTGAGTATTTTAGAAAGAGGACATTTGGTAGAAACTGACCGTCAGGGACTTATAGCAGGTTTCGTGGGACAGACAGCTATCAAGACAACAGAAAAAATAGATGAAGCTGTAGGAGGAGTTCTTTTTATTGACGAGGCCTATGCTTTAGGTGGTGCTTCATTTAATGATTTTGGCAATGAAGCTATTCAAGTTTTGTTGAAAAGAATGGAAGATGACCGGGGCAAGTTCTTTGTATTTGCAGCTGGATATCCTGACAATATGGATACTTTTATTAAGTCTAATCCAGGTCTGTCCTCCCGTTTTGATAAAACGATGAAATTTTACGATTACAATCCTGATGAGTTAATGCAGATCTCTAAAAAAATGTTAGCGGATAATAACTTTAGGATCTCTGAAAAAGCTGCACAGCATTTAACAAATTACATAGAATTCATTTATCAGTATAGAGATAAGTATTTTGGCAATGCCCGCACTATCAGGCTTATTGTAGATGAAATAATTAAAAAGCATAATCTTCGAATGGTAAAAGAAGCAATTGTAGTTATAGGTAAGAAAAAGGTTAATATAATCTCAATTGACGATGTTTCATTTCTGAAGTTGAAGTCAGAAGATCTGGTCTTTACGAGAAAAAAGATTGGTTTTAATGGACACTAAATTATGAGTAATGAGTAATGAGTAATGAGTAATATTGCAAAGATGGAAGTTGGTAGCAAAATTGAAGATTGTGAATTGAGCGCATTTTAGTAAAGAAATCAAACCAAATATTATGTCCTTTACCGGCTTAAAGTTTAAAGCATAATGCTTAAAGCCAGTTATACATAATCTGTAATCGTTAATCAATGTCTTGTCGTAGTAATTTTATTCGAACCTCCTAATCTACTAACCTTTGCCTCATGAAATACTTAGCCTTCATTTCTTTTTTACTTTTTGCAATGTGCAGTAATGATAATTCTAAACAGGTAAGTGATAGCGAAAATCAAAATACATCTGTTGAAGCAATTGATAAAGAAGAAAATAAGCCAGATAAATCTCCATTTGCAGGCAAATTTTCTGGCAATAGTAATGGAATCATTTCTTCTGCTGAAATTAAAGTTAAAGGAAATAATTTAGATGGTATCTTGGTAATTAATGGACAATCAGATGGATTCGATGGTATTATCGACGGAAATACGTGCAATGGTATTATACATGACACTGAAGTTAGTAAAGAATATTCATTTGTTGCGCAAATCAATGAAGATCAGTTTGTTATTGCTTTTACTTTGCCAGAAATGAACAATCAGGTATTAACACTGGCAATGCAACGCGTTACCGAAAGCAAGAATGCTTCAAACAATCCATCTGGTATTAATAATAAAGAAAAAAATCCCATGCTAGTCGGCACTTGGAGGAATAATGAGACTTTTAGTTCAGGTAGCGGAGATTCATATATGTCCTTTTCAACCGACTATTTTATGCAGTTTAATGCCGACGGCACAGCATTATCATGGACAGGCGCAAGTGCTGGTATGACCACTTCTGCTAAAAGTAATGAGGACAATCCAGATCATGGAACCTGGTATACCGAAGGGGAAACTCTGTATCTAAAAGATGATGCCAGTGGACAAGATGCAACTACTTTATATTCCTGCGATGGATCAAGATTGATGCTACATAATGGAGGGAGTGAAAAAAAGATATTTGAACGCGTTCGCTGATGGTTGTTAATTGTTAATTAATATTTTGATTACCGATTACCGATTACTCATTACCCTACTCCACTCTCAGCAACAATCCTTTCAGATATTCCCCTTCCGGATGATATAGATTCACAGGGTGATCAGGTCCTTGAGACAGGTTTTTGAGGATTTGGATATTTCTACCTGAATCTATGCCTGCTGCAAAGACAATACTTCTGAATGTGGCATTATCGATGGCCTGACTACAACTGAAAGTAAGCAGGAATCCACCTTTTTTAACTGTCCTTAGAGCTTCCGCATTCAACCTTCTATATGCCATAGAGGCCTTGTGTTTGTGCGCGTGGTTCTTTGCGTAGGCAGGGGGATCGACGATAGCCATTTCGAAACTTTCATCTTTTTGAATCTTGAGCCATTCCATGACGTCAGATTTTTTGGATATGTGGTTTTCGCCATCGAATTTATTACTCAAAATATTCTGATCGACAAGATCCATTGCCCTGAGGGATGAGTCTATACTAATGACTTGACGCGCTCCACCTGCAAGTGCATACACAGAAAATCCACCAGTATAACAGAAAGCATTGAATACGCGCTTTCCTTTAGACAAAGTTTCTACTAAGGCTCTGTTGTCTCTTTGGTCTAGGAAAAAACCGGTTTTCTGCCCTTCTACCCAATTTACTGAGAATTTATGTCCATTTTCAATGACTTCAGCCGATGTCTGATCACCTTTCAAAAAGAAATCTCCCTCTTTGCTATGATCATTGTATAAAGTTGCCGCACTCTTGCAAAAAATAGTTTTAAGTTTCCCTTTATAAACTGCTTCAAGTGCCTCATGTATTGTATTAATGGAAAGAAACATTCCATATGAATGACATTGAACTACAGCGCATTTATCATAAATATCTATAATAAGACCAGGCAAGTTATCGCCTTCCCCATGGATTAATCTATAACAATTCGTTTCCTTGTTAATTATTCCCAAATCCTTTCTAAGATCAAATGCCTTTTGAAACTTTTCTTCAAATAAATTTTCGGAAAATTCTTCTTCCCCAAATTGCAACATCCGAACACTAATGCTTCCTACCATTTGATAATGACCAAATCCAAGAATTGCATTTTTAAAATCAATTACTTGAACGATCTCACCATTAGCAATTCCATTGTCCATTTTTTGGATTGCACCAGAGAAAACCCAAGGATGTTTACGGACAATTGAGGCTTCCTTACCTTTTTTTAAAATGATCTTTTTGTTCAACGAATTTATTTTTAGAATTCTCCTTCATACAAAGGGAAACTTTCCATTTTATGATTGATCTCAGATTTCACTTTGGCGATCAATGCCTCATCACGGTTGTTCATTAATACGGTATCGATCCATTCAACTACCTGAACACAATCTGCCTCTTTGAATCCTCTGGAAGTAACAGCCGGAGCACCTATACGAATACCGGAAGTAATGGCAGGACTTTCCTGATCGAAAGGCACCATATTTTTGTTGACCGTGATATCCGCTTTGATCAAAGTGTTTTCAGCTAATTTCCCTGTGACTCCTTTGGAATGAAGATCTAGCAAGATCATATGGTTATCAGTCCCACCACTTAGGATGTCATAACCTTTTGCTTTAAAGGCCTCTGACATAGCATGTGCATTTTTGATTACTTGACCAATATATTCTTTGTATGAAGGTTGTAATGCCTCGTAAAAAGCAACTGCTTTAGAAGCGATTACATGTTCCAATGGTCCACCTTGCATTCCCGGAAAGACACCACTGTTTAAAACAGCAGACATTTTAACAAGTTTACCTTTGCCTGTGGTTTTTCCCCATGGATTTTCAAAGTCTTGTCCCATCATGATGATGCCGCCACGGGGGCCGCGAAGGGTTTTATGAGTGGTTGAAGTTATTATATGACAATGTGGTATCGGATTGTTCAAATAACCTGTAGCTATTAATCCTGCGGGATGAGCTATATCAGCTAGCAAGATAGCACCAACTGAGTCAGCGATCTCTCTGAATCGTTTGTAATCCCAGTCTCTGCTATAGGCTGATGCGCCACAGATTATAAGTTTTGGTTGCTCTCTTTCTGCTATTTCGGCTACCTTATCCATATTGATAAGGCCTGTTTCTTTTTCAACACCGTAAAAAGAAGGTGTATATACCTTACCCGAATAATTGACAGATGAACCATGAGAAAGGTGGCCACCATGAGATAAATCAAATCCAAGAACTTTGTCATGTGGTTGAAGACATGCAAGAAATACTGCTGCATTAGCCTGAGCACCACTATGTGGCTGCACATTTGCAAATTCAACACCAAATAGTTCTTTTAATCTATCTATGGCAAGCTGTTCTACTTCATCCACGACTTCGCATCCACCATAATATCTCTTACCCGGATACCCTTCGGCATACTTATTCGTAAGAACCGTGCCCATTGTTTTTATCACCTCTGCAGAGGCAAAATTTTCAGAGGCAATGAGTTCAATTCCTTCACGTTGTCTTTTAAGTTCCTTTGCCACAAGGTCTTTTATTACGGAGTCCATCTTTTTATTTTTTGTGGCGCAAAGCTAACATTTATTCATAAATTTTGAAGTTTTGGAGTTAACCTTTGGTCGGGAAATGACGTTTATAAGAAAACCGTTTATATTTGTTTTCAAATACTACTTATGAAATTAGTAAAAGCACTATTTATAATTTTAACTGTATCCTTTGTTGGTGCATGTTGCAAGGAAGATGAAGGTTATGGGATATTTAAGGATTCCTTTCCCGTCGAGTTTCAATTTCTTGAAATATCTAATATAACATCAACGTATATCCACACTACCTCTGGCCCCGATGTTGAGTTTACCTTACCTGAAAGAGAAGCTGAGATCAATGCAAATTTAGTAACTGCAAAAGATCAGGTAACTTATATAAAATTACTAGGACCGGACCAATCCGAGATCAAAGGCAAACAAAAAGATGGAATAACTGAAGTTGTTCTGGAGGCTAAATATACCCAAAATGGTAAAACTTACAATTTTGAAAAAAACATCTTCACTGAGGTACTTAAATATACTTCAGAACGCGAAGCCGATACCATGACCATGAAAGGAATTTCTTGTATCAGGTATAATAATGGAGTAAGAAAAGACAGGTCCACAGTAGTCCAGGTTTCCGGTTATACGCTGGAGGATGAGAAAGCACAGACAGAAGTTGGCGATACGCTTTATTATAGGGTGTTTGATATAAAATTATTGAAAAAAATATAATCATTAAATAACGTATGAAATTCATATTTACAATTTAATACTAAAGTAGCAATAGCATAACCTATCAATTAATCTAACCCATATTATTCTTTTCACTTTCTTTTGTCACTTTTTTTCCTTCTATTTGCAATCTAAAATAATAAAAGTGGCCAAAGTCGTATTATCTCTCGGTAGCAACATAGAACCTCGCCTGACAAATATTCAGGAAGCATATCTCAAACTTTCCAGATTGGCAAAGACAAAACCAAAGTCATCTTCTGTTTATATAACTCAACCTCATGGATTTGAATCAGAAAATGAATTTCTAAATCAAGTGATTTTCATGGAGACTGGACTAAGCCCTGATGATATGTTAACAAACATTACTCAGATAGAAAAATCCATGGGCAGAGTCAGGAGCGAAAAAGGTATAAGTGATCGAAATATTGACATCGACATACTTTTCTACAACAACGAAGTTATTAACAAGAAAAATCTTCAAGTTCCACATCCTCGCATTCAGGAAAGGGGCTTTATATTAACCCCTCTTTTGGATATTATCCCTGATTACATTCACCCGGTATTGAATAAATCAATTTGGGAATTGTACGATGAATGCAAGGATATGGGAGAAGTAAGGATGATGGAGTAAGGTTAAAGTCAGAAGTCAGAAATCAGAAGTAAGAGATAAGAAGTCAGAAGTCAGAGATAAGAAATTGGAAGTTAGAAATAGCGAAATTGAAGTATAATTTTATTTGCATTGAAGGTAATATTGGGAGTGGGAAGACGACTTTGACCAAAATGCTTTCTGCTGAAAATAATGCATTGGCAATACTTGAGAGATTTGACGAAAATCCATTCCTCATAGCTTTCTATGAAGACAAAGAAAGATTTGCATTTCCTGTGGAGGTTTTTTTCTTGTCTGAGCGACACAAGCAAATGCAACAAGAATTGAGCGTCAGCAATATGTTTCATGAAATAATAATTGCTGATTATTGTTTTCATAAAACTGTTTTATTCGCTCAGGAAAACTTAAATGATCAGGAATACGGCTTATTTTACAAACTATATAGCCAACTAAATCAACAACTGATCCAACCAGAGTTGATCATTTACCTTCATAGACCTGTCGAATCATTGCTTAAAAATATAGCCAAGCGAAATAGAGAATTTGAGAAAAAAATTCAACCTGAATACTTATCGGGGATATCTCAAGCCTATTTAAATTACTTTTCATCAATCAAAGACATACCTGTTTATGTGATCCACATAGATGATCTTGATTTTGAAAATGATACCTTAATATACGAAAAAATAAAGGATATAATAAGTACTGATGAGGGTCTTATCGGTAGGAAAGATTTTTATCTATGATGGATTATAGATCTAAAATGAAACTCATTTTATTGGTCTTTTTTTAAATTCTCTACGGTCAAACACTCTTAAAAATTAAAAAAGGACATCTTTATTCAAGATATCCTTTTATTTCTAATAAGCCGATTTGCTACTTAAACCCAATCCATTGCATAAGCAAAAGAGGTCAATTGGAATGGGAGTACTACCCAAAAGAAGGTAGGTACATATATTAACATGGCGATAATGATTACCGTAGATACAGCAAATATCATCCATTGTTTTGATGCGTTTTTCTTTTCTTCCTGACTCATGATCTTTATTTATAAGGCAAAGATAACAAATCAAGGTTCATATATAAATATTTTTGAAAATATTTTGAATTGAAAAGCACCTTATAAAAATTAGAGAATGGTTTGAGAGCCTACCCTACCATAGTTCTAAAATAAACAACTTCATTTTGTTCTAATTACATATTACATTATTATTAATATATTAATTTCCTATATTATATAAAATCCATTGTATCTTTATTGTACCGTAAACCTAAATAATATAAGGGTTTCGACGTTATCTAAACTAAAATACTTCATTTCTACACCAATAATTTTCTGTATAATTAATCCTAAACTTTAAATAACAGCATTTAAACAATTAATTGTTAATACAATACATCCTTAAAATAAAAACTTTCTACCATGTTCAACAAACAATTTCTTTCCTACACTTTTATTTTACTTTTGGTTTGTACCTTATTTTCCTGCAAAAAAGCTAAGATTAATGCAGAAAAGAATCCATACGTTTTTGCAAACACCTCAGGTGTAATATCGAAAAATCAACCAATAAAAGTCGTTTTCGCCAATAATATGGTTGAAAAAAAGTCTGTTGGTGGATACGTTGAATCAGATGCATTCACCATTTCACCAAGTGTAGAAGGTAAGGCTATTTGGCAGGATGAAAAAACACTAATCTTCAAACCAACTGAATCATTTGAAAGTAATAAAAGCTATGACGTATCTATAAATATCGGCAAAATACATGATAACGTCCCTGGAGAATTTAAGAATTTTAATTTTTCACTTCAAACCATAAAACAAGATTATTCTGTACAATGGAATGGCTGGGAGACTGTTTCTTCTTCGGATTACGCTGCTACCAATTATAAAGGTAAAATCCTAACTGCTGATGCAGATGAAAATAAAAATATTGAATCAATTGTTAAACCACAAACCGGCAATGTAAAATGGGCTCACAGCAATGATGGGCTTACGCACGACTTCGTCATTAGTGGATTGAGCAGAAATAACAGTGAACAGAAAATCAAAGTTGAATTAAATGGAGAATCCATTTCTGTACCTGCTAAATCGACTCAGGATCTTAAGATGGCACCAATTGGCACTTTTGAAGTGCATGATATCTTCTTCAACAATGAAGATGACTTCTATTTTATCGTAAATTTTTCTGATCCTATTCTTACAACACAGGACCTTGCAGGTTTAATCACTATTCAGGATTATGATCAACTGATCACATATGCAGTTCAAGGTAATAATATTAAAGTTTTTCCAGCTACAAGAATCACAGGAAATCAAACTGTCAATGTCAGTCCTTCTATTAAAAATACACATGAAGAAGCCTTAGGCAAACCTTGGTCAAAGCAAGTAAATTTCATGGATACCAAACCAGCTGTTAGATTCGTCAATAAAGGTAACATCATGCCAGAAAATGATGGCCTTATCCTTCCTTTCGAAGCTATCAATCTAAATGCTATTGATATAGAAGTTGTTAAAATATATTCCAATAACATTCTTCAATATTACCAAACTTATTCAGGATATGAAGATGATTATGATGTTAATCGTGTTGGAAACATTGTCCTTCAACAAAAAATACAGCTTTCAAGTCTTAATTCGGCAATCAATAAATCCTCCTGGGTGAAATATGGTCTTGATCTCAATAAGCTTATTACTACTGACAAAAATGCAATATACCAGATCAGACTTGGCTTTAGAAATGCATACTCTACATACAATTGCACAGGAGATAAAGTAACGTGGGAAGAGAAAGCGCTAGAACCTATGAGGCAAAGTTATGATGAGCCAATAGAAAGCTTTTATGACAACAACTATAATGGTTTTGCCACTGATTTCAGTTATGATGACTACAATTATGAAGACAGAAATAATCCATGCAAGTCAATGTACTATAGTAAAGAACATTTTGCAGTGCAAAGTGTCTACAAATCTTCAATTGGGTTAATCGCGAAAGGAAATGACCAAGGAGAATTTTTCTCAGTGACCACTGATCTTATCACTGCTAAAGCATTAGGCGGTGCTGAGGTAACCTATTATGATTACCAGCAACAAGTTATAAATAAAGGTTCAAGTGACGGTGACGGAATACTAAAGGTTAAATTGGACAGAAAGCCCTTCATGGTCATCGCGGAGAAAGGAGAAGAGAAAAGTTATTTGCTACTGGACGATGGAAAGTCTCTATCCCTAAGTAAGTTTGACGTCACGGGTGAAGAATATCAGAAGGGACTTAAGGCATATTTATACGCTGAAAGAGGTGTTTGGAGACCCGGTGATTCGATTTTCCTTAATTGTATTATTGAAGACAAAGCATCTACATTACCTGTCAGACATCCGATACAGCTGGAATGGCGCGACCCAAGAAATGTGGTTGTTTCAAAAACTATTTTTAATTATAAGAAGGGCGAGATCATTCCTATGCATTTGGCCACTACAAGTGAATCTCCAACAGGTGTTTGGGCGGCAAGTGTAAAAGTTGGGGGAGCAACTTTTACGAAACTTCTCAATGTAGAAACTATCAAACCCAATAGGCTTAAAATCAATTTCGAAGCTGATAAAGGTAGCTTAATGGCAGGAACATCTTCTGTCAGTGCTAAGTTAAACAGTACATGGCTGATCGGCACTGTAGCAGCCAATTTGAGAGCTGTCATAGATGCCAATCTAAGATCCTCCTCTACTCCATTTCCTTCATATGAAGACTTTGCATTTATTAATGAAGGAAGTGATCAATCATTCCAACGTACAGTTTTTGATGGAAACACAGACGACGGTGGCAATGCGAATCTTACTATGCAAATTAATCCAAATGAAGATATTAAGCAAATAAGTAAAGTAGTGTTTAAAACTACGGTATTTGAACCCGGAGGCAACTTCAGCATCGATTATACAACAGGAACATATTCCCCATATAAAACATATGTGGGTGTCAAATTGCCCAGCAATCAATGGGGAGAACCAACTATCGAAGAAGGAAAAAATGCAGATATAACAGGCGTTGCTCTTAACCAATTCGGAAAGCCAATTTCCAATGTCAATATGACTGTGACAATCTACAAGGTAGATTGGAGATGGTGGTGGGAAGGCGGATACAGCGACGCTTCATATTATACAGGAAATTTCAATTCAGTTCCTATCAAAACTATTACTAAAAAGACAGGTACAAATGGCAAAGTATCGATGGATTTCAAACCTTCGACTTGGGGACGATATTTTGTTAAAGTTACTTCAGATGCAAGTCCTCACACTACAGGTTCTTTCTTTTATTCAGGATATCCTGACTATGCCAGTCTCGATCAAATGGCAAATATCGCCACATCTCTTCCATTGGGAATGGACAAAAAGACGGTTAAAATTGGTGAAGATATCAATCTTAGTTTTTCATCTCCCTCAAATAGCCGTGCCTTAATAACAATTGAAAATGGAAATAGCTTAGTTAGTCATCAATGGGTGGATTGTAAGGAAGGTGCTAATAAAATTAGTATTAAGACCACAGATGAGATGGGCTCCAATTGCTACGCATTTGTCACTTTAATTCAGCCTCATAATCAATCCGGAAATGACCTTCCTCTTAGGATGTATGGTGTACTTCCATTTAAAATTGAAAATCCTGGCCTGATTCTTAAACCTGTTTTGGAAATACCTGGTGAGATTCAGCCTGATAAAAAAGTAGATTTCACTGTATCTGAAAAAGATGGAAAAGCAATGTCATATACTATTGCGATTGTCGATGAAGGATTATTGGACATAACAAAATTTAAAACGCCTAATCCATATGATCATTTTTATGCAAAATCAGCGCTTGCTATTAGAACTTGGGATTTATTTGACTATGTGATCGGCGCATATGGTGGTCGTCTCGCAAATATTTTTGCAGTTGGTGGCGATATGGCTGCTGCACAAGTAGAAGGAGCTCCAAAGGCGAATAGATTCATACCTGCTGTAGTAAATCTTGGTCCATTTATATTGAAAAAAGGTGAAAAGGCAAAACACAGTTTTTCAATACCGAATTATATGGGGTCAGTCAGAGCTATGGTTGTGGCTTGCAATGAAAAGGCATTTGGTTCAATCAATCAAAGCATCAAAGTGATAAAACCTTTAATGGTGTCAACTACGCTTCCTCGAGTTTTAAGTCCAGGAGAAACTTTCAACGTTCCAGTCAATGTTTTCGTAACAAAATCTAACATTAGAGATGTTAAAGTCAATATATTAGACAAATCAAATAACTTAATACCACAATCAGCTTCAGGACAAAATCTTGTTTTTGAAGGACCCGGTGAGAAAATGTTATACTTTCCTGTTTCCGTAGGTAATAAAGAGGGTCGATCTATTATTCAAATTACTGCAGAAAGTGGCAAAGAACTTACAAGGGAGACAATTGAGATCGAGGTTCGTAATCCCAATATGCCTATAACAGTCTCTAAAGACTATGTGATTGCTGCAGGGCAAAGCATGGATATTGGTGCAGAAAAGGTAGGTATGGATGGCACAAATACGACTACACTAGAATTTTCAACTTTCCCATCAATGAATATTGCCAAAAATCTTGATCAGCTGATCGATTATCCATATGGATGCCTTGAACAAACTATTTCAAAGGCTTTCCCTCAGTTGTTCCTCAATGATGTCGTACCATTGACTCAGACCAATAAGGACAAGATTAAATCCATGGTAGATATAGCCATCAGCAAGATTTCTAATTTTCAGAATTCGGAAGGTTGGTTCAGCTATTGGCCTGGAAGTGATTATGTAGACCAATATACTTCCAATTATGCCGGTCATTTTATGATAGAAGCTAAAAAAGCAGGTTATAACATTCCACAAGGTACTTATGACAGTTGGCTTAATAACCAGAAGAAAATTGCTAAACTTTGGCAACCTAAACAGTTGGCTGCAGGTTTGTATGCGCACAATGCAGATATAGATCAAGCTTACCGATTGTATACTCTTGCACTAGCAGGGAGTCCTGAACTTGGTTCGATGAATCAATTAAAAGAATTAAAAACACTTTCCAATCCAAGTAAATTTTACTTAGCCGCATCTTACGCAATAATAGGCAAAAAGGACGTTTCAAAAGCATTGCTTGCCCAAGCAAATAAAGACGTTCCAAAATATGCTGAATTTGGTTATACATTCGGTTCCGACCTCAGAGACCAAGCTATACTGTTAAATGCGCTTGTATCGGTAGAAGATAAGTTAAATGCAGCAAATGTAGCAAAATCCATGGCAACAAAAATGGGTAGCGGCAGCTGGTATGCTACTTATAGCCTATCCTATGGCCTTTGGTCAGTAGCTAAGTATTTGAAAAAATATCCACCTTCTTCTGGAATCAATGCAACTTATACGATGGGTGGAAAGGCAATATCATTAAACGAAACAAAATCTACATATTATGTTCAATTTGGTTCTAAGCAAAATGTTCAGAATTCAAAGATTGTAAACAAAGGTTCTGGTGTATTATATGTAACCATGGTTCAAAAAGGCAAACCAGCATTGACCGATCAGACTAAACAGGCTGACAATATATCTGTTTCCATAAACTATACCGACAAAAATGGTAACGCATTAAATCCTGCTAACATCAAAAAGGGGACAGAGTTTTACACATCTACAACCGTTACAAATATTTCAAATTATTCAATAGAAATACAGGAATTAGCCCTTACCCAGATCTTTCCATCTGGCTGGGAGATAGTCAATGACAGAATGCAGGAAGGAATGATAGATCCGAACAATGGTGCTTATTATGATTATGCAGATATTAGAGACGATAGAGTGAATTATTTCTTTGATCTTCGACCAAGTAGTTCAAAAACATTTAAAACTAAACTTATAGCAGCCTATAGCGGTAAAAGTTTTGTTCCAGCTACAACATGCAGTGCAATGTATAATAATACGGTAAGTGCAAGAGTACCGGGAATGTGGGTGGCAGTGGAATAGTTGAAGATG
>ERZ724517.285-NODE-285-length-31679-cov-7.291045_pt1 | contig 31679 bp, 31 predicted proteins | sample MGYA00376050_ERZ724517 | MGnify/ENA primary metagenome ERZ724517 (study PRJEB28724, sample SAMN07190886) | activated sludge metagenome | isolation source: activated sludge of sewage treatment plant in Hong Hong | place: USA: Christiansburg, Virginia | collected... | reverse complement strand
CGCTGTCGGAAGACGCGATGCGCGCGGTGCCGATGAGCATGCGCGAAGGCGCCTATGCCATGGGTTCGACCCGTCTCTACACCGCCATCCATGTGGTCATCCCGGCGGCCATTTCCGGCCTTGCCGCGTCGTATATCCTTGGCATTTCCCGCGCCGTCGGCGAAACGATGATCCTGGCGGTCGCCGCCGGCATGCAGCCGAACCTGACCTGGAACCCGATGGAGCCCGCAGCGACCATCACCTCGTTCATCGTGCAAGTCGCGCTCGGCGATCTGCCGCATGGCTCGATCGGCTACCAGACGATCTTCGCGGCCGGCCTGACCCTGCTGCTGATCACCCTGATCTTCAACATTCTCGGCATGTGGCTGCGTGCCAAGTATCGGGAGAATTACTGATGAAACCGCTGACTACCGAAGAAATCCGCGCCGTCATCCGGCGTGGCGAGTTGCGCGACAACGTCTTCAAGGCGACCGGCATCTTCTGTCTCGGCCTGGCCCTGACCGTGATCGTCGCCTTGATCGCCGATATGGTGATCAAGGGCGCCGACCGCTTCACCCTCGATTTCTTCTTCAACTTCGCCTCGCGGCGGGCGACGCAGGCCGGCATTCTCTCGGCCTGGGTCGGTTCGTTGCTGGTCATGCTGGTCACCGCACTCGCCGCGGTGCCGCTCGGTGTCGCCGCCGGGCTTTATCTCGAGGAATACGCCAAGCGCAACTGGTTCACCAACATCATCGAGATCAACATCACCAACCTGGCGGCGGTGCCGTCGATCGTCTATGGCCTGCTGGCACTGGGCATCTTCGTGTATCAGTTCGGCTTCGGCCAGAGCATCCTGTCGGCCGGCCTGACGCTGGCGCTGCTGATCCTGCCGATCATCATCGTGTCGACCCGCGAAGCGATCCGCGCCATCCCGGCGATGATCCGCGAAGGCTCGATGGCGGTCGGTGCAACCCGCTGGCAGACCTGCCGCTACCACATCGTTCCCTACGCCATGCCCGGCATCCTGACCGGCGTGATCATCGGCCTCGCCCGCGCCATCGGCGAGACGGCGCCCATCATCACCATCGGTGCGCTGACCTTCATTGCCTTCCTGCCACCAGTTCCCTTCACCGGAGAACCGCCGGCCGGCCTGTTCGAGTGGGTGATGTCGCCCTTTACCGTGATGCCGATCCAGATCTTCAACTGGACCTCGCGCCCCGACCCGGCCTTTGAAGTGAACGCGGCCGCCGCCGGTTTCGTGCTGATGGCGATGGTCCTGTCGATGAACGGCGTCGCCATCTGGCTGCGCTACAAGATGCGCAAGAACATCAAGTGGTGACGGCTGCGACCATGGAAGCCATGGCTGGCCCCAGGGTCTACGCCCCGAAATGACGAAAAATCAATAGCGAAATGGATACCCGAATGCCGAATCAAGACACACCGGCCCTCAAGGCCGAAGCACGCAACCTGAATTTCTTCTATGGCCAGGCCCAGGCGCTGAAGAACATCAACATGCCGATTTACGACAAGAAGGTCACGGCGCTGATCGGCCCTTCCGGCTGCGGCAAGTCGACCTACCTGCGCAGCTTCAACCGGATGCACGACCTTTATCCCGGCAACCGCTACGAAGGCGAGATCCGCTTCTATCCGGACAACACCAACCTGCTGGCATCCGACGTCGATCCGATCGAAGTCCGCATGCGCATCGGCATGGTGTTCCAGAAGCCGAATCCCTTCCCCAAGACGATCTTCGAGAACGTCGCCTTCGGCCTGCGGGTGCGCGGCGAGAAGAACAAGCGCGTGCTCGACGACAAGGTCGAACACGCGCTCAAGGGGGCGGCGATCTGGGGCGAAGTGAAGGATCGCCTGCAGGAACTCGCGCCCAACCTCTCCGGTGGCCAGCAGCAGCGCCTGTGCATTGCCCGTGCGCTGGCCACCGACCCCGAGTTGCTGCTGTTCGACGAACCGACCTCGGCACTCGACCCGATCGCCACCGGCGCCATCGAGGAACTGGTGCATGAACTGAAGCAACGCGTCACCATCCTGATCGTCACCCACAACATGCAGCAGGCCGCCCGTGTTTCGGACTTCACCGCCTACATGTATCTTGGCGAGATGATCGAATTCGGCAAGACTGACGAAATATTCATCAAGCCGCAGGACAAGCGCACTGAAGACTACATTACCGGCCGCATGGGCTGAAGGGGATAGCGAAATGAACGAAAGCCAGCATCTTTCAAGCCAGTTCGAGTCGGATCTCGGTCAGTTGCGCACGGCAGTGCTGCAGATGGGCGGGCTGGTCGAAACCCAGATCGCCGCTGCCATCGAGGCCTACAGTTCGGGCGAAGTAGGCAGCGTCAAGCAGATCGTCGAAGCCGACCGTAAGGTCAATGATCTCGAGAAAGCCATCGATGACGATTGCGCGCACGTGATTGCCAAGCGCCAGCCAGCCGCCTCGGACCTGCGTCTGGTGTTCGGCATCACCAAGATCGTCACCGACCTCGAACGGGCGGGCGACGAAGCGAAGAAGATCGCCAAGGGCGTGCGCCGCATCTACGAGGCGGGCCAGATGCCGTCGCAGTACGGCATCGGCGTCCGCCATATCGCCGAAGCCGCCCTCGGCATGCTGCGCCAGGCGCTCGACGCCTTCGCCCGACTCGATCCGGAACAAGCGCAGAAGGTCATCCTGGCCGACAACGATGTCGACACCGAATTCAAGTCCATCGTCCGCCAGCTGATCACGCACATGATGGAGGATCCGCGCACCATCACGACATCGCTCGACATCATCTGGATCGCCCGCGCCATCGAGCGTATCGGCGACCACGCCAAGAACGTCGCCGAGCACGTGGTCTTCATCGTCGAAGGCCGGGACATCCGGCATCCGAAGGGGAGCCAGGCGTGACCCCGACAATTCTGGTCGTCGAGGACGAGCCGGCCATCCAGGAGCTTGTCGTCATCAACCTCAAGCATGCCGGCTTCCTGGTGGTCAGGGCTGGCAGTGCGGAGGAGGCCGAGTCGGCGATCCGCAGCGCGCTGCCCGACCTTGTTGTTCTTGACTGGATGCTGCCCGGCCAGTCCGGCGTCGCGCTGGCGAAAAAAATCCGTGGTGACGAGCGCACCCGCGAACTGCCGATCATCATGCTGACGGCCCGGGCGCATGAGGAGGACAAGATACAGGGGCTCGAAGCCGGCGCCGATGATTACGTGACCAAGCCCTTTTCGCCCAAGGAACTGGTGGCCCGCGTCCGTGCGGTACTGCGCCGGCGGGCGCCGCATCTGGCCGGCGAAGCGGTGGAAATCGGCAATCTCGCGCTCAATCCGGCCACTCACCGGGTGCTGGCCGGCGGCCAGCCGATCGAGCTGGGGCCGACCGAGTTTCGCCTGCTCTTTTTCTTCATGACCCATGCCGAGCGTGTCTACACCCGCGCCCAGTTGCTCGACGAGGTGTGGGGCGACCATGTGTTCATCGAGGAACGAACGGTCGATGTGCATATCCGCCGCCTGCGCGCAGCGCTCGAAGCGACTGGTCATCACGAGCGGGTCGAGACGGTGCGCGGCACCGGCTACCGCTTCCGGGGGGCATGAGCGGGGTGCCGCCTTACCTCCTCCGCTCGCTGTTGCTCATTCTACTGGCCGCGGTTGTGGCCTGGCCGCTCGGCCATCTCGTGGCACCCTGGGTCGGCTGGGCGATCTTCAGTGGGGGCCTCGGGCTGCAACTGGTTTTCCAGTTGCGCAATTTCGCCCAGCTCGATCGCTGGTCGCGGACGCCGGTCGCCGATCCCGGACTCGAGGCGCTGGGTGCCTGGGATGGCGTTTTCGGCCGTATCTACCGCCACGAAAAGGACCTGCGGGGAAAAATCGAGCGCCGGGTTGCCGAAACCGACCGGCTGATCGCCGCCGTGCAGGCACTGACCGACGGCGTCGTCCTGCTTGACCGCAACGATGTCATCGAGTTCTGCAACTTGACGGCCGAGGCGCAACTCGGCTTGGCGGTCGCCGCCGATCGCGGCCAGCCGATCGCCAACCTCGTTCGTCAGCCGGAGTTCGTCGCCTATCTCAAGGCCGGCGACTTCGAGCGACCACTGACCCTGCGCCTGGGTCGCGTCGCAGACAGCACACTGTCCATCCATGTCATCCCCTATGCCAACCAGAAACGCCTGCTGCAGATCAAGGATGTGACGCAAAGCGATAGCCTCGATCGCATGCGCCGCGACTTCGTCGCCAACGTGTCGCACGAACTGCGCACGCCATTGACCGTGCTGGCCGGCTTCCTCGAAACCTTGCAGGAAATCGAGGTCGACCGCGACGAACGGCAACGCTATCTGGCGATGATGGGCGAGCAGTCGCAGCGAATGCAGGCCATCGTCAAGGACCTCCTGACGCTGTCCTCGATCGAGTCGGCGCCGCCGCCGGATTTTGACCTGGTCGACATGGCCAGCCTGATCGACAAGTTGCGCCGCGATGCCGAGTCGCTCTCGGCGGGGAAGCACAACATTATTGTCGAGACCGACGGGCGTGGCGACCTGCGCGGTTCGGAACTCGAACTGACCAGCGCATTCGGCAACCTGGTCGCCAACGCCATCCGCTACACGCCGGCCGGCGGTATGGTCCGTGTCTCATGGAAGGCGACGGCGCAGGGCGCCGAGTTTGCCGTCGAGGACAGCGGCATCGGCATCGACGCCAAGCACTTGCCACGTCTCACCGAACGTTTCTACCGGGTCGATCGTGGCCGCTCGCGCGATGCTGGCGGCACCGGCCTTGGCCTGGCCATCGTCAAGCATTCGCTGAGCCGGCATCAGGCGCAGCTCGACATCAGCAGCACGCCCGGTGTCGGCAGCCGCTTCGCTGCACGCTTTCCCGCAGCGCGGGTGGCGGGGGTCTAGCGCACCGGGAAGCCGCCGGAATCAGCTGACGGCATTGGCGGCGAGGATGGCGAGCAGGCCTTCACGCATCGCCCGCGCATCGACCAGCGCGTGGTGTTGCCGCGGGTCCCGCGCAAAATGCTGCAGCAGGCCGCGCTCGTAGATCGCCAGATTGTCTTCGGACAGCGGGGCCAGGGTCAGCAACATCACATCCAGCGGGCCAGCCGGGCCGCCAAGCGTGAGCAGTCCGGGGCGCCGGGTGCGCTGGCCGTTCACGGCATGGCGGACGACATAGATGTCCCAGTCACTGTCGGACAGCAGCATCGGATCATCGAAGTGGCTGAGCCAGCCGGCGAGCCGTGCGCCAAACTCCGGGTGCGGGCAGCTTGCCGTGCCGCCCTCGAACAGGGGTAGCACGCTTTCGCGGACAAAGGCGGAGCAGGCGGCGACCGGGACCGGCGCAATTTCGCAGTAAAACTCGCGGCCGTCCTCGCTCACCGCGCCGAAGGAGATCAATTGCGCATCCCTGGTGAGTGAAGTGAATTCGGTGTCGATGAAGATTTGCATTTTTTGTCGCCAGCTCACTGAACGCAGGCATCATGAGCGACGGCACGGCGTCATGATTCCCGGACGTTTACCAGCGTAGCGTGATTGTGGCTTCCTTGCTGCCCTTTGTGCTTCAGGTCAGAGAGGATTGCCTTCAGCGCCTTCGGAAGCGGGGGATAGCTTACATAGCCGACTGCGAGCGGGCCGCCGCGCGACTTGAGGTGATCGTGCGGCATCAGGTAATTCGGAAAGAACTCGCGCTGTTCGTGAGGCGAGAGCGCCAAGTTGAATGCAACGCCTGTCGAGCCTTCCCCGTTCATGATTTTCGCTACCCGGATGTCCGAGACATTGGCCCAGGGAATGAAAAGCCACCGGTCCGAGGCCGGAAAGAACATGCCTCGTTCGTCGGCAAGAAACTGGATCTTCGGATCGGCGATCTGTCGGGAAGTGGCGAAATAGAAGAAAACTGGAACCAGTACGCAGACCAGGCTGCGAAACGGGAGCGGCATGGCGTCCCAACTGTGGATGGCCGCAAGCGCTGCGGTGATGCCGGCGGCCGCCGCAAGCGTACGAACAAGATTCAAGTACCAGCGGGGCGGCCGATAGACAAAATGCGCGCCGACAGGCGTTGGCATCTCGCTGTGAATCCGGTTGATGCGGCCATCTGCAATTGCCGTGGCGAATTCGTGGGGGGGCGGGTCGAGCGGAACCTGGATCGGGCTCGGGGAAAGCGTTGCCGTCAAGCGGGCTGCTTCCCGATCGCATCGGGAAGGTTCCAGGCGCGCAGCGCGCGCAATAGTGGCCGCTTCTTGGACTGATGTGTCTGCATGCGGCGCAGGATGTCGTCGAGCGTTTTCATCGCCTCGGTGATATGCGGACCTTTGTTGAGCATCACGCATTCCGCCCGTTCTCCCATGGCGGCATCGGTAATTTCGGCGCGTGAAGGCAAACCGGTCTTGGCCAGGGTCTCCAGAACCTGCGTGGCCCAGATTACCGGCATGTGCGCCGCCTCTGCTGCCCAAAGGAGTTCTTCCTGAACTTCCGCCAGGCGCTCGTAGCCGCATTCCACGGCGAGGTCGCCGCGGGCGATCATGATTCCGGCCGCCTTGCCGGCCATCGCCGAGAACATCAGTTCCGGAAGGTTCTCGAAGGCGCGCCGGGTCTCGATCTTGAGGATGATGCCAAGGTTCGGCTTGCCGAGCTCGCCGAGGCAGTGGCGCAAGGTGTCCACGTCACTTGCATGTTGCACGAAGGACAGTCCCACCAGGTCGGCCTCCTTCGCGACCTCGCCCAGATCCTTGATGTCCTTCTCCGTCAGTGCAGGCAGGCACAACTGGCTGTCGGGCAGGTTGATGCCCTTGTCACCGGCCAGTTTTTCTCCGCTATCCCTGGCGTGGGTGATTTCAACTTCGAGCCAATCGGGTTCGATGCCGCGTATTACGCCACCGATGCGACCGTCGTCGAACCATATGCGCTCGCCTACGGAAACCTGCTCGAAGATTTCGGGCAGGGTGCAGGGGATCGATGGCACCGGCTGGTGCCGACTTCCGCGACGTTTGAAATCCGACGGCTGGACCACTTGACGGGTCAGCCTCATCAAACTGCCGCGCGTCAGATGCAGCGTGCCTTCCTGGCATGGCAGATCGTAGAGGTCGCTGGTTCTCGGTTCGGGATCCTTGCGCGAGCGTTTGAGCCGCGTTTCCTGAACCAGATAGGCTGTCTGGTCACACTCGGCCAGGAAGCCGGTGCCGTCGTGCTCGGTTACCAGCAGGCGACGATTCGCACCCCTCGCATCGGTCAGGTCGATATGGTCGCCGACCTTCAATTCCATCAACCAGTTCGCGTCAACCCCGATATGCTCGGTCGCACCCGCCACCGGCATGCTTGTCCCTGCGGCACGCAGTCCCAGATGCACTGGCGCCACGACCCGCCCGAGTTCATCGCGGGCGGGGCGCAGTTTGAGAACCTGTGTGCCCGGCGCGACGGTTCCCGTGCGCAACTTGGGGCCGCCAAGGTCCATGAGTATGCGCACCGGGCGGCGCTCGGCGCGGGCGGCACGGCGTACATTGGCCGCCATGGCGCGCCACTCGTCAGGTCCGTCATGGGCGCAATTGATACGGGCGATGTCCATGCCCGAGTGGACAAGCCGTCTCGTGAGTCCGAAGTCGCTGGCTGCTTCCGACGGCAGTGTCACCATGATGCGCACTGCTCTTTCCGTTGGCGGAATGCCAAGGAGATCCGTGGTGTGGCGCAGGAGAAGTTTGTGGCTACTGTTGATGCCCACCGGCTCATCGTCGGAATGTGCATGCCAAGGCTGACCGGTGAGCCGGTGCAGAATGCCAAGGACTTTGTCCAGGTTGGCGAGGACGTTTGATTCCGCGCGCCCTAGCGAAGACAGGCCGACCTTTGCCAGCCATTCCTGCAGGTCGCGGCGGTCGCTCTGCCGGAATTTCAGATAGTGGGCAAAATTGCGCGCACTCGCCTGATATTCCGGGTCGACGGCGGTCAGGTAGGGGGCCAGGCTCGCTTCATAGGCCAGAATCTTTTCGCGGAGACTCCACAACTGCTCGATGATCCCCTTGCAGGCGAGTTCATCCCAGGTGTCGGTGCCGCGCCCGCCTGGGGTTCGGACCTTGATGCGAGGCGCTCTTGCCGCACTCGATTTGCCCGACAGCTTTTTGACCAGGGCCGGAACGGCCTCAGTGATGGATGGTTGGTCTTTCAACTGATTTCCTTGGGTTCGTCACCTGATGGGAGCAAGAGGGCGGTCGCGATTCAAGCCCGGACACTATAGGGGCCTTGTGTGACAGGCATATTGCACGTCGTTCGGAGGGTACTCTCGTAAATTAGCGAGCATTGCAAGCCGGTTTGCAGCTTCGATTCACCCGTGCGAGCGAGCCACGGCTATCCGTACGCAACGCAAGCAGCTGAAAGTTTTGCAAGGCCAGTGCTACCGGGTTCGCCACCCGCAATAGATCGGCAATCATTTTCCATTCGGCCCTGATACCTTTCCAGTAACCGAGCTTCTCGCCTTTTCGTGACTGGGTGACGTGCGGCCAAGGGGTAACGGCAATCGGCAATTGTTGATCGACGATCCGGCGATTCATGAACACCTCGACGCCAAAACGCGGTAGCCGGCGAATCTCGTCCACCACTTCACTCAGGAGTTCTTTCCTCAGTACGCGTTCGCCTGACACGAAATCGAGGCCGATGGTGCGGAACGCCAGCAAGCTGTTCCCGCGCAGGCTAAGGCTGACAGCAGCCTGTCCGAGCAATACCGGGGCGGCCAGGGCAGTTACATGTTCTGCGCAAAGCCCGACCAGATCCGCGTCCAGCAGCATGAGCACCTCGTTGTGCGCTGCCTGGATGCCGGTTGCCATGGCGAAGCTCTTGCCCCGGTTCCCCGGGTGCGAGATCAACCTTGCCGATGGAAAATGCCTGACGACCGCAGCCGTGTCATCGGTCGAGCCGTCGTCCACCACGATGACCTCTTGAAGCAGCGGATGTCCGGACACGACTTCAAGCACTGCGGCAATTCGCGGTGCCTCATTGAATGCGCAGATAATGCAGGATATTGGGACGTCGCTTTGGGGGAGGGTGCTGCGCATTCAGGACGTCTCGGTCGAGTGTGGTGCCATTGTCTGTGGCGAAGCTTTGATGGCACCGGTCCGCATCCCCGACGATGTTGGAGTGGCCGCCATCGGTATCCACTCAAGGTGGTCGGCGTCGTCTAATGCAGCAGTGAAATATCTTTGGCGATTGTTTGGACGCTTGCGGTTATTTCATGGCGCAAGCTGCGGCCGCTCGATGACCCGCATTTGCGCCAAATGCGACGGACTCAGGCCTTCCAGCTGGGTTACGACAAGGCTCACCCCTTCACCGACGAGCCACCATGCCGATCCGTAAGGACGGATTTCCACGTTCCGTGCTGCGCACAGGGTCTTCGCCTGCGCGTTGAGTTGTTCAAGATTTTGATTGGTCATTGGCATCGCCTGGATTCGAGTTTCGGAATTGACAGTATCTACGGCATTTGTTGCAGCTTTATTTTTCCAGGGATCTGGGTTTGCAATAAGGCGTATCGGAGAATGAACCAACCCTTTGCCTGGCAGGTGTTCGGCCGAGCAGAGAGTCAGGCGAGCGAAAAGAGTAGCGTTTCCAATTCTTGAACCACGCAATCCCAGTCGAGCGCCTCGGCCGTCAATCTGGCATCACGCCCCATGGCCTTGAATTTTTCCGGATCCTGCTGGTGCCAGGCAAGCATTTCGCCGGCCCGCGCGGTGAAATCCACGGTCTCGCCATAGGCAGCCAGCAAGCCGCTGGTGCCGTGCCGGACATGTTGCGCGGCAGCCGCATAGTCGTAAGCCACAAGGGGGAGACCGCTGGCCATGGCTTCCAGGGTGACGTTGCCGAAAGTCTCGGTCAGGCTGGGAAACAGGAATATATCCCCGGAGGCGTAGTGGGCCGCGAGGTCTTCGCCGCGCCTCGTGCCGGCGAAGATTGCGCCGGGAATGCGGCTGCGCATGGCCTTTCGTTCGGGCCCGTCGCCGACCAGGACCAGCCGGGCAAGTGGCTGGCGTTGGCGGATGCCCATGAATGCGTCGGTTAACGCCGCCAGGTTCTTTTCGGCAGCCAGGCGTCCGACATGGATGACCACCGGTGTCCCGGGCGAGACGTTCCACTCCTGGCGCAGCGCCTCGCTGCGCCGCCCCGGGTTGAAGAGATGCGTGTCGACCCCGCGCGCCACCACGCGCAGGTTCCGGAAGCCGCCGGTGGCAAGTTCGGCACGCATGTGCTCGGTGGGTACCATGGTCATCAATGTGCGGTTATGGAACTTTCGCAGGTAGCTGACGATCGGTTTTTTCAACCAGCCGATCCCGTAGTGAAGGCTGTAGGCGTGGAAGTTCGTCCTGAAATCCGAGCAGACGGGAATCTTCAGCTTCAGGGCTGCCTGCAGGGCAGACCAACCCAGGGGCCCCTCGGTCACTATATGAACGATATCGGGGCGCTGCAGGGTCCACTGTTTGATCAAGGCGCGCCTGGCGGGCAAGCCCATCTTCAGGTTGGGATAGCGTGGTATGGGTACGCCGCCGGTCAGCAATTCGGAGAATCCGTGGCCGGAACCAGCTTGCTCGGCCTGAATCTGGCGGGGCCGGATCAACTGGATGTTGTGATTGCGCTTGCGCAAGCCCTCGACGAAGCGGGAAAGGGAGAGTGCTACACCATTGATCTCTGGTGGATAGGTTTCGGTAACGACGGCCAGGCGCAAGGATCGCCTGCTCGCTGGCAGTTGTTCGATGAGTATTGGCTCCATGGCTTGCTCGCAGTTTGATGTCCGCAACATGTTCGCCAGTCTCCGTAACAGCGCTGCGACAGCCAGATGACAGTTTTGCGTCAGGCTGCCGCGTCGTCAATTTGTCGTTGGTTCGTCACGAGTCGGTAGCAATGACCCGATACCTTTGCAACGCGTGTCCAATCAATCGAAGCTGCCAACCAGGAGAAATCATGAAAGAGTTTCTGCGTGCCCTGCAGGTGCAACGCTGGGATGATCATCGCTACTACCATCACAGCCGGATCAACCAGTCATTGCATTTCATCAGCGCACTGAGCTTTCTCGGTGCCTACGTCATGTTGTTCATCAACCCCGTGGCTGCGGCGCTGACCGGCTGGCTGGTCTCGATGACTTCCCGCCAGGCCGGTCACTTCTTTTTCGAGCCGACCGGTTACGACAGCGTCAACCATGCAACACACGAGTACAAGGAGTCGATCAAGGTCGGTTACAACCTGCGTCGCAAAATGGTGCTGATCGCCATCTGGGCACTGGCCCCTCTGGGCCTTTACTTTGATCCCACGTATTTCGGCATTTTCGAGCCGGCAACCGGGCGCTCGGCGCTGATCGACCAGGTCGCCCTGATCTGGCTCTCCGTCGGTATTGGCGGGCTGCTCTTTCGCACCGTACACCTCTTCTTCATCCGTGACGTACAGACCGGCCTGGTGTGGATGACCAAGATCCTCACCGACCCGTTCCATGACCTGAAGCTCTACTACTCGGCCCCCTACCACTTGCTGCGCGGTGAATTAATCGACCCGATGCACCACCAGCAGGGCGCCTGACCATCGGACCGGGTTTCGGGTACTTTTCAGTCGTCGACCGCAACTACTTCCCGAAACCCAGGCGATGAGCCAGCATCTCGCGCAGGATGCCGCGCCGGATCGACTTGTCGGTCTGGCCCGGTGCTTCCCACCACCAGCCATCACGGGCCATCGCCGTAGCCGCCGCTTCGAAGCGTTCGGCGACGGCGGCGAAGTCGGCCTCATCGTAATTCAGGCTGAAGATGAAACGCCCGGTGCCCACCCAGGAAAGTGCCAGGCCCTCGGCCCGCAGGTAATACTGCAGCATCCAGTTGTAGCGGCCGGGGCGGGTGTAATACACGGTCCAGATACTGGAGAGATTGGCCACCCGCAGCGGCAGTCCGGCACTTTCGAGGCGCGCATTGAGTGCTGCGGCACGGCGGTTCCAGGTCTCGTCGAGCCCGACATAGAGGTCGCGCACGGCCGGTGTTTCCAGCCGTTCAAGGAAGACCTGCATGGCGCCCATCACGTAGGGATGGGCATTGAAGGTGCCACGGGCGAAACAGATGTCGGCCGGGCGGTCGTCGCGAAAGCGCTTCATCAGATCGCGTCGACCGCAGATGACACCAACCGGCAGCCCGCCGCCCAGCGTCTTGCCGTAGGTGACCATGTCGGCGCGCACGCCGAAATATTCCTGGGCGCCGCCCGGCGCCAGCCGGAAGCCAACGAACACTTCGTCGAAAATCAGCACGATGCCGCGCCGCGTGCACACCTCGCGCAGTTTCTGCAACCACCTGGTGTAGGCCGCCCGGTCGAAGCTTGCCCGGCGGGCGCTGTCGATCAGCGAGGAATCGCCGGGGGCACCGGAATTCGGGTGCAGGGCCTGCAGCGGATTGACCAGGACGCAGGCGATGTCCTTGCGGCTGTCGAGCACGTTCAGGGTGTCGCCATCCATTTCCTTCAGGGTGTAGGTTTCACGCGGTGGGAGCGGGTTGCCGATGCCCGGTTGAACGTCTTCCCACCAGCCGTGGTAGGCGCCGCAGAAGCGCACGAGATGGCGTCGGCCGGTGTGGTAGCGGGCGAGACGTACCGCCTGCATCACGGCTTCGGTGCCGGACATGTGGAAGGAAACCTCGTCCAGACCGGAAATGGCACGCAGCCGGCGCGCGTTGTCGGCAACCACCGGGTGATAGGCGCCGAGTACCGGGCCGAGCGCGGCGACGCGGGCGCTGCCCTCGGCGATGCAACTGCGGTAGAAGTCGTAGCCGAAGACATTGACGCCATAGGAACCGGTCAGGTCGTAGAGTTCGTTGCCGTCGAGATCGGTGACCTTGACCCCGGTGCTGGCCTGCAGGAAGCCGCCGCCTTTCAGGCGCTCGCGCACGTAGCGGCTGAACTGGAAGGGCACCCGGTAGCTGGCGGTGAATTGCAGGTCCGAAATGCTTTCCGCCGCTTCGCTGGAGAGTGCGGCCGAGCGGGCAAATCTTTCCCGGTACAAGGCGGCCAGATCGGCGAAGCCTTTGCGCCGCAGCTGGACGATTTCATCCGGTGCGCCATCGGCGGCGAAAAACCGCGCTTCGTCGTATTCGTAGTACGGAATCAGCCGCGCCACACGCTTGGCCATGCGCGAATGTCCGGCCAGCGACGGGTGCTTGGCGCGGGAAAGTTCGAGCCGGTGCTTGAGGCGGGGAAGCGTCGCCGCCAGAACACCGACGCCGGCAATATACAAAGGCAGTGATTCGTTCATTGATTTCTCCTTGCCTCCCCTTCTACCCAAGCCTCTTTACAGAAACATGACCGTTCGCCAACTGATTTCCCGCATCGTCCTCCAGGAAGACATCAATTTCCTGCTCACCAACCGTGTGCCGCGCCAGCTGCTCACCCGTTTCATGGGCTGGTTCAGCCAGATCGAACAGCCGCTGGTGCGTGACCTTTCGATCGCCACCTGGAAGCTGTTTGCCGATCTCGATCTATCTGATGCGCGCAAGACGAAATTTCGTAGCCTGCACGACTGCTTTACCCGCCAGTTAAATGAAAATGCGCGGCCGGTAAACGCCAATCCCGATATCTTTGTCAGCCCGAGCGACGGCATCGTCGGTGCCTGCGGCGAGATTGCCGGCACTGAGCTGATCCAGGCCAAGGGTTTCCCCTATACCCTGCTCGACCTGCTGGGCGACCCCGAGTTGGTCGAGCGTTACCGAGACGGCAGCTACGTCACACTGCGCCTGACTTCCAGCATGTACCACCGCTTCCACGCCCCGGCCGACTGCGAAGCGCATAAGGTGACTTACATTTCCGGCGACACCTGGAACGTCAATCCGATCGCACTGAAGCGGGTTGAAAGGCTGTTCTGCAAGAACGAGCGGGCGCTGATCGAAGCCACCCTCACGCCGGGTGGCCAGCGCATCCTGCTGGTCCCGGTCGCCGCCATCCTGGTCGCCAGCATCCGCCTGCATTTCATCGATGTCCTGCTGCACATCCGCTATCGCGGCCCCAATGTGATTCCGTGCCAGGCGCATTTCGCCAAGGGCGAAGAGATGGGCTGGTTCCAGCACGGGTCGACGATCATCGTCTTTGCCCCCAGGGGGTTCACGCTGTGCGCCGGAATCGTCGACGGCAAACGAATCCGCATGGGGGAAGCGCTGATGCGACTGCCTCATCGGCAAGCGTGAGGCGGCCTTCTCCTTCCATTTGCTACTGGAGGCGACGCTGTCATATTCATGCAATGTTGCAACGTCATGCTAGTCGAGGCGGCTCTTGGATTCCGGAAAAATTCAGCATGACTGAGACGATCCTGTTAGCGGAGGCTTGGCCGACAGCCATGTTTTCAGGCCACTCACGAAGCTGTTTACGGCTTCGCCTCCGAGTTGTCTTGTCGCCAGTTGTCGGTGGCCAGCGAACTGGCCGGCTCGCCTGGCGACGCAGGTCGATTCCGCCATCCCCAAGATCGACTTAGAGAGTCGCGATGTCCATCGAAAAAGTTCAAGACCTTCTCCATAAGCAAAAACTGGTTGAAGGCATGGTTCATAGCCAGCAAATGCCGCGGCAAAGTGTCGTGGAAGCATTGGTCCATCGTCAGCATCTGGCCGAGCTCGAAAACCTGATGGCCAAGCTTCCGACCGGGGAAATCGGCGGGATTCTCGAGGCGCTGCCGCTGGAAGATGCCAGGCTTCTCTGGAAGCGAATCCCGGATGAGCGGGAAGGTGACATCCTTTGGGAGGTTTCCGACGCACTTCGCGAGCAACTTGCAGGTATCCGTGAGCCGAATTTCCTGGAACGCCAGATCAACGCGTTCGAACTGGTCGATGGTCGGCTGCGTCAGGTTGCGATTTCAGGGCGCAAGGATTTGGAGGGAATCAAACCTCTCTGGATAGATTTTCTTGCTGCCAGTCAGACAGAACGTGCCTATGTCGGTGAGCACTTTGGCATGGTCTTGCCAGATCCAGGCGATGCCGTCGATCTTGAGGTGTCTTCCCGCTTCCACATAGAGGAGAGCGAAGACGTTTACCTGCACTCGAATTTCCTGTTGGACAGTGAAGGCAACGCGCGAAGTGTTCCAGTGGCCTTTGTCATTCATCGGGGAATACTCTTCACCTTGCGTAATGAAGAACTGCCGGTCTTCCGCCTACAGCGCCGGCGAGCGCGGACGCGAACCGGCTACGTCAGGGATAGTTTCGATCTCCTGCTCGACCTCTACGGCGCTGACGTCGAATACTCTGCTGATTCTCTCGAGGATATCTACAAGACCTTGAGTCGGGTTGGCAGGCAAGTCCTGAGCGAACAAATGTCTGACCAGGAGGCGGCAGCAGTCCTGGCGGACATTGCTGAAGAAGAAAATTTGAATGGGCAGATTCGCGGCAATATTCTGGACACTCAAAGAGCATTGGCATTCCTGATGCAGAGCAAGCTGCTGGGTGACGAGCAGATCAAGGATACGAAACAGATTTTGCGCAATATCGAATCCCTCAACAGCCATACGGCATTCCTTTTCGACAAGATCAATTTTCTGATGGACGCCACGATCGGTTTTATCAACATCAACCAGAATAGACGAGTGAATCAGCTTACTGTCTGGGGCGTGGTGTTCATGCCGATCAACATCCTCGCCGGCATAGGAGGCATGTCCGAGTTCTCGATGATGACTCAGGGCATACCGTGGCCAGTAGCTTATTGCGGATTTGCCATCAGTGCTGCGCTGGTCGGTTGGGCTACCTTTCGCGCCTTGAAGCATTTCGATAAACGCAGGTCGAAGGCGACTGTCAAGGCCAGGCAACTGGCTGGAGCATGATCAATCCGGCCACTGCCTTCCCCGAGTAATCCTGATCCGCATCAACCCTTTGGGAGATAATGCGCGCCGGGCCCGTTTGAGTGGCCCAGCCGGAGCAAGGGAACCCCGATGAGCATGAAAAGAACTGACCTGGAAAAGAACCGTGGCCTGAAGATCAATGCCAGGATGGGGGCCGCAGGTTTTCCCGAGCGCTTCGCAGCAGGTGCCGGCAGCGTCATCGACAAGCGCGGGCAGCGCAAACTGGACCAGGCGGCGGGGCTCATTCCCTTTGCCTGCAAATTGCCGGCCTGCCTGGTCAAGGACCTGCAAGCCCGGGGAATGGCCCACGAGGGCGGGATCAATGCCTTCATGGCCGAGATGCTGACGAGCGCGCTGGCCAAACAAGGCTGAGTCCGGGCAGGGGAAATCATCCCTGGCCGCGTTAGAGCGGCAGTTCGGCCTGGATGGCGCCGCCGCCGGCATCCGCCAGCGCCAGTGGAAACAGGTTGCTGGCCCTTACCCCGAGCAAGCGTATTTTCTGTTCCAGCGGCACACGCTTCAGGCATTCACCCGCTGCCTTGCGTATTTCCCGGCCGTCACTGATGCAGAGGGGTAGTGTGACGTCGCGTGTCACCGCATGAAAATCCGCATAGCGAAGCTTGATGCCGATGGTCCGGCTGGCATAGCCCTTCCGCTTCAGGTCATCGGCAACACGCAGGCAGAGCGCCGTGAAAATCTCTGACAATTCCGCCCGGTCCATCCTGGCATCCAGGTCGCGCTCGAAGGTGCTCTCGCGGCTGATCGACTTGGGTTCGGACTCGGTAATGACCGGACGCTCATCGATGCCATGGGCGACCCGATGCAACCAGGTACCCGTGCTGCGGCCAAACTTGCCGATCAGGAAATCGACCGGCGTTGCGGCCAGTTGGCCGATGGTGTCGACGCCGAATTTCGTCAGTCGCTCCGCGGCCTTGGGGCCGATGCCGTTGATCTTCCGGGCGGGCAACGGCCAGATCCGGGTGGCGACGTCCTCCATGCCGAGTAGGGTGATCCCGTTCGGCTTGTCCAGGTCCGAACAGATCTTGGACAGCAGCTTGTTGGGCGTAATGCCGATCGAGCAAGTGAGCCCGGTCGCATCGAATACCGTCTGCTTGATGCGCCGCGCCAAGGTGTTGCTTTCGTCCGGGAGATCGCTGAGATCGATGTAGATTTCATCGATCCCGCGATCCTCTATCCTTGGCGCGATGCCTGCCACGGCGTCTTTGAAGCGGCGCGAATACTCCCGGTAGGCATCGAAATTGGCGGGCAGGAGGATGGCATCCGGCGCCAGTTGAGCCGACTTCATCAGACCCATGCCGGAAAACACGCCGAGCGCCCGCGCTTCATAGGTTGAGGTGGTGATCACCCCACGGCCCGCATACTCGCGCAACCTGGCAAAGCGCCTGCTGCCATCGGGCTGCACCAGCGGTCGATGCACATTGCGCCCGCCGACCACCACAGGCTGCCCGCGAAGTTCAGGGAAGCGCAGCAATTCGACCGATGCGAAGAAAGCATCCATGTCGAGGTGAGCGATTCGCCGAAGACTGTTCATCCGTACAGTATAGTTGCTTTGCCGCAGGGTTTGCCAGATTCCACGTCCGCCGCCGGGTTTGCGGCAGACTGATTTATCATTGTCAGGCTCTGGCATCACGCCAACAATCCACTCACGACCCTTTTCCATGATTGCCTGGTCCCATCCCTGTTCTGCCGGGTTCACCATTCGCGGGGAACACACCGTACCATCCGGCAAGCCGGTCATCCATTTTTTGCACGGCAACGGCTATTGCGGCCGCACCTACTGGCCGATGCTGAGCCTGCTCCAGGCCGATTTCGACCTGGTCATCAGCGACCTGCAGGGCCACGGTGACAGCGATCACGGCGGCCGCTTTCATGGCTGGAACCGCAGCGCCGAACTGGCCCTCGAGGCATGGCGGGTTCAGTCCGCGCGCTTTGGCCAGGTGCCGAAGTTTGCCGTCGGCCACAGCTTTGGCGGGGTGCTCACCGCCTTGATGCTTGAACAGGATCCGTCGCAGTTTCGCCGCGCCGTGCTGCTCGATCCGGTCTTGTTCTCGCCATTGATGATCGGCGCCATGGCGCTGTCGGACGTGGTCGGCCTGCACAAGCGCAATACCCTGGCCAGGAAGACGCGTGAACGCCGCCGGCATTGGCCGGATCGCTCGGCCGCCTATGCCAATCTGCTGGGGCGCGGCATGTTCAAGGGCTGGACTCCGGAAGCACTGCAGGCCTATGTCGACTTTGCGCTGAAGGACAGTTCCGACGGTGGGGTCGAGCTCAAGTGCCAGCCGAGCCGCGAAGCGGACATTTTCGCTTCGTTCCCGCGCCGCTTGTGGAGGTCGCTGGGAAAGGTGCAAACGCCGGTCAAGGTCGATTACGGCGACAAGACCTTCCCCTTCATCGCCAGTTCCGTCAAGCGCTGGCTGGCGTCCAACCCGCTGGTCCGGGCGGAGCAGGTTGCCGGCGGGCATTGCTTCATGCAGCAGGATCCGCCTGCCGCCGCGCAGCGAATCAAGGCGTTTCTGCTGGGGTGAAGTTCTCTGCTGGCGGCCCGAACGGCTTGCGCTGTGTATAGTAGCGCCGGGGCCAGACCCCGATCATCGTCATACTGACAAATCCAGAGGAGAACACCCGTGACCCCGTTGCTGACCTACCTTGTTTACATGACCCTCCTGACCTTCCTTTCGATCATGCTCGGTGCCTTCTTGCGCAACCGCGAATGGACCCTGGAGGGCATGAAGGTCGGCCTGAGCAATCGTGACCACCTGCCCGAAGCGACTGCGCTGGGCGGCCGCGCCGAGCGGGCGGCGCACAACACCAAGGAAAACTTCATCCTGTTCACCGCGCTGGCGCTGGCGGCACAGGTCGCCGGACTGGGCGAGCAGGCCAGCTTCGGGGCGGCCGTGTTCTTCTGGGCGCGGGTTGTCTACCTGCCGGTCTACCTGATCGGCATCACCTACGTGCGCAGCGCCGTCTGGGGCGTCGGCATCTTCGGTCTGGCTTTGATGGCGCGGGCACTGCTTACTGCGTGACCGGCCTGACGCGGCTCGCGGCCAGCTTCGCCCGTGCCCTGGCCTGATCGATGTCGTCCCCGTTGGCCACGGCGACACCCATGCGGCGCCTGACGAAGGCTTCGGGCTTGCCGAACAGCCGCAGGTCGCTGCGCGGGACGGCCAGGGCCTCGGCAACGCCGGCGAAGGCGATTCCGGTTTCTTCCATGCCCCCGTAGATGACTGCCGAGGCGCCGGGCTCGCGCAGACTGGTGTCCACCGGCAGGCCGAGGATGGCGCGGGCGTGCAGTTCGAATTCCGAGAAGCGCTGCGAGCACAATGTGACCAGCCCGGTGTCGTGCGGGCGCGGGCTGACTTCCGAGAACCAGACCATGTCGCCGTTGACGAAAAGCTCGACACCGAAGATGCCGCGGCCGCCGAGGTTGCCGGTGACGGCGGCGGCGATTTCCTGCGCCCGCGCCAGTGCCGCCGGAGTCATCGGCTGCGGTTGCCAGGATTCGACGTAGTCGCCGGCGACCTGGATATGGCCGATCGGCTCGCAGAAAGAGGTCTGCACGACGCCGCCGGCAGTGCAGGCGCGCACGGTGAGCAGGGTGATCTCGTACTCGAAGTCGATGAAGCCTTCGACGATGACGCGCCCCTGGTTGACCCGGCCGCCGCTCGCCGCGTAATCCCAGGCTTTTTCCACGTCGGCCGGGCCGCGCAGCAGAGACTGGCCCTTGCCCGACGAAGACATGACCGGCTTGACGATGCACGGGTAGCCGATGCCGCTATCGATCGCCGCCTGCAACTCCGCCAACGAATCGGCGAACCGGTAGGGCGAGGTCGGCAGGCCGAGTTCTTCGGCGGCCAGCCGGCGGATGCCTTCGCGGTTCATGGTCAGCTGCACGGCACGCGCGGTCGGGATGACTTCGCACAGCCCTTCGGCTTCGATTTCAGCCAGCGTGTCGGTGGCGATGGCCTCGATTTCCGGGACGATCAGGTGGGGCATTTCATGCCTGATCAGCTTGCGCAATTCGGCGCCGTCGGTCATCTGGATGACATGGGCGCGATGCGCGACCTGATGCCCGGGGGCGTTTTCGTAACGGTCGACGGCGATGACTTCGACGCCGAGCCGCTGCAGCGCGATGATCACTTCCTTGCCGAGTTCGCCGGCGCCCAGCAGCATGACGCGCAGGGCGGTGGGGGAAAGCGGGGTGCCGATCTGCATGGCGTTCTCCGGTCGTTTCGCAGTTTGGAATCTGGCCGAATTTAGGCGTCGACCGCAGCCGAGTCAAGGGCAGCGCCAGTCTCTACCCGCAGCGGAAGCTTTCCATCTGCTTGATCCGGGACGAGTTGCTGTAAAGCGCTGCCTCGTTGCCGACTTCACTTGTCGATCAGCCGGAAAGCCGGAGAATGTGGACCGTCGATCCGCAGCCTTGTGCCGGAATGGGGAAAATATCATGGACGAAGCGAACGCTGACATGTTCACCGCCAACCAGGCGGCCGAGCGATTGATCGATGACCAGCGGTTTCACGACCTGGTCCGCGGGCGCAGCCGGCCCCTGCTTGAGCTCGCCCGCCGCTTGACCGCCACGGGCGGTGGCGAACTGGCGCTGACGCGACCGCTCAGTGGCCGCCTGCTGCTGGAATCGGGAAAGATGGAAGAACTTCTGGACGAGTACGGCGCCAGCCATAACCGCCGCTGGAGCCGGTTCCGTGCGCTGACGGCGACCCTCAGGAACTTCGCCCGCATCGGCCAGGCGCTGGCCCATGTGCAGCGTCGCCTGGCGGCCTACCGGCTGCAGCCGGTCGCCACCGACTTTGCGGCCGCGACCGGCGAACACTTGCAACTCGTCGGCCGCGTCGTGGCGGCGGTCGCCGCCGGCCTGCTGGATGAAGCCCAACTGCTGGGCATCGGGATCGAGGACATCGCCCCGTCGCCCGAGGATTTTTCCGAGCTGATGCCGCCGGGACGCCTTGTCCGCAACCGCGACGAGCGGATCACCGGCGACGCCACCACCACCGTTGCCCACCTGGCCACGGAGTTCCTCAACCTGGCGGCCGAAAGTCATCTGGTGCTCGCCGTGGCGCGGGTCGCGCCGGCTGACTATGCGGCCTGTTTCCCGGACCCGGTCAGTGAGGAACGCCTGCGCCAGCTCGCCTTCCGCTTCCATAACCTGCAATCCCTCTACGACACGCACGTTGCCGGAACCTCGATCGAGACGTCGGATCCCGATTTGCCCACCTTGCGCGGACACGCCAGCGTCATCTACCACCTGCTCGGCATGGCCACCGACCTCGCCCACTACTACGAACGGCACGTCAGTCCGGAAACCGGCGACGCGGTGCTCAGCGAGCGGCCGGTGGTGGACACCGATGCCACCATGGCAACCCTGTTCGGCTACGCCATGGCTTTTTCCAGCGACTATCTGGCCGGTGGCCAGCGCCTCAGCCAGGGTATCCTGCGCCGTTATGCCGAGCCCGGGCGCCTCGAAGTGCCGGTGCCCTGTTACCGGGGTTTTCACGTCCGCCCGTCCAACCTGGTGGCGCGCATCGTTGCGCATTACGGCAGCGAGGTGCAGATGGATCTGGACGGCATGCTGTTCGACGCGGGTTCCCCGCTTGATCTGTTCCGTGCCAACGAGACCATCAATGCCCGCAAGCGGCGCTGGCTGGCGGCGGAAATCGCCCGCGCCCATCCCGACCGGGCCGGGGCCCTCGACGAGGCCGCCATCGAAGCCGCCGTGCTGGCTATCGTTCATCGCCTTGCCGGCGAGGGAAAGATCGTCGTCTACCGCCAGCCGCTCCAGCTCTCGGAGCAGATCGGTCGCCGCGCGGGCGGTATCCTCGAAAGCACTGTGGCCGAGATCGCCGGCTTGCAGGCCACGGGACAAATCGACATCCGCACCGACCTCACCGTCACCTTCATCGGTGACAAACGTGTGCTGGCTGACGTCGACGCCCTGGCCAGGCATGGCTACGGCGAGGATGCCTTCGGCAATAACGTGTTGCTGCCGAGAGAACTGTCGTATCTGCGGCGATAGTGCCCTCAAGGAATGGGGCAACGGGCCGGGTGCTCTTTTCGCCCAGGTCGCGTCGCTGTCATGGCGGCCGGTGGGACATCGCACGTAGCGATCCGGAATTTGCCCGGATCCGGGCGTTGACCGCAACAAGGTCAACGGCAGCCTGTCACGGATCTTTCATCGCGGTGTCACGGGCGTTTCATGGAATCTGGCTATGGTGGCGCCATGCCCAAGGTCAGATCCGTCTTTTTGTCCGACATCCACCTCGGCACGCGGGCGTGCCAGGCCGATCGTCTCCTCGATTTCCTGCGCGAGCATCCCGCCGAACAGACCTTCCTGATCGGCGACATCATCGATTTCTGGTCAATGAGCCGCAGCATCTGCTGGACGCAGGCGCAGAACACAGTGGTCCAGAAACTGTTGCGCCGGGCGCGGCAGGGCGAGCGCATCGTGTTCATCCCGGGCAATCATGACGAGGCGTTGCGCGACTACTGCGGCACCGTCTTCGGTGACATCGAGGTGGTCGACGAACTGGTGCATGAAGCCGCCGACGGACGCCGTTTTCTGCTGATCCACGGCGACCAGTTCGATCAGGTGACCCGCCACCATCGCTGGGTCGCGGTGCTCGGCGACAAGGCCTATAACCTTCTGGTCGGCATCAACCACTGGCTGTCGTGGGCGCGGCGCCGGCTTGGCGTCGCCGGTTACTGGTCGCTGGCCGGCTATGCCAAGCGCAAGGTCAAGACGGCGCTCAGCTTCATTTTCGATTTTGAAGAATCGGCCGTCCATCACGCCCGCGAGCGCGGGCTCGACGGGGTGATCTGCGGCCACATCCACTGGGCGACGATCCGCGAGATCGATGGCCTCAGCTACATCAATTGCGGGGACTGGGTCGATTCGTGCACGGCGATCGTCGAGCATTTCGACGGGCGCCTCGAACTCGTCGCCTGGGGCATGCGCAGCATGATTCCGGCGCTGGCCGGCCCGGTGGCCGAACATGCGGAGGTCTGAATGCGTGTCTTGATGGTGTCCGATGTGTATTCGCCGCGGGTCAACGGGGTGTCGACCTCGATCGAGACCTTCCGGCGCACCCTGGCCGGCAATGGCATCGAGGTTCGACTGGTCGTCCCGCGCTATGGCGATGAAGCCGACGAGCCGGGCATCGTCCGCGTGCCCGGGCGCCCGGTGCCGGGCGATCCGGAAGATCGCCTCGTCCGCTGGCGGGCGATGCATCGCGAAGTCCTGGCGGCGGCGCGCGATTGCGACCTTGTTCATGTCCAGACCCCCTTCGTGGCCCATTACGCCGGCCTCAAGGCGGCCCGCAAGCTCGGCCTGCCGGTGCTGGCAAGCTATCACACGCTGTTCGAGGAGTACCTGCAGCACTATGCCGCGTTCCTGCCGGCGGGCTGGCTCAGGGGACAGGCGCGCGCCTTCTCGCGGCGCCAGTGCAATGCGCTGGACGCTGTCGTCGTGCCGTCGCAGGCGATGCGCGAGCGCCTCGAATCCTACGGCGTGCGCGTGCCCCTGCACGTCGTGCCAACCGGAATTCCGACTGCGCAGTTCGCCGGCGGCGACGGCGCCGCATTCCGCGCCCGGCACGGCATTCAGCCGGGCCGGCCGGTGGCGCTCTTCGTCGGCCGGGTGGCGCATGAGAAAAACATCGGTTTCCTTCTTGAAGCACTGGTCCATGTGCGCCGTCAGTGCCCGGAGGTGTTGCTGGTGGTCGCCGGCGAGGGGCCGGCCAGGGCCGATTTGCAGGCCACGGCCGGGGCGCTCGGCCTGGCGGATGCGGCTCGCTTCATCGGCTATCTCGATCGCCGGCATGAGCTGCCGGATTGTTATGCGGCGGCCGATGTCTTTGCCTTCGCCTCGCGTACCGAGACGCAGGGTCTGGTCCTGCTCGAGGCGATGGCCGCGGGCCTGCCGGTGGTCGCCCTATCCGCAATGGGCACGGCCGAAATTCTCGATGGGGGGCGCGGATCGATTGTCCCGCCCGATTGTCCGCAGGTCTTCGGCGAAACGCTGGCGCACATTCTGAGTCACCCGGCAGCCTGGCGGCACCTTGGGGACGACGCGGCCGGCTATGCGCGCGAATGGTCCGATGTGGCCATGGCGGGGCGCATGGCGGAGCTCTATCGCAGCATGCTGAGCCTGGAATTTGCCCCTGAGCGGCCGTTGACCGCAACCGCCTGATCCGGGGCGCCCGGATCAGTGGCCGGCGGTGCTGCCGACCAGTTGATTGACGGCGCGCAGGCGCTCGGCCATCACGCGCATGACCTGCGTGGCGAAAAACGGGGTTTGCTGCACCAGGAACTGGAAGCGCTTTTCATCGACCGCGACGAACTCGCAATCGCTGGTGGCGACCACCGTTGCCGAGCGCGGCCCGGGCGAGACGATGCCCATTTCGCCGACGACGCTTCCGTGCTGCAGCTGCTCGACGACTTGCCCGTTGACCATGACGTCGGCCGTACCCTTGCTCAGGACGAACATCAGATGTCCTTCCTCGCCGGCGGTGAACAGGGCCTGGCCGGCGGCGACCGGGATGATGGTCGGGTTATGCGCGAAGAGTTCGAAGAAAATCATGTTTGGTGTTGTCCTGAATGCCAAGAAGGCATTCTGGCACGGTAGCCCCGGCGTTTTCTTTACGGGAATGTTACAAAGGCAGTCCCTTTGGCCTGGCGCAAGCGCCTAGAAGATCGGCGGCGAGATCAGGCGCAGGCCGATCGACAGCCAGCGCTCTCCTTGGAAGTCGCCAAGATTGGTACCGATGGTCGAGTCGACCTGGACGTGACCGGGAACGATCCAGTAGCGCAGGCCGGCCTGGATCGAGGGGCGGCCGACATTCAGGCCGAAGGTTTCGGCGATGACGTAGGTGCGATCAGTGGCCGCGATCTCGCTGGAGAGCCCCCAGGTCATCCGGGTTTCCTGGACTTCGCGCAGACGGATGGCGCCGAGATTGGCGTGAAGGACCACGCGGTCGTCAGCCAGCGACAGGCTGCCCGGCAGGTAGAAATACGGCGAGCCGGATTGGCCCTTGCCCGGCTGCGTGGCATAGCCGCCGGCGATGCCGAGCCCCCAACTGTTGGTCTCGACATTCTTGAACAGGGTCTTGCCCTGGATGACGACTGCGCCGCTTTGCCCCGAACCGTCGGCGTGGGCCAGGGCGCCGCCCATGGTCAGCTCGAAGTTGCCGCCGGGGTTGCAGGCGGGTAACGCCCAAAACTCGCGGGCGTTTTCATGCAAGTGAACCCAGGTTTCCAGCTGACAGGCCTGCGGGTCGGTGATCCGCGCATCGTCGGTGATCATCGGGCGCGCCGCGTGAGCGAGCGGTGTCAGGAGGCCGAACAGGGCGAGCAATGGTAGGCGCATGAAATCGGGTCTCGATTGATTGGCTGGCTTGGCCTTGAAAAAGAACGCTAGGCTTGCGGGGCGTCGCGCAGTTCGCGGCGCAGGATCTTGCCAATCGGTGTTTTGGGCAGAAAATCGCGGAACTCGACGTGGCGAGGCAGCTTGTAGCTGGTCAGTTGCGCGCGGCAGTGCTCGATCACGGCTTCCCCGGTGAGATTTGGGTCCCTCCTGACGATCACCACCTTGACCGCCTCGCCCGATTTTTCGTCGGGGACGGCGACGACAGCGCATTCGAGAACGCCCGGATGGGCGGCGACGACGCTTTCGATCTCGTTGGGGTAGACGTTGAAGCCCGACACCAGAATCATGTCTTTTTTGCGGTCGGTGATGGTGACTCGTCCGAGGTCGTCGAGGTGGCCGACGTCGCCGGTCTTCAGCCAGCCGTCCTGGAACACGTTGGCGGTTTCGCCCGGGTTGTTCCAGTAGCCCTTCATGACCTGCGGCCCGCGAACGCAGATCTCGCCGGTGCATTTCTCGATGTCGCCCTCGCCGGTCCACACCGGCAATTCTTTGAAGTCGTCGTCGCGGATCGAGACGTCGGTGGACGGAATGGGCAGTCCGACGGTGCCGTCCCAGGCGCCGCCGAGCGGCATGCAGCAGGCGCCGGGCGAGGTTTCGGTGAGGCCGTAGGCTTCGGTGAGGTAATGTCCCGTCACCTTCTGCCAGCGTTCGGCAACCGGCTTCTGAACGGCGGCGCCGCCGCCGACCACCACCTTGAGCGCGGAAAAGTCGAGGCGGTCAAAGCCGGGTGTGTTCAGCAAGCCGTTGAACAAGGTGTTGACGCCGGTCATCGTCGTGAATTTCCAACTCGCCATTTCCTTGACCAGCGCCGGAAGGTCGCGCGGGTTGGTGATCAGCACGCTGAGGCTGCCCCAGTTCATGAAGGACAGGGTCGAGGTAAGGCAGAAGATGTGGTACATCGGCAAGGGGGCGATGACGATTTCCTTGCCTTCCTTGAAGCTGCCGGAAATCCAGACGCCCGTCTGCTCGAGGTTGGCGAGAATGTTGCGGTGGGTCAGCATCGCGCCCTTGGCGACCCCGGTGGTGCCGCCTGTGTATTGAAGGAAGGCTAGGTCTTCGCTGTGGACGTCGACCTGCGTGAAGCGCGCCGAACTGCCGCGCTCGAGCGCGCTGGCAAGGGTGATGGCGCCCGCGATGTGCCAGGCCGGCACCATTTTCTTGACATGCTTGATCACGAAGTTGATCAGCCAGCGTTTGGGCACGGGCAGGAGGTCGCCGACCTGCGTGGTGATGACATGCTCGACCGGCGTCCGGGCCATTACCTGCTGCAGGGAATGGGCGAAGTTTTCGACGATGACGATGGCCCGGGCCCCGGAATCTTTCAGCTGGTGTTCGATCTCGCGGGGCGTGTACAGAGGATTGACGTTGACCACGGTCATGCCGGCGCGCAGGACGCCGAACAATGCAACCGGGTACTGCAGCAGGTTGGGCGACATGATGGCGACGCGCTCGCCCTTGACCATCCCTGGCAAGCTTTGCAGAAAGGCAGCGAACGCCCGTGATTTCTGCTCCAGCTCGGCGTAGCTCATGGTGTAGCCGAGGTTGTGATAAGCCGGGCGGGCGGCGAATCTTGCAAAGATCCGGTCAAGGAGGTTGGGAATCGACTTGAACTGGTCCGCGTCGATCTCCGCCGGCATGCCTTGCGGATAGTTCTTGAGCCAGATCCTGTCCATGATGCGCTCCCCCTATTTTTTATTTGTCCGACTGTCTTCCCTGAACTCTACTCCAAATCGAATTTGCCGCCAGTATGGGGGAGCGGCAGCAGCGGGACCTTGATGCCGGTCAGTCGCGCTGGATCAGTTCGATCTTGTAGCCGTCCGGATCGTCGACAAAGGCGATGATGGTCTTGCCGTGCTTCATCGGCCCTGCTTCGCGCACCACCTTGCCGCCGCGCTGGCGAATGGCGGCGCAGGCGGCCGCCGCATCCGGCACGGCAAGGGCGATGTGGCCGTAACCGTTGCCGAGGTCATAGGCCGGCGTATCCCAGTTGTGGGTGAGCTCGAGCACCGCGCCCTCGCTTTCGGGCCCGTAGCCGACGAAGGCCAGCGTGAAGCGGCCCTCCGAGTAGTCGCTGCGGCGCAGCAGCTGCATGCCGAGGACTTCGGTATAGAAGGCGAGCGAGCGCTCGAGGTCGCCGACGCGGATCATGGTGTGCAGGATGCGCATGTGATTTTCCTGGTTTCTAGATTTGCGGAATCTGGCGGGCCAACTGGCGCAGTTCGCTGCGGCGTGCCTTCCAGTCGGGACAAAGCTCCTCCACCACAGACCAGAAGCGGGGGCTGTGGTTCATTTCGCGGAGGTGCGCCAGTTCGTGGGTGACGACGTAATCGACGACCGGGAGCGGCATAAGGATCAGTCGCCAGTTCAAGGAAATGCCGCCATGATGGCTGCAGCTGCCCCAGCGCGTGCGGGCTGCCGACAGGCGCAGCGACGGCGGCGGGACGCCAAGGCGCGGGGCGTAAAGGGCGAGGCGCTCGGCGAAGACACGGCGGGCCTTCTCGCGCAGCGCCTTTTCGAGAACGACCCGCGCCTCGACGGCGGGTGGCACGAAGAGGTGGAGCTTCGGCTCGCTGAACAGCCAGCGCTGCCGGCTGCCCGGGGTGACGGTTACGGTCAACGCCGCGCCAAGGGAAAAAATCACCGTGCCTTCGCCGACCGCGAGTTTTTCCGGGGTGGGGCGCTCGCGCCAGTCGGCGAGTTTGTCGAGCACCCACTGCCCGTGCTCGCGGATCAGGGTTTCGATGTCGCCGAGCCGGGCCTGCAGCGGTGCGCCGACGCGCAGCCCGCGATGGTCGATGGCGAGGCCGATGGTGCGCCGCCGGCTGTGCCGCAGGTGGTAGTCGACCGCCTGGCCGGCGATCGCGATGCGGCGCGTCGCCTCAGGCTGCGCTGGTCTTGGCATCCGGATAGCGATGGGGCGAAATCCGGCGCATTTCGCCTTCGATCCAGTCTTCGGCGCGCTTATTGACTTCGGCTTCGGAAAGTCCGCTGGCGTCGAAGGCCGGCCCGATGCTGATGGTGACCGTGCCGGGTTTCTTGATGAAAGCCTGGCGCGGCCACAGTTCGCCGGAGTTGTGGGCGACCGGCACCACCTTGCAGCCGACCTGGGTCGCCAGGTAGGCGCCGCCCGTCTTGTAACGCCGGGTCTCGCCGGGCCCGACTCGGGTGCCTTCGGGGAAGATGATGACGTAGAAGCCCTTGGCCAGCCGCTCGCGTCCCTGGGCGACGACCAGGTCGAGCGCCTGCTTGCCGGCTGCGCGGTCGATCGAGATCATCTTCATGGCGCCCAGTCCCCAGCCGATCAGGGGAACCCGCAGCAGTTCCTTCTTGAGCACGAATACGCAGTAGGCGCCCTTCGGCACGTAGTCCTGGATGGTCATCGTCTCCCAGGCCGACTGGTGCTTGGCGAGGATGACGCACGGCTCCTGCGGCATGTTTTCGAGGCCGACCACCAGCGGTTTGATGCCGAGCAGGTTCTCGACGCCCCACTGGATTCCTAGGCGCCAGAGCTTGCCGAAGTGATAGCCCCAGAGCCCGCGCAGAACGAGGGCAGCGACGATTACCATGGGGGCGACCAGCAGGGTCCACAGCCCGCCCCAGATGGCGAACAGAACGGAACGCAGGATGTTCATTTCCTTTTCACCTTCAGAATGTGATCGACCGCTGCGGACAGGTCCGCGAATTCCAGCGTGCCCTCGGGCAACTTGCCCTCGGCTTTCGTTTTCTCGCCCTTGCCGGTGCGCACCAGCATCGGCAGGCAACCCACCTTGGCGCAAGCCTGCAGGTCGCGCAGCGAATCGCCGATCGCCGGCACGCCCTTGAGGTCGACGTTGAGGGTTTCGGAAATGCGCTTGAACATGCCGGCCTTCGGCTTGCGGCAGCCACAGTCGGAGTCGGCGGTGTGCGGACAGTAGAAAATTGCATCGATCCGGCCGCCGGCGGCGAATAGCGCCTTGTGCATCTTTTCGTGGATGGCGTTCAGGGTATCCATGTCGAACAGGCTGCGCCCGACCCCCGACTGGTTGGTCGCGACCACCACGCGGTAGCCGCTCTGGTTGAGCCGGGCAATGGCTTCCAGGCTGCCCGGGATCGGCTTCCACTCGGCCGGGGTCTTGATGAACTGGGCGGAGTCGAAGTTGATGACGCCGTCGCGGTCGAGGATGACGAGTTTCATGGGCTGGGCTTTCCGGTGCTCAGGTCGACAGCTTGGACAGGTCGGCGACCTGGTTCATCGCTGCGTGCAGTTTTGCCAGCAGGCCGAGACGGTTGGCACGCAAGGCCGGATCTTCGGCATTGACCATGACGTCGTCGAAGAAGTTGTCGACCGGAGCGCGCAGGGCGGCCAGCGCCAGCAGCGAGCCGGTGTAGTCGCCGGTGACGAAGGCGGCGTCGGCTTCCGGCACGACATCGACCAGTGCTGCGTGCAGGGCGACTTCGGCCGGCTCCCGGAGCAGGGCGGCATCGACCCAGGCTTCGACGCTGTCTTCGACCTTCTTCAGGATGTTGCCGACGCGCTTGTTGGCGGCCGCGAGGGCGGCGGCTTCCGGCAGGGCCGAGAAGGCGCGGACGGCGGCGAGGCGCTTGGGAATATCGCCGAGGCGCTGCGGCCGTTGCGCGACGACGGCATCGACTTCCTGTGCCGTGTAGCCCTGCTCGCGCAGGCTGCCGGCGAGGCGGTCGTAGATGAAGTCGGCAAGCGCGGATTCTGCAGACTTGAAACCTTCGCTCCCGCCGAACGCCTGGCCGGCCACGGTCAACAGGGAATTCAGCGGCAAATCCAGATCGCCTTCCGCCAGCATGCGGATCACGCCCAGCGCGTGGCGACGCAGCGCGAACGGGTCGCGGTCGCCGGTGGGGATCTGGCCGATGCCGAACATGCCGGTCAGGGTTTCCAGCTTGTCGGCCAGCGCGACGACCGTGCCGACCATGCCGCGCGGCAGCGAGTCGCCGGCGAAGCGCGGTTTGTAGTGGTCTTCGAGCGCATCGGCGATCTCGGGTGCGAGGCCGTCGTGCAGCGCATAGTAGCGGCCCATGATGCCCTGGAGTTCGGGGAATTCGCCGACCATGTCGGTCAGCAGGTCGGCCTTGGCCAGCACGGCCGCCTGTTCGGCATGCAGCGCGAGGGCTTCGCCTCCCAGTTGCTGTCCGATGGCGCGCGCAATCGCGGCAACGCGCTGCATGCGCTCGCCCTGAGTGCCTAGCTTGTTGTGATAGACGACCTTGGCCAGGCCGGCGACGCGGGATTCCAGCGATTTCTTGCGGTCCTGGTCGAAGAAGAACTTGGCATCGGCCAGGCGCGGGCGGACGACGCGCTCGTTGCCGCCGATCACCGCGCCCGGGTCGGCCGGGCTGATGTTGCTGACGACGAGGAAGCTGTTGGTCAGTTTGCCGGCGGCGTCGAGCAGCGGGAAGTATTTCTGATTGGCCTTCATGGTCAGGATCAGGCATTCCTGCGGCACGGCGAGGAACTCTTCCTCGAACTGGCCGATCAGCACATTCGGGCGTTCGACCAGCGCGGTCACTTCGTCGAGCAGGGCATCGTCGTCGATCGGTCTGGCGCCGGCTTTCGCGGCAGCAAGCCCGAGCTGGCGGACTATTTCGCCACGACGCTCGGCGAAGGAGGCGATCACGGCGCCGTCGCTGGCCAGCTTGGCGGCGTAGTCGTCGGCATTGGCGAGGACGACCGGGTCAACGGCCGCTTCAAAGCGGTGGCCGTGCGTTTCGCGACCGGAAGTCAGGCCGAGGTTGGAGATCGGCACGACTTCGCTGCCATGCAGGGCGACCAGGCCATGCGCCGGACGGACGAAATTGACGCTGGTCCAGCCGTCCTGCAGTTGGTAACTCATCACCTTCGGGATCGGCAGCGCGCCGAGCGCAGCCTCGACCGCCTTCTGCAAGCCTTCGGCCAGGGTCGCGCCCCTGGCCAGGCTGTCGTAGAAAAGGATGTCGGCCTTGCCGTCGTTCTCGCGGCGCAGGTTAGCAAGTGCCGTGGCGTCGGCGCCCAGGGCCGCGAGTTTCTTGGCCAGCGCCGGGGTGGCGTTGCCGGCGGCATCGAGACCGACGGCGACCGGCATCAGTTTTTGTGAAACGGCTTTGTCCGCGGCAACGGCTGCGACATCGGTGACGTGGGCCGCCAGGCGGCGCGGCGAGGCATAGGCGGTGACGGTTGCGGTCGACGCCGCCAGACCGGTGTTTTTCAAGGAGGCGGCGAGAGTGCCGGCAAAAACTTCGCCCAGTTTTTTCAAAGCCTTGGGCGGCAGTTCCTCAACGAACAGTTCAACGAGCAGGTTGGCATGCAAATTCGGGACGGACATGGTCAGGCAGCTTTCTTTTCGATCTGGGCGAGGACTTCGGCGGCCCAATCCTTCGGCGCCATCGGGAAGCCGAGGCGGGCGCGGGAATCGAGATAGGCCTGGGCGACGGCGCGGGCCAGGTTGCGGATGCGGCCGATGTA
>ERZ724517.284-NODE-284-length-31719-cov-5.833028_pt1 | contig 31719 bp, 25 predicted proteins | sample MGYA00376050_ERZ724517 | MGnify/ENA primary metagenome ERZ724517 (study PRJEB28724, sample SAMN07190886) | activated sludge metagenome | isolation source: activated sludge of sewage treatment plant in Hong Hong | place: USA: Christiansburg, Virginia | collected... | reverse complement strand
TCGGGGGCGTCGTCGAGCACCGCCACCAGCCGCGCCTCCAGTGCCGCGAGCGGCGCGCGCAACGCTTCGAGCGCGGCGCTGGCGGTCGCGGCGGCTTCGATGACCGCGGCGCTGACATCGGCGACTTCGGTTTCAAGGCCGTAGCCCGCCTCGGCATTGTTGGCGCGTGCCAACACCTGCGTGCGCACCGCGGCGAGCAACGCCTCGATCGGCCCGTCGGCGTTGCCGCCGGTGATGCGGCCGCGCCAGTCTTCGCCGGGCAGCGCACGCGCGGCCTGGCCGGCAGCTTCGAGCGCCAGCGCGCCGGCATCGTCATAGCTGATGATGTCCGACAGCCGCGCGGCAAGTCCTCGCCTGCGGCCGCGGCCGCCCTTTTCGGGGCCGAGGATCCAGCGCCGCAGTTCGATGGCTTCGGCGGCGGTCAGGTGCAGCGAAAAGCTCGAATCGGCGGCGTCGAACAAATGGTGGCCTTCGTCGAAGACGATGCGCGTCATCGCCGCGCCTTCGGCCTTGCCGCGCACGGCGTTGACCATGACCAGCGCGTGGTTGGCGATGACGAGGTCGGCACCGACGCTGGCGCGCGTCGCCTTTTCGATGAAGCACGTCCGGTAATGCGGACAGCCGGCGTAGATGCATTCGCCGCGCTGGTCAGTCAGCGCGCGCGCGGCGTTGCGCGGGAACAGCGGCCCGAGCCAGCCGGGCAAGTCACCGCCGACCATATCACCGTCGCGGCTGTATTCGGCCCAGCGCGCCGCGAGCAGCGCGAATACCGCGGCGCGGCCCGCAAAGCCTCCTTGCACCGCGTCTTCAAGGTTGAGCAGGCACAGGTAATTTTCGCGGCCCTTGCGCACCACGACCTTGCTGCGCTTGGCGACCGGGTCGGGGTAGGCGCGCTCGGTTTCATGGTCGAGCTGGCGTTGCAGCGCCTTGGTATAGGTCGACAGCCAGACGGTGCCCTGCGCCTGCTGCGCCCACAGCGACGCCGGCGCCAGATAGCCGAGCGTCTTGCCGATGCCGGTGCCGGCTTCGGCAAGCACGACATTGGGGGCGTTCGCCATCTGGCGCGGCCGGAACGCGAAGCCTGCCGCATGCGCATAGCCGCGCTGGCCGTCGCGGCGCTCGGCGCCGATGCCGAGCAGCCGATCGAGCGTCGCGTCGATCGCGCCGTTGCTCAGCGCGACATCGGCGGGACGCGGGCGCGGCGGCACTTCCTCCCATTTTTCGAGCTTGGCGAACAGGCTGCGTTCCGGGCGCGGCGGCGCTTTGAGGCGTTTCAGGATTTCGGGCGCCCAGTTCCAGCCGTGGCGCGCCAGCGCTTGCGCCAGTCCATGCGCGCCGTGGCGCTCGGCCCAGTCGGGGGCATCGAGCACGTCCAGCAGATGCGCCGCCGCAACCTGCAGGAACGCGACTTCCTCGGCGCCGTCGGCGGGGGCCGCCAGCCCCAGCGTCGCCGCCAGCCCGTAAGCCGTGGGCACGGTGAAGCGCGCCGGGTGGACGAACGCGAACAGTTCGAGCAGGTCGAACCCGCCGAGTTCGGGATAGCCGAGACGGCTCGCGGTGACCGGCGCGCCGAGCAGCAGATGCGGCGCATCGGCGGCGGCGCGCACTGCCGCGCCGCGCGTGACCGGCTGCGTGCTGCCATCGGCGCTGCGGATCCACGCCCCGAGATGGTTGGCGACAAGCGCGGGCTGCAGGAAGGCGGACGGCATCCGCCGACTTTAGGCAAAGTGGAACATAAGGCAAACAAAGAAAGTGCAGCGCACTTGGCCGCCTGCGTTTACCGCGCCGCCGTTACCTGCCACAACGCCGCCGGGAAATGACCTTGTGAAGGATACGACAATGACGCAATCGAAGCTGGTAATCCGCGGTGGCCGGATCGTTGATGGCACGGGGGCCGATGGCTATCTCGGCGACGTGCTGATCGAAAACGGCACGATTGTCGCGGTCGGCGCCGTCGGCGCGACCGACGCCCGCGAAATCGACGCGCGCGGCATGGTTGTCGCCCCCGGCTTCATCGATATCCACACGCATTACGACCCGCAGATCTGTTGGGACCGGCTGGCGACGCCGAGCCTCGAACACGGCGTCACCACCGTGGTCATGGGCAATTGCTCGCTCAGCCTCGCGCCGGTGCGCCCGGCCAGCGCCGGCGTCGAAGCCGGCAAGGTCAAGCTGATCAAGATGTTCGAGAAGATCGAGGACATCAAGCAGGCGACGTTCGACCTTGCCGTGCCGTTCAACTGGGAAAGCTTCGGCGACTATCTCGATCATATCCGCCCCGGCCTCGGCATCAACGTCGGCGCGCTCGTCGGCCATTCGGCGATCCGCTATTATGTCATGGGCGCTGACAGCCAGGAACGCATCGCCACCGACGGCGAGATCGAGGCGATGTGCGAGCTGATGCGCGGCGCCATGGCGGCGGGTGCACTGGGGCTTTCGACCTCCTATGTCGATATCGACGAGGATGGCCGTCCGGTGCCGAGCCGGCTGGCGGACATGCGCGAGAAGATCGCGCTGTGCAAGGCGATGGCCGAAAGCGGCCGCGGCGTGCTGCAGACGGTGCCGTATTTCATCGACATCGAAAAGCAGCTTGAAAACATCGAGGAACTCGGCGACCTCAGCCTGGCCAGCGGCATCATGTGCTCGATCGCGCCGATCACCTACAGCCCGGTCGCGCCTGAGAACTGGAAGCGCTCGCTCGCCAAGCTCGAGGAGCAGCGCGCGCGCGGCGCCAAGGTGTTCGGCCAGTCGATGCCGCGCAGCTTCGACATCAACATCATCCTCTCCGAAACCTCGTTCCTGCTCTATCCGGTGCGCAAGTGGGACATGCTGATGAAGCTGCCGCTCGCCGAACGCATCGTGGCTTTCGGTGATCCGGTGGCGCGGCCGGTGCTGGTCGAATCGGCCGAACGGCGGATCATGCCGCTGCTGCGCAACATGGCGGTGGGCCGCGTCTATGCGCCCGAGAACGCGCGCTACCTTGGCCGCAAGCTGCTCGACATTTCCGCCGAAACCGGCAAGTCGCCCGCCGACATCATGCTCGACATCGCCGTTGCCGACGGGCTGCGCACCGAATTCCAGATTCGCGGCGCCATCCATGCCGATCCGGAAATCGTCAGCATCATCCTCGACCATCCGCTGATCCACATCGGCGGCTCGGACGCCGGCGCGCACGTCACGCAATTCTGCGGCGCCGGCGACACCTGCGACATGATCGAACGCTATGTCCGCGAGTTCGGCAAGATGAGCCTCGAACGCGCCGTCCACCGCATGTCCGGCGAGCCGGCACGCGACTGGGGCATCCGCGGCCGCGGCACGCTGGCGGCCGGCCAGGCCGGCGACGTGGTGATCTTCGATGCCGCGACGATCGCGCGGGGCGACGAGATTTTCGAAGACGATTTCCCCGGCGGTGCCAACCGCTACGTCCGCCACGCCACCGGTATCGACAAGGTCATCGTCAACGGCGCCGTGGTGGTCGACAAGGGCGCCTATACCGACGCGCGCGCCGGCGTTATTGTCTGACAGCGGCGCGCGCCGGTTCGGGCGCCGCCGGGGAGGCAAGGATGCAACAGAAGCGCAGTTTCGGGCAATTCTTCCGTGCGACGCTGGTCGGCGGCGTGATTTTCCTGGTGCCGGTGCTGGTGATCGCGGTGCTGCTGCGCCACGGCATCAAGCTCGCGGCGAAGATCGCGCAACCGTTGCTCACCCACATGCCCGAACTGATCGGCGGCGTCGTTGTCGCCGATCTGGTCGCGGCGACGCTGCTGCTGCTGGTGGCGTTCGCGGCGGGGATGTTCGCGCGCACCGGCCCGGGCCAGCGCACGGTGCAGTGGGTTGAGAACAGCCTGTTCGGCAGCCTGCCGCAGTTCAACTTCGTGCGCGGCATCGCCGAAGGCGTCGGCGGCAGTGAAGACCGCCATGTCGATGTGGTGCTGGTGCCGACCGACGCGGGGCTCAACCTCGGCTTCGTGTTCGAACCGAGCGATGGCGCCTGGGTTGCGGTGTTCATCCCCGGCTCCCCCGATTGGCGTGCAGGGGCGGTGGCGTTTGTCGAACGCGGCAACATGCAGCCGGCGGGCATCGGCTTCATCGAGGCGATCAAGGTGCTGCGCAAGCTGGGTTCGGGCGCGCACAAGGTCATCGCAACGTTGGAGCGCGGTCCCGCCTGACGGCACGGCTTTAGGGCTGACCCCTCGACTTTCAGCGCCGTCACCGGCAATAGGGCGCCATGACGACGACCGTATCCCCCGAAGTGCGCGCTGCAGCGCTTGTTTCCAAGGCCTGGCCGTTCGAGGAAGCGCGCAAGCTACTCGAACGCTACAAGGACGGCCCGCCGGCCAAGGGCCATGTGCTGTTCGAAACCGGCTATGGGCCGTCGGGGCTGCCGCACATCGGCACCTTCGGCGAAGTCGCGCGCACGACGATGGTGCGCCGCGCGTTCGAGCTGATGAGCGATATCCCGACACGGCTGATCGCGTTTTCGGACGACATGGACGGGCTGCGCAAGGTGCCCGGCGGCATTCCCAACCCCGAATTGCTCGCGGCCAACCTCAACAAGCCGCTGACGCAGGTGCCCGACCCGTTCGGCACGCACGACAGCTTCGGCGCGCATAACAACGCGCGGCTGCGGGTGTTCCTCGATACTTTCGGGTTTGAGTATGAGTTTTTGTCATCGACCGACTGCTACAAGTCGGGGCGCTTTGACGCGACGCTGCTGGCGGTGCTGGCGAATTATGATGCGGTCATCGATGTCATCCTGCCGACGCTCGGGCCGGAACGGCGCGCCACCTATTCGCCGTTCCTGCCGATCGATCCCATCAGCGGCGACGTGTTGCAGGTGCCGATCGTCGCGCGCGACGTGGCGGCGGGCACCGTCAGCTACGTCCGCCCCGGCACCAACGAGACCGTCACGGTTCCCGTCACCGGCGGCCATTGCAAGCTGCAGTGGAAGGTCGACTGGGCGATGCGCTGGGTGGCGCTCGATGTCGATTACGAAATGGCCGGCAAGGATTTGATCGACTCGGTGATGCTGTCGGGCAAGATCACCCGCGTGCTCGGCGCGCGGCCGCCCGAGGGCTTCAACTACGAGCTGTTCCTCGACGCCGAAGGCACCAAGATTTCGAAGTCGAAGGGCAATGGGCTGACCATCGACGAGTGGCTGACCTATGCCGCGCCCGAAAGCCTGTCGCTGTACATGTACCAGAGCCCGCGCAAGGCCAAGCGGCTGCACTTCGACGTCATCCCCAAGGCGGTCGAGGAATATTACAGCTTCATCAAGGCGTTCCCCGACCAGCCGCTCGAACAGCAGCTCGGCAATCCGGTGTTCCACATCCACGGCGGCAAGCCGCCGAAGTTCGAGCTGCCGCTGAGCTTCGGGCTGCTGCTCAATCTGGTGACCGTCGCCGGCACCAGCGATCCGGCGGTGCTGTGGGGCTTTGTCAGCCGCAACTTCCCCGGCACCAGCGCTGCGACGCACCCCGAAATCGACCGGTTGGTGGGTTACGCCATCGCTTACGCACGTGACTTCGTCGTGCCCACACTCGCCCGTCGCGCGCCGACCGCGCAGGAACGCGCCGCTCTCGAGGATCTGGCGACGCGGCTTGCGGCAATTGGCGCGGGTGCGGACGCCGAAGCCTATCAGTATGAAGTCTATGAAACCGGCAAGGCGCATGGCTTCGAAAACCTGCGTGACTGGTTCAAGGCGCTGTATGAAATCCTCATCGGCACCAGCAACGGCCCGCGCATGGGCTCGTTCATTGCGCTCTACGGGCTCGATGAAACGCTGGCGCTGATCAACGAAAGCCTGTCATGAAATCGGTCCTGATCGCTGCCGCACTGCTGCTCGCCGCGCCGGCGTTTGCCGCGCCAAGCGCCGCCAGCCTGTTCGCCGCGGGCAAATACCCCGAAGCGGTCGCCGCCGGCACGACCGAAGCTACCGCCGCCTCGCTGGTCATTGCTGGCCGCGCGCAGTTGCAGATCGCTGCCTATCAGACCAGCGACAAGGCGAAGGCGCGGGCGTTGATCGCGGCCGCCAATAACAATTTCGACGCCGCGCTCGCCAAGGCGCCGGGCAATGTCGATGCAACGCTGCAGAAAATCATCGCGCAGGGCTATGTCGCCAAGCTCGACCAGTCGCCCGGCGGTGCCAAGGCGATGAAGAAGGCGCTCGACGCCTTTCTGGCAGCGCACCCCAGCGATGCCGTCGCCTGGGCAGTGCTCGGCGGCTGGAACGGCGGCGCCGTCGCCAGCGCCGGCAAGTTCGTCGCTAGCACCATGCTCGGCGCCAACCCCGGCAACATGACCAAGGCCTTCGACCGCGCCATGACGCTGGCACCGACCGATCCCGCGCACCCGAGCTTCTATGCGCTGACCTTGCTCGACATCGACAATGACAATGCGCCGAAAGCCAAGGCACTGCTGACGCGCGCTGCCGCCATGCCGACGACCGACGGCTACAGCATCGCGCTCAAAAACGCCGGTGGCGCGGTACTCAAGCTGCTCAACGCCGGCGACAACAAGGGGGCACAGGCAGCAGCGCGCCGTGTGTTGCCGTTCGGGATGCTGGGCAAGAGCTAAGCGCGCGCCGCGCGGGCAGGGGCTTGGGTCGTGTGCCCATTGCTATTTCGTCATCCCGGCGAACGCCGGGACCCATCTCCGTTGCAGCGAGAGCGCGCTTGGCCGCCGATGGATCCCGGCTTTCGCCGGGATGACGACCGGAAAATATAGCGCAGGGCCGAACGACGCTTCAGCTATTCAAACCGCATCGAAAATCGCCGCCTGAAACGTCCCGGCGCCGCGGCGCAGCGGCTTGATGTCCTGCTGGTACTTTGCCGAGAACCAGAACGCTTCTGCGGCGGCGCGTGACGGGAAGCGCGCCAGCACGGCGTTGATGCCGGCGGGCCAGCCTTCGACAGCGTTTGACGGCACGCCGGCAAACTGCGTGACGCCGCCGTGCGCGGCATAGAGCCCCGATTCCTCGAGCGCCTGGCTGTACGCCGCTACCTTCTCGCGGTCGGTGACGCGCGCGGTCATCAACAGAAAGGCCGGGCGCGGGGCATCGCCGGTGGTGGGTTCGGTCATGGTCTATCCTGTCAAAATGCGGCGCCGCGCGCCGGTTCGCGACCCTGATAGCACAGTGCGCGCGGAAAATGCGCCTGTCACGGTGCGCGCAGGTGTGCCGCGTGCAATCCGCCTTGCGGTGCAACGCGGTGCGGGGCATGGGTTCGCTGCGCAGCAAAGGGCTTTTTGATTCATGCAACGTGGCAGCATTCGCACGGCAGCACTGGTTTCGACGGCGCTGCTCGGCGTTTTGGCCACGCGCGGCGCCGCACAGGAAGCACCTGCGGCCGCACCGTCCACCGCGGCGGCGGCGCTGGCGCTTGAAGCTTCCGAACTCGGGTTGCTCAACACGCTGGTCACCGCCGAGGGCCGGCGCGCGCCGCTGCAATCGACGGCGGTGGCGCTGACCGCGCTGAGCAGCGAGCAGCTTGATGCGCGCGGCATCATCACGACGCCGCAACTGGCGCGCATCGTCCCCAATCTGATCGCCACGCCGACACCGGGCCTGGGTCTGACCAACGACTACACGCTGCGCGGCCTTGGTGGCGGTGCGCGCGCCGGCAGCGATGCGGCGGTCGGCACGTTCATCGATAATGTCCATGTCCCGACACCGGCGGCCGACAGCCTGCGCGGCTTCGACCTCGACCGCGTCGAGGTGCTGCGCGGGCCGCAGGGGACGCTTTACGGCCATGGCACCACCGCGGGCGTCATCGCGGTGGCGCTCGCCGAACCCGACACGCGCTTTGGCGGCTACGGCGAGCTTGACTACGGCAAGTACAACAGCTGGTTTGGGCGTGCCTCGCTCGACGTGCCGCTCGGTGACGGCTTCGCGGTCAAACTGTCGGGATTTTACGGCAATCAAGACGGTTACGTCACCAATCCGCTCACCGGCGAGGATTTGAACGGGGTAGAAACCTCAGGCATCCGCGGCGCGCTGCGGGTCGCGCTGGGCGAGCATTTTCGCTGGAACGTCGCGGCAGCGTATACGATGGCGCAGGGCGAAAATATCATCAACTTCGCTTGCGATCCGGCCAATCCGCTGAATTGCAATGACCGTATCAGCACCACCGGGCTGCTCGCCGCACCGAACGGCATCTACACCCCTTATGCGCCAGCCGTGGTCAGCGGTGCCAAGGCGAATTTCCCGCTCGGCAACAGCGTCGATACGCTGCTCGTCACCTCGAACCTGCAATGGGTGGGTGAGAAGGTCACGCTCAGCCTGATTACCGGCGTGGTCAACACCGCGCAGGATTCTGCGATCGACTACGCCGATGGCCGGGCGCTGCCCAGCCTGTTGGTGCCGGCGCCGGTGGTGCATGGCTATCCGTCGGGCGGCTATAGCGTCGCCAGCGAGGCACAGTTCGACAGCTTCTCGCAGGACGTGCGGCTGGCGGGCAAGCTGTGGGACGGGCGCATCGACTATGTCGTCGGCGGCTATTTCTTCAGCGAGAACAACAACGTCGATTCCGCCGACGTGTTCAACCTCGGCGGCACCGGCATCGGCACGCCTGTCGTGCTCGCCGACCGCCGGCTGATCAGCCACACCAATTCGAGCGCCGGCTACGGCCAGGTCGATTTCAACGCGACCAAGCAACTGACGCTGACTGCCGGCCTGCGCTACGCCAGCGAGACGCGCAGCTTCAGCCTGACCGACAACCGTGCCGGCTGCCAGGCCAGCGCGACGGGCTGCCTGAACAGCGCCAACCTGCTGATCAACGGCACCGTTGTGCCGACCGAAGCCACGCATGACGCGTGGATGCCGCGCTTCGTGGCGCGCTGGCAGCAGAGCGATGCGCTGATGGTCTATGCCAGCGCCAGCAACGGCACCGGTGCCGGCGGCTGGAATACTGCGGCGACAACCGCCTCGGGGGTGCTGCCCTATGACACGTCGAACGTCTGGAGTTACGAGGTTGGCTTGAAATCGCAGTGGCTGGATGACCGGCTGCGCGTAAACCTGACCGGCTTCTACATCAACGCCAATGACGTGCAGGTGACCTCGACGGGCGTCGGCGCAGCGGGGGCACTCGATGTCACCACCGCCAACGTGCCCGATTTCACCAACAAGGGGCTCGAACTCGAAGTCATCGGGCGGCCGTTTGCCAACCTCGTGCTCACCACCAGCATCGGCTACCAGAACGCCGGCTACGGGCTCGGCGGCAGCACCGCCTACTTCGACGAATTCGGCGCCAAGTCGCTGGCGCGCCAGCAGCGCGATTGCCAGGTCCAGCTGGCGGCGGGCCTGATCCCGCTCGGCAGCGGGGCCTCGAACGCCGCCGACTGCGCCCGTGGCGTCATCGACGCCGATGGCAACCTTGCCGCGCCCGCGAACGCCCCCGACTGGACGTTGGCGATCGGCGGCACCTATAATTTCGCGATCCCGACCGCCGGCATCGTGCTCAGCCCGACGGTCAATCTGTCCTACCGTTCGGACATCGAAACTGGCGCCGCCAACGCCACGCTCTATACCGGCGCGGTCACTTCGGCATTCAACGGGCAGGTCTATTCCGCCAATCCGTTCGGCGGCGGTGTCATCAGCGGATCGCATGACGGATCGGCGGTGCTGGTCAGCGCACAGCTGGCGATGGAAACCGACGACGGCAATTGGCTGGTGGCGCTCGCCTGCGACAATTGCTTCGATACCGGCGCAACAACCGCCAGCACGGGCAACTGGAGCTATTTGCAGGCACCGATGACGTGGACAATCCGCGCAAAGCGCAGTTTCTGAGCGCCAACCGAGACATTTGTTGCGGCTTTGGCCGATATCCAACGGTTTTGGCGCTTTCTCCTCTGGACAAGAGCCGCGCGGGCGGTTGATATCGTCGCAGGTGGGCGTGATTGTTGCGTCACTTAAACGAACGGGATGGGAGGAATTTTCATGGCAGACGAAAAGAAGCCGAACGCACTGCAGAAGCCGTTGACGCCGTCGCCGGAACTCGCAGCCGTTGTTGGCGCCGCCATGCTTTCGCGTGGCCAGGTCGTCAGCAAGGTGTGGGAATATATCCGTGCAAATAACCTGCAGAACCCTGCCGACAAGCGCGTCATTCTCGCTGACGCCAAGCTCAAGGCCGTGTTCGGCAAGGACAGTTGCACGATGTTCGAAATGAACAAGTTTCTCGCGCAGCATCTGAAATAGTCCGGCCCGGACTTCGGACCGGATACCGTATCGAAATCCCCGTTCGCAGCCGCGAGCGGGGATTTTTCTTTGGGCATTTATGACATTGGCTGCTGCATGACCGAATGGCGCGACCTGCTCGCCGGGCGCTGGCAGGCGTTCGCGCTGATCATGCTCGGCATGTGGCTGATGGCGGCGGACTCGCTGGTCACCGCGACGATCATGCCGAGCGTCGGGGCGGGGCTGGGCGGCTATGCCTGGTTCGGCTGGGCGACGTCGGGGTATCTGATCGGGCTGGTGGTCGCGGGCGCCTGCGCGGGCTGGCTCAGCGACCGCTTCGGACTGCGCGGCGTCATGGCGGCATCGGGAATCATTTTGGCAGCGGGGTGCTGGATGAGCGCCGCCGCGCCGTCGATGCTGGCGTTCGTCATCGGCCGCACCGTGCAGGGCATCGCCGCCGGCTGGGTCAGCGGATTCTGTTATGTGATGATCAGCATGGTGTTCCCCGAACGCCATCTGGCGCGGGTGTTTGCGGCCGCGACCAGCGTCTGGGGCGTCGCCACCTTGCTCGGGCCGCTGGTCGGCGGGGTGTTTGCCGATGCCGGCAACTGGCGCGGGGTGTTTCACATGTTCGCCGGGCAGGCGCTGCTGTTCGCGGTCGCCGCGCTGTGGCTGGTGCCGCGTGCCGCGCCGCCCGATGCCCCGGCGCGGGTGCCGGTGCGGCCGTTGCTGCTGTTGACGCTGGCGGTGGTGCTGATGTCGAGCGCCGGGGTCACCGCGAATGTCACGCTGGCGCTGGTGCTGGTACCGGCCGGGCTGGCGCTGTTGTGGGCGGCCATCCTCGTCGACCGTCGTGAGCCTGCCGGGCTGTTGCCCAAGGCCGGCAGCCGCCTGAACACGGCGCTGGGGTCGGCCTATGCGGCGTTTTTTTGCGCCACCGCCGCTGCGGTCGGCTTCAGCGTCTATGGGCCGGCTATATTGCAGTTCACCAACGGGCTGAGCGCGCTCGAAGCCGGCTATGTCATTGCGGTCGAGGCGCTGGCGTGGACGGGTGTGGCGCTATTGGTCGCGGGTGCGCGCGAGGTCTGGATCCACCGTTTCATCGTCGCCGGCATTGCGCTGATCGCTCTCGCCACCGCACTGCTGGTCGGCGTCATGGCATCGGGCAATCTGGCGCTGGTGCTGGTGGCGGGCGCGCTGCTCGGCGGCGGCTTCGGGATGAGCTATGCGTTCATCAGCCGCGATATCATGGTCAGCCTGTCCAACGAAGACCGTGCCATCGGTTCGGGGGCCATCAACGCGGTACGCAATGCCGGCGGTGCGGCGGGTGCAGCCATCGCCAGCGTCGCGGCCAACCTCTCCGGCTTCGCGCACGGTCTGACGCCGGTGAATGTCGCCAGTGCATCGTGCTGGATTTTCGCGACCGCGCTACCACTGGCGCTGGCGGCGGTGGTGTTCGCGGTGCGGCTGGTGCGCTTGATGGCAGCCAGCACCCCGGCCGCGCCCGACGGCGGCGACCGGGGGTCTTGAGCGGGCGTCAGAGCGCGGCGCGCAGGCGGTCCATCGTCGCCTTGTGCAGCCAGATGTTCATCGACGCCGAATCGTTGGTATCGCCGGTGTAGCCGAGCTCGACGGCGAGCGACTTGCGGTTGGCGAGGCTTGAGTCGATGCCGACGAGCTTCATCAGGTCGACGATCGAGCTGTCCCAGTTGAGCTTCTGGCCGGCCTTCGACGCCATGTCGGTGAGCACGACTTCGAGCGCGACCTTGGGCGCGGCGGGTGCCGCAGCTGCGGCCGGCGCTGCCGGTGCAGCAGCAGCGGGGGCGGCGGGCGCTGCCGGCGCCTTGCCGAAAATCTTTTCCTTGATTGCGGTGAAGATGCTCATGAGGTTTGGCTCCCTTGGTCAAAAATCAAAGCTAGCCGAGCACCGCCAGCGAGTCTAGCGCCGCCAATCAAGCCGGCAACTGTTCAAAAAACTGCAATATCAGCCTTTTACCGACGACCTGCGCGGCGACCGCAACCAGGCCAGTCCGCCCATCGCCGCGACAGCAGCCAGCAGCACGCCCAGTAGCGCCAGCAGCAGTTGCGCCGGCAAGCCGCCGATGTATTTCAGCGTATGCACCCCCATCATTGATGTCAGCAGCCGCGGCCCGGCGCCGTGCTGCGCCGGGTCGGCAATTGCGACGACCTCGCCGCCGGCGACGAACACGCGCGTCGCGCCTTCGGGGTTGATGTCGCCGGGCTGCTGGACGTTGACGCTATAGGGACGGTCGGGACTGCGCGGTGCCGCGACGGCGCGCACCGTGCCGCCTGGCGTCGCGCCCTGTGCCACCGCGATGATCGCGCTCCAGTTGGCGGGGCCTGCGGCAGTGACGGTCGGTGCCTTGGGCATGGCAAAGCCCGGGAGCTTGCCGATCGATTTTTCGAACACCATCGCGGCGCCGCTGGTGAATTGCAGCAGCAACGGCAGCGCCAGCACCAGCGCCAGGTTGCGATGGCTTTTGAGCAGCGCCAGCCGTTTGCCCGACGCCGGCCATAGCCGCCACGAAAAGCCGCGGCGCAGCGGCCAGTAGACGATCAGCCCGCTGACCACCATCAGCAGCGCCGCAATGCCGACGACGCCGGTGATGATCTCGCCGGTTTCGCCGAGCAGAAGCTTGTGATGCAGTTGCAGCGCCCATTCACCGATGCCGCGCGTGCCGCGCCAGCGTTCGGCGACCTGGCCATCGGCATCGACCCAGGCGCGTTCGCCGCCTTGCAGGAACGCCGCGCTCAGCGGCAGGTCATAGGGCGCGATCTTTGCGGAAACCAGCACATCGGGGTGCGCGGCGGCGAAGCGGTCGAGCCCGGGGCCGAGTTGTGCCGGTGTGACGGGTGCGCCACGCGCGGCAGGCAGCGCGGCCCGGACAAAATCGCCGCGGAACGCCGCCACCGCGCCCGACAGTGCAATGACGATGAGCAGTGCGGCGAGCACGATGCCCGCCCAGCGGTGGATCTGTCGCAGCAGGGTCATCGGGACGAACTCTCCTTGGTGCCGTAGTTGCGCTTGGTGCCGCCGAGCAAGATGATGTCGGCGATCAGCTTGCGGTCGAGCAATGGTGCCAGCGCTGCATAGGCTGCGACGCTGGCCAGCGCCAGCAGCGTTGACAGCGGCACCAGCAAGTTGAGCGCGATGATGGCGCCCGCCAACGCCAGCGGCGGCAGCACCAGCCGGAACGACGGCGGCGCGCACCCCCACAGCCGGGCGAAGCGGTGGGCTGACGCCCAGACCATCACGAAGCCGGCGAGCGAGGCGATGGCATAGCCGATGGCGCCGAATGCGTGACCAAGCGCCAGCGCCAGCACGACCGTTGTCGCCAGCCCGATGCACTGCGACCACAGCACGCGCGTCTGCGCGCCGGCGGCCGCCAGTCCCCAGCGCGCATGCCCCGACCAGATGGTGATTGGCACCATCCACGCCATCACCGCGAGCAAGGGCGCGGCGTCGAGCAGTTTGGGGCCGAGCGCGAGGCGGATGATCGGCGTCGCGAACACCGTCAGTACCAGCGCGAGGAAGGTCGCGCCCCAGCCGGTGACGCGCAGCGACCGCGCCAGCAGAATACCGAGTGAGCCGTCGTTGCGGGCATAGTTGCGTGCTACCGACGGGTAGAGGTTGAAGTGATACAGGTTGCTGAACGTCACCAGCGAGGTGACGATGCGCGACGCGGCGGCAAACCATGCGGTGGCGACGCCGCCGATCAACGCCCCGATCAGGAACAGCGGCGCATATTGGTTGAGTGCCCAGACCAGATTGGTCGACCCGACCGCTGCGCCTTCGCGCAGCAATGCGCCGAAGCCGGCGAACGAGCCGCGCAGCCGGATGCGCGCGATGCGGTGGTGCTGGACGGCCAGGCAATACAGCGTCATCGCGCTGACTGCGGCGATTTCGGCCCAGCCGACCGCCAGCATGTCGCCGGGCGCGCGCACCAGTGTCCAGATCAGCGCAGCGAAAACGCCCATGCGCAGCATGTCGGCGATGGCGGTGGCAGCCATGCGCTCGGTCGCCTGGAACAGCCACTGCTGGCGCCACGGCGTGATCAGCAGGCTGAGTGCGAACAGCCAGACCAGTGCCACCGGTATTGTAGTCTTCATCAACTGCGTGGCGATGAGCATCATCAGCGGCACAGCGGCAAGCGCCAACAGTAGTCGTGCGGCCGGAATCTGGAATGCCAGCAGCGCCAATTCGTCAGGGTCGCGGCCAACGCGGCGCGTGCCGATGACGTTGAGCCCGCCATCGACCAGCATCGCGAAAAACACTGCCAGCCCGACGACATATTCGACCGCACCATAGTCGACAGGGTCAAGCACGCGCGCCAGCCAGGCGAACGCCGCAAAGCCGAGCAGCTTGGCGATGACCTGCCCGCCGGCGAGCACGATATAGTCGCGGAAGAACTTGGTGCCGCTGCCGGCGAGCTTGCGCCACAGCGTTGCGACGGGCGTGGTCATGCGCGCGTGCTCGGGCTATTTGATTGCGAGATAGCCTTCGAAGCAGATATATTTGCTGACCGTGGTGATGTCTTCGAACCCCGCGCGGCGCATCAGGCCGAAATTGCCTTCGGTCGAGAACGGTTCGAGGATGCCCTTGAGGCTGCGCGTCTTGCCGACGATTTCCTTCTCGTCGAAGCCCTGGCGCAGCTTGAATTCATTGTAGAGCCCGACGGCAATGTCCTGGAAGCGCGCATCGGGGGCGCGGACCTTTTCGAACATGATGAACGCGCCGCCCCAGTTGAGCGCTTCGTAGATGCGGTCGAACAATTGCTGGCGGTCGCGCGGCGGGATGAACTGCATCGTGTAGTAGGAGATGATGAGGTCGGCCTTTTCGAACGCGAAATTGCGGCCATCCTCCTCCAGAATCGTGATGCTCGGCACGTCGGCGCAATGCGCACGCGCCTTGGCGACCATCGGTGCCTCGACGTCCATGCCGATGAATTTGGCGCCGACGCGGTGGGCGTTGTGCAGCGCCAGCTTCTTCAGCAGTTCGCCGGTCGAGGTGCCGATTTCATAGGCGGTGCTGGTCGGCGACAGGAACCAGTCGCTGAGCTGGCAGGTCAGGTCGTGGCCTTCTTCGTAGAGCGGTACCGAATGGCGGATGTGGTCGACGAAGGTGTCCGCGACGCTGCCGCCGAAGCTCCACGCCGCATTGCCCGCTTCGATGTTTTGTCCGACCTTGCTTGCCATCTTCGAATCCCCTCGACTGCCCGTGCGCGCGCAGCATAGCAGCGCAGCGCCGTTTCAAACACCCGGCGCGTTGATGCCGAGCCCATCTACCAGCGCATCTACTCTGGCAACTGTTTCAGAACGACCGCGATGCGTGGCGACTTCACGCACCAGCGCCAGATAGTCACGCATTGCCGTCGCTTCGCTCCAGCGCGTTGCCGTCGCGGCCTGGCCGGCGGTGCCGAGCCGGTCGCGCAGCGCCGTGTCGGTGGCGAGCGCGGTGACGGCGTTGCGCAGCGTCGCGGCGTCGGTGAACAGCAGCCCGCCGCCGCTTTCGTCGAGTATCTGGGCATAGGGGCCAAGGTCGCGGGCGATCAGCGGCGTGGCCTCGCGAAAGGCTTCGAGCGCCACCATCGGGAAGACTTCGTAACACAGCGAGCAAGCAATCAGCGCACGGGCGTTGCGGTAAAGCGCCGGCAGGTTGGCCGGATCGACCTGGCCAAGGAAATGCACGTTGGACTTGCCCGCCGCGAGCGCGCGCAGTTCGGCGCCGTAAGTGCCTTCGCCGGCAATCAGCAGATCGGCGGGGATTGTCTCATCCCACGCCGGAATGACGTCCTGCAGCCCCTTGATGACTTCCAGCCGCCCGACGAACAGGAAGTACGGCCGCGGGTGCGGTGCCGGTGTGCCGGCGCCTTTCGCTTCGGTCTCGTCAGCGGGCAGGAACGACGCCATGGCGCGCATTTCACGCGTGAAGCCGAAGGCGCGGTGGTTTTCGGCGACCGAGTGGCTGAGCGCGATGAATGCGTCGACATGCGCGGCTTCGCGTTCGAGCACGCCGGTGGAACGCCACAGCTGCGGCGGCCGGTGGAACGTCATCGAGCATTTGAAGCAGTCGCGTGCGTCGCACAGCTCGCGGTTGTAGCGCCACAGCACATGATTGGCGCAGACCAGCCAATGTTCGTGCGCGGTATGCAGCTTGACGGCGTCGCCGAGCGCCCAGACGCCGGGGCCGCCGATCAGCGAGGTGTTGTGATAGTGGATGACGTCAAAGCCGCGGTCGAGCAGCGCCTTGATCGCCGCCTTCTGGACGACCGGCGTGCCGGTCTGTTGCGTCAGCATGGCCGAGCCCGTCGGCCAACGGCTCGACAGCCGGTGGACGGTGACGCCGGGCGGCTCGGGCAGCGGCGGCGGGATTTCGCTGTGACCGGTCATCGCGCACCAGGCATCGGCGTCATAGATGACTTCGACTTCGCAGCCGGCACGCGCGAGTGCGTGTGCGAAACTGCGGACATAGCGTCCGTCACCGCCGAAATTGCATGGCGGATAGAAGGTCGTGACGAGTGCGACCCGCAATGGGGCGACCCGCAGCGGCGGTACAGGCTGCGGGTTCACCATGTCAGGCGCTGGCGTCGGCCGTCGCCTCGGCAGCTGCAACGCCGCGCACCAGCCAGATCGCGCCGTCGCGTTCGGTGACGCGGTAGCTGCGCAGCTTGAAGGCGTCGCACGCCGATTTGCCGTCGGTCAGGCTGAAGGCGATGCCGTGGCCCGGACAGAAAATCTGCGTCGCATCGTGGTGGCCGTCAGCGAGGTCGACCATGCGGTGCGGGCAGCGCCGGTCATAGGCACGCAGGCCTTCGGGACTGCGCACCAGCAACAGCTTGAGCCCTGGGCCATCGACCGCGAGCTTGTCGCCGGCGGGCAGGTCGGCGGTCGCGCACAGGCGTGTTTCGCCCGATGCTGCCGGCGCCTCGGCCAAGGTCAGGTGGCGCGTGTGCGGATCGGCCGGCACCGGGGTCTGGCCGACCGACGGTTCGCCGTGGAACTTGTCGGCCGGAAACAGCGTGATGTCGGCGAAATCGCGGCGCGCCAGTGCGGGACTCGAATACCAATGTTCGGCATTGAACGGCGCATTGTCGTTGAAGCGCGGCGCGTTGGGGTTGATGCGCATGGTCAGCGCGACGCGGGTATCGTCCGAAATGTTGACGTGCGTGCCGTGGAGCATTTCGGGGTTGAACAGCAGCAACTGGCCGGGCTTCAAGTCGACCTTGGTCGGCGCCGGCAGGTTGATGCCGGGCGCCAGATACATGCTCTTGGGATCATAATCGACGCGGTTACCGAACAGTTCGGGGTACAGGATGACGGTGTTGCCGGTGTTGACGCCATCGATCGACAGCCAGACGTTGAAGCCGTCATAGCTGTGGCCATACCAGGTGTCGATGTGGGGGCCATGGCTGCGCGCCAACGACGGCAGATCGCCATGATAGCTGTCGGCATCGAATTCAATCTGGTGTGCGGCGATCTTGGCGCGCTTGCGAATGCGACGGGTGACCTGATTGAGGAAGATCGATGGCCGGCGCACCCCGGCCTTGATGAGGCGCAGCCGCTCTTCCCAGTCGGTCGCGGGTAGCTCTTCCTTGCCGCCGACGCGCGCCACGAGTTGCGGGTAGTGGATACGCAGCACGATCAGCATGTCGACATAGAAGGGGTCGGCCAGCCCGATCGTGTCATGGCCGACTTCATACGCCCAGTAGTAGAGGTCGTCGCGGATGCGCTTCTGGATGAAATCTTCGAGCAGGCGCACCTTTTCGACGGGGAAGTGCTTGTGCAGGCTGCGCAGCCCGTCGCGCTCGATCCCGGCACGTGCCTGCGGCCCGGCGAGCGCCTCGACGCCGGCGCCAAAAGCGTCGTGTAGCTTGGCGAGGATGGCGTCGCGGCCGGCATAGTCGTCGAGGATCGAATGCTCGCCGCCGAAAACGATCGCCTGGGCATCGGCCTGTTTCACTTTGAGGTCTCCTTCAATTCCGCCTCTGCGGTTTTGCGATATACCTTGACGGTGCCGCCGCCAAGCGTGCCGTCGAACGAAGCAGCAAGATTATATTCACGCGCGATACGCGCCATGGTTGCTTCCTGGCCCGCCAAGACATGGTCATCGAACGCCGTGACGATCCACGTGCCCTGCTTGTCCAGCGCGTTCAGATCGGCCTCGGTCGCGATGCCCGGCCAGCCGGGTGCGAGATAGGATTTGAGCGGCGCGCTCGCCAACCCGATCGAGGTCGCGACATCGTCCGGCGCGCGTTGCGCCGCGATCAGCGCCAGCGCCCCGGCGAAGTCCTGTTTGGGCCGCGCATAGTTGCGTACCAGCAGGAGCGAAGATGCCGCCACCATCACCAGCGTGCCCGCCACCAGCAGTGCGTTGGCGAGGTTAGGCCGCCCGATGCGCGCCGCGAGCCAATCGGCGAGTGCTACCGCACCGGCAGCGACGCACAGGAAGACGAAGCCGATATCGACGAAGAAATAGCGCGGCCAGATGCGGAAATCGAGCGCCACCAGCAAGGCCAGTGCCATCGGAATCGACAGCAGATAGACCGCGACAATGACTGGCGCGCGCCGCCGCATCGCGTTGATGCCGAGCCCGACGAGCAGCAACGCGCCGCCGAGTGCCAGTGGCGCCAGCGGGCCGAAACTGTCGAGGCTTGCGGTGATTTCGCGCAGCGTCCGCAGCGGATTGACCCATTCGGCCATTGCCGAGCTGGTCTTGCCCGACGACACGACATTCATCGCCTTGAGCACCTGCGCATAAAGCGGCAGATGCAGCAGCATGGTCAGAAGTCCGCCGAGGACGAAGCCGTAAACCGGGCGCCAGTCGCGCTGTCCGCGCAGCCAGACGACGACATAGACCAGCGCATGCGCGGCGAAGAAAAACCCCGCCGACAGATGCGTGTACATTGCCGCGGCGACGCAGACCGCGTAGCCCGTCCACAGGCTAAGGCGCGGCGTGCGCAGCCCGCGCGCCAGCAGCAAAGTCGCAAGCGATGTCCAGAACAGCAGCGCGGTATAGCCACGCGCGTTCTGCGAGAACCAGACATGGTGGTACGAAATCGCCAGCAGCAGCACGGCGAGCAGCGCGGCACGCCGGCCGGCAGCCTCGCGGCCGATGAGCCACAGCACCACCAGGCTGGCGACGCCGTAAAGCATCGCCGGCAGCCGCAGCGCCCAGGCGCTTTCGCCGAAAACCAGCATCGAGGCGCGGGCCTGCAGCGAGTAGAACATGTGGTTGTTGAGCGACGAGAAGTCGCCGACGAGCTCACCATAAGGTTTGCGGACAAAGTCGGTCAGCGTCAGGATTTCGTCATACCAAAGTTGCGCGTTGAGCCCGATGACCCGTAGCACCAGCGCCAGCAGCAGAATCGCGGCTAGCGCCAACCATTCGTTGCGGCTGACCGGTTCCTCAGCGACCACGACCGGCCTCGAGCGTCGACACCAGCGAGGATTTCCAGCGCGCGATGGCCTCGACCGGCGGGGTCACGGCAATCGCCAGATCGCCGTCGATCATCGCTTCCAACCGCGCAAAATCATCGCGCGCCACCGTCGGCAGGTTGAAGTCGCGTCCCATTTCCTGCGCGCGGTTGTCGATTTCGACGATGATGGCGCGGCGGCCATGCTGCAGCGCGCGGATGCCGCCGTGGAGGCGGTTGCCGACATAGTCGAGGCTCGGCGCTTCGCGCAGCAGCCGGTCATACGCCGACAGGCTGGGTTCGAGGATGCGGATATCGTCGCCGAAGCTGCGCAGCCAGTCATGGTCCTCGGCAGTCTGCACCCAGGCGTGGATGACCTTGTAGCGCGACCGCAGCGTTTCGATTAGCCGGCCATCGGCGGCGCGGTCGGGGATGTAGGTGTTGAGCGTCGTCACCACTTCGTCGGCACGCGCGCGCGGCAGGGCGGCGCAACGCTCGGGCGACAGATTCCACAGCGTCGGGCAGCCGGTGTTGACGGTGTTGGTGATGCCGATCGCGGCGAGCATCGCCTGCGCCTGCGAATCGCGCACCGAATGTAGCGCGGTGGGGTGCAGCACGCGGCGCAGCAGCCAGCGCGTGTACGGATCCGGCTTCATCTGGTGCTGGTACCAGCCAACTCCCATCAGTACGACGTTCATGCCCAGAAACGCATCGCGTGGACTGAGCCGCCATACCGAGCGCAGCCACTGGTGCGAGGAAATCAGGTTCGACCCGCCCGCCACCACCAGGTCGGCGGCCTGCACCATCGCGCGGCCCTTGGCGCCCATTGTGTCATGGCTGGCGACGCTGGCGACGAGCACGTCCTTCAATGGCCGGTCGAGCTGTTCGCGCACCGCTTCCATGATGATCTGGTCACCGATGTTGGTCGAGGCGACCGAGGTGTCGAGCAAAACGGCGCGTTTCATGCCGCTGCCTTCGAAACTGCGGCCTTGGTGATACGCGCGCCGATGATGACCTCGAAATCGGGGTCGCAGAAATCCAGCTCGTCGGGTTCGAGCTCCTCGAGCGCCAGCCCCTGCAGATAGGCGGTTGCCGACAGCACATTGCCGTACGGCGTCACGACCGCGGTCGATCCGGGGAAGCGCTCGGCGGCCAGCCGTTCGACAGCCGGCGCGGTCAGCCGCCAATATTCGCCCCAATCGTCGCGGCCGAGCCGGCGGCCGATCTTGGAGATGCCCGAGGTCGTCAGCAGCAGCACGCCGCCGGGCTTAAGGATGCGGTGCAGCGTGTCGAGCGCGGCGTTCATGTCCCAGATCATCTGCAGCGTCTGGGTGAAGATGATGCAGTCGAAGCTGTTGTCGGCAATGTGCGGCGCGTTGGTCAGGTCGGCGACGATCGTGGCGTCGGGGTTGCCTTCGACATAGTGCAGTACTTCGGGCTGGGAGACGCGGCCCTGGCCGTATTTGTTGATGTAGAACGGGTCGCCGAGTTCGAGCGTGCGGCCGCGGATCGCGTCGGCATTGGTTGCCAGGAACGCCTCGATATAGTGGCGGTCGATCGGCCGGCCGCGCTCCATGCCGAAGCTGGCGCTGACCGGGGTAACGCGGCGCAGGTCGCCGAACGCCACACTGCCGCGGCGCGGCCATTGCAGGCCGTACTTGCGCCGCATGCTGCCGATCCACGCGCGTTGGCGCGGGGAAAGCAGCCGCCGCAACAGGCTGTCCTGGCTGCCTTTGCCTGCGTCAGCCAAACCCGCCTCCCAGTTTTTCACGCAAGGTCCGCAGCCCCTGGCGGACGCGCAGATAGCCATTGCGGCCGTCGAGCAGCCCGCGCCAGTGCCGGCGGTCGCGGAAATAATGCATCTCGATGCGCGGCAGATCGTGCGCGTCGCGGCGCTGCTGCGCGCGTCCCAATCGCGTGCCGAAACCGAAGCGGTAGTGCCGCGCGATAGTGGCAACGACCGCTGCGTTGACCGCGCCATAGGGGGCGGCAAAGCTGGAGACGGGAGCGTCGGTCCACGCCGCCAGTTCGGGCGCACAATCGGCGACTTCGCGTTCGCAGGCCGCCGTGTCGATGCGTGTCAGGTTGGCGTGAGTGCGGCTATGCCCGCCAAATTCGAACCCGGCTTGCGCCAGGGCGGCAATATCGTTCGCGGCCATCAACCGGCGCGGCGGCACATCGGCGCCCTCCCAGTCTTCCGACCCGCCGATGCGTGCGGTCGGCACGAACACCAGCGCGCTGAAACCGTGCTGCGCCAGAATCGGCGCGGCAGTGTCGGCAAAGTCGGCGAACGCATCATCGAAGGTGATCAGCACCGCCTTGTCCGCCGGCGCACCGTCCCACCAGCGCCCGAAATCATCGAGGCGCTGGCTCGCATAGCCGGCGTCGGCAAGCTCTGCCATTTGCATCGCAAAGGTGGCGGGCGCAATGCTCGTCGGCCCGGCGTTCGCCGAGATCGAATGATAGGTGAGCACCAGCCCCGACATCAGTCCTCGACAACATGCGTTTCGAAAACGGCGCGATAGTCGTGCCACTTGGCGCTGTCGAAGCTGCCGTCGGGGTTCAGGCAATCGACCGCGCCATGCGCCATGGCCAGCGCATGGTGGGTGTTGTCGTGCGCGAACAGTCCCTGGCGCCCGAAGGTCAGCAGGCCGGTGAAGCCCTCGATCCACTTGTCCATGACCGCGAGATCGCCCTCGAAGCTGCGGTCATAGACCGGATAGGCATAGCCCAGCCGCCTGGTGTGCGTGGCGCGGACCTTGGCGGTTACCGGCAGCCCGACGCCGCCGAGCCATTCGCACAGCTTGGCGCCGAGTTCGTCGTCGCTCAGCGCCCACAACGGCTCGTGCGGGTCGCACGGCAGTTCGGCGCACAGGATGGTGACGCCTTGGGGTTCGGTGCTCGCCGAATAATTCTTGGGCTCCGAAAGCCGCGAGATCGGCACCGCGATTTCGGGGAAATAGTGCGCGTCATATTCGGTGAACTGCTGCGTTTCGAGCACGAGGTAGATGAGGATCATGCCGCGGTAGCGGATGCGCGCGGCCGCCGCCGCGACTTCGGGCGGCGCCGGCGGGTCCATCATCTTGACCAGCGCGGTAATCGGCAGCGTCGACCAGACGACATCGCTTTCGACGCGCGTTTCAGTGTCGCCGCGCTTCCAGCGCACCGCGGTCACCTTGCCGTCCTTGTGTTCGACGGCGCTGACCGCGGCATCGAGTTCGAAGCGCGCGTCGCGGGCTTCGGCGCGAGCGCGCAGTGCGTCGCTGATCTGGCCGAAACCCTTGCGCGGGTAGAAAAACCCGCCGGTCATCGGCTTCTTCAGGCCCGGCACCTGGCCGAGAATCTTCTTGACGATCTTGCCGACCGAGCTGCCCGAAATGCGCTTCTGCGCCAAGGTCACCGCAAGTTCCTCGGGCGGCAGCGCCCAGAGCTTGCGCATGTAGGGGAAATAGAAACTCTCGCTCATCGCCGGGCCGAGGCCGGTGAGCAGCACGCTCGCAAATGTTTCGGGGCCTTCGGGTTTGCGGCGCAGCTTCTTCGTCGCGGCGTCCCAGAACAGCGAAAAGGTGAAGCCCTTGGGCAGTTTGAGCACCAGATCGACGGGCTTGAGCGGGAAGTGAATCCAGCGCTTCTGTAACCGGATTCGGCCATGGCGCGGGCGCCACAGCAGGTCGGGGCCGACGGCATCCTGGATCATCGCCAGAATGTGCGGCTCGCTGGCCGGGTGGAGGCGGTGGCTGCCGAAATCGCAGTGGATGCCCTCGATGTCGAAGCTACCCGAGTTGCCGCCGACGCGCGGGGCGCGTTCGAGCGCGACGATTGACTGCGCCTTGCCGCTGTTCGCCAGCATCAGCGCCGCACCGACGCCCGCCGGGCCGGCACCGAGGATGGTCACGCGGGGTTTGGCAGCGTCAGCCTTCATGCACCTGTTCCAGCTTTGTCAGTTTAGGGGAGGGCCAGCGCAATTGCACCAGAAAGCCAATCAATCCGCTGGCATAGAGCACCGTCTGCCACACCAGCCCGATCGCCACGACCTGCGCCGGATCGGCACCGAACGGCTTCATCAATGCCGCCATGCTGGCTTCGCGCACGCCGAGCCCGCCGAGGCTGATCGGCGCGATGGCGATGATCTTCGCGGTCGACCAGGCGTAGAACCACGCGGCAACCGGCGCCTCGACATGGGCGGCCTGCGCGAAGGCAACGTTGATCAGGATGAACAGGCATTGCACCGCCATCGAGATGGCTAGGCAGGCGAGCAGCAGTCCCGGCGTGCGCGCCAGATCGGCCACCACCGCAACGACGCGCGCCACCAGTTTGAAGACCTTGCCGCCGCTGCGGCGCGTCATTGCACGGTCGAGCGGGATCGCCACCGCAAAGCCGATGATGACTGCGCCGACGCCCGTAAGCATCAGCAGCCGTAGCGCTTGCGGATCGCCAAGTTCGGGACGCCAGGCGACATAGGCGCCCACGAGCGCAATCAGCAGCAGGCCGACCGTATCGAGCAACCGGTCGGCAACCGAGCCGATGGCGAGCTGCGCCTTGTCATGTGCCTGCGGCATCACCAGTCCGGCGCGCACGACATCGCCGCCGGCAACGCCCGGCAGCGCCAGATTCGCGGCAAGCCCGGCAAGATGCGCGCGAAACGCCGCAGCAAAGCCGATGCCGGGGCCGATGAGCAGGCGCCACTTGGCTGCGGCAGCTGCATGGCCGAGCAGGAACAGCGCGAGTGCCGCGAGCCAAAGCGCCGGCGACAGTGCGCGTGCCGTGGCCCAGACTTGCTTGAACGGCACGAAATAGAAGATCAGCGCCAGTACGACGGCGCTGACGCCGACGCGAACCAGCCAGATGACGGGTATCTTTCGGGCAGGCTTGGCAGCGACGCTCATGCGTCGGGCGCCTCCCATTTCGGCGCGGCCTTGACCGATGGCCGCAGGTTGAGCCGCGACAGCATGTCGGCAAGCAGACCGAGCGACCAGATCATCACCGCACCCAGCAGGCCGAGCACTGCGGTTTCGGAGAGGTTGTCGACATAAATGTCATAGATGCCCTTGAGCACCCCCATCACGAACAGCAACGCACCCAGCGGCATGAACACGCGCAGCGGCTGGAAATACACCGTCAGCCGGCAGACGAGGAACATGAAGCGGAAGAAGTCGGTAGCGCGGATTTTCGATACGCCGACGCGCTTGCCGTATTCGATCGGCAGGTATGACACGCGCTGGCCGGTCGCGAGCATGCATAGCGTGACGGTCGTGGTGAACGAAAACGCCTCGGGCAGCAGCGGCACGAACTGTTCGAGCGGCTCACGCCGGAACACCCGCAGGCCCGAGTTCAGGTCGGTAATTTCGTGGCCGGCGAGCACGCTGGCGAGGTTGTTCAAGACCCATTTCGCCGGCTTGCGAATCAGCGGCACGCCCTTCATCGCGGCGCCGCGATCACCGACCACCATGTCGTTATAGCCCGCCATCGCGATCATTTCGGGCAGATATTTCGCCGGATAGGTGCCATCGGCATCGAGAATCGCGACCAGCGGCGCGGTACTGACCGCAATGCCGGCCTTGAGCGCGCGGCCATAGCCGCCGTTGTTGGGGAAGTTGACGACACGCGCATCGGTTTCGCGCGCGCGGGCCAGCGTGTCGTCGCTCGAACCGTCGTTGACGACGATGATTTCATGGGCAATGCCCGCTGCGGTCAGCACGGCGCGCACGCTGTCGACCGTCGCCTTGACGGCATTCTGTTCATTATACGCCGGAATGACGACCGAAACCGCCAGCGATGGCGCTTTGGCCACGCTGTTCGCAGCCGCGCTTTCCGAATGTTCAACCTGCCCTGTCAAAGCTTTACCCCCGGTTGGTCGACGCCTCTATAGCGCGCCGGCGTGACAATGGCACCCTGTTGTCGACGCAATTCTTCGCGTGTGCAGCATTTTACCCACAATGCACGAAAATCCGGCTAGCCTTTGTATGCAGCCGCTGCAACTTTGCACTACGACCGTAACGGACATTGTGCGATTAGCTTGCGACGCCGTGCTTGTGACCATGTGACCAAGGATGCCGACACTGGAACCCCGAACCGCTGCCGTATCGCCAACAAATGCCGACGCCGCGTCGCGCTTGCCGGCGCATACGCTGCGCGCGCGGCTGCAGATTTTCGGGTCGATGCTGTTGTTGGCGGTGGCCTTGCTGTGGCCAGCGATGGTGCAGCAACGCCCGGCCTATTTCTTCGATAGCGCCGGCTATCTGAGCACCGGAACCAAGGCGTTCGCGATTGCCAGCGACAAAATTGCGTCCAAGCTTTCGACAACCGGCGAAAAGCCTGCCGCGAAGGCTGGTGTACCGGCGCCGCCGCGCGTCACCAGCGTCGTGTCGATTCGCGCCATCGCCTATAGCCTGTTCGCGGCCGCGACTTCGGCGCCCGGCTACCGGATGCACGCGCTGATCGCGGTCAACGCGCTGGTGGTGACCTTGCTGATCTGGCAGTTCTGGCGGATCCGGGCACCACGCGCGTCGCCGCGTGACGAGGCGTTGGCGGCGCTTTTCGTCGCAACCGCGACCTCGGCACCGTGGTTTGTCAGCTATGCGATGCCCGACATCTTTGCCGGCGCGGCAATTCTGGCGCTGCTGATCCTGACGTTTGCGCCGTTGCACCGGCAGCGCGTGGCGCGTGCTGCAGTGGCGAGTGTCGTGACCTTCGCGGTCGCCGCGCACGCCAGCCATATCCCGATCATCGGGCTGATTGTTGCGGCGGCGGTTGCCGAATTGTTGTTCGAACGCTGGCGCGGCACGGCGCCTTGGTCGTGGCGCCGGTTCGCCTGGGTGGTCGTGCCCTATGTTGCCGGTATGGTGCTGGTCGTGGCGCTATCGGTCGTCAGTTTCGGATCGGCCAGCGTGGCACCCAAGCGGCTGCCGTTCGCGCTGGCCAAGTCGATCGATGACGGACCGGGCAACTGGTATCTCAAGGCGACCTGCGCCGAAAAGCACTGGGCGGTTTGTCCGTTCTTCGCACGAACCGGTGGTGGCGGCCCCGAGCTGATCTTTGCCGACGGCGGGCTGATCAAGACTGCGACACCGGCGGAAATGGAGGCGGTGCGCAACGAGGAAATGACCATCGTCCGCAACGCAACGCGCGCTTATCCGTTCGTGCAGATCCGTTCGGCGATTGCCAATTCGGTATCGCAGTTCTTCCATTTCGGGCTGAAGGACAACAGTTTCGGCTATGTCATCGTGCAACTGCCAAACGGCGAGTTCCGGACGCAGGCAGCACCCGAAAGGTTCGACTTGCGCCCGGCCGGCCAGGTCATGGTCTATGGCGGTGTTGCGATCGCACTGGGCTATATAGTGGCAATCGCGCGCAGCTTGTCTGCGGTCGAATGGGCGACTTTGCGGCTGTTGCTGGCGGGGCTGGTCGCCAATGCGATGATCACCGGGGGGCTGTCGACTATCACCAGCCGCTACCAGAGCCGGGTTATTTGGGTGGTGCCCGTGGTGGCATTGGGTTTATGGCTGGCGCGGCGTTCCCGACCGTTGACGGCGCCATGAAGCGCTGGCGCAGCATCACCAGCGCGAAGGTGACGCTGGCGTAGCAGTGGTACATCCAGTGCAGGCCAAGCCCGAGAATCATCGTCTTGAGCCCGCCGGCGCGGTAGAGCAGCGCCAGAAATTCGCGGTTGAGCCAGACATAGGCGAGCCCGGCGAGCACGCCGAACCCGGCCAGCCAATGCTGGTTGAGCACCAGCGCCACCAACGGCAACAGCCAGCACAGATGCGCCAGCACCGACTTCAATCGCTCGGTGCCAACCAGGTTGAGTTCGGCACCTTGCGTGCGGCCGGCGGCGATGAGTTGCGTCCACGGCACCGCGCGGCTCATGATATCGGTGCGCCAGAGCTGGCGTTTGCCCCAGTCCTTGCAATGCTTGCCCAGCGCTTCGGGGACCAGCGCGATGGCATGGCCGGCCCGGTTCAACCGGACGCCGAGTTCGATGTCCTCGATGCTCGGACGGGCGTAGCGCACGTCGAAGCCGCCGATGGCGCGGAAGACATCGGCCTTGATGGCACCGAGGCCGGCCCAGAAAGTCGTGGCCGCCCGCTCGCCGCCCTGATGGACGAAATGGTGGCGCAAATTGGCGTAGAGCGCCGCCGAGCGCTGCGAGCGCGGCCGGTCATCATAGGAGCCGAAAGCCGCGCTGATTTTCGGGTCGTAGACGAACGCCGCCTCAAGCCGGCCGAGTGCGGTCGGGTGGATCGACACATCGGCATCGACGAAGATAATCAGTTCGGACTTGGCAATCGCGACCCCGGCGTTGCGGCCGACCGCCGGGCCACGTGGCGGGCCGTCGTTGCGCAGCACGACGGCGCCAGCGGCACGCGCCATGTCGCCGGTGCCGTCGGTCGAGCCGTCGTCGTAGAGGATGAGCTCGTCTGGCTGGCGCTCGCTGGCGGCAATCGCCGCCAGGCAGTCGCCCAGAGTCGCTTCGGCATTGTACGCCGGAATGACAATCGTCAGCGTCCGTTTCGCCATCGTCTGAGGCGCGGCGCCGGCCATCGCTTATTCCGCCGCCTCGAGCGCGCGCGGCGTGTCTGAAGTGTTCTGGCCCGGCTTCGCCACGGTGAACTCCTCGTGATACGAGCGCTCGACATTGACGTTCCAGATGTCGTGCTTCTCACCGAGAATTATACGCGCTGCGAGCATCGCCGTCAGCATCGAATGATCCTGATTGTTATAGCGGTGCATGCCGTTGCGGCCGACGGTCTGGAAATTGTCGAAGCCGTTGATCCATTCGGACAGCGTGTCGACCGCGGCGCGGTAGTCGCCGTCATAGACCGGATAGGCCTTGGGCTGGCGGATGACGGTGCCGTCGATGATGTTCGACGACTTGGCGAGGCCGAGGAATTCGAGCTCGCGGCCCGCCTGCGCGATGAGGTCGGCGTCGGTGCTGTTCCACAGGCCGTCGCCTTCGTGGCAGAACAATTCCATGCCGATGCTGGCGTGGTCGGGGTTGGGCACCATCGCTTCGGACCATGACCGGAAGTTCTGGATGCGGCCGACGCTGACTTCGGGACTGTGGATGTAGATCCAGTTGTCGGGGAAGGGGTCGGGGATGTCGAGCACCAGCGCCACGACCAGAAAGTCGCGGTACTTGAGCTTCTTCGCCGCCGCCTGGATATGTTCAGGCGCCGGCGGGTCCATCGCCGCGATCATCTCGACGATCGGCATCGAGTTGATGAACTGGTCGGCTTCGAGGCGCGTCAGCTTGACGTCGTCGGGGTTCGACCAGTCCTTGAGTTCGATGGCGTCGACATGCATGCCGGTGCGGAAAATCTTGGTCGCGGCGGTCTGCATGCGGACTTCGCCGCCCTTGGCGATGACCGATTCGCGGAACGCTTCCCACATCTGGCCGGGGCCGAGCGGTGGATAGTTGAATTCCTCGATCAGGCTGGCGGTGTCATTGGCGCCGGTGACGGCGTTGAGCACGGCCTTGACCAGCGACAGGTTCTTGATGCGCTGTGCAGCCCAGTCGGCACGGATTTCGGTGCACGGGATGCCCCAGACCTTTTCGGTGTACGACCGGAAGAAGTGATCGAACAGCCGGCCGCCGAAGCGGTTGGTCACCCATTGCTCGAAATTTTCTTCCTCGCGATGCGGGAACACCTGCCAATAGGCATAGCTCGCCATGATGCGCACCGATTCGATCGGTCCCATGTTGCCAAGCGCGTTGAAGATCTTGAGCGGATAGGCGTAATATTTGCCCTGATAATAGATCCGGCTCATGCGCGGCCGCTTGACGAACTTGTCGCCGAGCACTTCGTGCCACAGCTCGTCGACTTCGCCGACCTTGGTGAAGAAGCGGTGGCCGCCGATGTCGAAACGATAGCCCTTGTAGCTTTCGGTGCGCGAAATGCCGCCGACCTGGTCGGAGGCCTCGACGACAATTGGGGTCACACGACCGCTGCCGCGCTTTTGCAGCTCGTAAGCTGCAGTCAAGCCAGCGGGGCCACCACCAATAATGCCCACCGTCAGCTTTCCGCCAGACGCCGCGCCCTGTTTCGCTTCAACCGACATTAGTTATCCTGAACCCACCATCTGACAGTGTTGCTGCCCGAACAGCGCTCATACAAGAAAGCGGGGATTCGCGAAGCAGGAATTTGCCATTGCGCCTAAAGGTCACAGCCGCCGACCCATCGAAGCTGGCGGCGTGACGCAAGGCCATGCGCGCCGAATATTGCAGAGACATTGCAGTCAACACGCCCGAATCAGCCGTTTCAACTGCTATCTGCGCCAGACCAAGCCAGCGCCGTCGCGACGAAATGCCCCTGCTCACGATGTTGCGCCCTCAATTGCCAAACCGGCGGCTCTAGAAATTAATATAACGTAAATTCAATAACCACAATGCCGCGTTGCAACAAACGGTTTTTGCGCCGGAAAGTTGAAGGGCGGCATACCCGGACCTTGCGACGCGTCAAAAGGCGCGGGTGGACGCCACTGTCAGCGCATGGTCGCGGGCCTTGTTCAGAACCATATCGGCACGGTCGCGCGCCCGGACGATGTTCTCGCGCAGATTGGGCAGGTTGATGCGCTTCCAGACGCTGCGCGCGAAGATTTCGGCAGCGGGTTCGTTCATGGCGCGGAACTGCGCATAAAAGGATGTCGGGTCATTTTCGGCCAGCTTCCAGAAGCCGATGAAGCGGCCAACGAACCAATGTTCGAGATCGTCCTCGCGGGCATCGAGATAGATCAGCGCATCGAGTTGGTCGGCCGCGTCATAGCCGCCTGGCAGCGGCGATAGCCCCAGGCCTTCGACGAGCAGGATGTCGGGCCGGTCGATGGTCCGCGCTAGCTGCGGATCGACGTCATAGGTCAGGTGCGAGTAGCCGGGGAAACGCGTCGGCGCGACGGGTGCCTGCCGCAAGGCGCAGACCAGCGCTGCGGCGTCATAAGATTCGGGATAGCCCTTGCGAAGCGTCAGGCCGCGCGCATCGAGTGTCGCATTGTCCAGCAGAAAGCCGTCGGTCGACACGCTCTCGACGCGGTGTGTTGGCTCGAGCGCCGCTTTGATGGCGGCACTCAGCACCGACTTTCCCGACGCCACCGATCCGGTCAGCCCGACCAGCAACGGCCGGCCCGGCGTGGCCCGTGCCGCCAGACGCGCGGCAATGTCGCCGGCATCGGTGGCTGTTGCGTCACTGTTGGGCATTGGCGTCCCTCATCGACCCGTCTTGCGGTCATAGTGCCGCAATGTGCGTGCAAGGCAAATGGGTGGCTTGGTCGTGTGGGGTCAGACAAACGCGTGGCGCCGCCCCCCGATGGGAGGCGGCATTCCAACGATGTGTTGAAAAATGGAGCGGGCGAAGGGAGCGGGTCGCGGTTCGATCTCGATCACGCACGAATCAGCATCGGATGACGATCGGCCTTCGGCCACCAATCGCTTTTCGATGCTCGATTCAGCGTCGACCACACCGTCGTGAACCGTCCCCAGATCGTCTTCAACATGGCCCGACGCATCGACCTGCAAGCGCTTCGTCATGTTCTCGATTATCCCTTCACGGTCTTCGACGGTCGCCCCACGATGTCACCCAGCGTTGACCGACGATCATCATGCGGCATTGGCCATACCGACCTTGATGCGATGAACGGTCCCGAGACCGACCTTGAGCTTCTTTGCGGTCGCGTTGATGCTTACGCCATCGTTGAGCAACGCTTTGATTCGATCGGCCTTCACAGGATCGAGAGATGGTCGGCCTGATCGTTTTCCCTGAGCTTTTGATCGCGCCAACCCTGCCATGATTCTTTCGCGCAAGATGGATCGTTCGAACTCGGCAAAGACACTGAGCATCGAGAACATCGCGCGGCCTGCCGGTGTCGATGTGTCCAGCCCTTGGGTATGGAGATACAGGTCGACACCCCGGCTGTTGATCTCGCCCAGAAAGGCGATGAGATGTTGCAGCGAACGACCGAGACGATCGACCGACCAGCTGGCGATCAAGTCGATTTCCTTGCGCGCGACCATCTTCATTAACCGGTCATAGCCGGGACGCTGGTCACGCCCCTTGGCGCCACTGATTCCCTCGTCGACCAATGTATCGACGATCATCCACCCCAACCGTTCCCCGATGGCCA
>ERZ724517.273-NODE-273-length-32324-cov-7.156900_pt1 | contig 32324 bp, 30 predicted proteins | sample MGYA00376050_ERZ724517 | MGnify/ENA primary metagenome ERZ724517 (study PRJEB28724, sample SAMN07190886) | activated sludge metagenome | isolation source: activated sludge of sewage treatment plant in Hong Hong | place: USA: Christiansburg, Virginia | collected... | reverse complement strand
TAATTTCAAAGATGCTACAAATTATAGCAAAGTCGTGCTTTCTTTTGTTGTTATTTTGCAGAAATTATTTTGTAGTATGCTAGTTAAAACATTTGGAAGCGCCGTGCACGGTATTAGTGCCACCACGGTTACAGTAGAGGTTAATATGTCACAGGGAATCAATTTTTTTATGGTGGGCTTGCCCGATAATGCCGTCAAAGAAAGTCATCATCGCATTCATGCTGCTTTAAATAATAACAATCTAAAAATACCTGGGAAGCAAATCACAATCAATTTAGCACCTGCCGATATCAGAAAAGAAGGCTCTGCTTATGATTTAACTATTGCTGTTGGTATTTTAGCGGCGTCCGAGCAAATCAAATCAGAAGATGTTTCTAATTATATTATTATGGGAGAGCTATCATTGGATGGAGAATTACGTCCTATTAAAGGCACATTACCTATTGCTATTAAAGCCAAACAAGAAGGATTTAAAGGATTGATATTGCCTGAAGAAAATGCCAAAGAAGCTGCGGTGGTTGATGGCATGGATGTTTATGGGGTATCTAACATTAAGCAAGTGATTGATTTTTTTAATGAAACAGCTACTTTAGAAAAAACCACCATTGATATTGAACAAGAATTTTTAACGCGTTTAGATGATTTTGAATTTGATTTTAATGATGTAAAAGGTCAGGAAAATATTAAGCGTGCTTTGGAAATAGCTGCGTCTGGTGGACATAACGTTATTTTAATTGGACCACCTGGAGCAGGAAAAACGATGTTAAGTAAAAGGATGCCATCTATTTTACCACCTTTAACATTAGATGAAGCATTGGAAACAACCAAGATTCATAGTGTTGCTGGTAAAACGTCTAAAACTATGGGCTTAGTAACTAAGCGTCCCTTTCGCAGTCCGCACCATACGATTTCGGACGTTGCTTTGGTTGGCGGCGGAATGAACGCACAGCCAGGAGAAATTTCGTTAGCGCATAATGGGGTTTTATTTTTAGATGAGTTGCCCGAGTTTAAACGAACGGTTTTAGAAGTGATGCGTCAGCCTTTAGAAGATAGAATTGTGACGATTTCTCGTGCACGTTTTAGCGTAGAGTATCCTGCCAGTTTTATGTTAATGGCAAGTATGAACCCATGCCCGTGTGGCTATTACAACCATCCCGAAAAAGACTGCGTGTGTGCACCTGGTGTAGTACAAAAATATTTAAATAAAATTTCAGGACCCTTATTGGATAGGATTGATTTGCATGTAGAGGTAACACCTGTTCCTTTTAGCGAGTTGAGTAAATCTCAAAGCGCCGAAACAAGTAAAGACATTAGAGAGCGAGTGATTAAAGCACGTCTACTACAAACGGAACGCTATAAAACTTCCGATGGCATTTATTGTAATGCTCAAATGCGCACCAAGGATTTAAGAACTTATTGTCATTTAGATGAAGCTAGTAATACTTTATTAAAAACAGCCATGGAACGATTGGGGTTATCGGCTCGTGCCTATGACCGTATTTTAAAGGTGGCTCGGACTATTGCTGATTTAGAGGCTTCTAAAAACATCCAAACCAATCATATTGCAGAGGCTATTCAATATCGTAGTTTGGATAGAGAAGGTTGGGCGGGATAATTTTAACTACTCTTTTATCAGCTTTAGATAGTTTGGAGGTGAATTGTCGATTGAAATTTCTAAATTATAAAATCCAGATGCGCTATCAAGTTCAAAACCAAACGCCGTAGTATTAGTAAAAGTTTTGCTCACAATTATTTTACCAAAAACATCATAAACAATAACATGTATGTTTTTGTAACTTATCCCTAAGTCAATATTTACAATTCCCTCAGTTGGATTAGGAGAAACTTTGATGTTTTTGAAATCATGTTTTTGAATAAGGCCAACAGTACTTATATTATAGCAAAGCGAGGTGTCGGTGCACCCATTTTTTTTAATTTCAACAGCAAAATTGCCATTTGTGGTTACTGTAAATGTGGGATTGTTATATCCTACTAGAGTTGAATAATTGTTATTGCAGTCAAGCCACTGATAAAGAGCGCCAGTTTCATTTGCCGTTAAAGTAAGTTGATTCACAGTTACGGATGTATCAACAGAATTAACAGTTAAATTAACTGTAATAATGCTATCACATCCTATCATTGAGGCATAGTGACTGCTATAAATCCCCGACGTTTTTTTGTATGAATTGCCAATCATTATGGAATCCCCATAACATATATTTGCGGAAAGATTGTTTTGAAAATAGCATTTCTCAAAAACATAAGCCTTTCCGGCATCCTGTAGAGGATTTAGACCATTTTCATCATAACTATTTGCTAAGTCTCCTACAACTATCGTTCTTTCTGAAATATCAGTCACAAGATTAGGACCACCACTTGCTAGCCCAGATTTTTTTTGAGTAAAAACGAAGTTGTTATTTGATGTTTTATCAAACATATAAATACTTCCGGAAATTGGTGCGATAATGCCATTGTCATCTTTTGTATTGTAGGGAGATGAAATAACACAAGTTGTATTATCAATACTTACCGATGCGCCAAATTGTGCGCCATTCATTCGGTCAAAGGCAACAAGTTTTTGAATTTGATCAAATGTACCGTTTCCATTTCGTTTAAAAATGTAGGCAGATCCAGCTCCCGAAATTGTATTTGTTCCCAGCTCATCCTCATCTTCAGCAAAAGAACCTACAACTGCATAACCAGATTTATCAATAGCAACCGCTACACCGAAGTTATCATTAGCAGATCTGTCATAAGCACTTAGTTTATCTTTTTGCACCCAGTTAGTTCCAATTAGTTGATAAACGTAGGCAGCGCCTGCATTCGTCATGGCGAAGGCCCCAACACTATCGGTTGACTGAGTTGACACGCCTACAATAGCTAAACTGTCGTCCATATCGATAGAGGTCGTCAGCAAATTAGAAAGGATTTGTGTTTGCGACCACACATTACTTACGTTTTTGAAAACAAAAACATTCCCTACAGTATTTGCTACCAAAGCATACCCCGATTTTGATATGGAAACAGAAAAACCGAAATTGTAAGCATTTCCTTGAATTGAAGGCGTAATTTTTTGCATCAAAGTCCAAACTCCCGATAAGTTTCGCTTATAAATATATGCCGAACCGCCAAACATTGCTCCTGAAGGCCCACCGCTTGGATCGAAACTATCCCATGGGGCACCAACAATCGCTAAATTACTGTCAATTGCCACAGAATGCCCAAATTGTTTAGAAGTATCTAAATCAAAAGGCGTAATGTTCTGTATTTGATTCCAATTACTGCCTTGTTTTTCAAGAAAATAAACAGAACCACCTGCATCATAATGGGTATCCCCAGCAAAAGGCATCCCATCATCTCCCATCGACCCTACTATAGCATACTTTCCAGATACACTAACAGAATATCCATACCAATCATATTCTTCACGGCTCACGCCAACGGTTTCTTTAACTTTTTGCCATGGCTGACAAAAAGCCCCAAGACTTAGCAGTAAGGAAACGAACAAGATAAAATGCTTACTGAAATGGAAATATTTGGCAATTAGTATTTTCATTGTTTTATAATTTAAGAACTAATTTAATAAAATTTGGCTTTAGAACTAAAGATTGCATAAATAATCCGTTAAAAGAATGGTTTAATTTTAATGAAATAGTTCTTTTAGTAATTATTGATTTTTATCAGAAACGTTAAACAAAATTGATTTACCTTTGTTATTCAGTAAAACTTAAAGATGCCAACTCAGTACGCGATAAAAGATTTAGAAAGACTTTCGGGCATTAAAGCCCATACTTTACGCATTTGGGAGCAGCGTTATGGCATTTTAAAGCCAGAACGTACTGACACCAATATCAGGTATTATACTTCCGACGATTTACGCCGTATTTTAAATATTTCGTTATTAAACAGCAACGGCTTTAAGATTTCTAAAATTGCCAAATTACCAGATGAGGAAATTATTAAGCAAGCACAGTCAATCTTAAATAATTTTAATAAAGAGAGCGATCAGATTGATAATTTGGTGTTATGTATGATGGAAATGAACGAAGCTAAATTCGAGAAAATCATTTCAAATTGCATTATTCACTTTGGTTTTGAAAGTACTATTGAGAAAGTGGTGTTTCCTTTTATGCGCCAAATAGGAAATATGTGGCAAGTAGGCATGGTTAATCCAGCTCAAGAACATTTTATTACTCATTTAGTCCGTCAAAAAGTTATTGTTGGAATTGATGGATTATTTCCTGAACCATTGGCTAACCCAAAAACCTTTTTGTTATATCTTCCTTCAAACGAAATGCACGAATTAGGGCTTTTGTATTGTAATTTTTTGGTGAAGGCAAAAGGTCATAGATGCTTATATTTAGGACAATCCGTTCCGTTTAACGATTTATTGACGGTAACAGATGTTGTTCCGGCGGATGTGATTGTAACCGTATTTACAAATCGTATGGAGGGCATTTCGGTTCAGGAGTACCTTAATAATTTGTCAAACTCTTTCCCAAATAGTCAAATTATGGTGTCGGGACGTGCATTTTTTGAACCAAATGATCCTATTGAGCTTCCAAAAAATGTTATTTTGTTCGAATCTCACGAACAATTTAAAAATGTGCTGCATAGTGTTAACTTTGCATTTAATGCATACAAACCTAATTAAACTATTTATTGTTTCAGTTTTGTTTTTTTCTTCATGTAAACCTACATCCGAAGAGGACGAAGTTGTTCCAGAAACTGTGCTTAGCGAAGACCAGTTAGTAAAAGTATTAACCGACGCTTATTTAGCAGAAGGTGCCTCTGGCATTAATGTGAAAAATGTTCCTGGCGAAAAATTTGATTCAGCTTACGTGTTTAATCCTATAAGCGATAACCGTATTGATAAAGCAGTGTTTGATTCGTCGATGGCTTATTACACAAGGCATCCAAAGAAACTAAAACTAATCTATGATAAAATTTTAGATAGATTAAGTGTGATTCAAGCTAAAGGAAAAATAGAATAAATAGTATTTTCATGTCGATGATTGATAACATAAAACAATTAGCGCATCAGTATTTTGATGAAGTGATTTCTTTTAGAAGACATATACATCAACATCCTGAATTATCTTTTGAAGAACATGAAACTTCAAATTATGTGTGTTCTATTTTAGACAAATACGATATTGCATATACTAAAGGCATTGTCAAAACAGGCATCGTTGCGATTATCGAAGGAAAAAATCCAACAAAAAAAACCATATTACTACGTGCCGACTTAGACGCTTTACCAATTGAAGAGAAAAATAATGTTGAGTATAAATCTCAAAACGTAGGTATCATGCATGCTTGCGGACATGATGTGCACACAGCGTCTGTGTTAGGAACGGCCATTATTTTAAATCAATTAAAAAACGAATTTGAAGGAACAGTCAAGATTATGTTTCAACCGGGCGAAGAAGTATTGCCTGGGGGTTCATCTTTAATGATTAAAGAAGGGGTATTGCAAAATCCGAAAGTGGATGTAGCTATGGCACAACATGTGTTTCCAAGTATGGAAGTTGGTAAAGTTGGTTTTAGAGAAGGCATGTACATGGCCAGTACGGATGAGTTGCATATTACTATTATAGGCAAGGGTGGACATGCAGCTATGGCTGGAGATTACAATAATCCTTTAGTAGTGGCAGCGCATATTATTACCGAAATAGAAAAACAATTTCCTTTTATAATTGATGCAGAAGGTGTGGCAAGAAACACACAAAATAATATTCCAACGGTGATTGCTTTTGGAAAAATTGAAGGCAAAGGCGCTACGAACGTTATTCCCGAATCTGTTTATATAGCTGGGACTTTTCGCACCATGGATGAAGTGTGGAGAAAGGAAGTGAAATTAAAAATCACGGAAATAATAAATACTGTGGCAACTAAATACAACACTAAAGCAGACATTAATATTATGGATGGCTATCCATTTTTAACCAATGATGCTGAGGTAACCAAACATTGTAAACAAGCTGCGATAGATTATTTAGGAAAAGAAAATGTAGAGGATTTACCCTTGAGAATGACTGCCGAAGATTTTGCGTACATCACACAACAAGTGCCAAGCTGCTTTTTTCGTTTAGGAACTGGCAATAAAGCAAAAGGAATTACTTCAGGGGTTCACACTTCTACTTTTGATATTGATGAAAAAGCACTAGAAATTTCAACTGGCTTAATGGCTTGGATGGTGCTTAAAGAAAAAACTAGTAACTTGGCATAAACCTTAAATAAATTACATGAAACATCTTATAACTCTAATCTTAATAGTATTCCCGTTTTTAATATTTTCTCAAAAAAATCCCGAGAAAATTTATGAAGTACATCAAGAAAAGGTAAGTGGACTAAAATCATACACGGAAATTATTCCTGATTTTCCTATTAATGCGAAATGGATATCAATGACAGTTTCTGGTAATGAAGGTGGACATCCAATGTCATCATCTATGACTGGAAAAGACTTTAGTATGTTTAAAAGAGTTCTAGAAAAGTCAAAATTAAATGATGTTATTTATATAGATATGAAATACAGAGCGCAAGATGATAAGGTATTCTCTCAAAGCTATAAAATCAAAATAGTGAAATAGAAAAGAACAAATGAGGTGTTACCTATTTTACATACAATTCTTTTTGCTTGTATCCATTGGTTTTTCTCAAACTGCAGCTAATAAAGTTTACACAGTTAAAAAGGATAAAGTAGCTGGCATAAAGTCACTTAATCAAATCATTCCTGACTTTCCTAAAAATATTACTTGGTTTTCTATGGAAGTAATGGTGAATGTTGGAGGGAAGCATGGCTCTAAATTTTTCAAAGGAACGGATCCTAATACAATTAACTTCTCTTTTTTAAGTCAAGCAAAAGTAAATTCATTTATTTTTATATCATTGAAATGCAAAATTGCAAGTGGCGAGATTCTTTATCGGAAGTATAGAGTTAAAGTTGTTGAGTAAAGAAATCAATATAATTTAAAAGGCATAACCAGCCCTTATTCCTGAACAAATAAACAGAGATTGTTTGCCATACCCTAAATTAAATAAATTCGTATTTAATTTATCTCCATGGATGATTGGGTTAAAATTGAAAAAGTAACAATCAGTAGACAAACCTAAAGCCCAACGACTAGAAATTTTATAATCTAATCCTATTTGTAAACTCGTACTAATTACAAAATCATTAATATAAGGCTGAGAGGATTTAGAGTAGCTATAAGTTTCGGAGTTGATAGATTTATATTCTGAAGTTTCAGTATTTTGAAAAAACAAATCTGCATTAATGTTGATGGCTGTATAAATAATAATTTTTTCTATATTAAAATTAAATTTTGGACCAAACATAACTGAAGCGGATTTCGAAGATATTTGACTTCTTTCTATGCCATTAAAACTCGAAAAACAACCATAAGCCCATCCTTCTGTTTCTCTCTTTTTATTAAACTCTTTATAGCCAAGACTCAAAGGAACAGTAATACTAAACTTCTTTTCTGTTTTAGGAAGTATTTCAATACCACATTTTACAAAAAAACCTGAAGTGGTTTTATACGTATTTTTTAAATTTGCACTATATTGGTAATCTGCATTTCCAAAAACTCTTTCTTCTTTAACAAAGGGCTTAAAAGTAGAAATACCAGTTTCAACAAATACTTTTCTTGTATGTTGTGAAAAGCCAATAAACGGAATCATCAGAAAAAGTATAATCTGTTTCATTAACTAAAGATAGAACCTTTTTGTAAGAATGTCAACTATTTTAACCTTTTATACTTTTGATATAGGTATGAGCCACCAAGAGACGCACCAAAGAAAAGCAATAGCTTAGCTACTTCTGGGAATATTTCTTTGAAGCCAAAGTTCCGTAAAAATATTCCGTAAAAGGCTTCTAATCCCCAGTTAAGAGGAGAGATAACCGCAATTTTTTTCATCACCTCTGGCATCACAAAAGTTGGCACCCAGATACCACCAATAGCGGCTAGTATAATCACGAACACAGCACCAAATAAAGAAGCTTGGTCGTGAGAGGTAGCAATCGTTCCTACTAATAATCCAAAACCTGTAGCTGCTAATCCAGCCGCAAAAGCTACTAGAAACAGCACTGGTAAATTATTTCCAATATTTAATTCAGGTAAACCCAATAATGGTAAAATAAATACACCAACGCAAAGCATCAACGCAAATTGTATTAAACTCACAATGACATAGGTTAACATTTTACCTAAAATCACAATCATATACGAGCCTGGCATCGTTAATAATCTAAAGGCGCTGCCATCATCTCGCTCTCTAATAATATTACCAGCTAAAGGAATACAGATAAAAAACATAGCAAATAAGGTCCATGCGGGCACATTATGTTGAACGGAGTTAGGAATAATAGAAGAGTTGTTATATGAAGCGTATTCTTCCGTTAAACTTACAATAGGAGTTAACTCCAATTTTGAAGGAGTTGCCAAGGGAAAACTCTCTTTCATTTTTTCATTTAAAGAGCTTACCATGCTTTGCATTTCTATTTGTGAAATAATTCGCTCAATAGAATTACTAATCGTGGTTTTAAATGATTTTTTAGTAATAGGGTCAAAGTATAATTGAACTTTTAATTTGCTAGTGTCTAAAGGCTCTGCAATAGCTGTTGTGTCACCACTAAAACTTCCTAATAATTTTCCAATTCGCGCCGAAGATTTTTCTCGTAATTTTTTACTCGTATTTTCTGGAATAATAATGCCAATAAAAAAATGTCCAGTCGCAATTTCTTTTTTTGTTTCTTCATCGCTCAATTGTTTTTTGGTGATCACAAAAAATTTAGATTTAATCAAAGATGTTTCTAAAACACTAGATAATGAATCGTGATCTCTATCAACAATCAGTAATGGAACTGAAGCTTCGTTTACCGAGCGAAAGGTGGTATCCTGAATTAATGTAATAATTAAAATTAAAACCGTGGGCATAATAAAAGTAATAGCCAATCCAGCTCTATCACGAGTTAAGACTTTATATTCTTTATATATGCTGTATAATAATTTCATTATTTATCTCTAAACTTTACACCAGTAATTTTTAAATAAACCTCTTCTATGCTTTTACAATTATTATCGGCTATTAATTGTTTGGTAGCACCTTGTGTTATTAATTTACCATCATCAATAATAGCAATATGACTACAAAAATCTTCTGCTTCTTCTAAATGGTGCGATGTATATAAAATCGTCATACCATTTTCTCTGTTCAATTTTTTTAAATGTTCAATAATGGCTTGTTTCGATTGAACATCTACACCAACTGTTGGCTCATCTAAAATCAATAGTTGAGGGTTATGTAATAAACCAGCAATTAAATTTACTCGGCGTTTCATACCACCTGAGTAGGAAACAATTTTTTGGTGCATGTTTTCTTCTAAACCAAGTATGCGTAAATTTTCTTTTACGTTTTCTTTTAAAGATGTACCGCTTAATCCATACATGTGCCCTAGGAACATTAAGTTTTCCCAAGCCGTTAATTTTGGATATAAGGCAATTTCTTGAGGTACAACACCAATCACTTGCTTACATTCTTTGCTGTGTGTTATGTGTGTTTTTCCGTTAATGTAAATTTCTCCACTACTTGTTGGAAACAAACCACATAACATGCTTATAAACGTTGTTTTGCCAGCACCGTTAGGCCCTAATAAACCAAATACATTTCCTTTATCTATTGAGAAGGTTAAATCATTAACCGCAGCTCTTGGTGCATCTTTGTATTTTTTAGATACATGTTGTATGTCTACCAAAATGCTCATTTATGCGTTTTCCTGTAAAAATATTTTCATTTCGCAAGTAGCCACTAACTCATTATTGCAATATGATTTTGCTTCAATAATAGAAACATTCATCACTTGCGTTTTAGTTGATACTTCCGTTAAAATTTCGTTACCTGATTTCGGTAAATAATGAATCACTAGGCTTTTGATATTTGCAATAAAGCCAACGCGTGGTTGGGTTTTATTAACTACTGCTTCGTAACCAGCCATGCTCGCAGCTGTTTGCGCCATATTTTCTACAATACCAGATTCAGTTAAAACACCGTTTTGTGTTAAGATATGTTCATCTACAATATCAAAGCCGGTAATCACAGAAGCTTCGTCGCATTTATAAATTCTACTAATCAACACCATTGGTGGACGTTGAGGAATGTAATTTAAAATGCTATCTGAATTAACGATAGGTGTATTAACAGTAATCATGTTTTTGTACGCTTATTTATGATAAACACTCAGGCCAAGCCTTTGTTTAATAGGCTACAAAAATACATTTATTAATGATTTAGGCAATAATAAAAACATGGTGACTTCGAGTCACGCCAAGACGCGATCAGTCACCATGTTTCAGGTTAAGCAAACCATTTTTGTTTCAGTAACAATTTAATGAAGGCTATAATTCCTACTATTAACAGAGCTATTGGCCATAATTTCACAAAAAACAACAAGATTTCAGCAAAAATGCCAGCGCCATCACTTACTGACTCTATAAATTTAGTTCCAAAACCTGGCTTGTACGGCTCAGATGGAAATGTGTAAGCGTAAGCTTCTGTTTTAGTGGTTTCTTTTTGATAGATTGCGATGGTAACAGTGCTATAAGAAACATCATAAGCTAATTCCATGGTGTTTAATCTTGAGTAGTCAGCAGATTCTTGTTTTACGGTTAATTCGTTTTCGGCAGCTACCATTTGCTCTAATTTTTTGCCTTTGTTGTCAATAGCTTTTTCTAGTCGTTTTTTATGATCCAAAAATCTAGTCTCTGATAATTTCGCAGATTGAAATTGCTTGGTAACATCATCGGCTTTTATTTTTCTGTAATCTAAAAAATCAATTAGGTTGGATATATCTGTTAAGGTTTTATCTAAGTCTTTATTTGGAATACGAATCACAATATCATTGTGTACGGTGTAATTAATAACATCCAACATACTGTCTTTAGTAGTTCTTACCGAGTTTTTGTAATTCACAGTGCTTTCTAAAACAGAAGAAGTAACATAACCGTTATGTTCTGATACAATACGTTCAATATCAAAAGTGGCTAATTTAACGTCTTTTACTTTGAATGATAAATCCGCCGTGCGCACAAAAGCTCTAGTGCTATCGGCTTGCATAGGTGATTTATTTATTTTTTGAATAGTGCTTGAAACAGAATCGGCAAAGACTTTAGATTTTTCTTCGCTGTCATACATGTTTTCTGCTGAGGGTCCGCAAGAAAATAAAATAAGCGTTGTACTTAAAATGATGCCTGATAATTTTAAGTAAGTTGATGTTGTATTTTTCATGGTTGTGGATTTTATTATTGATGCCACAATCATGATTATAGTAACCACAATAATTTGTTAAGTTTGGTTAAAACAAAAAAGCCGCTGCGAGTTTTCGTAACGGCTTTTTAAAATTATTGAAACAAATTATTTTTGTTCAAACTTCTTGTATTCAGCTGGGATAGCTAATTTAGAAGCATCAATAGATGATTTGTTGATTTTAGAAACTTCTAATTTGCTGATTAATGAACCATCTAAAGATTTTTCTTCAGATAATAAAGGCATAGATCCTTTAGGTAAATCTTTAATTTGGTTAAAGTAAATACTTTGTTTGTCTTTTCTGTTCCAAGCTTTTACTAATGGAGCAAAGAAATCATATTTACCAGAAACAATCCAGTAAGTAATTACTGTATTCTCATCTGTGTTTTTTACGATATACTCAGCACATTTTTGACCCTGAACCATTTTTGTATTTGCACCTTTTGAAGACACACAAGTTCCTTTAATGATTGGAGCTGTTTCGCTTTTGTGTTCTCCCCAAACTTTACGAACTGGATTAACAAATTTAATTTCGTTAGTTTCTGTATTAAATACGAAGCTACCTTCTACTTTACCAGATTTACGACCAATTTGATCTAATTTTACATCTTTGCCTTTTACATAATAAATGTTAGTAGTTGTATCTTTTGATGTTTCCATCTTAAACTCGATACTGCCTTCGAAAGATTGAGCAACCGCCATTACTGATAATGTAAGACTTGCTACTAATAATTTAATTTTATTCATTTAATTTGTTTTTAAATTTGACACTAAAATAATATAATTTAGTTATAAATAAAAATTATGCCAAATAATACCCAAAAAGGAACACAGGGAGAGGAAATTGCAGTAGCTCACCTTTTAAAACATGGGTATCACATTTTGGCAAGAAATTGGAGGCATAAACACTTAGAAATTGACATTATTGCTAGTATTAACGCCACTTTAGTGATAGTAGAGGTGAAGTTAAGAGCTAATGCTTATTATGGAAATCCAGAGGATTTTGTGACCAAGAGCAAGCAGAAAAAACTCATTAAAGCAGCCGACTTTTACATTAAGGAAAATAACATAAATTGGGAAACCAGGTTCGATATTGTGTCTATTATCCAAAATCCTAGTGAATTAAAAGTAGAACATTTGGTGGGGGCTTTTTATCCTACGTTATAGTTTAATTTTTAAACCACATAGGCACATAGGAATTGTTTGCTGGAGTTATAGTTGTGGATAGATGCTTCGCATTATATAGAACTATTGTGAAAAAACATGTTTTCTATACTAAACTCTAATTTTTTGAGCTTTTAATTAACTCTTTTCTATGTCTCTATGTGGTTAAATAATCTTATAAACCCGATTTATGTGTAATACTTACACCGCCTAAAGTAAGAGCATAAGCTGCATTATCAGTAGATGTTTCCTCGTCACCATTTACAGTTTTAACGCCCGCATGATTCAAATTTTTTAAAGCTCGGCTAGCAGCTGCCCAAATACCTTTTTTCTTTTTGTCAGGATTTGCTGCAACTACTTCGTCATCGTTTTCAGTAATTACTTGCACTACTGTTTTAGGTTTTGCAACTGGAGATGTATTTAAAGCAATCAAGGCTTCGTTTTTAGGCGTTTCAATAATTGTAGCATTTTTGATAGTAGGATGAAGCGTGTCTTTTATTGATGATGTATTGTTTTTTTGAGAAGGGTTATTAGTTGCTAATAAGGCTTTTTCTTTTTTAGTTACGATAGGAGCTAAGGCTTGTGGAGCAAAAGAAGTATTGGATTCTTTTGGACTTGTTAAGTCATTTGTATTGTGTGTTGGTTCAATTGTGTTATTTTTTGAAGACACTGTTTGACTAGTTACAGCATTTGTCTTGTCTGCTAATGTTGAGGTTTCAGAATCAATCGATGTTTTTGGCCACAATATAAATAAGCCAATTAAAAATACAATACAAGCCGCTGCAGCGTAATGCGTTGCCGAAAAATTAAACCAAATAACTTTTGGTTTGCGCTTTAAGGATTGTTTGTTTTCAAATACAATAGTTTCATCTGCTTTTGCAATTGTATGATTATACAGAGTTAGTTCTTTTGCAAGTGAAGGATTGATTGCACAACTTTTTTCTAATGCTAGGCGTTCATTTTCTGGAAGGTGGTTTTCGATGTAGCCAATGAATTGTGTTTCGGAAACCAAATCAGCTTCTGATTTTTTTAATGAGTTTTTATTTGAAAAAGATGCGGCTTCATTTTCTAAAGACACCAATGATAATTCATCCAAATTAATTTCTAATTCGGGATGTTGAATTAAAAATAATTCTAATTCCACTTGAAGTTCCCCTGTTAAATTTCCTTCCGAAAAATCTAACAAATACGCTTCGTAATTATGTATATCAATTTTGTGCATTAAATAACCACTTCTAATTTTCCTATATAATTTTTTAAAAAGGCTCTTGCCCTAAAAATATAAACCTTTACTTGGCTTTCTGTTAAATTGGTAATCTTTCCTATTTCGTTGTAATCGTAACCTTCATAATCTCTCAGTAAAATCACACTTTTTTGTATTTCTGGTAATTTATCTAAGGCATTATTTAAAATCTCCTTTAAGTCGCTATAATGTTTGTTATGTTGCAATGTATTTTCAACAACTTCATTATAATCGCCTTGCTTTTTTGCTTTTCGAGTATAATCCACTAAGGTATGATGTGCTGCCGTAAATAAATAGGATTTAGCATTGGTACTTTCTACATCATTTACCTTACGCCATACTTTCTCGAAAGTGTCTTGCACAATGTCATTAGCCACGTCCACATCCTTTATATGCTTTAAAATAAAGCGATATAAGGAATCGGAATAGCTATCCACGCATTGATTATATTCGGTTACTGTCAATTTTGTATTATGAGTTCAAACTATTCAAATTCTTGTGTGCTTTAAATTTGAATAGTTTGAACCAAACCTTTTTAAATTAAACTACACATAAGACGCTTGAGTTTGGTATAAAGTTACAATGCCTATAAAAACAAAACCCTCTGATTATCAGAGGGTTTCAATTTTTATGACACTAATTTGATTTTTTGTCCCATCAGTAATTGTGGGTTTTTCTTTAAACCATTTATTTCAATGAGTTTATCAACGCTGATGCCGTATTTTTTAGAGATGCCGTATAAAGTTTCTCCTTTTTTCACCTTGTGTATTTTTATGTCACCAGTTGCTGAGTTATCGGCTAATTTAACAGTTGTATCAACCTTGGCTTTAGCAGCTACATTAGTTTGAGGATCTTTTGGAGCATCCGTTTTAGGCTGGGTTGCAGGCGTGGCAGTGTTTTGTTTTACATATACAATTAATTTTTTGCCAGTTCTAATTCCTTTTTTACCAATGTAATTCCAAGATCTTAAATCAGCCACTGTAACGCCATATTTGCGGGCAATGGTGCTTAATTTCTCTCCATTCCTTACGGTATGTGTTTTCTGTACTTCTTTTACAGCTACTGAACTTTCGGAAGCTACCAATTGTTGAGATTTGATAGCGGCATAAATTTCTGTTTCATTTGATAAGAAGGCACCAATTTTAGCTTTTGGCAACGTTAAACTATTTCCCCCAGCAGGAACTTCACTTTTGCGATATTGTGGGTTGAAATAAGCAATTTCTTCAACTGAGATATCTAAAGCTGCTGAAATTTGACCAAAAGTCATTGATTCTTTAACAACAGCGGTATCTACTTCAAAATAGGTTTTACGAGGCGTAGAAGCATAGATATTATGCTCTGCTGGGTAATTCATCACATAGTTAGCAGCAATAAAGGCTGGAACGTATGATTGAGTCTCTAAAGGCAAATAAGGGCGAATTTCCCAATATGTTTTTTTGCCACCACTACGGCGAATGGCTTTGCTAATAGTTCCTGGTCCAGCATTATAAGCCGCTAACACCATTTGCCAATCATGAAACATACCATATAAGCTTGTCAAATATTCAGCTGCTGCTTCAGTTGCTTTGTAAACATCCGAACGTTCGTCAACATATGAATTTACATTTAAACCATACATTTTTCCAGTTGGGTACATAAACTGCCATAAACCTGTAGCTCCACATCTTGAACGGGCGCAAGGGTTTAAAGCTGATTCAATAACGGCTAAATGCTTCAATTCTAAAGGAATATTGTGTTTGTCGAAGATTTCTTCAAACATTGGGTAATATAATTGAGATAAACCCATTACACGGCTTACTAATTCACGCTTGCGAACAGCGTAAAGCTCAATAAACCCTTTCACATGAGGATTATATACTAAATCAAATGGAGAAGTAGCATCTAATTTTGCTAAACGGCTTTCGTAAACGAAATCTTCAAAGCGAGGAACACTGTCTTCAGCATATTTATACTTGTTAGTTTTCGGATAAACGGGCTTTAATAGGGCTTTTTCAAGTACTTTTTGGTTAGCCAAGCTATCTAACATAGCAGCCACTGGATTATCAGTTATGGTAAGCGTGTTTTGCGCAAACAAACTACCTGTAGCCAAAGCAGACACCAATAGCGCTCTGTGGAATGTATGTTTTAATGTAGTGAGCATCGTGTTTGTTTTAGTTTATTAGTGTAACGTAATAATTTACAAAACGTTACAATTATTCGTAATTCTGTTACAACAAGTATAAAAAATATATTTAATAAACAAAAGTTAAAGTACTTTAATTTTTAACTTTGCGCTGTGAAAAACAAAGACGAAGAACCAAAAGAGTATTTTGAGCGTAGTATATTATTAGTTGCAACTGTTGCTATATCTGGTGTTTTATTAGATTGGTTTAGTATAAAAATGTTGCTAGATGTTAATCCGTGGGGCTCTGCAACCGCAATCCCAGGTTTAATTTTGACACTTCAAGCACTTACTCTCATTGTAAATCCTTATGCCATTGTGTATGAGGATAGATTTGAAATAAAGCAATCGTTACTATACAACCGAGAGTTTTATTTTTTAGACTTTAGAGGATTTGATGAAAAGTCAAAGAAATTAGTTTATAATGACGGAGATACCGAAAACTTGCCATTATTAGGGATGCGAGCATCTCACAAAAAATTATTTAAAGCTAGATTAGCCGAAAAAATTAATGAAAGTCTTAAAAACAGAGACTTTTAAAACGAACTATCATGAAGAATAAGAAACTCCTATTTTTTATTATCCTTTTATTCCCAGCGTTTCTTAAGCTTTTTTTAGAGTTCAGTACCATTAATTCTAAAAAATTACCGCATTACGGGCCTAAACAATTATCAGGGAAAGACACTGTGTTTTATAAAGTGGGCTCAGAGTTTAAAAATTTACCCTTAGCTACTAGTAATCAAATTGGCTTACAAACATTAAATTTAGATACGGTTAATTACCCATTGTTTGCTGTGTGTTTCATTAAACAGAGTTATAAGAAAGATGATTACAGAATGGCTGGACTAAGCGAATACGCTCAGTATAAAAAAGACAAAATAAAATTTATTCCCTTTGTCATTGTTACGCCATGCGATGGATTGAGCGATACGAGTTGCTTAAGAGAGATGGAAAAATTATCGATTGGAAATCAAAATATTAAAAGTTTGTATTGGAATATATCGTCGTTTGATAGTTTAAATTATTCTTTCTTTAAAGAAAAACCTATTTATGTGGATTATAGTTTTTTTGTATTAGTTGATAAAAACCGCAACATCAGAGGCTATTACGATGGAAGATATATTGCAGAGATTAAAAGACTAACCGAAGAATATCAGCATTTAAGAATTAAAGAAGAAAAAGAAGGAATGGTTAGCGCTAATAAAATTGAAAGTAAATAAAAATGAAAACGTATTTAAACATATTAATTCTTGCCACTATATTTTTTGGTTGTACTCCAAAACAAGAAACTAAAAAATTATTATTGCCAATTATTGGCGAGAAAAAATTGGGTGGAGTAGAAGCTATAGATACTATTTACCATACGGTTCAGCCATTTGCTTTTGTAAATCAGTATAACGATACAATTTCAGAAAAAACAATCAACAACAAAATTTATGTGGCAGATTTCTTCTTTGCCACTTGTCAAAGTATTTGTCCTAAAATGAGTTCACAGTTAGTGCATGTACAAAATGCTTTTAAGGAAGATAACAATGTGTTGATTTTATCTCATACGGTTAATCCATCTAACGACACAGTTGAGGTATTGAATGGTTACGCGCAAACCTATGGTGCCTTAAAAAATAAATGGCATTTTTTAACAGGCAACAAAAAAGCAATTTATGATATGGCGCGTTATAGCTATTTAGTAAATGCTTTAGAAGAAGATGGAAGTGAAGAAGGTTTTTTGCACAGCGAATTATTTATTTTAATAGATGCTCAAAAACGCATTCGTGGCATGTATGACGGAACGGATAGTGTAGCTGTTGTAAAGCTAATTTCGGATATTAAACTTTTAAAGCAAGAATAATGAAATTTAAGTTGTTTGTTATCTGTTATTTGATCACATCAACTTTGTTTGCTAAGAACAAATTAGCAACCGTTTATTATTTAGATAGTGCATCAACCATTATTTATTCTGAGAACATTTCGGTTGACGATAAAAAACCAAATCCAATTTTTCAGTTATTTCATAGAAAACAAAAATTAAATAAACGCATTACATCTGCTGTATTGGCTTTTCCTTTTCCATTTGGGATGGTTGGCTTACACCGTATTTATTTAGGAACAAAGCCTCATGTGCCTGTTGCTTACATTGCTAGTTTAGGCGGCGTGTTTGGCATTTTACCATTCATTGATTTTTGTGCCATTACTTTCGGTAAAAATTTCGATACCTATCGCGATAACGGCAAGGTGTTTATGTGGGTGAAAGATTAATTATTCCTCCTCAAACTTATAAGAATATTTTCTCCATTTGTCAATCACCTGCTGCATATCATCTGGCAACTCACTGTTAAAGAAAATAGGTTCTTTTGTAATAGGATGCGTAATGCCCAATGTTTTAGCGTGTAAGGCGTGACGAGGTAAAATTTCGAAACAATTTTCAATAAACTGTTTGTATTTATTACTTGATAATCCTTTTAAAATTCTATCGCCACCATATTCGTTGTCATTAAACAACGGATGACCTAAATGCCTCATGTGAATACGAATTTGATGTGTGCGCCCTGTTTCTAATTTACACTCAACAACGGTTACATAGCCAAAACGTTCTAATACTTTATAATGTGTAATCGCATGTTTGCCATGATCGCTATCAGGGAAGCAAGCCATTACTTTTCTATTTTTTAAATCGCGAGCCACATTGCAAGTAATGGTTCCAGCATCTTCTTTCACATCGCCCCAAACAATAGCAATATATTTTCTATCTAAGTTTCTATCAAAAAAATCTTTTGCTAAGCGCGTCATTGCTAATTCAGTTTTAGCAACAATAATAATTCCTGATGTATTTTTATCAATACGATGCACCAAACCTGGTCTATCGATAGATAAATTCTCAGTCAGTTGAGTTTTAGAAGTCGGTAAGTTTTTAAAACGATACGCTAAAGCGTTTACCAGTGTTCCTGAATAGTGTCCGAAAGCAGGATGTACAACCATGCCTGGCTCTTTATTTACAACACACACATAATCATCTTCGTAAACGACGTTGATAGGAATGTCTTCTGCCAACACTTCCACATCACGCGGAGGTGTTGTCATTAAAACAGAAATTTCATCCAAGGGTTTTATTTTGTAGCTTGATTTAATGGGCTTGCCATTTACCAAAATACATTCTGCATCGCAAGCTTGTTGCAATTTTGTTCGGGTAGCATTTTGAATACGAATCATCAAAAACTTGTCAATTCGCATCATTACTTGGCCTTTTTCAACCTTTATGTTGTGATGTTCGTAAAGTTCTTTTTCTTCTCCGCTTGAGTCAACTTCTTCTAAATCATCTATCATGTTATCTGGAAATTATTAGTTTTTGAGAACTAACGTTTAGGCTATTGCCTTTTAAGTGAATAAAATATAATCCGTTCGATAAATTGCTGATATCGATTTGTTCGTTGCTTGTGATGCTTTTTGTAAATACGGTTTGTCCTAATGCTGTTGTAATTTCTAATTCAGTAGTTTCCAATTGATTTCCTGGATAACTAACCGTTATCATATCTTGCGCAGGATTAGGGAATATTTTTACAAGATTGTTTTTTGTAAGTTCTGCAACACCAATAATTATAGGAGGGTCTACACAACCCATTACTGGATTAATCATCAAAGAACCATTGATAGAAGATTGAGACCAACTTCCAGATATATCATAATATAAGGCATTTTTATGATTGGTGTTTCTGTCAAAACCAATATTTAATGGTTGATTCGTGGTTTGTTGAATCCCTATAAAATAGGACCCAACACCTAATGGTAAGCAAGAGGTTAATGTGTAAGTTGGGATGATGTTATAGCTCCCTGATTCGTATCGGGGATTCATTAAACTATCTTTGTAAATGACACTTCCTGGCACGCCACCATTGTTACTCCAAACATTGATTCGGAAACGGGAATTTAAAATAATCCCACCTTGAGTGATTGGATCAAAATATATACGAACCGACTTTAATGTATCAGGTACATTTAACGTATAACGCAAGGCTATTTTGGCACCATAAGTATTTAAATAATAGCCTTGTTCGGCGCTTCCATCATCGTAGGCGTAGTAATTTGAAAATCGTTGAATGTGAACAACCGTGTCGTTATCATTTTTCACATCTGCCGGTGTTGTAAGACTGTGCTTGATCGTAAAATATGTAGAGTCTGTAAATGGAGGCGAAGGAAAAGGAATTCCTGTTGGTGAAAAAATAGGACGGGCAGCACTGTTTGAACCCCCAGAGTAATAACCATTATTTTTAAATGGCAAAAACCCTGGGTTTGGAAAAGTACCATATACATCGGTTGGCACAGGCGTTAAAGAAGAACCTTGCGTAATCGTATAATTATAAACCGAGAATTTTGCGATGTTAAAATTATTTCGGAGGTAATTTGTAAAACCTGTCGCCATCTCTAATGATTGATTGTATTGGCGATAAGGAATTACCGAGTAATTTTTTAAAAAAGAACTCGGTTTGTAAACAAAAGAGGCGTCATTTAGCAAAGTATCATCATAATAATATTGGTCTTTAACTTGTATATAATCAATATTCCAATGATCTAAGCTACCGCTTGTTGTTCCTTTGTTTCTAAATCTAAATTGAAAGCCATCGTGAAAATAAGCAGTATCAACAATTCCAATTTTTACTCTATAAAAGTTAGTATCTGTAGCATTTGGATTATAGCCTGGTCTTCCCCACACTTTTACCCATACACCACGTAGAGTATCCGCTAAAGGCTTGAAAAAATCTAAACATAGTGAATCATTTGGCTCAGGAGCTTCTCCAAAACCTTCGGCTTGATAATAAAAGGTTAAAGCTATGCTATCGCTGGGATTGTATTTTTTGTAAACTAATGGATTAGAAGTAGGTATAGAATCTAAATGAATTTTCCTTGATTTTAATATATCCGCTGATGCAGAAACATTAACCGCTGCTGTTAAATTATAAGGATAGCCTTTTTTGTTTAATCCATCAAAAGTAGCAACGCCTAATGATATGGGGGCAATTGCAAAACCACTATTTACATAGACATTAGAATCTACCCAATTGTTGGCGGATGGATAAGGAGTTTTATAGGAGTATGAAAAATCATCAAAAAACGGTAAATAAATAGAAGAAGTAGTTGCTACTTTTTTTATAGAGGAATTTGTTGTTATTGTTTTTGGCAAGTTCAAATTGCCATTTAAAGGGCGTAATTGTTCTTGAGCATAATGGTTAATGCTTATCAATAAGGCGAGTAGTATTACAGTGTATTTATAAAACTTCATTCTTTATTTTTTATTCTTCATCTTCAGGATCTGCTACAGTTGTTGAGTCTGTTGCCATTGCCGAGTAATCATCCTCTTTTTTTCCTACAGATAAATCTATTTTACTTCCTTTTTTAATAGCATCACCTGGCATAATTTCTTTACCATTAAAATATTGTTTTAGTACACAGCCTTTGCAATCGCCTGCAATTTCTGTTATTTTCCCCACTTTAAGGCCATAACTTTCAATCATAAACACGGCTTGTCGTGTACTTCTATCTACTAATTTTGGCATAGCCATTTGTGGCGCCTGTGTACTAGTAACGTACAAATAGATAATTCTATTGTGTTTTACCATCGATTTTGCCTCAGGATCTTGTTTAATAACAATACCCGGCTTTTCTTCGGGACTGTAAACACTGTCAATAATAGTATAACCTACATTTTTATCTTTTACAAAATTATCTAATTCGGCAATGGCTTTTCCTTTAAAATCAGGCACTTCTGCTGTTTCGCCATGATGGGTATAAACACCCAATAATTTAAATAGAGCCCATAAAACTAGAATTAAGCTAACGGTAGCTAGCGCTAAATGCTTAAAAAACGTTTTTGATTTGAGGTAACTAAATAAATCCTTCATAATGATACAGAGTGCTAATATACTTAATAAATAGACAAAATAACGCCAATATTGCTCGGATTTGCACTAAATATTGCTAAAACTCTTTGTTTTTAAAAAAAAGATCAGTTTATATAAATTGATACTCACGAGAAAAAATTTCAAAAAAATAGCTCTAAATTTTTGATTTACAATAAAAAGCATATCTTTGCAGCCCGATTTTTAATTTTAAATCGTTGATTATAAATATTTTGTAAATGACTAAAGCAGACATAGTAAACGAAATTTCAGAAAAGACAGGCATCGAAAAGATAGTTGTGCAAACAACCGTGGAAGCATTCATGAAATCGATTCGCACTTCAATGACTGAAGGAAAAAACGTATATCTACGTGGATTCGGAACTTTCGTGGTTAAAAAACGTGCCGAAAAAGTGGGACGTAATATCTCAAAAAACACAACAGTAATTATTCCAGCACACTTTATTCCAGCATTTAAACCAGCTAAAACGTTTAGCGAAAGAGTAAAGCGTAATGTAAAAGTTGCAGAACCATTAGATAATAAACAAGTTGAATAATGACAACAATACGTAAAACACAGATTGGGTTATTGATAACGGCTGTTGTTTTATTCGTTCTTTTATTTCTTGCGCCAAAAACACACACAGGTGAATTAGAAACCAAAGTGGATGAAAAGGAAACTACAGTAGTAGCAAGCCTCGAAACATTTATCACGATGGCAACTAAATCACTAAAACCAGAAGAAAAAACAGCTTATGATGCTTTAGTAAATTCTGCTAAAAGCTCAAAGGTTGATACAGCTTTTGTTCCTGTAGTGCAATTTTGGGATAAACAAAAAAGACCAGATTTTGCGGCTTATTTTGTAGAACAAATTGCTGAAAGAAGCCAAACTTCGTTAGCATATAGTAAAGCGGGAGATCGCTATTATTATGCGGTTCGGTTTACAAAAGATGAAAACGAAATTCCTGCTTTATATCAAAGTGCGATGCGTTGTTATCAAAAAGCAGTAGATAAAGATGCTAAAAACGTGGATGCTAAAATTCAGTTAGCGGCTTGTATCGTTGAGGAGGGTAAAGATCCGATGAAAGGAATTGCTTTATTGCGTGATGTTGAAAAGACAGATAGTAATAATGTGAAACTTCAATTGACTTTTGCTTTTTTCTCAGTAAAATCTCAACAATGGGACAAAGCCATCAAGCGGTTTGACAAAGTGTTAGAAATTGACCCTTTATACATTGAAGCTTATTTGCATTTAGCAGATGCCTACGAGCAACAAGGCCAAACAAACAAAACAATTGAAATGCTTGAAAAGTATGCCAGCTTAACGGAAGATGCGATGGCAAAACAAGAAGTACTAAAATACATTGAACAATTAAAAAAGTAAATAAATAATTAACCTAATATAAATTTTTTAAAACCTAAGGATTATGCCAAGCGGAAAGAAAAGAAAAAGACATAAGATGGCTACTCACAAACGTAAAAAACGTTTGAGAAAGAACCGTCATAAGAAAAAATAATTAGCCTAGCTAATTAGATTTTTCTAAAAAAATTGAACACAAACGGAAAGCCAATATGTGCTTACCGTTTGTGTTATTTGTGTATGTTATGGTTTGCTAAAACTTTAATCGGTTTGTTGTGCAATAAATAACGTTATTATATATATAAATTAGGTCGCCTATAAAAATTAGATTTTTTTAGGCAAACGAGTTTTTAAAAGCGCAGTTTACTTTGGTAAATGAGCATTTTAAAAATGAAGTTTAACGACAAAAAAGCAATTTGTAGTGGCGACCATTAAAACTATTTAAAGTGAACGTAGAACTAGTAATAAATTCTACGCCTAACGAAGTTGTTATAGGACTATTAAACGATAAACGTTTGATAGAACTGCATAAAGAAAAAAATAACATTAAATTTTCGGTAGGCGATATCTACCTAGGTAAAGTTAAAAAGGTAATGACCGGACTTAACGCAGCCTTTGTAGATGTAGGATACGAGAAGGATGCATTTTTGCATTATTTAGATTTGGGCCCACAGGCCAGTTCGTTGATGAAATACGTTGATGCTGTGCGTTCTGGTAAACAGAATGTAAGTAACTTAATGTACTTTAAAAATGAAGGAGACATCAATAAAGATGGAAAAATTAATGAAGCTGTAAAATCGGGTCAATATATTTTAGTACAAGTTGCTAAAGAACCCATTTCTTCAAAAGGCCCAAGAGTTACCACAGAAATTTCGATTGCAGGACGATACATTGTATTAATTCCTTTTTCTGATAAAATCTCCGTGTCTTCAAAAATTAGAAGCAGCGAAGAAAAAAGCAGATTAAAAGCATTGATGCAAAGCATTAAACCAAAAAACTTTGGTGTCATTATCAGAACAGTTGCTGAAGGAAAATCAGTTTCTGATATTGAAGGTGATGTAGCAGATTTAGTGAGTAAATGGGACGAATGTTTTAAAGCTTTACAAACTGCCGAGCCCCCTTTTAAATTATTAGGAGAAGTAGATAGAACGAATGCCATTTTAAGAGATTTTTTAAACGCATCGTTTAATGCGATTCATGTAAATAGTGAAGTAGTGTATGATGATTTGAAATCATATATTAAAACTATCTCTCCTGATAAAGTTGATATTTTAAAACACTACACGGGTAAGGTTCCTATTTTTGATAATTTCGGAATTGATCGTCAGATAAAATCTTTGTTTGGCAAATCCGTTTTCATGAAAAGCGGTGCTTACTTAGTGGTTGAACACACTGAAGCTTTACACGTATTTGATGTAAATAGTGGGAACCGTGCTAAGAGTGATAAATCGCAAGAAGAAAATGCACTTGAAGTAAACTTAGAAGCAGCTGTTGAAGTTGCTCGCCAATTACGTTTACGAGATATGGGTGGTATTATCGTTATTGACTTTATTGATTTACATAATCCCGAAAACAGAAAACTTCTTTTTGATAAATTAAAAGAAGAAATGAAGTCGGATAGAGCCCGACATAATATTTTACCTCCAAGTAAATTTGGATTGATTCAAATTACCCGTCAACGTTTACGCCCTGAGGTAAATGTAGAAGTGTTAGAAACTTGTCCTAGCTGTAATGGTAGCGGTAAAGTACAGCCAAGCATTTTATTTGTTGAGCAAATTGAAAACGCCTTGCGTTTTATTATTAAAGAACAATCGGCTAAAGACATAACGCTTTGCGTACATCCGTACATTGAAGGATATTTAAAACAAGGCGGCTTTTTAAGAAGCAAACAATGGAAATGGTATTTTGAAAATAAACAATGGGTGAAGATCATCAAATCTGACAGTTATGCGTTTATGGAGTATCACTTTTTAAATAAAGACTTAGATGAAATAGTGATTTAATTATTTCTCTCAAAAAAAATCCCGCTATTAATTGATAGCGGGATTTTTTATTTGAGTCATTCTGAACTTCTTTCAGAATCTTATGATTAGTGAATTGGTTTTTATTCCACAATAACTTTTTGACTTTGCTTAGTGCCTGTTTTTGTATTGCGCAACTCCACAAAATATACGCCCTTGCTCCAGTTACTCACATTTATTTTTATGCTGCCATCATGCGTTTGACTATACACTAATTGGCCCAAGCTATTATGTATGCTTATCAATTGTGGCTCTTCATCAAGCTCTATGTTTAACTCATGAATAGCCGGGTTAGGGTAAATTTTAAACGACCTTTCATTTTTATATTCCACCACACCAACCTGCCCGCCTATTTTATAACTATACACACGCACATTCATGCCTGTTTGGTTTGGGTTTATTCTAGTTCCTGCACATAAGTAAATTGTACTATCGGCAGTTTGTACTAAACCTGGATTATCCAGATAATACAACGAGCCTAATTTTGGGCTACGATGTATAATGTTTAAATTCGTATCTAAAATCACAATATAGTTTTCGTGATTATTCATACCATAAGCTTCTCTATCAGCAATAATACCAGCAAAATTACCGTCGTTGGTTTTTATCAAACCATTATAAAACTGAGTTCGTTGCACATAATTAGTAAAGTTACTATTCAGTTCTAAAGTCGTATCTCCCGCAGTTGTGTATTGCACTTCTTTTACCATATTGCCATTTTTATCGATTTTGGCAACGATGCTTTGCCCGTAAAAATAATTAGTACCAGCAGATGAAGCCTGATGCACTACTATGTAGCCATTATCATAGGTTTGCATGCCTATAAAGCCACCACCACTGCTTGAGCCCGCGCCAGCTGTTTGGGCGGGCGTGTAATAATTTTTACGCCATTGCTCTACGCCCATACTGTCCAGCTTAATTAACATGGCACAATGCTCTGTTTCATTAACTGTATTCATTAAAAGCCCATTATCATTACAAGATTCACGTAAAAAATAACTACCGAAAGTTACCGAAGTATCGCCAATAACCTGCTCATTTAGCATCACTAAATTGGTATCAATACGACGTATTAAATTTCTTTTTTTATCAATGCCGCCCAGATAATATTCACTGTAAGCACTCGTGGTGTATATTTTATTGTTTATAAAAAAACCAACTCCATCGCTTGGTTTTGCAGAATCACAAAAAAAGGTGGAATCAATAGCCGCTAAATTCAACTTGTCAATTCTTAATATCTTTAAACCAGAACTACTACAACCGATGGTTCCATCGGTCCACATGAAAGCATAACCTGATTTTAAAGAGGAATGAAATATAGCAGTTTCCATCCAAGTCTGAACACCTGTGTAGTATACGCTCAGATTCGATGTATAACTATCCTTTCGGCTAAAAATAAAAGGGTATTGATCACTTGAGAAATTAATCATACCTCTCACATAAAATGTATTATTGATATGAGAAATATTATTATTTGACCAATATCCAAACGTAAAGTCTGAATTTGGAAACTGTGTTTGATAATCGATATAAGGCGTTTGAGCTTTACTTTTTGTAATTATCAAAAAAAACAAAATGAATATGTATTTTAAATGCTGCATGATAATAAAAAAGTCGCTACATAAATGTAACGACTTTTTTTGTTTTTATTCTATTATAAATTTACTTGTTTCTTTTTTATTGGTTTCAGTATCAATTATTTCTACCTGATACATGCCGCTATACCAGCTACTCACATCAATAGTAATATTACCATTGCTAGTATTAGTATATACTTTAGCTCCCATATTGTTATAAATATTAACACTTTTCTTGCCTTCATTGGTAGATATTGTCAATAAATTTTTAGCAGGATTTGGATACAAGCCAAGCAATTGTTCGTTTACTGCATCTGCACTTACTTGTTTAATCATTCTTCTTTCCGCTTTACTAGCCGGCTCGTATAAATAAGGGTCTTGAAATTGCATATTATAATTTGCCAGCAAAATGCCTCGCGCATAATGCACGCCCTGCCCACCAACACGAGCATCGCTTTGAGCAATAGCAATTAATTTGTTTTTTTCGGCTTCGGTGTATTCATATCTGCCAACTGAGCGACAGTTATTTAAAATACCTAACACTTCGGCTACATTTTTTTCTGCTTTATCAGAGTTTGATAGCTGATTTAAATACGCATTACAGGCGGCGTAGTTTTTATTTTCGTAGGCTATTTGTGCTTTTGCCAAGCTATTGGAGTTGTTTGCTGCTAAAGCTGCTGCATTATTTGCTTTAATAGCCTGCATCCCATTCATCAACTGTTTACCTTTGTTATTTGCCAGCATGATATCAGCATCATAATTAGCTGGTATAAATCCATTGGTACTTGTTATTGAAGAAGAATCTGCCATCTCTTCGCCAGAAAGCCTTGTAGTTACGGTGCCACAAGGAGAACTACCAGGAATGCTATAAATAATATTAGTTCCGTAGCTTCCGCCAGGATTATAATTAATAAGTGTTGTATTAGGCGACATCCATTGCCAGTTAGCAGCATACGAATAATAAACATCTATATCTGTACTGTTGCTAATAAACGTATTTTGACGCCCAATATTAGGTGATAAATTACCATGTGGCACTCCTGATGCCCTTATCCAGCCCCAGCTTGGTGTAATACCTACAACACTATACTTTAAAGTATTACACACTACATTACCGCCCAACAAATCGAGCCCTAAACCAATGCCAATACCTGCTTGAATGGTGTTTTTTTTGATTAAGCCATTTGGCGAATTTAAATAAGAAATGCCTTGATTTTGCCAATTACCTGAATTATCAGATGTAATCGTGTTTGAAAATACTCTGTTTCTTTCACTGTTTTCAACTTTAACAGCAACCGCTGATGCGTTATAAGATGTAGCAAAATTAATCGTATTATTTTGCATATCGAAGTTGTCTGAAGCTAATGCGTCACCATTATAATCATTATTAGTAGCACTAGACCCTCTTACATTCAAGATATAAGCAGCGCTCCCTATATTGGTAAAAGTATTGTTATTAATTTTGTAGCCTTTATAGGTTTGTCCTGTGGTTAAAGTACTTTCGCTAATTTTTACGCCACCAGCCCAAGGTGCATTTTTAAAAGTATTATAATGTATTTTTATTTCCGTATTCGGGTTTTGGCATTCGCCAACGGCAACACCTGCCCAAATAAAGCCTTGAAAGGTGTTGGCATTAGCCGCATTAAATTCATCACCAACTTCTAATAATCTACCCCAATTATATGTCCAGTAAACACTAAAGGTTTTAGCATTGCTAAAAGTATTACGATGTAATCTCTCATTGCAACCAAACGAAAGCCACGTATCGGTATTGTTACTTAAAAATGTATTATCTAACACATAAGTTTCGCGTGCTCCACCACCTGATGCGTTACCGCCAATAGCTGCTCTATCAACCAATTGAAAATCATTTTTTTGTATTTGTATGTCTGTGTTTAATGAGTTTATACCATATTGTCCGCTTTTAAAATAATTACCTAATGTAGCTGTGCCAATTTTTAACATATTTACAGGTGTGCCTGATATATTTGTTTCAATCCCCGTAATACCATACATTACAGACCCACTAGTGCTTAGGACTTGGCCACGAGTTTGATCTTTTAAAGGCAGCGTTGAGTAAAAATATGAACCTGTAATTGAAATTAAGCTAGGATTTACGCTATTTAAAACCACTCCTTTTTCATTTTTATCAAACAAGCTGTTGTTTTCTATAATAACTGTTGCATTGTTGCCATTTGCTTCTACTCCCTTATAGGCATCGTAAATAATACTGTTTACAGCTCCGTTATTTGTCATCTTAAAATTATTAGCATTGGTAGAATTATTATTATTAACAGAAATACCACGCCACATTAAACCACAAGAATGCCCTTGTAATAAAGTGCCCATTAATCTTAAGTTAGCACCACCGTTAACATTCCATTCAGCATTGGTATGAAACTCAAAAGGCAATTGATTATTGATAATACTAAATCCAGAAGGTATATTTATCTGCCTTGCCACCCTTACTTTTGGCAAAACAGTTAACGAACCCAAATACGAATTTTGTTGAACTGCTAAAAATGGATTAGCTGTAACATCCCATATAGCATTTGCACTTACATTAAAAATGTCCACATCTACGTTTGTAGTTCCTGTGGCATCATAGTTTTCGCCGTCTATTTGGTCGGGCATTAAAACGAAATTATAAGTTGGATTATATGGTAATGCACATGAAATTGGGGTTAAATTTAAAACATCTGTTGATGCGTCAATCCAATTAAGTTGCGAAGTAGTAGCGCATAAAATTTTATTACCCGTATAATTTTTTTCGAGCATTGATTTATTAAAAGTAGTAGAAACCGTTACCTGATTAAAAGGTGTTGTTAAATATTTTGCGTATACACCTGTACCTGTTGAATAAAATAATTTGTTGCCAGTATTATCAAATTCTAAACCATAAATAGATGATGCCGCAGTAAAATCATAAAAGGTACCAGTTGCTAATCCTGTAGTCGGATTTAGATCAAGTACTGTAATTTGATTGCTGGGCGAGCCACCCTTATGAAAAGCTATCTTATCTCCAGCATTACTCAATTCAAGTTCATAGGCACTTGTGCCTGCCCCAAATGACGGAGTTAAAAATGTTGGAGAAGAAGTTATTCCTGTTGCTGTAATTGTGTGCATTGCTAACTGAAAAAACGTACTATGTATATAATACAAATAACGATTACCACCTACTAATTTACTAACAGCTATAGGATTTGCCGTTGGGTTACTGACGTTTGCCGAAAGTGTAGCTCCTGTAGCGAACGACCCTAAGCCACTGTTGCCGTTCATATCAACAACGTCGTATCTTAAAGTTCCTACCAAACTACCTGATACGTCTTGAGGATAAATGATATAATATTTATTAGTGCAAGCATCATTTGCTGGATTTGGTACGATAGAAATTTCTGATAAACCAACATAGCCTAATGCCATTGTTCCAATTAGCTGATTGAATTTATTATAAATCTTGTTGTAATTTGCAACATAAAACAATAGTTTACCCTCACTATCGTATATGCTATTACTGCCGGGTGTTCCTGCATTAGTAGTAAATGGAGGTTTAACATTTGGAGTTGTCTTCAAATCAATTAAGTTTGGAGCAATGTGCCAGCCCTTTAGTTGAGTTGGAGTTTGAGAAAATGATTTTTGTATTGTAATACTAGTGAATAGTATAATACAAGTATAGAGTAAGTTTCTGTTTTGTTTCATGTAGTTATTTTTTTGGTTAAGTAAATATACAAAACGGTCATAAACGACCGAATTAAATTTTTGATATAACCGCAAATTTAACATGTGCGTAACAATAGGCAGGATTTAATATTAAAAAAAATTGGGCTTACATTATATAAGCAACGACAATTTAAAAGATTGTCACGCACGCAAGTAGCAATACATTTAAGCACAGATGAAAAGCAAATAAGACGCATAGAAAGCGGGGAGGTTAATTTTACAATACTTACTCTTTTAAAATTATGTTATGTTTTAGAAATAAATCCAAGCGTTTTATTAGATTTAAAATTAAGTGAAAATATTTTAAACGATTAACCCCAAACAAAAAACGCCTCACAATTTGCAAGGCGTTTTTCTAACTAAACTAAATTTTACTTCACTAATTTTATAGTTTTTAATGAGCTTCCTTTCTCATTCGTAACACTTAAACTATAAAAGCCTTTCTCTAAATTACTAGTATTGATAGTCGTTTTAGAGTCATTTAAATTTCCTGTTAAAACTAGTCTTCCCAAAGCATCCACTAATACAAAAGTTAATTCGTTATCGTTAGTAGTTGTTACTTCCATGGTTAATTCATCAGCGATTGGATTAGGGAAGGCTATTAATTCAATTTCTTTTTCTGTTTGTGCAATACCAGTAACAGATGTTGGAATAACATTTATAGTTGCTGGACCTGTTAATGATTCTGAGGTTCTGAAAATATTCGAATTGATACAGTAACTATCTGTTTGCCCGCAACTCACCGTTGTTGAAACACAAATGCTAAATGTACCTGATGCAGAATACGTATGGGAAGGATACATGTTACCCGAGCTTGTTGTGCCATCGCCCCAATCCCAAACAACAGATGTGGTATTTTGAGAATATGTTGGGTAAGCATTCCATACTATTGACGGTAATTGAGTGGAGTCTTTATGCAGATTAAATGAAATGTGATTTACACAAATTGATAAATTGACAAGTTGTGTAGTTGATCCAGTGCACGTAAAGTTTACAGAGTCATGTACATTTAATTGAACAATATAATTGCCTGAATTCAAATAGGTGTGTGAGGAATTGGCCCCATACATTCCTGAAAAATCTCCAAAATTCCAATAGAAGCTTGTGGTAGAAGTGGTTCCAGTTGAGGTGCTTTGAAATGTAACAATCCCGTTATTGCCAACACTATAGGTAAAAGATGGGGTTAAAGAACATGGAGCAACTGTTACAGAAAAAGTTTTTACAAATGTATAATTGCAAATATTCAAGGGGTCGGATGCAGTTAGTGTGGCTGTATATATTCCACTGTTTGTAAAGGTATGTGAAGTATAATAGCCATTAGAGTTAAAGCCATCGCTAAAATTCCAACCGTAGTTAACATTATATAAACCATTGCCTACTGGATAAAATGTCATATATCCATTTTGTTGTTGGCCAGTTACAATATCAGTAATAATAGCATTACAAGGCGCTGTATTAACGGTTACTGTAGTAATTACTGAATTTGTACAAATACCAATAGTGTCAGTTAAAACTAATTTAACGGAATATATTCCGTTTGAATAATTATGATTTTGAACTTGAGTTGTTCCAATTGAAAAGTCCATAGTCCCATCTCCCCAATACCAATAGTAATAACAACTTGGATTAGAAGTAACGGATGTGTTTGAAAAAGAAACCACACCGTTATTGTTGTTTATAATACTATAACTTGCGGTGCATTGACTATAGCCTGCATAAGATATAATGGCTAATAGCAGGGAGACGAACGATAATTTTAATTTCATTTTTTGATAAATTTGACATTTAAAAATAAAGGAGGCTACCACAGGCAACCTCCTTTTACACTAAACTAAATTTTACTTCACTAATTTTATAGTTTTTAATGAGCTTCCTTTCTC
>ERZ724517.270-NODE-270-length-32484-cov-8.496500_pt1 | contig 32484 bp, 29 predicted proteins | sample MGYA00376050_ERZ724517 | MGnify/ENA primary metagenome ERZ724517 (study PRJEB28724, sample SAMN07190886) | activated sludge metagenome | isolation source: activated sludge of sewage treatment plant in Hong Hong | place: USA: Christiansburg, Virginia | collected... | reverse complement strand
GCCGCTGCTGATCGGTGGCGCCACCACCAGCCGCGCCCACACCGCGATCAAGATCGCCCCCAACACCGAAGGGGCCGTGGTTTACGTGCCTGATGCCTCGCGCGCCGTCGGCGTCGCGACCAAGCTGCTGTCCACCGACAACCGTGATGCCTACATGGCCGAGATCGTTGCCGAATACGAAGCCGTGCGTGCCGAACACGCCGGCCGCAAGGGTGCCACGCTGGTCACGCTGGAAGAAGCGCGCGCCAACCGTTTCACGTGGAACGAAGCGTTTGCGCCGGTCGTCCCCAGGCAGCTTGGCCTCCAGACAATGGCCCTCGAACTGGAAGATATTGCCCTGCTCATCGACTGGACCCCATTTTTCCAGAGCTGGGACCTGGCCGGCCGCTATCCGGCCATCCTGGAAAACGAAACCGTCGGCGAAGCCGCCCGCCAGCTGTTCGCCGATGCGAAGGCCATGCTGGCGAAAATCGTCGGTGAAAACTGGCTGAATGCCCGGGCCGTGTTCGGGTTGTGGCCGGCGCGTGGCGAAAACGAGGACATCATCATTTTCAGCGACGAGAGCCGCAGCCGGGAACTCACCCGCTGGGTCGGTCTGCGCCAGCAGCACAAGCAGCCGAAAGGCCGCTTCAACGTCGCCTTGGCCGATTATGTCGGCGAGAGAGATTATGTCGGCGCCTTCGCCGTCACCGCCGGCCATGGCATCGACACCCGCGTCGCCGAATTCGAGGCGGCGCATGACGACTATTCGGCGATCATGCTGAAGTCCCTCGCCGACCGCCTCGCCGAAGCCGCCGCCGAGTGGCTGCACCTGCAGGTTCGTCAGAAATACTGGGGCTATGCGAGTGAGGAAGCACTCACCAACGATGCCCTGATCGCCGAACAATACACCGGGATCCGCCCCGCTCCCGGCTACCCGGCCTGCCCGGATCACACGGCCAAGCGCGAACTTTTCGCGCTGCTCGACGCGCCGGCCAACGCCGGCATGACCCTGACGGAATCCTGCGCGATGATGCCGGCCGCCGCCGTATCAGGCTTCTACATCGGCCACCCGGCGGCGAGCTATTTCGCCATTCCCAAGATCGGCCGGGATCAACTGGAGGATTGGGCCAGGCGCAAGAGCATGCCGGTCAAGGATGCCGAGTACTGGCTGGCACCCCTGCTCTAGCCCGGGGTGCCGCTCAGCCGGCCTGGTTCATGCCGGCGAGTCGTCTGGCGATGATCTCATCCGCTTCGCGCATGATGCGATCGATCAGCTGCTTCACCGTCGGCACATCATGAATCAGGCCGGCCACCATGCCGCATGACCACGCGCCGGCGTCCATGGCGCCCTCGATCATGATGCGCGGATAGACGCCGGCCACTTCTTCGATGATGTCTTCGAACTTGAGGCTGGCGCCAAGGGTGCGCTCCTTCTCCAGGAGGCGATCAACCGCGTCGTTGCGCATCACGCGTTCGGTGTTGCGCAGCGGCCGCATGACCAGCCGCGTATCGAGTTCGCTGGCGGCGACGATCGCCTGCTTGACGTTGTCGTGCACCGGCGCTTCCCGGGTCGCAATGAAGCGCGTCCCCATATTGATGCCTTCGGCGCCCAAGGCGAGCGCGGCCACCAGTGAGCGGCCGTCGGCCATGCCGCCTGACGCGACGAATGGAATCCTGAGCTCGTCGGCGGCGCGCGGCAGCAGGATGAAGTTCGGAACGTCGTCCTCGCCGGGATGCCCGCCGCACTCGAAGCCATCTACGCTGACCGCGTCGCAACCGATCGACTCGGCCTTCAGCGCGTGGCGTACCGAAGTACATTTGTGGATCACCTTGATGCCGGCCTCGTGCAATGCCGGCAGGTACTTCTGGGGGTTGTTGCCGGCCGTTTCGACCGCCTTGACCCCGCCCTCGATGATGGCCCGGATGTATCCCGGATAGTCCGGCGAACTGACGGTAGGCAGGAAGGTGAGGTTGACGCCGAAGGGCTTGTCCGTCATTTCCCGGCAACGCGCGATTTCGCTGGCCAGCGCTTCCGGGCTGCGCTGGGTCAGGCCGGTGATCAGACCCAGGCCGCCGGCGTTGGAAACCGCCGCGGCGAGCTCGGCAAATCCGACGAAATGCATGCCACCCTGGATGATCGGATGTTCGATGCCAAAGAGTTCGGTGATCCTGGTCTTCATGAAAGGCGTCTCCTGTGGATGAATCCATTTGATTTTGTTGCGTTCCGGGCCGTGCCTTGCGCCGTCAGCCCGCTCTGCGTGCCGGCCAAGAGTAAACCGATTTGGCCAGGGAATGCGCACGAAAGCGGCCAATGAAAACAGAAAATCGACGAAAATTCCACCATGCCCATGCAAGACGACGTCGCTCTCGGACCGTTCAACACCCTCGCCCTCCCCGGCAAGGCATCCCGCTATCAACGAATCACGGCGCCGGCGCAATTGACTGCAGACGATCTGCTAGACACCCGGCGCTTCGTCCTCGGCGGCGGCAGCAACCTCGTGCTGACCGGAGATTTCGACGGCCTGATCCTGCACATGGCCATCGGCGGCAAGCGGCTGCTGAGAGAAGACGCCGAGGCGTGGTATGTCGAAGCCGGCGCCGGCGAGAACTGGCACGACTTCGTCCAGTGGACCCTGGCCCGGGGCTGGCCGGGACTGGAGAACCTCAGTCTCATTCCCGGCACGGTGGGCGCCGCGCCGATCCAGAATATAGGCGCCTATGGCCTGGAACTGGTCGACCGCTTCGACAGCCTGAACGCCTGGGATTTTGAAAAACGCCGGTTTTTCGCCGTCGACCGCGACAACTGCCGCTTCGCCTACCGCGACAGCCGCTTCAAACAGGAAGGCTGGCATTTGAGCGGCCGGATCGCGATCACCTCGGTCGTGTTCCGGCTGCCCAAGGCCTGGATTGCCAACTGCCACTATGCCGAGGTGGCCGAGGAGCTGGCCCGCCAACGCATCGCCACACCGTCACCACAGGATATCGCGCAGGCGATCATGGCCGTTCGCCGGCGCAAGTTGCCCGACCCGACGCTGATCCCCAATGCCGGCAGTTTTTTCCACAACCCGCTGGTCGACCGCGACACGGCCGACGCGCTGGGAGCAGCGCACCCGACGCTGCCGCGTTATCCGCAGCCCGACGGGCGGGTCAAGCTGGCCGCTGGCTGGCTGATCGAACATGCAGGATGGAAGGGCAAGTCGCTCGGACCGGTCGGCATGTACGAAAAACAGGCACTGGTGCTGGTCAATCGCGGCGGGGCGACCGGCGCCGATGTCCGGCGCACCATGGAAGCGGTGCAGGCGGATGTCAGCGCGCGTTTTGGCATCGAACTCAGGCCCGAGCCGGTTTTCCTCTGACTGACAGACAGCCGGCGATGCCGGTAGCCACCGCGTCGGCCATGCGCGCCTGATAGTCCGGGTCGAGCAGCTCCAGTTCCTCCTCGCGGTGCTTGATGACGCCGGCCTCGAAGAGCACTGCCGGGAAGGTTGCCTTGTGGAGCACCACCAGGTTGTCGTAATACCAGACGCCATTCTCGGCGTCGGCAGCCTGGTGCTTTCGCCCGTGCCACGGGGTCGGCACGAAACCGCCCCGGCGCAGCATGGCACCCATCGCTGACGCACAGCGCAGGCTTGCGGCCAGTTCAGGATTGCGCCGCGAAACAAAGATTCCGAAACCGCGCTTGAGCGTCGTGTAACTCGCCTCACTGCCATCCCAGTCCCAGAACTCCAGATATTCCGCGTTGATCGAATCGTGATGCACGGAAATGAAGAAGTCGCTGCCCCGCGCCCGTTCCGGACGCGCTGCCAGGCTGCCGATATCGCCCGCAGCGTTGATTTCCTGAACGTCCACACCGCGGCCACGCAATGCAAGAACCGTCCGCCCGGCAAGGTCGCGGTTGAATTCGAACTCGCTGCGTCCACGCGCGCTACTTGCCCCGGGCTCGGCCGATGTATGTCCGACATCGACCGCCACCCGCGGCGGCGCAGCGCTTGCGCTTGCCACGGCCAGGCAGGCAAGCATGAACGGAACAGAAAATTTCATGCCGTGACTATCGCATTAAATTAGGATTGAGGCTTCTGCCACCGGAGAGAGAGCCATGCGCCTGACTGTCACCCTATCGCTGATGCTAATGGCCACCCTGCCGCTGCCTGGTGCCGCCCAGGAAAAGAGCGGCGCCGAGGTCTATGAGGCGGTCTGCAGCGAGTGTCATGGCACCGGAAAGCTCGATGCCCCCGCCTTCGGCGACAAAAAACGCTGGGCCAAACTGGTCCGCGAAGGGCTGAATGATTTGGTGCCGGCAGCGATGCGTGGAATCCGGAAAATGCCGGCGATGGGCGGCAAGCCCGAGCTGACCGACATGGAACTGGCACGCGGCGTGATTTTCATGGCCAATGCCGGCGGCGGAAAATTCGCCGAGCCGACCGAAACGGACGTCGCGCGCTGGCGCAAGAAGGCCGGCGCCGCGAAGAAAAACTGACCTAGAAGTCGGCGGCGGCTTCCCATACGATGTTGGCGTGCCCGCCGCCCTTGGCGGAGCGCTCCAGCATGTCGATCAGCGGCCAGGCACGGGGGCCGAGGGCAACCGGTTGATCCATGCCCTCCGCGTCCTCGTCCGGCTTGCTCGCGGCGGCCTCGCCCCGTTCGACCGCCGCGCGCAGCATCTTCGCAGCCGGCAGCATTTCCTCGCGGGTAAACGTGCCGTGCCGTCCCGTTTCCTTGCCGACAACCCGCAGCAGGGTGCCTGCCATTTCGGCGAACATCATCAATTCGCCGGTTTCGCTCGATACGAATTTCACCAACATACATTGACTCCTCAAGTACCTCCATCGTCCGGGTTGTCAGACAAGCCATGCTTCGTGCAGAATGTCCGCAAGGGGGGCAATGGAAATGAAAACACATATTACCGCCAATCCCCTGGAGACAGGGAACGACGAACTCGAGCGCTACGCGCTGGAAGAGTGCGTCAAGCGTCAGCAGCTCGACCGCCGCGTTTCCATAATGGTGATTCCTGCCGGCCACGGCGAACTGGCCGCGAAATTCGCGGGGCTGGGCGCCCATGTGCTGCTCGGCGACGTCGAATCGCAACGTCATGAAATCGAAGACCAAATCCTGGCGGCCGGCCTCGGCGACCAGATCCGGTTCTCCTCGTTCGGGCTGGCGGCGATACCCGCGGAGCTACCCGACGAGCCGTTCGACATCATCGTCCTCAACCGTGGCCTGTGCGCCATGCCCTACGACGAGGGACGCAAGACGCTGCGCCAGCTGCTGCTCAAACTGCGGATCGGCGGCAAGCTCTATGTCTCGGTCCTCGGCCTGCATTCCGAGCTCGGCGACGGCTACTCCGCCCACGAACAACGGATCGAAGAGCGTTACGGCAAGCTTTCGCCGGCCATGGCAAGCAAATATGGCATCGTTGGCCCACTTTGCCTGTACACCGAGCGCAACTTGTTCATGCTCCTGCTCGAGGCGGGTGCCAGCGTCCTGCGCACGATGACCAGCACTTACGGCAATGTGAAGGGCGTGGCGGTTCGCGTGTGAACCGCCTGCGCATCGGCGTGGACCTCGGCGGCACCAAAATCGAGGTCATCGCGCTCGCGGCGGATGGCAGCACAAGACTGCGCCGGCGCATCGCGACGCCCCGGGGCGACTATGCCGCGACACTCGCAGCGGTCGCCGGCATCGTCGCCGGCGTCGAACACGAACTTGGACAGTGCGGAACGGTGGGGGTCGGTATTCCCGGTGCCGAATCGCTCGTCAGCGGGCTGATCAAGAATGCCAATTCGACCTGCCTGAACGGCAAACCCTTGCACGCCGACCTGCAGACGCTGCTTCAGCGCGAGGTCCGCCTCGCCAACGACGCAAACTGCTTCGCCCTGTCCGAAGCCGGCGACGGTGCCGGCCGGGGCGCCGAAGTGGTCTTCGGCGTCATCCTCGGCACCGGAGTCGGCGGCGGCATCGTCGTCCGCGGGCAAATCGTGCGGGGTGCCAACGCCATCGCCGGCGAATGGGGACACAACCCGCTGCCGCTGCCCGTGGCCGACGACCTGCCGCTGCCCGCCTGTTACTGCGGCCGCAGCGGCTGCATCGAAACCTACCTCAGCGGACCGGCGCTGGCGCGCGATCATGCGGACCGGACCGGCGAGCTTCTCGACCCGTCGCAAATCGCCGCCCGCGCCACGGCTGGCGACCCCGCCTGCGAAGCCACCTTGCAGCGTTACGAAGCGCGGCTCGGGCGGGCGCTCGCCGGCATCATCAACATCCTCGACCCGCAGGTGATCGTTCTCGGTGGCGGCCTGTCCACCCTTGACCGGCTCTATCGCAACTTGCCGGCCTGTTGCGGTCCACATGTTTTTTCCGATGTTTTCCAGACGCGGATCCTGCCGCCGCGCCACGGGGATTCCTCGGGGGTGCGCGGCGCGGCCTGGCTGTGGGATTGATGGCACAATCACACCACCATGACCAATGTCTCCCTCTTCATCGGCACCATCGCCGCTCTGCCGGATTCCGGACGACCGACCGGCATGTTCAAACATCCGGTCAGCAGCAGTCTCCATCTCGGCCACGCAGGGTTCGCCGGCGACGAACAGGCTGACCGACGGGTTCACGGCGGTCCGGAAAAGGCTGTGCACCTTTACCCGGCGACTCACTATGCCCGGCTCGCCCAGGCATTCCCGCAACTCGCCGGCCGGCTGAAACCCGGCAGCCTTGGCGAGAACATTTCGAGCCCGACGCTGGACGAGTCGCAAGTGAGGATCGGCGAGGTATTCCGCCTTGGAAATGCCCGGCTGCAGCTCTGTCAGCCGCGTAACCCGTGCTGGAAGATCGATGAGCGCTCTGGCACCGAAGGGGTAGCCGCATTCATTGCCCGACATCAGCTGACCGGCTGGTACTTCCGCGTGCTCGAGCCCGGGACGGTCAGTCCGGGCGACCCGCTGGCGGTCGTCGACGCCGCGACCGAGGCCCCCAGCCTGGCCGAAGCGATGCGCCTGTGGGAGCTCCACCGCCCGGCGCCGGAGACACTGCGCCAGCTCGCAGCGACGCCCGGAATCGCTGCGCAATGGCAGCGCAAGATCGTCGAGCGTGCCGACTGGCTGGACAGACAGCTCGCCCAGTCAGGCGCAACGGCGGCAGCGTTTCACGTGAAACCGGAGGACCGTTGATGCCGGCCACTTCAAAGCAACTCTGGTTGCGCCTCTTTCTGCCCTTCGCCGCCGGCTATTTCCTCTCCTACCTTTACCGGACGGCCAATGCCGTCATCGGCCCGGTCCTCGCCCGCGATCTCGGCCTCGGAGACAACGCGCTCGGCCTCCTGACCAGCACCTATTTCCTTGCCTTCGGCGCCGCACAACTTCCGCTCGGCATGTTGCTCGACCGCTTCGGGCCACGCCGCGTCGAGTCCGCCCTGCTCGTCCTGGCCGCCGCCGGCGCCGCCGTTTTCGCCATGTCGGACTCGCTCGCCGGGCTGGCCGTCGGACGCGCGCTGATCGGCCTCGGGGTCTCGGCTTGCCTAATGGCTTCGTTCAAGGCCTTCTCGCAGTGGTTCCCGCCCGAACGCCAGGCATCGCTGACCGGTTGGATCATGGCCTCCGGCGGACTGGGCGCACTGGCTGCATCGAAGCCTTTGGAAATGGCCCTCGGCATCGCCGGCTGGCGCGAAATCCTCCTCGCCCTCGCCGTGATCACCCTGGTGGTCGCCGGTGCCCTCTGGGGCTTCGTCCCCGACAAGCCGACCGAAGACAAAGGGGCCAGCGTCGCCGAGCAGCTGAGCGGCGTCCGGCAAATCTTCGGCAGCCGCCATTTCTGGCGCTACGGACCAATGGCGTTCTGGCTGACCGGTGGATTCATGGCGGTCCAGGGGCTGTGGGCCTCGCGCTGGATGAACGTCATCGAACAGATGGACCGCGCCGCCATCGCTGCCCGGCTGACCTGGATCAGCGCGGCGATGCTCGCCGGCTTCCTGTTCATGGGCTTCTTCGCCACCGGACTGGTGCGGCGCGGGATCAAGCTCGAAAATGTCTATCTGGCGGCCATGGCGGCAGCGATTGCCGGGCTCGGATCACTGGCCCTGTTTCCGACCTTCGGCGGCGACCTGCTGTGGCCCCTGCTCGGCGTCTGCTTCTCGCTGTCGAACATCGCCTATTCGCTCGTCTCCCAGGCCTTTCCAGCGGCCTTGTCGGGGCGTGCCAACACCGCCCTCAACCTGCTCGCTTTCGCCGGTGCGTTCGGACTGCAATGGGGTTTCGGGGTTCTGGTCGACCTGCTCCAGGCCGGGGACTGGAGCGCCGCAGCGGCATACCGCGCTGCATTCCTGACCCTCCTCGCCGGCCAGGGGATGGCGTTCACGTGGCTGGTGGCCTCGCGCAAGCAAGCCTGAGTTGCCACTTCAGAACTCCAGCGGATCGACCTCAAGGTGCCAGCGCAGTCTGGACGGCGCCTTGATGCCTTCGATGGCTTCGCGCCAGCGCGGCAGGAAGGCCTGGAGTGCGGGGCGCGAATGCGACTCGGCGAGCAGTTGCCCGCGCTCCAGGTTGGCCAGCCGCGAGAGCTTCATCGGCACCGGATCATAGAGAACGACATTGCCATGCTCCTGCACCACCGGCAGGGCACTGGCTGTGGCGAGGAAGGCAATGGCCGCTGCCATCTCCGGTGCTTCGGCGCGCAGCATGGCCTGGAAGGCATAGGGCGGGAATCCGGCCTGCTCGCGCTCGCGCAGCAGCGATGCCGCAAAGCCCGGGTAGTCATGGGCGGCCAGCGCGGCAAATAGCGGGTGATCCGGGTATTCGGTCTGGATCAGCACCTCGCCCTTCAGCTCGGCCCGTCCAGCCCGCCCGGCAACCTGCATCAACTGGGCGAACAGGCGCTCCGGTGCGCGCCAGTCGGCCGCAAAGAGGGCGGCGTCGGCACCGAGGACGCCTACCAGCGTCAGTTTCGGGAAGTCGTGACCCTTGGCCAGCATCTGCGTGCCGACCAGGATATCGGCGTCACCGCCGTGAATTTGCTCGAGCATCGCTTCCCACTGCTTGCGGCTTTTGACCGAATCGCGGTCGACGCGCAGGATACGTGCTTTCGGGAACTGTTCCGTCAACCAGGACTCAAGGCGCTGCGTACCGCGGCCGAAGGGGTGAACATCCTGATTGCCGCACGTCGGGCAGGCTATCGGCACGCGTCCCTCGAAACCGCAGTGGTGACAACGCAGACGGCGATCCGCCAGGTGCAGGACAAGATTGGCAGCGCAGCGCTGGCAACGCGACACCCAACCGCAGGCCGCACACGCCAGGACCGGCGCGTAACCACGGCGGTTGAGAAAGATGAGGCTCTGCTCGCCGCGCTCGAGGCGCGTCCTGATCGCAGCGAGCAAGGGCTCGCTGACGCCATCGGCCACCTTCATTTTGCGGGTGTCGACGAGCTGGACCGCAGGCAGCGTCGCTTCCGGGTTGGCCCGCTCGCTCAGGGTCAGCAAGCCGTAGCGCCGGCCCTGGGCATTGGCCCACGACTCCAGCGATGGCGTGGCCGAGCCGAGCAGGACCGGGATTCGCAGTTGATGCGCGCGAAAGACCGCGACATCGCGAGCCGAATAGCGCATGCCATCCTGTTGCTTGAACGAAGCGTCATGCTCCTCGTCGACGACAATCAGCCCGAGGCAGGGCATGGGTGTGAAGATTGCGAGCCGCGTACCGAGGACGATGGCCGCTTCGCCGGCAAACGCCGCCCGCCAGTTGCGTTCACGTGCCGCTTCGGCCAGTTCGCTGTGCAGCGATACGACCACACTGCCCGGAAAACGCGCCCGCACCCGGCCTTCGAGCTGCGGCGTCAGGTTGATTTCAGGCACCAGCAACAGGACCTGGCGGCCCGCCGCCAGCATCCGTTCGATCAGGCGCAGATAGACTTCAGTCTTGCCGCTGCCGGTCACCCCGAACAGCAGATGCGCCGCAAATCCCGCCTGCGGATCGATGGCATCCAGGGCTGCCACCTGTTCCCTCGTCAGGTCCGGTGGCGTCGCCTGTGCCGGCGCACTTGCCAGGCTTCCTGCGCGGCGCACCGGTGCGGCGAGCCGCTTGAGGCCGGCTGGCAGCGCCTGCATTACAACTTCACCGAGCGCCGCCTGATAGTAAGTGCTTGCAAACTCACAGAGTTCAAAGAAGTCGCGGGGGAGTGGCGGCAGATCGCGGAGGATGTCACCCGCCGGCTTCAATTGTGCCACGGGCCACTCGCTGATGTCGGCCACGCCGGCGATCACGCCGATCCGCTCACCCTTGCCGAAGGGTACACGAACCCGGTAGCCGACATCATCGGCCGACGCCGAGCCCACGACATAGTCGAACAGGCGATGCAGCGGCAGGTCGAGGGCGACACGGAGGACAGGCATGGCCGGCTTCTCGCAGTTCTGGATTAAACCCTTGGGTATCCCTGGGCGACAGGCTTGTCCACAAACGCTGTGGATAACTATGTGGATTGCTTCCGAGCGAACGCGCTAAGTAACGAAATCGTAAGGGTTTTGTTATTCTGCCGAAAAAACAGGCAATCCACACATTCGTTCAATATCAAAGACTTAAATAAAACCCACGGTGTCAAGACGTTTTGTTGAAATATTTGGCGTCTCCAGCAAAACGCTGTGCATAAGTCCAGTCCGCCCCCGGCTCACCTGCACTGGCTGCGCAGCAGGCGGCTGTGCGAATGTACTGTATCCACCAGCGCCGTCACGCTTTCCGGCGGGGTGAATTGCGAAATCCCGTGACCGAGATTGAACACATGGCCGGTATTGCCCGGACCAAAACTGTCGAGCACTTTTTTCGCTTCGGCGGCGACGACTTCCGGTCCCGCGAACAGCACGTTCGGATCGAGGTTGCCCTGGAGCGTGACCCTGTCACCCACGCGGCGACGGGCCTCGCCAATGTCTATGGTCCAGTCGAGGCCGACCGCATCGCAGCCGATGGCGGCGATCTTTTCCAGCCACAACCCGCCGTTCTTGGTAAACACGATGCTCGGAATGCGCTGCCCGGCCTTTTCCTTCTTGAGACCGGCGACGATGCGTTCCATGTATTTCAGGGAGAACTCCGGGTAGGCGGCCGCCGACAGAGAACCGCCCCACGTATCGAAGATCATCACCGCCTGGGCGCCGCTGTCGATCTGGGCATTCAGATAGGCGACGACAGAATCGGCCGTAACGCTGAGAATGCGGTGCAACAGGTCCGGGCGCTTGTACATCATGCCCTTGATATGGCGGAAATCGCTGGAGCCCTGTCCCTCGACCATGTAGCAGGCCAGGGTATAGGGGCTACCGGAAAAACCGATCAAGGGCACCGAGTTGTCCAGCGCGCGGCGGATTTCCGAAACGCCATCCATCACGTAGCGCAGATGGTCGTAGGGGTCGGGCGCGGTCAGGTCGTTGATCGCCCATTCCTCGCGCAGCGGACGCTCGAAGCGAGGCCCCTCGCCTTCGGCGAAGTACAGTCCGAGGCCCATGGCATCGGGGACAGTCAGGATGTCGGAAAAGAGAATGGCGGCATCGAGGTCGTAGCGGGCCAGCGGCTGCAGGGTCACTTCGCAGGCCATGGCCGGCGACTTGCACAGGTTCAGGAAGTTGCCCGCGCGTTTGCGCGTTTCGCAGTATTCCGGCAAATAGCGGCCAGCCTGACGCATCAGCCAGAGCGGGGTATATTCGGTCGGCTCCTTCAGCAGGGCGCGCAGGAAGGTGTCGTTCTTGGGTCGGCTCACGGGGGACTCCGCCAGAAAATCGCAAAGGCGGAATTATCCGCCTTTCTGACACTCAGGTCACTTGCGCCAGAAGGAAGGGGTCAGCACGACGAGCAGGGTGAAGATTTCGAGGCGGCCAAGCAGCATGGCAAATGTGCATACCCAGGTCTGGAAATCGTCGAGCACTTCGTAAGTCGTCGAAGGGCCGACCACGCCAAGTCCCGGCCCGGTATTGTTGATGCTGGCAACCACAGCCGTGAACGCCGAGATGATGTCGAGACCCGTAAACGCCAGCACCAGCGTCATCGACACGACGCTGACCATGTACATGAAGGCAAATGCCAGCACCGCGAAGAGGATGGCTTGCGGCGCCACCTGGCCGCCGATGCGGACGTTGTAGACCGCGTTGGGATGCATGGCGCGCAGCAGTTCGCGAAAGACCTGTTTGTAGAGGAGCAGGGCCCGCATCATCTTGATACCGCCGCCGGTCGACCCGGCGCTGGTGGCGAAACTCGACAGGAAGAGCATCCACAGCGGCGCAAAAATCGGCCACAGGGCATAATCGACACTTGCATAGCCGGTCGTCGTCGCGATCGAGACCACGTTGAACGCGGCGTGGCGCAGAGCCGTTTCGAATTCGGCATAGACGCCATCTTTCCAGATATACATTGCGACCATGAAGATGCTGAACAGGGTGACCCCGATGAACCAGCCCGCTTCCGGATCACGAAGATATGGACGCACGGAACGACCGATCACCGCCAGAAAGAGCGTTCCGAAATTCATGCCGGCGATCAGCATGAAGACGATGGCTACGAACTCGATCTCCGGCGAATCGAAAAAACCGAAGCTGGCATCATGCGTCGAAAAACCGCCCAGTCCCATGGTCGAGAAGGCATGGCAAAAGGCGTCGAACCATTCCATACCCGCCCAGCGGTAGGAGAGTATGCAGGCCACGGTCACACCGAGATAGACCAGCCACAGGCCCTTGGCCGTCTCGGCAATACGCGGCGTCATCTTGGAATCCTTCATCGGCCCCGGGGTCTCGGCCTTGAACATCTGGCGGCCACCGATACCGAGCAGGGGGAGAATCGCGATCGCCAGGACGATCAGGCCCATGCCACCGATCCAGACCAGCAGATGGCGCCAGAGGTTGATCGACATGGGCATGGTGTCGAGATTGGACAAGACCGTGGAGCCGGTCGTGGTAAGACCCGACATCGTCTCGAAATAGGCATCCGTATGGCTGATCCCGAGGTGGATCATCAGCGGAACGGCGGCGAAGGCCGGCAACACCGACCACACCAGCACCACCATCAGGAAACCGTCACGAATCGTGAGATCGCGCTTGCATTTGCGATAGCGGTACCAAAGCAGCGCGCCGCTCAGCATGGTCAGGGCGAACGCCTCGTCATAGGCCGACTGGGCCCCGTCGTTGGTCACATAGGAAAGGATCAGCGGCGCCAGCATGGTCAGGCCGAAGAGCATGATGATCATGCCCAGCGCACGGTAAACAGGGGAAAAGCGTGTCACGGTCGACCCCTCACAGGAAGTGGAAACCGACCTGGAAGAGCTTCTCGACCTTTTTGACCAGTTTCTTGCGCGTGCAGAAAACGATCACGTGGTCGTCAGGTTCGATCACCGTATCGTGATGGGCGATGATTACCTCGCCATGGCGGGTGATCGCAGTCCAGTCATCGGTCTGGCCGACCACCATCGTCTTGTCGAAGTTGCGCACCAGTGCGGCCACCGTGACCCCATCCGGCCAATCGACCTGGTCGATCCGCCGGCCGATCACCTTGGAGTTCTTGGCATCGCCATGGGCGACGATTTCCAGCGCTTCTGCCGCCCCGCGACGCAGCGAATGCACCTCGGCGACATCGCCCTGCCGGACGTGCGCGAGCAGCGTACCAATCGACACCTGGGCCGGTGAGATGCCGATGTCGATCGGCCCGCCCTCGATCATTTCGGCATAGGCGCGGCGGTTGATCAGCGCCACCACCCGCTTGCAGCCGAGACGCTTGGCCAGGCTGCCCGACATTATGTTGTCTTCATCATCGTTGGTCAGCGCCAGAAAGAGGTCCATTTCGCTGATATTTTCCTGCTCGAGCAACTCCTCGTCGGTGGCATCGCCGAGCAGCACCAGAGCCCTGTCGAGTTGCCCGGCCAACAGCTCGGCGCGCTCCTTGCGCCCTTCGATCACCTTGATCTCGTAGCGTTTTTCGAGGCCCTTGGCGACTCTCAGGCCGATGTTGCCGCCACCGGCGATCATGATGCGCTGGACTGGCGTGGCCATCCGCCGCAACTGGCGCATGACCGGGCGGATGTGCTCGGCCGCGGCGAGCAGGAACACCTCGTCGCCGGCCTCGATAATGGTATCGCCTGCCGGGAACACCGCCTGGTCGCGGCGGAAAATTGCGGCGATGCGGGCGTCGGTCTCAAGCGGAAGGTGCAGGCGCATGTTCTTGATCGGCTGGCCGACGAGCAGGCCGCCCTCATAGGCCCTGACCGCGACGAGACTGACTCGTCCGTGGGCGAAATTCAGCACCTGCAGGGCTTCGGGAAACTCGATCAGGCGCCGGATGTAATCCGTAATCACCTGCTCCGGGCACAGCGCATAGTCGACCGCGAAATTGTCGGTCAACAGCAGGCTGGCATCTTCAAGAAAATCCTCAGAGCGCAACCTTGCAATCCGTGTCGGGACATTGAACACGCCATGCGCCAGCTTGCAGGCCACGAGGTTAGCGTGGTCGCTCTGCGTCACGGCGATGATCATGTCGGCATCGGCGGCCCCGGCTGCGCGCAATACCGACGGCGTCGCCGCATTGCCGACCACCGTTCGCAGGTCGAGCCGGTCCTGCAACTGGGTGAGTCGCTGCCCGTCGTAGTCGACGACCGTGATGTCGTTTTCTTCGGAGACCAGGCCCTCGGCAACGCTTGCGCCGACCTGGCCGGCACCCAGAATGATGACTTTCATGACCCCCCCGATTTGCCGCCGGCGCCGAGCCGGTCTATTCGTCGCTGCGCTTGCCCAGCTTGACATCCAACTGCTTGAGCTTCCGGTAAAGATGGGTCCGCTCGAGTCCGGAACGCTCCGCCAGCTTGGTCATGTTACCCCCCTCGAGCCGCAGGTGGTGTTCGAAATAAAGCTTCTCGAAGGCGTCGCGCGCCTCGCGCAACGGCTGGTCGAGCAGGGGGATCAGCGAGGCCAGCTCGCTATCGCCCTGCGCTTCCTGCGGCATGACGCGCTGCACGTCGTCCGCCGAAATCTCTTCCTCCAATGAGGTCAATGCGAGATTGCGGACCAGCGCGTAGAGATCGTTCCAGTTCGCTTCCGGGCGATTCTGCCACGGCTGTGTGCGCAAGGCATTGAGGGCCCCGGTCGCAAAGCGCCGTTGCGGGACTTCGCCGCGCTCGACAAAATTGGTCAGCAACAGGCTGGCGATCTCCGGCAATTCATCGGCGTGACCAGCCAGCGGCGGCATCCCGACCCAGACGTCACCGAGGCGGGCGAGCAGCTTGCTGTCCCAGCCGGCCTCACCGAGGGCGCCCAGGGACGTCACCGTCGCCGCGACCAGCTGCAATTTGTGCTTCTCTAGGCGGTCGACCGCAAAGGCCAGGTTCATCTGCTGCATCTTGCCGAGCGCCGCGAGGTCGGGGACGAACAGCACCCCGCCGTTCACCTTTTCCAGCATTTCCTGGGTCAGCGCGCTGCTCACGGTCGCCAGGTCGAGCCAGGGTGCGCGTGGCGGCTGCAGGGTTCGGGCGCAGATTTCCGCCATGCCACCGACAGCGCCCTTGAGCAGCAGCACCGGCGCTTTGGCTGCCGCCTGCTCCAGCCGGCGCTTGAATTCCTTGACGAAGGCGGAGCGACCGAAGGCTTCGAGCGTCAGCGGCGGCCGCTGCGGTAGCGTATCGTGCTTGAGCGCCTTCTGCACCGTCGACAGGAGCTTCTGCAAGGCGATCGGCTTTTCGAGGAAGTCGAAGGCCCCGAAGCGGGTCGCCTCGACCGCCGTATCAATCGTCCCATGGCCCGACATCATCACTACCGGCATGTTGAGGTGGCCGGCGGCATGCCATTCCTTGAGCAGCGATATGCCGTCGGTATCCGGCATCCAGATGTCGAGCAGGACCAGATCGGGGCGCAATTCGCCGCGAATTCGCCTGGCGGCTGTGGCGTGTTCGGCCAGACGAACGTCGTAGCCCTCGTCGATCAGGATTTCCGAGAGCAGTTCCCGGATCCCGACTTCGTCGTCAACGACCAGAATTATTGCCATTATTGGCTTCCTCCTTCTTCACCAGGGGCAGGCGGATATCTATCCGCGCTCCGCCTTCCGGTGCATTGCTGATTTCAATGGTGCCCAGGTGTTCCTCGACAATCTTCTTGACGATGGGCAGGCCGAGTCCCGTGCCGCGGGCCTTGGTAGTGACATAGGGTTCGAAAATGCGGGGCAGCAGTTCAACCGGGAAGCCCGGTCCGTTGTCGGCGATCAGCATCCGTGCCTGGCCGCCGGTCACCCCGGTCGAGATACTGATCGTCATTTCGGCCCTGCCCTCGAGCGCATCTTCCGAATTGCGCAGGAGATTGTGGATGACCTGCCGCAATTGTGTCGCATCGCCGAGCACCTTGGGTAGATTCCCGGCAAATCGCGTCTCGATCTTCGCCGACGAACTTTCATAAAGCCCGAGCACTTCGCTGATCAGCGCCTCGAGATCGAGCGGCGCGACCTCCGGCACCGGCAGGCGGGCGTAATCGCGGAAATCATCGACCATGCGCTTCATCGCCTGCACCTGGTTGATAATTGTCTGCGTGCCACGTGCCAGCATGTCGGCGTCACCGTTCATCAGCTTGCCGGCCAGCTTGAATTGGAGACGTTCGGCAGACAACTGAATCGGCGTCAGCGGGTTCTTGATTTCGTGCGCCAGGCGGCGGGCGACTTCGCCCCAGGCGGCGCTGCGCTGGGCGGCAATGATGCGCGTCACATCGTCGAACACCACCACATTACCCCCGCCACTGGCTTCGGGCAGGCGCGAGCCGCGCAGCAGCAGTACCTGCGGCATGCCGTTGGGTCGCTCGAGCTCAACCTGGGTCTGCCATTCGACGTCGTTCGCCGTCGCGAAGTTGTGGCGTATGAACTGTCCGAGCACGTTCTGCCTTGGCCACTGGTCGACTGTCTCACCGATCAGCCCGTTGAAATCATCGCTCAGAATGGTCAGCGCACCCTCGTTGATGGTCCGCAAGACGGAATGCCGGTCGAAGACCAGCACGCCGGCCGACAGGTTGGCGAGGATGGATTCGAGATAGCCGCGTGCCGACTCGAGTTCGGTCCGGTGCCGCTCGGTTTCGCGGCGGGCATCGTCAAGCTGGCGGGTCATGCGGCTGAACGACTGGGTCAGCATCCCCAGCTCGTCGCGGCTGTAAACTGCCTGACGCGGCGAAAAGTCGCCCTGGGCGACCGCCTGTGTCCCTTCGGCGAGAATTGACAGCGGTGCCGACAGGCGGCGCGTCATGACGAAGGCGAGCGCAAAGGCACCGAATAGCGCGACAAGGACGGTCAGGGTCAGGGTCAGCGCATAGATCCGCGTCAGCCCCTCACGCGCCAGCTGCAGTTCCTGATAATCGCGGTACACCACCTGCACCGCATCGGCATCGTAGGCGAGCGACGGCGGGACCGGCTGGATCAGCTGCAGGATTCGCGGCTCCTCGAACACGGTACGCGCCGGCACCGGGACCAGCACCCGCAGGTAGAGCCGGCCGCCCTCGCCATCGACTGCAGTCACTGCCCGCGTTGTCCGCGCCTGTTTCAATTGTGCCTGCGTCGGCAGGTCGGGCAGGAGGTTGCTGATCTCGCTGCTGGCGCTGGTGAGCAATTGACCGCCCACCGAAAACAGGGCTGCCGACTGCACGCCCTGCTGCTCGCGCAACCTCAGCAGCGCCGAGCGCCGCCCGGAATCACGGAGGTCCGACAGCTCATTGGCCATGACCCGCGCTTTCTCGGTGAGGTCGGCAAGGAGTGAATCGAGCGCCGAGCGGCCGAGGTGAAGGCCCGATTCCAAGGCCTTTTCGACGCGCACGTCGAACCAGCTCTCGATCGAGCGGGTGACGAACTGCACCGAAACCCCATAGACCAGTGCGCCGGGCAGCACGGCGATGACGCCGAACATGAGCATCAGGCGCAGCTTGAGCCGGGCGCCGAAGATCTGGGCACGGTAGTCGCGCCAAAGCGAACGCAACTGCCAGCTGACCAGGCCGACCATGGCCAGCGCGAGGACGATGTTGAGCCCGATCAGCAGCGGATAGTGGCGTGTGAATATGGCTGTGTCCGCTGCGGTGGACATCAGCAGCAGGAACCAGAGGATGGCGCCCAGCGTCGCCGCCAGCGCACCACCCGCGGCTACGAAGCGCTTCACTTGGCCTCCACCGGCACGGTGGCCTGCCAGACTTTCCAGTCGGAAGCCAGGCTCCAGTCCTTGTTGCCGAGGGCGGTGATCTGGAACGGACGCGGCAGCTGATTGATATCGAGGCGAAAGCGCAACGCGGCCGTATAGGAATCGCCCACCCGCACGCCGGCCTTCTCGGCGCCCTTGCTGTCGATCACCTGCCAGTTGCGCAGGCGCGACAATACACGCAGGGCGCCCGACAGCGAATCGAAGGATTGATGAAGTCCGCCGGTCGATAAACGGTATTGACGGGTAAGCGCATGGTAGGACAGGCGATAGGTCTGGCTCCTGGTCACCAGCTTTTCGTCGAGCCAGTACCAGCGCGGGCGCGTCATTTCAAAATCGGCGACGAAATGCAGTATCAGGCCCTTGGCGACCGCGTCCTCGAGGCGTTCGTTGAGGTCGAACGCAAAATCGGCGGCGAGGACATAGCCATCCTCGTTCGCTGCGAGCTGCGGGTCGGTGATCTCGATCTCGGCCGCCAGCGCCAGTGCAGGCACCACCACCAGCACGGCAAGCAGCCAGGAGCGGAGTCGTTCAAACACGTTTTTCAAGGCGGCAGTAGAAGAAACCGTCATGATCGGCAGTCGGCAAAATCTGTTCCTCGTGGTCGCGCCTGGCATCCGGACGGGCCGCCAAAAAACGGGTGATCTGCCCGGCGTTTTCCTCGGGAAAGAGCGAGCAGGTTGCATACAGCAGTTTACCCCCCGGCCGCAGGACCTGCCACAGCGCATCGAGAATCCGTGCCTGGGTCGCGGCAAAACTGGCGACGTCGGTTTCGCGTCGCAGCCATTTGGCGTCCGGGTTGCGACGAACGACGCCACTTGCGGTGCAGGGAACATCCGCCAGCACCGCGTCGAAGGGCCGGCCGTCCCACCAGCTGTCGAGTCGTGCGCAATCGGCCGCCTTGATCTCGGCATGCAGGCCGAGCCGGGCCAGGTTCTCCGCAACGCGCCGGCAACGCGAAGGCTTCAGGTCTAGCGCCAGCAGTTCGATATCGCCGCGCTCGAGCAAGTGCGCCGCCTTGCCCCCGGGCGCCGCGCAGGCGTCGAGCACCCGGCTGCCGGGAGCCGGGTCGAGCAGCGAGGCGGCAATCTGCGCTGCCGGATCCTGGACCGACACCAGCCCTTCGCCAAAGCCCGGAAGGCGTTCGACCGGCAGCGGCTTGTCGAGGAGCAGACCCGCTTCCCCCGCCGGCGTCGCACCGATCCCCTCTGCGCCCAGACGGGCCAGATATGCCTCGCGCGAACCACGCCGCAGATTGACCCGCAGCGCCATCGGCGGCGGCGCGTTTCCGGCCGCGACGATTTCCCCCCAGCATTCCGGATAGGCCGACTGCAAGCGCTGGAACCACCAGTCGGGGTGCTGCGACGAGGCGAGCGCATCGGCCGCCAGCCCGGCAAGCAGTTCGGGCTGTTGCCGCAAGTAGTTGCGCAGTACACCATTGACCAGGCCACGGAAGCGACCCTCGGCCAACTCGCCGGCTGCCGCGACGGCCTGGTCGACCACGGTATGGATCGCATCGGGCCGGGTATCCAGCCGGTACAGCGCAACCAGCAGCAGGCAACGCACCTCGGGCGCATCCAGCGGACGGGCCAGCAAGCGGCCAAGCAGGAAATCGCCGCGTCCATAGCGACGCAGGCTGCCATAGACCAAGTCCTGCACGGCGGGACGGGCAATCGGGTCGACGCGGCCCAACAGGTTATCGGCCAGGCTCTGCCCGGCAAGCACGGCAGCATCGACGCGGGCGGCGTTGAGCATGGCGAAGGCAAGCGAATCGAGCGGCAGTCCGGACATAGGTGCCAATTATCGCACGCGGCATAATGGCGTAATGCGCGCGACCCTCATTGCCCTCCTTTTCCTGCTCCTGCCCTTGCCCGTGAAGGCCTGGAACGCAGCCGGGCACCGGCTGGTCGCGGCAATCGCCTGGCAGCAACTGTCGCCAGGCAGCCAGAAATTCGTCAGCGATGCCCTGGCCGGGCATCCTGATCACGCGCGCTGGGTCGCCAAGGCCCGTTCATCGGAGGCGGGCGCCATCTTTGCCGAAGCCGCTACTTGGCCTGACGACATCCGACACGATCCGCGCTTTCATGACGAGGGAGACACCGAGGCGACCCCGCCGCTTCCCGACCTCGCCGACACCGCACGCCACCGGAACTGGCATTACGTCGATCTCGACAAGCAGGGACGAGTCGTCAGGGGCGAAGCGGACCGGCAGATAGAACGCCTGAGTCAAGTGTTGCGGTCGACACACAAACCGGCCGAGATTTCCTATGCCCTGCCCTGGCTGCTGCATCTGGTCGCTGATATTCACCAGCCCCTTCATGTCGGCCGCGCCGAGGACGAGGGAGGTAACCTGATCGAAATCGAAAACCCCTTCAACAAGCGACTGCCGTTTTCCAGCCTGCACACCTACTGGGACGACCTGCCCGGCGCGCCCTGGCTACGCGGGCCACGCCTCGATAAACGGCGTGACCGTCTGCTCGCCGACTACCCCGCGCCGGCCCAGGGCAACGTCGCCGTGTGGCGTGGCGAGAGCCACCAACTGCTGGCGATGACCGGCCCCGACAGCGACGGCAGCCTGCTGCCGATCGTTACCGAAGAATTCAACCGGCGGGCACACGCCCTGGCCGAGCGCCGCATCGTCGACGCCGGCTACCGCCTAGGGCGTTTGCTTGAGGTGAACATCAACGCGCGCGTTTCACGTGAAACGCAATAAAATTGCCGCATGAATGGCCTGCACCTGATCGCCGATCTCCATGACTGCCGCTGCGCGACGGAATTCCTGTTCGATGCGGCACAGCTCGAATCATTCTGTGTCGCGGCCTGTACCCGCCACGGCCTGACGGTCGTCGGCCGGCTCTTTCACGCCTTTCACGATGCCGCCGGCAAGCCGGCCGGCGTCACCGGCACCGTTGTGCTCGCCGAATCGCACCTGGCCATCCATACCTGGCCCGAGGTTGCCGGCGTCACACTCGATGTCTATGTCTGCAACTTCAGCGGCGACAACAGTGGGCGGGCACATCAATTGTTTGCCGAAATGATCACGGCCTTCGCCCCCGCCAGGCTGGAAAGACAAGAGGTGGCACGCGGCCACCTCGTTCCTGTTCACGGCACCTGACGTCCCAATGCCCGCAAGCGGGCAATCCGCTCCTCGGTCGGCGGATGCGTCGAGAACAACCCGCGGATTCCACTCCCTGACAAGGGGTTGAGGATCATCATCTGGGCCGTTTCCGGATGCGCCTCGGCCGGCCCCAAGGGAATCCGCCCTTCGGCATACATCTGGATCTTGCCCAGTGCATTGGCCAGCGCGTCGGGTTCGCCGCTGATTTCGGCGCCGCCGCGGTCGGCTTCATATTCGCGCGAACGCGAAATCGCCATCTGGATCAGGCTGGCAGCCAGCGGCGCCAGCAGCGCGACGGCAATGCCGGCCAGCGGATTGGCGGGACGTCCGTCGTCGCTGCGACCGCCGAACAACATCGCAAAATTGGCCAGTGCAGAGATCGCCCCGGCCATCGTCGCCGAAACGGTGGAGATCAGGATGTCGCGATGCGCCACATGCGCCAGTTCGTGCGCCATGACGCCCCGCAATTCGCGGGCCGAGAGCAGTTGCAGGATGCCTGTCGTCGCTGCCACCGCGGCGTTATCGGGATTGCGCCCGGTCGCGAAGGCATTGGGCTGCTGTTCGTCGATGAGGTAGACCCGCGGCATCGGCAGCCCCGCGCGTTGCGCCAGATCACGCACCATATTGTAGAACTGCGGCGCGCTCGACTCGTCGACCTCCCTGGCGTTGTACATCTTCAACACCATCGTGTCGGAAAACCAGTACGAGAAGACGTTCATCGCACCGCCGAAAAGCAGTGCCAGAAGCATGCCGGACTGGCCGCCGATCATCCCGCCGACGACGCCGAACAGCGCCATGATGGCGGCCATCAGCATCGCTGTCTTTACCCAGTTGAACATATGACCTCCTTGCGCATGTTGCGTTGCTTCGAAGATGGTGCCGCTACGCCCGAATTCAAGCCGGCAGGTCGAAGCGGTCGCCCGCCTTGAGCGGGTGGCCGGCCAGGAATTCACGAACCGGCAGCCGCCTGCCACCCGCTTTCTGCAATTCGCTGACGGCCAGTGCCCCGCTACCGCAGGCGACGACGATACGGTTGCGGTCGACGCTCAGGATCAGCCCTTTTTCACCGGCGCCGACGACCGGCTCGGCACGCCACAACTTGACGGTCTGCCCGCCATACTGCGCCTGGGCGCCGGGAAACGGGTTGAACGCGCGAATGTGGCGATCGAGTGCCTGCGCATCTTTCGACCAGTCGATCAGCGCTTCCTGCTTCTCGATTTTGTGGGCGTAGGTGAGGCCTGTCGCCGGCTGCGCTTCGGCGGGCAGCGGCAGCTTGTCCAGCACCTCGACGATCAGCTGCGCACCAAGGCCGGCCAGACGGTCATGCAGCGTGGCCGCATTGTCGTCGGTAGCGATCGCAGACGCCGCCCGCAACAGCACCGGCCCGGTATCGAGCCCGGCCTCCATCTGCATGATGCAGACCCCGCTTTCGGCATCGCCGGCCAGCAGTGCCCGCTGGATCGGTGCCGCCCCGCGCCAGCGCGGCAACAGCGAGGCATGGACGTTGATGCAGCCGAAGCGCGGCATATCGAGAACGATCTGCGGCACGATCAGCCCGTAGGCGGCCACCACCATCACATCGGCCCCAACCGCCGCGATCCGCTGCTGGGCGGACGGTTCCTTCAGGGTCAGCGGCTGGAAGACTTCGATCGCATTTTCCATCGCCAGGCGCTTGACCGGCGACGGCTGCAGGCTCATCCCGCGCCCCGCCGGCCGGTCCGGCCGGGTCAGCACCAGCGCCACCTCGTGGTCCGCCGCGATCACTGCCCGCAGCGCAACGGCGGCGAATTCCGGGGTTCCGGCGAAGATTACCCTCATGCCGTGACCCGGGCCTGTTTGGCGAGCTTGCTCCGGATGCGGGTCTGTTTCAGTTGCGACAGGTGGTCTACGAACACCTTGCCGTTAAGATGATCGAGTTCGTGCTGGATGCATACGGCCAGCAGGCCCTCGGCGACCAGCGTCCGGTGCTGACCATCGGCATCCTGATAATGGACGGTGCAGGTCTCCGCGCGCTGGACCTTCTCGTAGATGCCGGGCACGGAAAGGCAGCCCTCTTCGCCCTCCTGCTGCCCCCGGCAGTTCTCGATCCGCGGATTGATCAGAGCCAGCAGCTGGTTGCGCTCTTCCGAGGTGTCGATGACGACGATCTGCTTGTGCACATCGACTTGTGTCGCCGCCAGGCCGATGCCCGGCGCCTCGTACATGGTCTCGGCCATGTCGGCGATCAGCCGGCGAACGGTATCGTCAATGTTCAGTACCGGTCCCGCAACTTTCTTGAGGCGGGGATCGGGAAAACGCAAAATGGGTAGAAGCGCCATAGGAAGTACCGAAAAAAGCTTGCTCGCTTAAGTTATTACGTGCAGAATCTCAAGCAGTTCCCGAGATATGGAAGCGGGTTGCCTGACATGAATGAGACCATGCCAGCATCACCGTGTTCCGTCGGCACGTGAGGTTACGACTATGGTACGCATTATATCCGCGCTCATCCTGGCCGTGACGGCCGTTTGTGCATCGGCCGCCGAGCCCCTTAAGCTCGTAGACAACCCCCCCGACCGCCACGTCGTGGTGCGTGGCGACACGCTATGGGGGATTTCCGGAAAGTTCCTCAAGGAACCCTGGCGCTGGCCGGAAATCTGGAACATGAACCGTGAGCAGATCAAGAATCCGCACCTGATCTACCCCGGCGAGGTCATCTATCTGGACCGCTCGGGCAACAGCCCGCGACTGCGCGTCGGCAAGCCCGTGAAAACCGGCAGCGGCACCGTCAAGCTCGGCCCGCAGATTTATTCCGAACCCTCGCAGCAGGCGATTCCGAGCATTCCGCCGCACATCATCGAACCGTTCCTGTCGCAACCCCTGGTCCTCGAACCGGGGCAGGTCGATGGTTTGGCGCGCATCGTCGCCGGGCCGGAAAACCGCGGCATGATGGGTAACGGCGACCAGGCCTTCGCCACTGCGATCCCCGATGCGAGCGTCGTCAGCTGGAATGTCTTCCGCCCGAGCAAGCCGCTGGTCGACCCGGAAACAAAGGAAATCATCGGCTACGAAGCCTTCTTCCTCGGCAATGCCAGACTTGTCCAGCCCGGCGAGCCCTCGGTCCTCCAGATTACCGTGGCAAAAGAAGAAATCATGCGGGGCGACCGCCTGTTGCCGGCACCGCCAGCCAACATCATTTCCTACGTACCGCACCGCCCGGACCGGCCAGTCGCGGCCACCGTGATGACCATCTATGGCGGCGTCTATGAAGGCGGCAGGGCCTCGATCATCAGTCTCAATCGCGGCATCAATGACGGGCTCGAAGTAGGTAACGTCCTCGCGCTCTTCCGTAACCGTATTTCGGTGGCCATCGACGGGGAAACGATGCAACGCGTCGATACACCGATCCCCGAGGAGCGTTACGCACTTGTCTTCGTCTTCCGGGTGTTCAACAGGGTTTCGTACGCCCTGGTCCTGGAGTCCTCCAGGCCGGTGGCCATCGGTGATTCCGCACGAAATCCGTGACGGACAAGGAAGGGCTGGCCGCCTGGTTGCGGCTGACCCTGACCCCGGGCATCGGCGGCGAGACACAGCGTAAGCTTCTCGCCGCTTTCGGTTTACCCGAGGCGATCTTCGCTGCGGGACATCCCGCGGTCCGTGCGGTCGTCGGCGGCAAGGCCGATCTGCTCTTCGATTTCGACCCCACCGAAATCGTCGACCGGAGCATGGATTGGGCCGAGCAGCCCGGCCAGCACATCCTGACCCTGGCTGATTCAAGCTATCCGCAAGCCCTGCTGGAAATTCCCGATCCACCCAGCCTGCTCTATGTGCGCGGCAACCCGGCACTATTGCAGAAACGTGGCCTGGCCGTCGTCGGCAGCCGCAATGCGACACCGCAGGGGCTACAGACCGCCGAAACATTTGCCCGGGCGCTGGCCGGCAAGGGGTTCTCCATCATCAGCGGCCTCGCCCTCGGCATCGATGCCGCCGCCCACCGCGGCGCGCTGGCCGCCGACGGGGAAACCATCGCCGTCATAGGCACCGGCGCCGACCGCGTCTATCCGGCCCGCAATAAGGAACTGGCCGTGGCGATCGCCGAGCGCGGCGCGATCGTTTCCGAATTCCCGCTGGGAACGCCCGCCGTCGCGGCCAACTTTCCCCGGCGCAACCGTATCATTTCCGGCCTGTCGCGCGGCGTACTGGTGGTCGAGGCGGCACCGGAGAGCGGATCGCTGATCACCGCCCGCCTCGCTGCCGAACAGGGCCGCGAAGTGTTTGCCATTCCCGGATCGATTCATTCGCCGGTCGCCCGCGGCTGTCACAAGCTGATCAAGCAGGGTGCCAAACTGGTCGAAACGGCGCAGGACATCCTGGAGGAATTCGGCAACCATTCCGAACCGTGCCTGCGCCCGGAACTGGCAAGCGTGGCCGAAGACAACGCCATCCTTAAGGCACTCGGCCACGACCCGTGCGCGCTGGATGACCTGCTGGAACGCACCGGCTTGGGTGCCGACCTGTTGCTTGGCGAACTGCTGACCCTCGAGCTCGATGGCCTGATCGCCACCCTGCCCGGCAACCGCTACCAGCGACTCGGCTGACTGCATATATACAGAGACGGCTTGCCAAGCCGCGCGCCGCGCACTTATCATGCCCCGGCACCCTACCGACAGAACCCATGACAAAAAAGCTGATCATTGCCGAAAAACCCTCCGTTGCCGCCGACATCGCGAAGGCGCTCGGCGGCTTCACCAAGCACGACGACTATTTCGAGAGCGAGAATCTCGTGATCTCGTCGGCGGTCGGCCACCTGCTTGAACTATCCTGTCCCGAAGAATTCGAGGTCAAGCGCGGCAAATGGTCTTTTGCCCACCTGCCGGTCATCCCGCCACATTTCGCGCTGTCGCCGATCGAAAAGACCGCATCGCGGCTCAAGGTCCTCAACAAGCTGATAAAGCGCAAGGACGTTGGCGGTCTGATCAACGCCTGCGACGCGGGGCGCGAAGGTGAGTTGATCTTCAACTACATCGCGCAGCACTCGAAAACCGCCAAGCCGGTGCAGCGCCTGTGGCTGCAGTCGATGACCCAGGGCGCCATCCGCGACGGCTTCACCCGCCTGCGCAACGGTCAGGAAATGCAGGGCCTGGGCGACGCTGCCGTCTGCCGCTCCGAATCCGACTGGCTGGTCGGCATCAACGGCACGCGGGCGATGACCGCCTTCAATTCCAAGACCGGCGGCTTCCACCTGACCACGGTCGGCCGCGTCCAGACGCCGACCCTGGCCATCGTCGTCGAGCGCGAGAAGAAGATCCGCGAATTCAAGTCGCGCCCCTACTGGGAAGTCGAGGCCGAATTTGCCGCCAAGGCTGGCAACTACAACGGAAAGTGGTTCGACGAAGCCTACAAGGGCAAGGAGGACGACGAGCATGCCCGCGCCGACCGCCTATGGGAGGAAAAGCGCGCCGCGGCGATTCGTGCCGCCACCCTCGGCAAGCCGGGCATCGTCAGCGAAGAAGCCAAGCCGGAAACCCGCCTGTCACCCCTGCTTTTCGACCTGACCAGCCTGCAGCGCGAAGCCAACGGCCGTTTCGGCTTCTCGGCCAAGACCACGCTGTCGCTGGCCCAGTCGCTCTACGAAAAACACAAGGTGCTGACCTACCCGCGGACCGACTCGCGCTGCCTGCCTGAAGACTACCTGCCGACCGTCAAGGAAACGCTGACCGTACTGACCGGCCAGGGTGCCGGCAAGGGCCACGACGAAGTGCTGCTGTCCCGTTACTCGCCCTTCGCGCACCAGATCCTGGCTCGCAACTGGGTGCTGCCCAACAAGCGCATCTTCAACAATGCCAAGATCAGCGACCACTTCGCGATCATCCCGACGCCGCAGGCGCCGAAGAACCTGAACGAACTCGAACAGAAGCTCTACGATTTCGTCGTCCGCCGCTTCCTGTCGGTCTTTTTCCCGGCCGCCGAATACCTGGTCACCACCCGCATCACCCGCGTCGAAGGCTACCCTTTCAAAACCGAGGGCAAGGTACTGGTCAATCCGGGCTGGCTGGCGGTGCATGGCAAGGAAGGCCAGGAAGGCACCGAAGGCAACCTGGTTGCGGTCGACGCCGGAGAAAAGGTAAAAACCGAGGATGTAACGGTCAAGGCCAACGAAACCAAGCCGCCGCCGCGCTACTCTGAAGCCACCCTGCTCTCGGCAATGGAAGGCGCCGGCAAGATGGTCGACGACGAGGAACTGAGGGCCGCCATGGCCGGCCGTGGCCTCGGCACCCCAGCGACGCGTGCGCAGATCATCGAGAACCTGATTGGCGAACAGTACATGCATCGCGAAGGCCGCGAACTGATCCCGACCGCCAAGGCCTTCTCGCTGATGACGCTGCTGACGGGCCTCGGCATCAATGAATTGACCCAGCCCGAGCTGACCGGCGACTGGGAATGGAAGCTTGGCCGCATCGAGAAGGGCGAATTCACGCGCGATGAGTTCATGCGCGAGATCGCGGAAATGACCCGCCACATGGTTGAGCGCGCCAAGACCTACGACAGCGACACGATTCCCGGCGATTTCGGCATCCTCGAGGCGCCCTGCCCGCGCTGTGGCGGCCTGATCCGCGAAACCTACAAGAAGTTCCAGTGCAGCGATTGCGACTATTCGCTATGGAAAATCGTCGCCGGTCGCCAGTTCGAGGCCGCCGAGATCGAGGCGCTGATCACCGCGAAGCAGATCGGCCCGCTCACTGGATTCCGCAACAAGATGGGCCGGACCTTTGCGGCGGCGATCAAACTCAACGAAAAGATGGAACCGGAATTCGATTTCGGGCAGGACAGGGCGAGCGAAGGCGAGAATGCCGAGCCGGTCGACTTTTCCGACCAGCAGTCCCTCGGCAACTGTCCGAAATGTGCGAGCAAGGTCTTTGAGCACGGAACATCCTACGTTTGCGAAAAATCGGTCGGCCCGGCCAAGAATTGTGACTTCCGCTCGGGCAAGATCATCCTGCAGCAGCCGATCGAACCCGAGCAGATGAAGAAATTGCTGGCCGGGGGCAAGACCGACCTGCTGAAGGAATTCGTTTCCAACCGCACCCGGCGCAAGTTCTCGGCCTATCTGGTGGCCAAGGACGGCAAGGTCGGCTTCGAGTTCGAGAAAAAGGTGGCAAAGCCCAAGGCGCCGCCCAAGAAGAAGGCCGAAGCTTAGATCCGTATTCTCGGGGCTGAAGTTTCACGTGAAACTTCAGCGCACCGCCCTGGCGCCGGGCAGCTTGCAGTTCAGGACTGAAGCCCGGACAGCATCGATCGCCTGCGGTCGCGGAAAAGTGACCCGCCAGACGAGCCCGACCGTCCGCGAAGGCGGCTCGCCTGCGAAGGGCAATACCCTGACCATCGGTTCGCGGTCGATCAGTGGGTCGGCGGCAGTGCTCGGCATGACCGCCACGCCCGCGCCGCTCGCCACCATGTAGCGTATGGTTTCCAGCGAACTGCCTTCCAGCGAATGGGCGAGCGCATCAGGCCCGCCCAGTTGCGGGCAGGATTCAAGCACCTGATCGCGGAAACAGTTGCCCTGGCCGAGCAGAAGCAGGTCCTGGCCGTCGAGTTCGTCCGCCTGCACATCGCTGCGACCAACCCAGGGATGGCCGGCCGGCACGACCACCCGGAACGGCTCTTCATAGACGGCCTGAGCCACGAGCCCGGGCTCGGCGAAAGGCAGGGCGATGACGATCACGTCCAGTTCGCCTGCTTTCAGCGCGGGAATCAGGTTGGCCGTAAAGTCCTCCTTGAGGAAAAGCGGCATGGCCGGCGCATGCCGATGCAGGGCTGGAATCAGCTGCGGCAGCAGATAAGGCGCGATCGTGTAGATCACCCCGACGCGCAGCGGCCCGCTCATCGGATCGCCCCCCGAACCGGCGATTTCCTCCAAGCGGACAGCCTCCTCGAGCACGCGCCGGGCCTGAGCGACGATACGCTCGCCCAGTGCGGTAATGCGGACATCGGAGGCAGTACGCTCGAACAGCGCCGCGCCGAGCTGCCCTTCGACTTTCTTGAGCGCCACCGACAGGGTCGGCTGGCTGACGTGACAAGCCTCTGCCGCCTTGCCGAAGTGGCGCTCGCGGGCGAGCGCCACGATGTAGCGCATTTCGGTCAAGGTCATCTGGAATATCCCAATTTCTGCAGGTCGACCGCAGACAGCCAGCGCCACTCGCCGGGCTTCAGGTCGCCGGGCAGCACCAGATCGCCGACCGCCTCGCGATGCAAGGCATCGACCCGGTTGCCGGCCGCCGCGACCATGCGCTTGACCTGATGGTATTTCCCGCTGGTCAGGGTCAGGCGCAAGGATCTTTCCCCGGCGATCTCGCAGGCGGCGGCGGCTACCGGTTCGGGCTCGTCGTTCAACTGCACGCCGGCCAGCAACTGGTCAACCTGGGCCTGTTCGAGCGGGTGCCGGGTAGTCGCCAGGTAGACCTTGGGCACCTTGCGCCTGGCCGAGGAAAGCACATGGTTCAACTGACCATCGTCGGTGATCAGGAGCAGCCCGGTCGTGTCCTCATCGAGCCGGCCGACCGGCTGCACATCGCGCTCGCGCAACTGCAGCGGCAACAGCGTCAGCACGCTTGGGTGATGTTGCGGTTTGCGCGAGCACTCATAGCCGGCCGGCTTGTGCAACATCAGGCAGGCAAACTCGGCATAGGGCCAGTCGGCGCCATCGACGGTAAATACTAGGCCCTCGGTTTCAATTTCCGCAAAGGGATCGTCGCAAACGACGCCCCCGATCGCGACCCGCCCGTGCCGGATCAGCGATCGACATCCCTTGCGGGTACCGAACCCATGCTTCTGGAGGATACGTTCAAGTTGCATGGCGGGAATGCTAACATTCGGCCATGAAATTCGAGCACCTGATCGCCATCAACGACCCCGAAAACCCGCTGATCGCCTCACTGACGAGGGAACAGCTGTGGGCGGGCCTGCTGCACCGGGTCGAAGATGCCGTGCCCTTCCTGCCCGGCCTGGAAGCCTGCACCATACTCGAACGCGATGAGGAAACCCTGCTTCGCGAACTCGATTTCGGCCCGGCCGTGATTATGGACAGGGTAGCCCTCGCCGCCATGCACTGGGTACGCTTCGACATCGTGCCCAGCGAACATCACGCCGGCGGCAGCCTCACAATCACCATCGAAGAACCCCAGCCCACCTACCTTTTCCTGCGCTTCGCCTACACCACCACCTTCGCCAGCAATCCGAATTCCGAAGAGAAAGCCTACATCGAGTACGTGAAATCGGCCTATCACCAGTCGGATCTGGACTGCGTAAGGATAATCCGCACTTTGGCGGCGGGCGGACTGCCGCAATAGGACCTTACCAAGACCTTCCAAAGCGGTGTGCATGTTTTTTCATGCCCATGACAACCAAACCGGGATTGGTGCGTTACTTGGGGCTGGAATCCATCAGTTCAGGGAAGTCGACGTGCGTTGGTTAGCAATTGCAGCAATCGCTGCGCTATCTTCATTGGGTGTCAATGCAGCCGAGCCGGTTGCCGTTGAGGCGTCGGCGGCGGCCGAGGTCGTGGTTGCACTGGCGCCGCAGGAACCAGTCGTTACGCCGATCCCGATGCCGGCCCAGGTCACCGTGCTGATTGAAGACCTGAACACCGGTTCGAAGCTGAAGCCGGCCAGAAAGCTGAAGGTTGCCAAGCCGCAGACGCTTCCGAAATCCATGCTCTCGCGGACGGAACGCCATCAGATGGCGATTCTGGCGGCGGCGCCAAAAGCCGAAAGCGGATTCCTGCGCGAGTTGTTCGATGACGAGGATGGCGGCTCGGGGGCGGAAGACATCGACTTGCATCGCTCCTTCAGCCGACCCCAGGTCGCGAAGGCGCTTGATGCCGATGCGGACGACGAAGCGCTCGCAGTCACACCTGAGACCAGTATCCGCCTGCTGCTCGCCCGCATGAAGGCGGTCGAAGCTCGCGTTCTCGCCGAGGCTGCGGATCAGATGAATGATGAGCTCCTCTCGGACGCAGTGATGCGCCGCCTGCACCTGGCACGAACCAGAGCCGTTGAGGCGCATCAGAAGAAGTTCACCTGAGGCGGACCGGAAGGCAAGCTGAACCGAATCCCGAATGCAAAAAGCCGAAAGCATGCGCCTTCGGCTTTTTTGTTGCGGTCAACGCCGGGAAACTGGCAAAACCCGGCTATTCGACGCCCTGGCTGGCAAGGTAATCCTCATAGCCGCCAAGATAATCGATGATCTTGCCGTTGCTCTTGACCTCGAAAACACGGGTCGCGAGGGAAGAAACAAATTCCCGGTCATGCGAGACGAAAACCAGCGTACCGGGGAATTTCTCGAGGCCGCTGTTGAGCGATTCGATGGATTCCATGTCGAGGTGGTTGGTCGGCTCGTCCATGATCAGCACGTTTGAGTGCAGGAGCATCAGCTTGCCGAACAGCATGCGGCCCTGCTCGCCGCCGGAAATCACGTTGACCGGCTTCTTGACCTCGTCGCCGGAGAAGAGCAAACGGCCCAGGGTGCCGCGGATCAGGGTCTCGACGTCCCCACCTTCGTAGCCGCCGGCACGGACGTACTCCGAAATCCAGTCGGTGAGACTGGTTTCGGACTGGAACAGCGCCGAGTGGTCCTGCGAGTAGTAACCCGGCTTGGCCTTTTCCGCCCACTTGATGCTGCCGAATTGCGGCTGGACCTCGCCCATCAGCAACTTGAGCAAGGTGGTCTTGCCGACGCCGTTTTCGCCGATGACGGCGATCCGTTCGCCGGCATTGATGGTGAAGCTCAGGTTGTTGAATATCTTGCGCTCGGCGCCTTCGTAGGCGAATGCGATGTTGTCGACCTCGACCGCCTGGCGGTGCAGCTTGTCCTTCTCGTCGTAGTCGAAGCGGATCCACGGGTACTGGCGTGACGACGGCTTGACGTCTTCCGGCTTGAGCTTGTCGATCAGCTTCATCCGGCTGGTCGCCTGCTTGGCCTTGGAGGCGTTGGCCGAGAAGCGGCGGACGAAGGTCTGCAGTTCGGCGATGCGTTCCTTGGCCTTGGCATTGGCGTTGGACTGGCGCTCGCGGGCCTGCGTCGAGGCTTCCATGAAATCGTCGTAGTTGCCCGGGTAGATCGTGATCTTGCCGTAATCGAGGTCGGCCATGTGGGTGCAGACCTGGTTCAGGAAGTGGCGGTCGTGCGAGATGATGATCATCGTCGACTCGCGGGCGTTGAGCACGTCTTCCAGCCAGCGGATGGTGTTGATGTCGAGGTTGTTGGTCGGT
>ERZ724517.269-NODE-269-length-32505-cov-17.105485_pt1 | contig 32505 bp, 27 predicted proteins | sample MGYA00376050_ERZ724517 | MGnify/ENA primary metagenome ERZ724517 (study PRJEB28724, sample SAMN07190886) | activated sludge metagenome | isolation source: activated sludge of sewage treatment plant in Hong Hong | place: USA: Christiansburg, Virginia | collected... | reverse complement strand
TTAAAATTACTTGTATGAAAAATATTTTATTGAACTGTGGCAAAAGCCATCAACAGTACAGAATTGTGGCAGAGTACAATAGCCTAAACACATCGTTGGCATTGGCAGGCTTTTGTGCAGAAGAACATACAGAAAACATGCTTTTTAGGCATTTACAAAACCTTTGTGTACAAAGCGATGGAAGCTTAAATAGTACGCATGGATTGTTGTGCAATATGATGCAACAATGGACAACAGCTTTCAATATTCCTGCATCGCAAATGTTGCAAAATGTTACGGGTAATAACTCTGAAAAGTTGAAATCTGTTTGTTTGTATAAAACAAAAAATGGGGAGGAAGAAAAATTAATCAACAGAATTTTAATGTAGAGAAGAAGCAATTATGCAGTATCCAATTATACAAGATCATCAATCTAAAATTCATTTAACAAAGGGAAGTAAACTGCATATCAATGAGTATTTATTAATACTTCAGCCACACGAAGATTTGTACAACAAAATCATGGATATTAAGCAATCATTTGCCAACAAGTATGAGTGTTCAATAGCCATGTACACCAAGCCACAAATTATATTGGCAAGTTTTGTTCAATGGGAAATGCAGGAAACTAAGCTAATAAATAGGTTGAAAAATATAATTGAAAACCTTACGCCGTTTAGTGTAAAAATTGATGGCTTTGGAAGTTTTCCATCGCATACCATTTATATAAATATACAAACGAAAAACAGTATAGTAAATATGGTAAAGTCGTTTAGACCTATTCAATCTTTAATGACTTTAAGCAAAGACAGTAAGCCACATTTTATTACAGAACCTCATATAACAATTGCTCGAAAATTATTGCCTTGGCAATATGAAAAAGGTTGGTTAGAATATAGCAATACCAACTTTGTTGCAAGCTTTATGGTAAATAAAGTAATGCTTTTAAAACGTGAGGTTGAAACGAAGAAATATTTTATAGCAGCATCTTTTTTGTTAGAAAGTAAAGCTTCTACAGAGCTTACACAAGCATCTCTCTTTGCTTAAATAACCACAACGTAGTGCTGCTTTGTGTCTTAGTGCCTTTGTGGTAAAAACTCTTCAAGTAAATCTTCATCATGAAAAATATTAACGATAATCCCAATGCCAAACCAAAACCCATTAATACAGAAAATGCTTATCTCAAAGGTCGAGGTGCACAAATAAATACACCCAATCGCTTTTTAAAAAACCAAATAATAAAAGAACATATAGAAGCTATAGACGATTGGACAGAAAAAAATATTGCCACCGTTTATTTAGAAGACAAAGCCAAAAGCATTGTAAATAAAGTGGATAGCCCAGATGTGGGTATGTTTTATAGCATGAACCCTTACCAAGGTTGTGAGCATGGTTGCATTTATTGTTATGCACGAAATGCCCATGAATATTGGGGTTACAGTGCAGGTTTAGATTTTGAACGTAAGATTATTGTAAAGAAAAATGCTCCCGAATTACTACGTAAATTTTTAATGAATAAAAATTGGCAATGCTTGCCCATTAGTTTAAGTGGCAATACAGATTGTTATCAACCTGCAGAAAAAAAGTTCGGCATCACCCGAAAATTATTAGAAGTATGTAACGAATTTAATCAGCCGGTTGGAATGATTACAAAAAATGCAGGGATGTTAAGAGATAAAGATTTGCTGCAAGAAATGGCCAAGAAAAACTTGATTAGCATATTGGTAAGCATTACTAGTTTTAACGAAGACTTACGTCGTGTAATGGAGCCACGTACAACTACTGCTACACAACGTTTACGAATTATACACGAATTAAGCAATGCTGGTGTACGTATGGGTGTTATGCTTGGGCCAATGATACCCGGATTAAACGAACACGAAATGCAACGCATTATGAAAGCAGCTGCAGACAATGGTGCAATTTTTAGTGCTTATACTTTTATACGTTTAAATGGTGCAATAAAAATTATGTTTCATGATTGGTTGTATAAAAATTTCCCCGATCGTGCCGATAAAGTTTGGCATTTAATAGAAAATGCACACGATGGAAAAGTAAACGATAGCCGATTTGGTATTAGAATGCGAGGCGAAGGGCCCATTGCCGATTTAGTAAAACAACAGTTTGCCAAATACAATAAACTCTATGGCTTAAATGCCGAACGTTGGGGTTTAGATACTACACAATTTAGGAGGCCTGGTGAACAGGGGAAGTTGTTTTGAAATATTTATGAGACGAGCTGTGGTATTTTAATTGGGCTGTAGTGGCGTCGCACACTTGTACAATAGGATGATGGGTAATCTTTTGTTTAAGTGTATATAAACATTTATCTACTTTAGAGTTGCTCCCTGTATTTTTATAAGACGGAAATTCTTTTTCTAATGATTAATATAAAACTTGAACATAGAAAGCAACTTGAAAAATTAACCTATGCAGATTTGTTCTGTGGCATTGGTGGTTTTCATTTAGCATTGGATTCTTTTTATGCCAACTGTGTATTTGCATCAGATATTGATAAAGCAGCACAGGAAGTTTATAAAAATAATTTTGCTATAAAACCTGCTGGAGATATTACACAGATTGATGAAAGACAAATACCAATACACGATATTTTGTGTGGAGGATTTCCTTGTCAGGCTTTTAGTGTATCTGGTAAACAGAAAGGGTTTGATGATACAAGAGGTACTTTGTTTTTTGATATTGCAAGAATTGCCAATTATCACCAACCTAAAGTCTTATTGCTAGAAAATGTAGCAAACTTTGAAAAGCATGATGGTGGAAACACTTTACAAACAGTACTTTCAACTTTAAATAATATTGGTTACAATGCTTCTTATAAAGTGCTCAATGCTTCTTCATTTGGTATACCACAAATAAGAAAACGTATCTATTTTGTCGCATTCAGAAAAGATTTAAATATTCAAGAATTCAACTTTCCACAAGCAAATAATAGCTATGTCAAGTTGTATGACTTTCTTGAAATAAATAAAAATCATGAAGAACTGTTACTTAAGAAAAACAACTACAACATGTATTTGGAGGGCTTTGATAGCGATGATAGTGTATTGTTAAAAAAGGGGGTTTCAACTAATACTTCTATAAGAATTGGTACTGTAAATAAAGGTGGTCAAGGTGATAGAATTTATCATCCAAATGGTCATGCTATTACATTGTCAGCATATGGTGGTGGCAATGGTGCAAAGACAGGATTGTATTTGGTTGATGGAGCAATTAGAAAACTTTCGCCAAGAGAATGTGCAAACATTATGGGTTTCCCTAATAGCTTTAAGCTACATGCAAACAGAAATCAATGCTACAAACAATTTGGTAACAGTGTTGTGGTTGATGTTTTGCAACATATTCTTATAGCCATAAACAAAGCCTTAAAATGATGGATAAAATTGCACATGGTTCACAGACAGCCAAGAATGGTTTTAGGAATGAAGATGACATTGTTTCCAAGTTCAACAATTGGCAAACAGATGTTGAAGCTGCTTTATGGCTACAAACAATGGGTTATAAAATACATGAAATTGAGTTCGTAAAAGCAGTTAAAGTTCATGGTCATAAAACAGATGTGCAAGTACAGGTAACTATTAAATTAAAGGAAGCCATAGATGTACAGAACATGCAAGTGAAGTTAGTAAGTAATAAAAAGGGCTTTAATCAAATTGATAAAAGGTGGGTTGATACTTATTCTAATCTTTGGAATATGCCAGCAAATATTATATTGTTGTTCAAGAGCTATTGTGGTGAAATTTTGCCAACAACTAATGTGAGGGATAAACGTAGAATGTTTATAGACGAATTCTCTAAGAATGAACAAAATCTACTAGTACAATGGCTTCAAGATAATAAACAACTAATAATAAATGATGTGCTAAAAGGAAGAGGACAATTTGCAGCAGAATGGATGTTGGTGGCTCAAAAAAATAGTTTAAACGCAAGATGGGTTCTTAAACCAATGAATATCTGTATCAACCATTACAGCAAAAGGCAACTTGAAACTCGGAAGGATTGGAATACAAAGAAAAGGAGGCGATGGAGGAAGAGATACAGCCAAAATGTTGCAGTTTAAAATAGACCCAACTGAAATATTTAATATATAGTTGTTGGTAATATTAATAGCAACAAAACCTTTACATCAACCTATACATTTTACCAGGTAAACTCAATACTATATTTTGTAATTCTAAATTTAATATTGCACTAGCAATACTGCTGCTGCTTAAACCAGATTGTAAATAAATATCATCAATTGAAATGGTTTCTTTTGAGTTGATTAATTGTAAAATAGTTTTTTCATCTTCAGTTAATTCTATAAACAATTCTCTTTGCTTTTTAGGTTGTTTCTTTTTTTCTTGCCAACCCATTTCTTCAATTAATTGTTCTGTACTTGATAGCAGTATTGCTTTGTTTTGTTGTATTAGTTTTAAGCAACCACTACTTTTTCCATCATATATTTTACCGGGTATTGCAAATACATCTTTGTTGTAATTGTAGGCCAATTCTGCAGTTATCATGCTGCCGCCTTTGCTTGCAGTTTCTACAACAATTGTAGCATCGGTCATGCCTGCAACAATTCTATTTCGTTGAGGAAAATTGTATCTGTCGGCTTTTGTATTTTTTCTAAACTCAGTTAATAAACCACCGTTTAATAAAATATCTTTTGCTAAACTTTTATGCTGTGCAGGATAAATAGAATCTAACCCATGTGCTAAAACACCAACATTGGCAACATTGTTTTTTATTGAAGCTTTGTGTGCAATAGCATCTATACCATACGCCAAACCACTTACAACTAAAACATTGTAAGGTATAAGTTCTGTAATTAAATCTTCTGTTACTTGTTTGCCATAATCTGTGTTGTTGCGTGTGCCAATAATGCTAATTATTTTGCTATTGTTAAGGTTGGCATTGCCTCTGTAATATAAAATAGTTGGTGCATCGTAACAATGCAATAAGCGTTTTGGATAATCATTATTTGTAAGAAATAAACATTGTATATGATGCTTCTCTGTAAACTTTATTTCATCTTCAGCATCTTTAAATTGGTTGAAGTCTTTTATTTGCTTGGCTCTAATTTCTCCAATACCATCTACAGCACTCAAGTCTTTTTTCTTGGCTTTAAAAATGTTTTCAGCATTGCCAAAATGTTCAATCAATTGTTTGGCTTGTACAGGTCCAATATTTGGAATTAAAGTAAGAGCAATTTGATACAGCATTTCATTGTTCATACAAGAGCTATATAGGTAATTGATAAATAATTTGTGAAAGGAAATATACCGTAAATTAGGTATATTTTTTATTTCTTTTTTAAGGTTCTTTGTCTAAAATAATTTATATGAAATGGACTGTAGCGTTGTTGTTATTTGTACTAAATGTACAGGCACAAAAAGTAGTTAAGCCTAAAGGAAATACGAAAGAACAGTTTTCGCTAACCATTAATAACGAAAACTATAAAACATTTGTTGAGGCTTTTATAAACAAAGATGAGTACAAGCAGTTATGGTTGAATTATATAAAAACTGTACCCGAAAATATATTGTTAGCAAACAAAGGGAACTTGTTATCGGCTAAAGTAGAAATATTGGTAAGTATAAGTCATGATGGAAAAGTATTTATTGAAAGCCATAATTCTTCAAGTGGCAATGAGATAATTGTTAGCAATGATTCTTTAGGTATTGTTGTAAATAAAATTAGAAAAGATTTACGAAAAATAGTTAAGAAGAAAGGTATTGTTACTCCTTCTTATAGCAAAAGTTTTAATGGATATGTTAATGATGAAGTTGTTATTGAACAAGTTTGGGTAACAACATTATAATCCCACAATTGTAAACTCTGTTCTTCTGTTTTGTGATCTGCCTTTTTCTGTGGCATTATCGGCAATGGGTTTACTCGATCCTAAGCCTTTGTAAGTAAGTCTTGTTGAGGATATTCCTTTGCCAACCAAATATTCAACCACTGCTTTGGCACGGTTGGTACTTAGTTTTATGTTATCTGCTGCATTGCCAAGATTATCTGTATGCCCACTAATTTCTACTTTTAAAGTTGGGTTGTCTTGTAGTACTTGTAACAATTTATCAAGTTCAATTAAACTAACCGATAAAATTTTATATGAGCTGGCTTCAAACTGAATGTTGTTAAAAACCATTTGTGTATTAATGGCTACTGGTTGTAATGCAATATCTTTTTTATAAGTACTATCAGCATCTTTGGTTTTTAGTTCAAAGAGTTCGCTATAAAATAAATAGCCCTTTCTGTTTACAGTAAATGTGTAGTCTTTTCCTTTGGGTAAAGTAATAAAATATTCGCCCAATTCATCTGTTTGAATTTTCATTAATACATTAAGAGAAATATTGTCTATCAGTTCAACTGTACAAGGTAATCCTTTGCCTGTAACCTTATCGTACACTTTACCTTTTAAGTACATTGTTTTAGCAGGACGGATGTCGGCTCTCAACTTAAATTTGTACAAATCCAATTCTCCTCTTGTATCTGCACGATTGCTAGCATAATATGCTGTTAGTCCATCGGCACTTACAGCAAAGCTTCCTTCATCATCTACTGTATTAATTGGGTAGCCTAAATTTTCTGGTGTACCCCAAGTTCCGTCATCTTGTCTTCTCATTAAAAATAAATCAGTTCCACCATAACCTAAATGCCCATCGCTTGTAAAAAATAATGTTTGATTATCGGCATGTATATAAGGAGCCAATTCATCTCCAGCAGTATTAACATCATCTCCCATATTTATAGCAGGTCCAAACTTGCCATTGTTCATTCGTACACTCACGTATAAATCTCTTCCACCCAAGCCGCCATAACGATTGCTACTAAAATATAAAACGCGTTTATCTGGACTTAAACTTGGGCTGCTTTCCCAAAATTCTGTGTTGATATTGGGGCCTAAATTTTCAGGTTCACTCCAACCATCAGGTGTATAAAGTGAAATGTATAAATCAAAATCGCCAAAGCCTTTATGCTTGCCAAAATTGCCAGCAAAAATCATCCATTCTCCATCGGCTGAAACTGTAATTGCTCCTTTGGAAGGTTCAATATTAATGTCGCCTTTAATAACAGTTGCTTTTTGATACTCATTGTTTTGAATACGACTTTGCATAAAATCTTCTCTATAACCTTCGCCTCTACGAGTAAATACCAATAAGCTATCGTCTATTGTTACTGCAGGATAATATTCACTTTTTTCGCTGTTCACATTATTGCCTAAATTAATGGGTGCAAAAACATAATTGGTTATTGGGTGTGTGGCTTGGTACTGCAAAGCAAACTCATAACAGCGTTTTCTAAAGTTGCCAGATTTAGTACTATTGGGGCTAATTTTAGGAATGGCTAAAAAATAATTTACAGCATCTAAAGCTTCTTTAAACTTGCCAACACCTGCCAAATTAATAGAATAAGGCAAATGAAATTGTTTGAAGTAAGATGTGTCTTTACGCTTTGCCCATTCATAATTAAACACAGATAATTCATGCTGTTTTAAAAACCCATAAACACCAGCTAACGATAAAATTGCATCTACATAATTGGTATCGGCAGTAATGGCTTTTTGTAAGAAAGGAATAGATTCGGGGAAGGCATTGTCTTGCAAATACTCCAATGCTTGATCATAATATTTAATGGCTTTTTTATTTATTTTTTCTGGCTGATATGTTTGTGCATTCAACTGAAAAAAAGTAGCTAGACTAAATATTATAAAAAGATATTTTTTCATTAAGGGCAAGTTCGGAAAAACAAACTTTCAACTTTGTTAAAAGCTAATTTATGGTACGTTAATGTATTTGTGAATTTGAACACTCAATTGCCATTGAGGGTTGTTTTTTATATAATCAATTATTAAAGGAGTTACAATTTCTTTTTTATCCCACTCGGCTTGTAAATATAATTTGCAATTGGCGTTTACTTGTGCAGCATAAGTTTCGGCCCATTCAAAATCGTGTTTATTAAATACCACCACTTTTAATTCGTTGGCTGCAACAATTACTTCTTGCAACGGAGCTTTAAATTTTTTAGGCGATAAACAAATCCAGTTCCAATTACCACTTAAAGCCGATGAACCACTTGTTTCAATATTGGTTTCGAACCCAGCTTGTTGTAGAGCAGCAGTTAATTCGTTTAGATTATGTAACAATGGTTCGCCACCTGTAATAACCACTAGGGGCTTAAGGTTTAGGGTAGAAGGTGTAAGTTTCTTAATACCAGATTCTTCAATTGCTTTTTCTACTATTGCTTCAACCGAAAATTTAGGGTGAGCATCGGCATCCCAACTTTCTTTTACATCGCACCAAACACAGCCCACATCACAACCTCCTAAACGTATAAAATAGGCAGCTTTTCCAGCGTGTAAACCTTCTCCTTGTAAAGTATAAAAACTTTCCATTACAGGTAAGGTTAAGTTGGAGTTGATTGTTAATAATGGTTGAATATTAGACACTAAATTTTTGTTTATAAGCTTGTAATGTATTTTTTAATAAACCTGCAATTGTCATTAATCCAACACCACCTGGTACAGGTGTTATTGCACTGGTTAATGGAGCTACTTCGTTAAAAGCAACATCGCCTTTAATTCTAAAACCTCTTTTTGCTGTTTCATCATCTACTCTTGTAATACCAACATCAATAACAATCGCTCCTGGCTTTACCATATTTTGTTTTACAAATTGTGGTTTACCTAAAGCTGCAACCAAAATATCGGCTTGTAAACAAATTTCGTTTAAGTTAAGTGTATGGCTATGACAAAGTGTAACTGTACAATTGCCTTTTGGAAGATTGCTACTCAATAAAATACTCATGGGTCTGCCAACAATATTGCTTCTTCCAATTACCACAGCATGTTTTCCTTTTGTATCTATATTAAAATGTTCTAACAACAGCATAATGCCATATGGTGTTGCTGGAATAAATGAAGGCAACCCTTGTACCAATTTGCCAGCATTAATAGGATGAAAACCATCTACATCTTTATTGGAGTCAATGGTTTCAATTATTTTGGCTTCGCTAATATGTTTTGGTAATGGTAGTTGCACTAAAATGCCATCAATTAAATCATTTTGATTCAGCTCTAAAATTTTTGATAGTAGTTCTTGTTCAGAAACATTTTCGTTCAATCTAATTAAGGTAGAATCAAAACCAACTTCTTCACAATTTTTTGCTTTACTAGCTACATAAGTTTCGCTAGCCCCATTGTTGCCCACTAAAATTGCAGCTAAGTGTGGGGCACGTTTTCCTTGTTGTACTATTGCTTGCACTTCTTTTTGTAAAGATGCTTTTACTGTTGCTGCGGCAGTTTTTCCATCTAAAATTATCATGATTGCAAATGTAAAGCCTAGTATTACAGGTTGCTATTATTTTATTAGTTAGCTGAAATTTCTTTTTTAAATGTTATGCAGCAAATATTTTTGAGGTGTTGTCTAAAACAACAAAGTGTTAAATTGTTTTTTTTTTAACAAATTTTAACTTTTTGTTAAAATGTATCTATATTTATCACTTCTTATTCCACATAAACTAAATACACATGAGAAAAATGCCCATTTTTTTGGTGTTAATGCTATTTACAGCACTAGTAGCATTTGCCCAGTCCCGAGTTATTTCGGGTACAGTAATAGACGATAAAGGAGAAGTTGTTCCCTTTGCGTCTATTTTAGTTAAAGGTACAAAAACTGGCGTAGCCGCCGATGCCAATGGTAATTTTAAAATTAATGCAAAAACTGGAGATGTTTTGGTTATTTCTGGTGTAGGCTTAACTTCTAAGGAAGTAAAAGTTACAGCAGCTTCTAACTTAAATATTTCTTTAGTAAGAGAAGCAGGAACATCTGAAGTAGTAGTTGTAACTACAGCTTTGGGGGTTCAACGTCAAGCAAAAGAATTGGGTTATTCTACTGCAAAAGTTAGTTCTAAAGATTTAACCCAAGCCAAAGTAGTTAATTTACAAAATGGATTAACTGGAAAGGTTTCTGGATTAAACATTCAAACTACCAACAATGGTGTATTTGCAGACACAAGAATTACTTTAAGAGGTATTCGTTCTTTAACTGGTAATAATCAACCCATGTTGGTATTAGATGGTGTACCTATTAGCTTAGGTTACATTAACTCTATTAACCCAAATGATATTGCCGATGTGGTAATATTAAAATCATCATCTGCAACCGCAGTTTATGGACCAGATGGTGTAAATGGTGCTATTATCGTTACAACTAAAAGAGGGTCTAAGCAAAAAGCTAGTATTACTGTAAGTCATACTACACAGTTTGAAACAGTTTCTTTTATGCCTAAGTTACAAACACAGTTTGGTTCTGGCTCTGGTGTAGATGCTTTTGGTTATGGCGTTTACGATCCAATTGAAAATCAGTGTTATGGTCCAGCATTTGATGGCAGCATGAAACAAATTGGTAGAAATGCACCCGATGGTTCTAAGTTTATGGTTGATTATACTGCTAAACCCGATGAGAAAAGAAAGTTCTGGAATACTGGTGTAACCAATCAAACAGATATTTCTTTTTCTACAGGCGATTTTTATATGAGTGCTCAAAACGTTTCTATTAAAGGCGTTTTACCAAAAGATGTTAATAATAGAACTTCTTTTAGAGTACAATCTTCTAAAGAATACAACAACTTTAAAGCAAGTTTTGGTGTAACATATACTCGTCAAGATTACAATGTTAATGCAGGTTCTAGCTTTGGAAATGGTAGAGATTATACTCCATATTGGAACTTAATTAATACACCAATGCACGTTCCAATTACACGTTTTGAAAATTGGAATACACCTTATGGAACTGACTATTCTCAAGGTTCTAGTTTTTGGAGCAGCCCTAATGGTTACTTTAACGATTATTACTCTAACCCTTATTTCATGATTGATAACTTTCGTGCAAAAGGAAGAGGTGATGATATCTTAGGTAATGTTGAGTTAAATTACAAACCAACATCTTGGTTAAACTTTACGTATCGTTTAGGTGCAACTGTTACCAACAATACTTCAAAAAGCACACAAACTGCTTTTACTTACTCTTTAGATGCTAAAGCAAGTGGAAAAAGTATTGCAGGTACAGGCGATTTAACAGGAGCTGTTGCGGATGCTTCTTCATTCTCTAGCAGAATTAATTCGGAGTTTTTTGCTTCAATAAACAAGTCGTTTGATAAAGTAAGATTTGATTTATTGGTAGGTACTTCATATCGTGAAACAAGTGCTAAAAACATCAGTATTTCTTCTAGCAATTTAGGAATGTCAATCTTCAACATTTTAGTACGTAAAGGAGAGCCTGGCGTATCTGAAAGCAATTCTAAAACTAGATTAAATAGATATTTTGGTAAGCTTGCAGTTGGTTACAATGGATGGGCTTTTGCTGAAGTAACAGGAAGTTATGATATTGATTCTAGATTGGGTTATTTCTACAACTTTAATATGAAAGATATTAGCTTCTTTTACCCAGGAGCTAGCGTATCTGCAGTATTAACAGATGCAATACCTGCTTTAAAAAATAACAAAACACTTTCTTATTTAAAAGTACGTGCTGCATTGTCTAAAACAGGTAATGTAAATTTAGGTGCTTATAGTTTAGAGAACACATACTCATCTGCAAGTGGTTTTCCTTTTGGAACACTACAAGGTTTTACGTCTGATAATACTTTACGTTTAAGTAAATATTCTCCAGAGTTTGTAATTAACAAAGAAGTTGGCCTTGAAATGTCGTTCAATAAAAACAAAATTAATTTTGAAGCAACTGCATACGAGCAAAACAATACAAATCAGTTAATCACTGTAGCTTATTCTGCTGCAACTGGTTTCCCATCTGCATTGTTAAACGCAGCATCTTTTGTAAATAAAGGATTGGAGTTTGATTTAAAATTAACTCCATTGGTTAGAATTAATAAAGTAAATATCGATTTCAAAATTAACTACACATACCAAACCAATAAAGTAACATCATTGGTTGATGGAGTTGATGAATTAGGAATTGGCAATGGTAATTTTATTATTAAAGGCCAAAGTGCATACATGTTTAAGCTTTCTGATTATTTAAGAGATGCAGAAGGAAGAGCAATTGTTGATCCAAATACTGGTTTTCCTTCAATTGACCCAGTTGTTAAAATGTTTGGCCGTACAATTCCAAATCATATCTTAGGTTTAAACTTAAATGTAAATTGGAAACAATTTAACTTTAGTGTAGTAGCAGATTATAGAGGTGGAAACCAAATTTATAGTGGTATTGGTCCAGATATGGATTTCTCTGGTATTTCTGTAAGAAGTGCACAGAACAATCGTCAACCATTTATTTTCCCTAACTCTGTAACTTTAGATGGCACTGGAAAATCTGTACCTAACACAAGTATCTATATGGATGGTGGTTACAATTTCTGGTCTCAAAATATTAATACAACAGTTAATTCTAACTATTTAGCAGACGGTTCTTTCTGGAAATTAAGAGAAGTTGCAATTAGTTACAGTGTGCCTAATAAAGTATTTAACAAGTTTACACGTAATGCTATTAAAGGTGCAACGTTTACACTTACAGGAAGAAATTTATTGTTGTTTTTACCTAAAACCAATGAGTGGACTGACCCAGAATTTTCGAACACAAGTGGTAATGCACAAGGTGTAAATGATCGTGATAATACACCACCAACAAGAATTTTTGGTGCTAACCTAACATTAAACTTCTAACTTATTAAAGCGAAAGAATATGAAACTTAGAAAAATATTTTACAGCACTACAACTGCAATATTAATTATTGCTGGTGTGTCGAGCTGTAGTAAAGAAACATTGAATGTTAATCAAAACCCCAATCAACCAACCGATAGTACGATTGCCTACAACGCAATTTTACCTGCTGCATTAAACAATACAGCAAGAGCAGTTGCTACTAACTGGGGATGGTTACAAAACTGGTTAGGTTACTGGGCACGTTCTGGTACTTATGCTCCAAGTACAACAGAAGAAAGTTACAACGTAACTACAAACTTCCAAGGAGGAATTTGGAATTCTTTGTATGATAATAACTACGATTATCAAACTATGCAAATACAAGCTACAAAAAATGGAGCTGATTTTTATGCTGGTATTGCACGTATTATGAAAGCTCACAATTATTCAATTTTAGTAGATTTGTACAACAATGTACCTTATTCAGAAGCATTAAAAGGTGGTGGTAACACAACGCCTAAATATGATAAAGGATTAGATATTTATAAAGATTTGTTTAAACAAATTGATACAGGTATTGCTTTAATTAAAAGTGCCAACGAATCTACTACTGGTCCTAATAAAAGCATTTTGGCCGATGATATCATGTTTGGCACATCTCAATATGCTGGAACTACAATGGCAGCATCAAAAGTTCGTTGGGCAAAATTTGGTAACACTTTAAAATTACGATTACTTGTTCATTTAATGAACGGTGGTGTTTTAGTACCCAATGGAACAGTAGCTGGCTTTGATATTGCTGCTGAGTTAGCAAAAATTACTACTGAAGGAAATGGATTTTTAGCAGCAGGTGAAAACGCTTCAGTTAACCCTGGTTATACCAACTCGTCAGATAGTCGTCAAAATCCATTTTTTGCTAGTTATGTAGCTTCAATTACTGGTTCTCCTACACAAAATGCTCAATATTACAAAGCAAATTCTTATGCAATTGAATATTATGAGTGGAATGGCGATCCAAGAGAATCTCGTTTTTACAAGGCAGGAGATGCTGGTTTAAAAGGTGTAGCTTATGGTGCTCCTTCTTTAACAGAAAATTCAGCTTCTGAATTAGCAGGTATTGGACCAGGACTTACAAAAACTTACACTGCTGCACAATGGATTTTAACAGGAACCGAGAGTTTGTTTTTACAAGCAGAAGCAAGAAATAGAGGATTTATTGCTGGTAGTGCTGATGTTATGATGCAAGCTGCAGTTACTGAATCTTTTGCTTTAGTAGGAGCTACTGGTGCAGCTGGTTACTTAACAGGTAATGCAACTTATCCAGATGTTGATTATAATGGCGTTTCTCAAGGTGCTGGTTTACCTGCTGGTGGTTTGTTTACCATCATTACTCAAAAATGGTTTGCATTAAATGGTATTGCACCATTAGAAGTATTTTCAGACTATAGAAGAGTAAATATGAAAAACAAAGCTGGTACAAACGTAGATCATTTTATTTATGGTGTTAGTGCTGGTTTTGCTCCAAGCCCTGCAGCTGGTTATCCAGCAAATTCAGCTGGCCCTGCAATTTCAGTTTCTCCAGCAAACACGGCAACCCAAATACCTACTCGTTTGTTATATCCTCAAAATGAGTATAACTACAATCCAACCAATGTTGGTGCAGAAGGTACAATTTCTAAATATGGTAAAGTATTTTGGGACAATTAATCAACACAACTAAAAATATAATTATGAAAAAAATAACATCAATTATTATACTGTTTGCTTTAATGCTTACTGTTACAACTGGTTGTTTAAAAGACAAAGGATTTGAAGATCATGTATATGGTATCAATTCTCCAGAAACTTCTCCTGTAGGTATTGGTTTACCTTTAGCCTCTGATCCACAATCTTATGGATTGGATTTAACTGCTACACCACAAGTTGTGGCAGATATAGTGGTAGCTAATTTATTGGGTGGAAAACCAGCCCCTGCTGATATTAAAATTAACCTTGCATTAAAGCCAACTTTAATTGCAGATTATAACACTGCAAATGGTACATCTGCCATAGCTTTACCAACAAGTGTATATACTATACCGTCGTCTTTAGTGATTACGATTAAGCAAGGAGAAACTTTAGGTAAATTACCTATAAACGTTTCTAGCACAACAAGTTTAGATGCATCTATAACTTATGCGTTAGGAATTAGTATTGCTAGTACCGATGCTGGTTATACTATTGCTAGTAACTTAAAAGATTTGTTGATTTTGTTTAACATTAAAAACAAATACGATGGTATTTATAATTTAACTGGTTATCACAATCGCTCACCTTACACATTTCCATTTGATATCAATGTACACATGATTACAACTGGACCAAACTCCGTGGCTTTGTATTATCCTCCATTTGGAGATTATGGACAACCAATTGGTACAGCTCCTGGTGCAGTTAATTGGTATGGTGCAGCAGTATCTCCAAACTTTGGATTTGATTTAGTAACCAATCAAGCAACCACAATTACAGGTATGCCTGGTTCTGGTGTTACTTATGGTTATGCAACAGATCCTGGAGTTAACAACTACTATGATCCTGCAACTAAGAAAATGTATTTGTGTTGGGAGTACAACGGTAACGCATTGCGTCGTTTTTATGATACGCTTAGATACATAGGAAAACGTTAATAAAATATACGAATTCTAAACCTTTAAAGGTTGTCAGTTAAATGACAACCTTTTTTATTATCTTAATGCCCAATAAAAAGTATATGAAATATTTATTTAGATTATTTTTTGTAACATTTATTAGCACAAATGTGTTTTCTCAAGCAGCATCTTATACAGATCCTGCTCAGGCATATTTAAGATTAATGCTTGAAAAAGGCGGAACTGAAGTAGTAAGAATTGGCAGTTTTAAAGTTACTGGAACGCCTTATTTATTTGGTGAAAAAAATGATGGAAATGTGTTTACTCCATCTGCCAATACTCTAAATGTTCAGGTGAGTTACAATACATATTCTCAAGCAATCGAGATAGTTGAACAAGGGAAATCTGCCCCTTTTATTTTGGAAAATAGAGATGTTGATTCTTTTTATCTTAAAGTTGTCAATCAAGAAAATATTTCTCAACCTTTGTTTTTTGTGCATGGGAAATATATTTATTCAAAGGAGAAACAATTTTTTCAATTGGTTTACAAAGGATCGCAATTCAGTTTGTATAAAAAGTATTATGCAACATTGGGATATGTTGGTACAAATTACATACAATCAGACTTGCGTCAGTTCGATTTAAACTTTGATTATTATTATACAAATCAAGCCGATCAGAAAATTAAAAAACTAAAACTCAACTCATCTGCAATACAAAAAGAGTTTAAAACCAAAACAGGAATTACAGAATTTTTTCAATCAGAAGAGTTTAGCAACAATCCCGAACAAGCATTAATTAAAGTGTTTCAATTTTTAAATAATTAAAGGTATTTAAGTACTAAATTTATTTTTTATATGTTGGTAAAAACCTTTGGCAGTGCTGTTTATGGAGTTGAAGCAATATCTATTACCATAGAAGTAAATGTTAGTGGAGGCGATTTAAAATATTATATTGTTGGCTTACCAGATAATGCTGTAAAAGAAAGCTTTCAACGAATTGAAAGTGCAATAAAAACAAATGGTTTAAGTTTTCCTCGTACAAAAATTGTAATCAATTTAGCTCCGGCTGATATTAAAAAAACTGGCAGTGCATTTGATTTACCCATTGCAATTGGCGTATTGGGTGCAAGTGAACAAATTGAAGAACCTCAACGATTAAAAGATTATGTTTTGATGGGTGAACTAAGCCTTGACGGAACTGTTCAACCCATAAAAGGAGCATTACCAATTGCAATTCAAGCAAGAAAAGAAGGCTTTAAAGGCTTGATTGTACCTAAAGCAAATGCTAGAGAAGCAGGCATGGTAAATAACTTATTGGTATATGGGGTTGAGCATTTAAATGATGTGATTGAATTCTTTAAAAATGAACAGCACCTAAAACCAATTATTGTAAATACAAGAGATGAATTTTTCTCAAACCAGTATGAATTTGAATTTGATTTTAGCGATGTTAAAGGACAAGAAAATATTAAACGTGCATTAGAAATTGCAGCAGCCGGTGGGCATAATGCAATTTTAATTGGACCACCAGGTGCAGGTAAAACAATGCTAGCCAAAAGGTTGCCAACTATATTGCCACCATTAAGTTTGCAAGAAGCATTAGAAACAACCAAAATTCATAGTGTAGCAGGTAAGCTGCCAGAAAACAGTAGTTTGGTAAGTAAAAGACCATTTAGAAGTCCGCATCACACCATTTCTGATGTTGCTTTGGTTGGTGGTGGCGGAACCCCACAACCTGGTGAAATTTCTTTAGCACACAATGGTGTATTGTTTTTAGATGAATTACCTGAGTTTAAAAGAACGGTGTTAGAAGTAATGAGGCAACCAATGGAAGAAAGAAGAGTAACCATTAGTCGTGCAAAAGTAGCTATGGATTTTCCTGCCAATTTTATGCTAATTGCAAGCATGAATCCTTGTCCTTGTGGGTTCTTCAATCATCCAGAAAAAGAATGTACTTGTCCCCCAGGAACTGTTCAAAAATATTTGAATAAAATAAGTGGGCCACTGCTAGATAGAATTGATTTGCACGTAGAAGTTACACCTGTAGCTTTTAGTGAATTGAGCAACCACAATAGCAAAGGTGAAAGTTCAATACAAATTAGAGAACGTGTAATTGTTGCCAGAGAAATTCAGGCAAAAAGATATGACGAACAATCTGGCATTTATGCCAATGCACAAATAAGTAGTAAGCAATTAAGAGAAGTTTGTGTGTTAGACAATGTTAGTGAAGCATTATTAAAAAAAGCAATGGAACGTTTAAACTTAAGTGCTAGAGCCTACGATAGAATTTTAAAAGTTGCTCGTACCATTGCTGATTTAGCAGCAAGCGAAAAAATAAAAGCTGAACATATTGCCGAAGCAATTCAGTATAGAAGTTTAGATAGAGAAGGTTGGGCTGGATAACTTATTGTGAAGCGTTAACCTTAATAAAAAAGTTCTACATTACTGTAGAACTTTTTTATTAATGCATTTGAATACAAAATATTATCCTTTTTTAAATTCTAGAATTGCTTTTTGTTCACCTTCGCCCATGTTTAAAATAAGACGATTGTTTTTAAATGAAACTGGTGATGTTTGCGTTTCACCTTTTTCTTTATTGGTTAATGTAATGGTTTCTTTTGCTTCATCAATTGAATAACTTCCCATTTCTACACTCTGGTTAGATGATGCAGTACCAATGCTGTATGTACCATCGGATTTAAATTCAAACATCAATTCTTTGAAGCTTGCAAATTGGCCTTTCATCATTTCTACAGCACTTGCACTATCTGCACCAGCTGCTCCTAATTGAGCTAAAATGGTAGGACTTAAAACCAAGGAGTCATTCTCAATATCATAATGCAACATACCTTCAACTTTCATTTTTGCAGCATTCCATTTGCCTACAATATTTTCTTTTGTAACTTTTGTTTGTGCCTGTACTGCAATTACAACAATGCTAAATAACAACGGCAAAAAAAATTTCTTCATTATTAGTTTTTTAATTTATTAGTTTACCAACCCAATATCCAAGCAAAAATAAGTGGGGCAACAATTGTAGCATCACTTTCAACAATAAACTTAGGTGTATTAATATCTAATTTGCCCCAAGTAATTTTTTCATTGGGTACAGCACCACTGTATGATCCATAAGATGTAGTGCTATCGCTAATTTGGCAGAAATAACTCCAAAATGGAACATCGTGCCACTCTAAATCTTGATACATCATTGGCACAACGCAAATTGGAAAATCGCCAGCAATTCCGCCACCAATTTGAAAAAATCCAACACCTTTGCCAGCACTATTGGCTCTGTACCATTCAGTTAACCAAACCATGTATTCAATTCCACTTTTAACTAAGTCTGCTTTCAATTCTCCTTTAATAACATAGCTAGCAAAAATATTTCCTGTTGTACTGTCTTCCCATCCTGGGCAAACAATAGGAATATTTCTTTCAGCAGCGGCAACTATCCAACTATCTTTTTTATCTATTTCATAATATTGTTCAAGCTCTCCACTTAAAACAGTTTTGTATAAAAATTCATGAGGAAAATATCTTTCGCCAGCAGCAGCAGCATCTTTCCATTGTTTTACCAAATGCTTTTGTAAACGACGAAAAGCTTCTTCTTCAGGAATGCAAGTATCGGTAACACGATTGTAATGATTTTCTAATAAATCCCACTCATCCTGTGGTGTTAAGTCTCTATAATTGGGTACACGTTTGTAGTGGCTATGTGCAACAAGGTTCATTACATCTTCTTCTAAGTTGGCACCTGTGCAAGAAATAATATCTACTTTTCCTTGTCTAATCATTTCGGCAAAAGAAATGCCTAATTCTGCTGTGCTCATAGCACCAGCAAGTGTAACCATCATTTTTCCACCTTCTAATAAATGCGTTTCATAACCTTTAGCAGCATCCATTAATGCAGCAGCATTAAAGTGACGATAATGATGTTCAATAAAATTTGAAACTGGACCTTTATTCATACAATTTATTTTTTATGTTTTATAAAGATGGCAAAAGTAATTTTTTTAACCGTTCAAAATTGTTTTAGTTGTTTTATCTTATACATTAATACTTATTTTGCAACAGAAACTATGTTTGTTGCTGCATGAGAAAATTTTTATTCAATTCTTTGTCAATCTATAAATGGAAAATTCCATTCCCTGTTTTTCTGTGGATGATATTGGCAATTGCAGGAGCATTGGTTGAAATTTTACGTGGCACAGCTTCTATCAATAATTTCCTCATTTTTAGAGGCGTTTTTTGGCATAGTGTACAACAAATAAATTTGTATGCACAATATCCTACTGAGTATTTTGATAACAATCATTATGGCCCATCGTTTAGTATTTTAATTGCACCATTTGCCTGGTTGAACGTTTTTATTGGTTGCTTTTTATGGTGTGTAGCCAATGCATTAATCTTGTTGTATGCAGTAAAGCAGTTGCCAATTTCAATTCAAAAAAAGCATGTTATTTTATTAATTGGAGCAATTGAAATGATGACTTCAATTCAAAATGTTCAATTTAATCCTATGCTTACTGCATGGATAATGATGTCGTACGTGTTGGTGCAAAAAGAAAAAGATTTTTGGGCAACACTTTTTATTGCAGCAGGTTTTTTAGTAAAATTATATGGTATAGTTGGGCTAGCTTTTTTCTTTTTTTCGAATCATAAAATAAAATTTGCATTGTCTTTTATATTTTGGATATTGGTATTGTTTGCATTGCCTATGATATATGCAACACCCAGTTTCATTGTACAATCGTATAAAGATTGGTTCAATATTCTTACAGTTAAAAACAATAAAAATGCACTTGCAACAGCCAATAATTACATGCAAGATATTTCTGTTTTAGGTATGATTAGACGTATTGGCAATATTCAAAATTTAAAAAACTTATATATACTTATACCCGCTGCATTGTTATATGTGCTGCCTTTTTTAAGATGGAAACAATTTAAGTTTACTACGTTTCAGTTAAGTTATTTGGCATTTGCATTAATAGGTGTAGTTATTTTTAGCACTTCTGCCGAGAGTGCAACTTTTGTAATTGCTGTAATGGGTGTGGGTATTTGGTATGTTATACAACAACAAAAAACGGTATGGATTAATATTGTTTTAGGCTTTGTTTTATTGCTCACTAGTTTATCGGCTACAGATTTATTTCCTGAATATATTCGTATGAATTTTGTTCGCCCATATTCTCTTAAAGCTTTACCTTGCTTTTTAGTGTGGTTAATTTTGGGATATCAATTGTTAAAAAAAAATTTTAGTTTAGCGGATACACAACATGCCTAAAAAAATTTCTATTATAGTACCAGTTTGTAACGAAAAAAGCAATGTACCATTACTGGTCAATGCTCTGTGTACTGTAATGGAAACCTTGCCATATACATACTCTATAACTTTTGTAGATGATGGAAGCAATGATGGTACAACTGAAGAAGTTAAAGCGTTGGCTCAACAAAATAGTTCTGTTTTTTATATTGCATTGTCAAGAAATTTTGGTCATCAAAATGCACTAAAAGCAGGATTGGATTTAAGTGATGGCGATGCAGTAATTAGTTTAGATGGAGATTTGCAACATCCTCCAACATTAATTCCAACATTAATAGAGCTGTGGGAAGAAGGGAATGATATTGTTTATACCATTAGACAAGATCATCAAGAAATGCCCATGATGAAACGCAAAACCAGTAATTTATTTTATCAGCTAATGAATAAACTTTCTGATATTGAAATAGAAGCTGGAACAGCCGATTTTAGATTAATGGATAAACGGGTTGTAGATATTTGTAGAAATTTTTCTGAAATGGATTTGTTTTGGCGTGGATTAATTAAATGGATTGGGTTTAAACAAGTTGGTATTGAGTACGAACCTGCAGAACGAAAATTTGGCAAAAGCAAATACACGTATAAAAAAATGATGCAATTTGCTTTACGTGGCATTACATCTTTTAGTATAAAACCGCTTACAATTGCAATTTATTTAGGGTTTACTTTTTCAATATTATCGCTACTGTATATTCCTTATGTGTTGTATGCACTTTTATTTGGACATGTTATTTCTGGTTGGGCTTCTATGATTGTTACTATTGCATTTTTTGGCGGATTGCAATTAATGATTTTAGGGATTATAGGGATGTATTTGGGTAAATTATTTCTTCAAAGTAAAGAACGCCCCCACTACATTATAAAAGAAAGCAATGTTCAATGAACAAATTTATTTTATTAAGTTTTGATGTTGAAGAGTTTGATATTCCTTTAGAGTATCAATGTAATATTAGTGCTGATGAGCAAATGAAAATTGGCAAACAAGGATTAAATGAAATGTTGCCAGTGGTTGATAGTTTCAATATATCAACAACGATGTTTACAACAGCCAACTTCGCTGTTCACTTTCCAGATGACGTAAAGGCAATGTCTGCAAAACATGAAATTGCTTCTCATACTTATTTTCATACAACTTTCGAAAACAAAGATTTAGTAAATTCTAAACTTGCTCTTGAAAAAATTATTGAAAAACCTGTTGTTGGTTTACGTATGCCACGAATGCGTAATGTTGAAATGAATGAAGTAAAGAAAGCTGGCTATTTGTACGACTCTTCCATACATCCAACTTGGTTGCCTGGTCGGTACAACAATTTACACTTGCCAAGAAACTGGTATAAACAAGAGGGTGTGTTGCGTTTGCCAGCAAGTGTTACACCCAATTTAAGGTTGCCCCTTTTTTGGTTGGCATTTAAAAATTATCCATATTGGTTATTTAAAAAGTTGGTGTTACAAACTTTAAAAAAAGATGGATACGTGTGTTTGTATTTTCACCCTTGGGAATTTACCAATATACATGATTACAAGTTGCCCGGCTATGTAAAAAAACATTGTGGGGAATCCTTACAAAATAGATTGCATCAATTAATTAAAGATTTACTGCAACATGGCGATTGTATAAATATACAGGAATATATACACCAAAAAAATCCCACGAATTAGTAAGATCTTTTTGGTTAATTGGATTGTATTTAAAGCAAAAAATAAAGATTAAAATATTATAATTTCTCTACTTTAAAAACATTTACACTGCCCATTGGCGAAACTTTTAAAATTACTTTTTCAGCTGTTTCTAACACTAAAGAAATAAAATAATTCTTGTCATTGTCCGCATCAATAAATTCAATACACTCTTTTAATTTGTATGGAGGGAAAGGATATTTTGCTGTAATTTTTCTCAAAGCATTTGCTGGTAACTTATCAAAAGAAAATGGTTTACTGGTTGCAATTTCTTTTCCATCAAAATCAAAAAAAGCTTCATTTTTTTGATTTTCTGAAACGAAGGATGCTTTAATAAATGTGCTTCCAATTGTCCATTTTACATCGTTCAAATCGCCATAGGTTCTAATAAAACTGTTCATTACAACGGTGCTAACTTCATTTACATTTGCTGCAAAAGAGCTGGTGGTTAAGGTTACAGCGAATAGAGCTGCTACAATCATTTTTTTCATTTTTTTAAATTTTAAGGTTAAGTGAGTTTGTTTTATTGAATGTCATTCGTGTTGTTTGACGATGTAAAAGTATTTTTTGTTACATGGCATTCTACCACATAGTGATGTGGTTAAGCTAAAAGGTGTATTGGCTTGATGAGCGGTGTTGTTGTAAAAATTAATAAGTGGCATTTGTAGCCTACAACTCAATACCAACAATACTTTTAAACAAAATCACAATAAAATCTTAAAAGAAGTAATCAGAGTGTTAAATTTTAAATATGGTATTAACAAAGTTGAATTAGTTACTAAGCGGTATATTTATATAGCAGGAAATTTGCTTTTGAATGGTTAAGTAAGTCGTATTTCTCAAACAATCAATTATCTAAGTTGAATTATTTAGCACATGCATATTTATCGTTTAATCATGAGCCTACATTGGTTGGTAATATGATTAGTGATTTTGTGAAGGGGAAACAAAAGTTCAATTATTCAATTGCTATTCAACAAGGAATTATGTTGCATAGAGCTATTGATACTTTTACAGATTATCATGCAGCAACTTACGAAGCCAAACAATTTTTTAAACCTGTTGTTGGTTTATATGCAGGAGCATTTGTAGATGTTGTGTACGATCATTTTTTAGCTATTGACGCAAGCCAATTTCCAACAAATGAAGCTTTGAACACTTTTGCACAAAATACATATCTGCAATTACAGAACAATATTGAAGTAATGCCACTAAAGTTTAGCAGCATGATGCCCTATATGCAACAACAAAATTGGTTGTACAATTATCAATTTATTTGGGGTATTGAAAAAAGTCTTGAAGGTTTGGTACGAAGAGCCAAATATTTGGAAAGTTCAAAAGAAGCGTTTGAAATATTTCAACAACAGTACACTGCATTGCAACAATGTTATACAGCTTTTTTTACAGATGTTAAAAAAATGGCATTCCAACAATTTGAAGAACTACAAAAGTTATAGGGTTTATATTTGCAAAAAATTTATACATGAAACAATTTTTAATAGCCTTTTGTATTACTGCGTTTAGTTATGCTTCTTTTGCACAACCCAAGCCTACAGATTTAGACAAAAGCCCAATGGATATGTGTTATTGGCCTAAAGATTATCCATTGCTAAAAATGGCTGGTAAAAGCAAAGACTTGCCAATTGCAAGAGTTATTTATGGGCGACCACAAAAAAATGGAAGAGAAATTTTTGGTGGCATCAATAAATACAATGAAATATGGCGTTTGGGTGCTAACGAAGCAACTGAAATTGAGTTTTTTAGAAACATAAAAATTGATGGAAAAGTTGTTCCAAAAGGGAGATATACTATTTTTTGTATTCCTCAAGAAAATAAATGGACTTTGATTTTAAATAAAGACAATTATTGTTGGGGAAGTTTTACATACGATAGTAAAAAAGATGTGCTAAGAGCAGATATGAAAATTGAAAAATTAAGTGATGTAATAGAGGCACTTACTATTTATTTTGATGAGAACAAAAATGGTACAACATTGATTATTATGTGGGATGACGTAAAAGCAAGTTTACCAATTAGCTTATAAAAAATTAGCCTCCTAAAATGGAGGTTTTTTTTAAAACTCTAAATAACTAACAACTCTACAACTCAAAACCATCATGTGTGGCATTGCAGGTATTATTTCGAATAACCCAACATTGGTGCAATACAATACATTGCAATTAATGGGCAATGCTTTGCAACATCGTGGACCCGATGGCGAAGGTTTTTGGATAAACACAACACATACAGTTGGCTTTGCACATAGACGATTATCGGTTATCGATTTAACTGAGCAAGCAGCTCAGCCAATGCACTATAAAAAAAAATACACCATTACATTCAATGGCGAAATTTATAACTATATAGAGTTAAGAGAAGATTTAAAAAAACAAGGATACCATTTTACAACAGAAAGCGATACTGAAGTTTTATTGGCTTTATACGATTGTTACAATGATGATTGTGTACATTATTTAGAGGGCATGTTTGCCTTTGCAATTTGGAACGAAGCGTACAAAGAACTTTTTATAGCAAGAGATCGTTTGGGAGAAAAACCTTTGTATTATTTTTTTGATGGAAAACAATTGTTGTTTGCTAGCGAAATGAAAGCATTGTGGGCTGCTAAACTGCCCAAACAAATTAACAACGAAATATTGTTGGGTTACTTAACAGCAGGGTTTACAAGCAATCCCAATAATGCAGAAGCTACGTTTTATAGCAACATAAAAAAATTACCTGCTGCACATGCTTTGCTTTATTCAACAGCTTCAAATGAAGTATCAACTTATTGTTATTGGCAAGTAAAAAAACAGTCAACTAAATATTTATTAAGTGAAAAATATGCTGTTGAACAATTTGCAGAATTGTTCAATCAATCTGTTCAAAGACGCTTAAGAAGTGATGTTACTGTTGGTACAAGTTTAAGTGGTGGTTTAGATAGTTCATCAATTGTTGCCTCTATTTTAAAATTTACAATTCAAAATTCAAAACTTAAAACTTTCTCTGCCATTTTTCCAGGGTTTGTAAAAGATGAAAGTTCATACATTCATAAAGTTGTACAAAAGTTTGATGTACAAAATTTTACGGTTACACCAACAGCCAATGATTTTGTAAACGACTTTGAAAAGCTGTTATATCATCAAGAAGAGCCTTTTCAATCGTCTAGCATATATGCTCAATATAAAGTGTATGAATTGGCAAAACAAAACAACGTAACTGTTTTGTTAGATGGACAAGGAGCTGATGAAACCTTGGCTGGTTATACAAAATATTATCATTGGTATTGGCAAGAGTTGCTAAGCAATTTAAAGTTTGGTGAACTATCTAAAGAAAAAAATGCAGCTCAACAAAATGGCAACAAAATACAATGGGGAATCAATAATTATGCTGCTACTTTTTTACCAAAATTCGCGGCAAAAAAATTACAACAACAGTTAACACAAACTGTACAAAACAGTACTTTATTAACGCAAGATTTTATACAAAACAGTTTCAACAAAAATAATTTTGAGAAGCCCGTTATACGCCAATTAAATGATGTGTTACAGTACAATACGTTTAAGAATGGATTAGAAGATTTGTTGCGTTATGCCGATAGAAATTCGATGGCTCATGGCTGCGAAGTACGATTGCCATTTTTAAACCATGAATTGGTTGAATTTATTTTTAGTTTACCTGCAAGTTTTAAAATACAAAATGGTTTTACCAAGCATTTACTTAGAACAGCTATGAATGCTCATTTGCCTAAAGAAATTGTTTGGCGAAAAGATAAAGTTGGTTTTGAACCTCCACAGCAACAATGGATGCAGCATAAACAAATGCAAGAACAACTTGTTGCAGCAAAAGAAACATTGGTTACAAATGGAATTGTTAAGAAAGAAAGTTTACAACAAAATTATCAAGCGTTGGGTGCACATGATGCCAACAATATTAATTGGTGGTTGTTGTGTAGCAATTTATTGTTTAAGTAAAATGTATCTACCACTTTACAATTAGTTTCAAATTAATTAGCCTTGGCGTTAATCTGTTGGGCATTGCAAATGTGTTGTTTTGAAAATCTTTTACCAATAAATAACTAATGGTATTGGCTCTATCAATTAGATTAAAAATTTCTAAACTAGCCCAAATACTTTCAAAATTTCTAAAAGGCGAATGGCTTCTTCTGTTTTGTTTTTCAGCATCCAATAGCAAGGCACTTAAGCCAATATCTACTCTTACATAAGGTTCAATTACCAACGCATTTCTGTATCTACTGCTTCCAGGAATATTGTAAGGTAAATTGCTACCATACAAAGCATTCATATACAATTTAAAATTTTTGTTGGTACTTAAATAATCCTGAAAAAACATACCAAACGTAAACATTCTATCTGTTGGTCTTCTAAGCCAGCCAACATCTACAGTTGTGCTATCTGTTGGTTTATTGTTGGCATCTAAAGTGTATTGTTGATAGGTGTCGTTAGCAATGTTTTCTTTAGTTTTCATAATGCCAAAACTTATCCAACTTTCTGCATCTTTTACAAACTCACCATACAATCTAGTTTCAATACCAACAGCATAAGCCTTAGCACTATTTTCTCCAAAATATCTAACTCTAACATTGTCTACATCATAAGGTACAACATCCCACATATTTTTATAATACACTTCTGTAGTAAATCTTGCAGGCCTGTCAAGCATTTTAAAACTATAATCTATACCAGCACTTGCCTGAAAACTTTTTTGAGCTTTTAATGCTTTGTTCAGTGTGCCATCGTAACGTCTTAGCTCTCTATAAAATGGTGGTTGATTGTACATGCCAATTGCACCTTTAATTACCAAATCTTTTTGTATATTTTTTCTAGGCACATAAGAAAAACTAATACGTGGCGACAATAAAAATTCTTTGTTTAGTGTATTGTAGTTATAACGCAAGCCAACTTGCAAAGTAAAATCGCTAGAATCTTTAAACTGAATATTGTCTTGCAAGTATCCACTAAATCTTGTTACATTAAAATTGGCAGTACCTTTTAATACTTTATTTAATTGTAAAATGTTGCCAGTATAAGGCAATGAATAACCAGCACTATCATTGTATTCCCATTCATTCAATTTATCGTTTACAACTTGTTGTTGAATGGTGTTGCCCCATTGTAAAAAATGTTTGCCTTTGTCTAAACTACCTTTGTGGCTTGCATCCCAAACAGTAATGTCTAAAGTATTACGAGCATAGTTTTGAAAAATTCCTGCACCCAATGGATTGCTAATTAAACCAAAGCTTGCACTATTTTTATCAAAATCTCTATCGCCAAATAAATAAGCTCCTGTAATATCAATGTTTTCTTTTTCGTTGTTGTTAAACCTGCTCAACATCCATTTTAAACGAAGGTTTTTTGTTGGTTGATGTGTGGTTGATAAACCCAAAAAGTTGGTTGAATAACTATCTTTTTCTTGTCCTTCAAAATAAATATCTAATCCAAAGTTGGCTGTAAAAAAAGGAGAGAAGACGGAACTCGATAGTTTACTTTCTTCGGGAAACAATGTAAATTTTGTTGCTGAACTGTTGGCAAAAAATTCGTATTGCCATTTGCTGTTGGGCGTATAAGTAATGAGTGTTTGAATATCGTTAGACGATGGAATATAATTGCCTTTTGTAGCTTGGCTACTTAATAAATTTCTATTGCTTCTATTTCTAACACCTAACAAAAAATTAAATTTATCTTTTGCACCAGTTCCTTCGATATGAAAACCTTGTTCTAATAAACCAATGTATGCACTGCCACCAGATTTTTTTGGCTTTTTATAAGTAATGTCTAAAACGCTACTCATTTTATCGCCATACTTGGCTTGAAAACCTCCATTGTAAAATTTAATACCACCTGTTAATTCAGGATTTATAAAACTCAATCCTTCTTGTTGCCCATTGCGTACCAAGTAGGGTCTAAAAACTTCAAAATCGTTTACATACATTAAGTTTTCATCGTAACTGCCACCACGTACAGAGTATTGAGAAGTTAGCTCATTGTTACTACCCACAAACTGTTTAATGAGTTGTTCTACACCTGTAATTGGCGAAGGATTTACATTGGCTTTTGATGGGTCAAAAATAACTCTACCAATTTCTCTTCTTCCTCGTTTATCTTTTACAACAACTTCTTTTAACTGATTGGGATTGCGGGTTAATGTAATTGTTAAAAACTCTGATTCTCCGCTACTTAAGTTGATGTTTTTTTGAATGGCATAATAACCCACATAACTAAAAATGATACCTGCAATTTTATTGGGTGTAATGGTTATAGAAAAAAAACCAGAATCGTTGGAAATGCCCCCTTTTTGTTTACCAATAATTTCTATTGAAACGCCTACCAATGGTTGATTGTTTTCATCTATTACTTTACCAGTTAAGGTTGCAGTTTTTTGAGCATTGCCCAATTGAAAAAAAAGGAATACTATAATAATTGTATATGCAAAACGCATCATTTTCTGTGTAATTATAAAGGCATGAAGATAACTATACGTTACATATATATAGCTCTGTATTAAAAAATTATGAATTCGATGGTTGTTCAACTGTTTTTTACTTACTTTGTAACAATAAAAAATATTAATTATGAAGAAATTTTTTACTCTAAGTTTATTTGTGATTGTTTCTTTGCTTGCAAAGTCTCAAGCAACACACGTTACCATAAGCCAAATTTATGGAGGTGGTGGTAATACAGGTGCACTATTTAATAACGACTATGTGGAACTTTATAATCCTACAAACTCGCCAATTGATATTAGTAACTGGCAAATTGCATATGCTAGTGCAACAGGAACAAGTTGGACAAATAAAACGAGAATCCCCGCAGGATCAATTATTCAAGCAAAAAAATATTTTTTAATACAAGAAGGTGCAGGAACAAATACTCCTGCAGCTTTACCAACACCAGATCTTGCTCCTACAGTTGCACAAGGAGTTATCAATATGTCTGGCACAGCAGGAAAAGTTGCTTTAGTTAGCGACACCACTACATTAGCAGTTTCTACTACACCAACACCTGTAGTAAATGCAACCACATCTCTTACAGGTTCAGTAATTGATTTTGTTGGTTTTGGTACAACTGTAACAACTTTTGAAGGGGCTGCTGCACCTGCACCATCTAATTCTACTGCTATTTTTAGAGCTGGAGATGGAAGTGTTGATACAGACAATAATTCAGCAGATTTTACTGCTGGAGCTCCAAATCCAAGAAACTCATCTTTTGTTGTACCAGTTGCTCTTACTTCATTCAATGCTTCTCTTATCAACAATCAAGCTTCTTTAGTTTGGAATACAGCAAACGAAGTAAATGTAAATGGATATTCAATTGAAAAAAGTAACAATGGTAAAGACTTCAATGCTATTGGATTTATTGCAGCAAAAAATGCAAGTGCTGCCAACTATTCTTTCAATGATGTTTTAGCAGATGGTGTTAACTATTATCGTTTAAAAATTAGTGGTAAAGATGCAAGCATTAAATACAGTAGCATTGTAGCAATAAACAACAAGCAATCTACTAAGTTAGAAGTGTATCCAAACCCAGTAACAAACACAGCAACTTTAACACATGAAGTTGCAACTACAAAAGCAACTATTAAAGTAGTAACTGTTGATGGTAAAAATGTGTACACTCAAAATTTACAAGTTGGTGCAACTCAAACTAGCTTTGATGTAAGTAAATTATTGAAAGGAAATTACGTAGTTGTTTTTGAAAATGGAACTACTAGAACTTCTTTACAATTTGTAAAACAATAACTTATATAAGGTTTTAATAAACGAAAAAATCCTGCTAAATAGCAGGATTTTTTTTGTATCAATTTTTTTTAAATAAAGTGTTATAAGCTTTTTAAAAGAGCAATTGTTTCTATAGGATTTGCAGATTTAAACACAGTATTTCCAGCTACTAAAACATCGGCTCCTGCTTGTAAAATTGAAGTAGCATTTTCTAAGGTTACACCACCATCAATTTCAATATGTGTTTGTAAACCTTTGCTGTTGCACAAACTTCTTAATTGTTTAATTTTTTCTAAGGTTTGAGGAATAAATTTTTGTCCTCCAAAACCAGGGTTCACACTCATTAAACAAATTAAATCCACATCTTGAATAATATCTACCAACGCTGCAATTGGTGTATGAGGATTTACTGCAACGCCAGCCTTCATTCCTAAGCTTTTTATTTGTTGAATATTTCTGTGTAAATGGGTACAAGCTTCAATGTGTACAGTTAAAATATCGGCTCCTGCATTTTTAAAATGTTCAGCATATTTTTCAGGTTCTTCAATCATTAAATGTACGTCGCAAACTTTGTGTGTTGCTTTTCTTATAAATTCAATAATCATAGGGCCAAATGAAATATTGGGTACAAACTTCCCATCCATAACATCTAAATGAAACCAATCGGCTTGGCTTTCATTTAGCATAGTGCAATCGGCTTGCAAATTCATAAAATTGGCACTTAAAAGAGATGGGGCAACAATGGGCATTTGTTTGAGTTTTAAGTTATAGGGAATAAGTTTCTAAGTTTAGAAGCTGTATAAAAATAATTTATGCTTTTGAAATTCTTTTTATATTGATTACCTTTTATTGGAAATTGACAAATCGCTTCTTATTTTTTAACTTTTTAATTTTGACTTTTTAATTTTGACTTTTTAATTTTTTAATTGCTAATTCTGCTTCGGTTAAATTTTTATCTAAGGTTAACGCTTTTTCATAATTTACCAATGCATCTTTTTTGTTGTTCATGGCTTCATAACATTTAGCTTGCCAATAATAGGCATCGGCATAAGCATTACTTACTGTTGCAGCCAACGTAAAAATTTCTAAGGCCTTTTTAAATTGTTTTCTATCGTAATAAATAAATCCTTTTTCTAAATAAGCAACCATGTAGGTGTAGCTGTTAACAATACATTCATCAAATAAGTCAAGGGCTTTGTTTGTGTTGCCTATTCTTGCAAAATATACACCTTCAATAAATTTACAATCGGCAGCATATTTTTTATCGGCACTTAAAGCATTTACCGAATTGCAAAGTAAAATTGCAGAATCGTTTTTAGTTTCTGCATATAAATTTGCTAAAGTTAGCATAGCTTCTGGAGCTGCATAAACTCTAATGGCTCTTTTGTACGAAAGTATTGACCCTATTGTATCTTTTGCATTTTCTTGTAAATGTGCTTTGGCATTCCAAAAACCAAAATTTAAACTATCGGTTTTAATTAAATTGTTTACTTGCTCTATGGCTTCTTTGTAAAGCCCTGCACTATCCAATGCATTCACCAATTTAATAGCTAGGTTTATGCTATCAGGGTATTTCTGCGTAAGCTGGATAAGTGCATTGATATGTGTTGGAAAGCCCGTTTCAACGTTGTTCTTTATAGATTCTTTGCAACTACAAAAAACTAAACAGCATATAAAACCAATTGAAATAAAATACTTCATATCGCAAAAATAGTATTGCAAATAGGATCTTTACTTTTTTATGACAGTTTATTGATTTTAGTCTTCAACTTTCACGTTTACTTTGCAGCTATGAAAAAAATATTTTGCATACTTGGCATAGCTTTTTTTACAAATGCAATGGCACAACAGCCCATTGCAGATTCTACACAATATGAAGGCGAAAAACATTTTAAAAACATTCAACAATTAACTTTTGGTGGCGATAATGCCGAAGCTTATTTCAGCTTCGATGGTAAATACATCATCTTCCAAAAAACAAATCCTAAAGAAGGAATTGATTGCGATCAAATGTATATTGGAAAAATACCTAAAAAAGGACAAAAATTTACCTATAAATTGGTAAGTACAGGAAAAGGACGAACAACCTGCGGAGCTTTTTTGAAAGATAAAAAGCATATCGTTTACGCATCAACACATTTGGCAGGCAATGAGTGTCCACCAGTACCAGACAGAAAAAAATATGGTAACAAATACATTTGGCCTATTTATAGCAGCTTCGATATTTTTATGGCCGATTTAAAAGGCAACATTGTAAAGCAGTTAACCAAAGAACCTGGGTACGATGCTGAAGCTACCATTTCCCCAGATGGTAAAACAATGGTGTTTACAAGTACAAGAGATGGTGATTTAGATTTGTATTTGATGGATTTAAAAACAGAAAAAGTAACCAGAATTACTAGTGAATTGGGGTATGATGGTGGTGCATGGTTTAGCCCAGATGGTACCAAACTTATTTGGAGAGCTAGCCGTCCGCAAACTGAAGCAGATAGAA
>ERZ724517.268-NODE-268-length-32521-cov-6.488788_pt1 | contig 32521 bp, 25 predicted proteins | sample MGYA00376050_ERZ724517 | MGnify/ENA primary metagenome ERZ724517 (study PRJEB28724, sample SAMN07190886) | activated sludge metagenome | isolation source: activated sludge of sewage treatment plant in Hong Hong | place: USA: Christiansburg, Virginia | collected... | reverse complement strand
CAGAGCATCTGCCTTACAAGCAGAGGGTCCGCGGTTCGAACCCGTGTGCTCCCACTCTCTCGCAAGGGTTTCAAGAAATTGAAACCCTTTTTTATTTTATTTGATACACAATTTGAGACACAGTAGCATTTTATAGATGAAATATGGGCTTCATTTCAAAAGAAAACATTTCAATAATAGGATGCTGAGTTAAGGATGTTTTAACGCTATTCTTAGTGAGTGCAACTAGATCGTTTCATTCCGTGGTTATAAAGGATTTGACATTATTGGGTTGTTTGTCTTTTTTTTTCTTTATTACATCAAGAATATTTTTTCAAAAAAAGTAAACAGGGGGGTATGGAAAAAAGCCCTCCCATTCCCAGATAGCAGTGTTACCCATATTCATCTGATTGGTTTAGAAAAAAATACGAGATTATAAATAGATAATTTTTTAGATAAGTATGATTGTCATAATATTCACATGTATAGGATGACAATCTATTGTTTTACTGCTTAGCAGTGTTATACCATTGGAGCCCAATGGTGGTGAATATGGTCCTTAAAGTCCTAGTTCCGGACTTCTTATGAAATCTTTGACAATCCCGACTTTTTTAAGGGAAATATCCTATGAAGGAATAATATATCCATAATTGAATTTTAAGTATTTTTATAAATATTTAATATGGGTAGGAATTTGCAAGTGAGGGTGATTACTTGCAGTTGGATCGGGCTTGAGGGTCAAAAAAATCTACTGATACTATGTCCAACCCACCATTAAAAGCTTTATATCAATTATTAAGAGGTTGAAAAATATGGAAAATCAAAACTCCCATTTAAATGAATGGCAAGCAATTAAGGATGTAGAAAATGCATTGAGAGATTTTATTTCCATCATTTTACATAAAAAACATGGAGACAATTGGATTCAAGATTCTGGAATTACACCGGATGGAATTAAAAAGTTAGAAGAAAAAAGAGAAACAGAAAGAAATAAACTTGGGTCGGCAAACATTGAAACACGATTAATTTATTATTCCGAAATATGGGATCTTGCTAGAATAATTCGTGCAAAGTGGGATTCTGATTTTAAAGATGTATTTGGTGATATAAAGAGAATTGAATGTTATCTTGATGTTTACATGAATATACTTTCAACTTTCAGAATAGCAAGTGCTCATAATAGAGATTTATTATCCTTTCAAAAACACTTAGTAATTGGAATTTCTGGAGAGATTAGAAACAGATTGGTAACTTATAGAAGTAAAATGGAAACTGCAGATGACGTATTCCCAAGAATAGAGAGCATTGTCGATAACTATAATAACATTTGGACGCCTGGACAAGGCAGTTTGTTATGTGAAACTGAATTAAGAAAAGGAGATTATTTGGAATTCACTATTAAGGCCACTGATCCTTTGGGAGGTAAAATATTTTATGCATTGCATCCCCCAAGAGATTGGAAAGAAAGCAACCTCATTGGTTTTGAGATTGGTGATGAGCATATCGGTAAACCAAGATATTTCACAATTGCCATTCTAAGTGACAGGGAATATCATGCTGATCAAATAGTGGACCAAGCAGTAATGATCGGGTATGTTATCTTACCTAAAATGATGATTCCGTAGAATTAGAACCCTGACTTTTTTTATATCGTTTGGTACCTAATCCAAGTTTTGAGGATAGAGTAACTTGCCCTATTATTACCGTTTATTATAGTTAGATAATAAATGCATCTCTATAGTTCAATGCTCAAGCTCTGTTTAATGTTTGTGCTGGAGATACTTCTGGAACTTATGGTCTACCTAAAATTGGAAATCCCTGTTATCCTCAACCGATTCATAGTTGCAACTGATCAATCCACTTGTGGTTATTAATCGAGCAAATAAATGGTCATGAAGCAGTTATCCAATAATATGAAATCAACCTACAACAATCCAGGCAGATTATTACAAATTGTATAACCTATGGAAGAATTTAATCTATATTCTTTTCAATAGTTATTGTTTCGTTATTGATCAGTGTTAGATGAAATTTATATGTTCCTGGACCAGTAAATGTTACTGTATAACCTTGAATTAACCAATTTCCCCAAGCAAGTTCACCTATACCTCTTGGATTAAGATTTCCATTTTGGTAAGGATTCATAGAAAGGCTACTGGGAATGTTTCCTTCAGGGTTCTCATAGACAATTCCAGTTGCCAAAATGTTCTCTATTGAAATGTGATGAGGTCCTCTTCTTATTCTTGCATTTTCAATAATGGTTGAAGGGCTTTGACTCAAATAATAAGCTTTCAAGTATTCCTCATTTAGACCTATAATATATTCCAAATTCTCCTTTGTTGGATCATTTTTAAAATCAAATGGAAAGACAGTCTCTTTTTCCACTGAAATATAAAATCTGAATGATTCTTCATCATCATTGAATTTAGTTAGTTCAAGTGTATACCATCCAGATTTCAATATAATCGCAGAACCCCGAATTGGTAGATCTAATTCAAAATTATCTGGATTAAGAATATCTTGAACTGCCATTAAGGACCAAGTATTAGCATAATCCTTCATTGTTAAAACATCCTTTTCAGAGTTTAACAAAACAAAGTGTTTTGCAGTGTAATTTAGTACAGTTAAAACTCCATTACTATAAGTAAATAAAGGATAATTTGGTTTATCAGCATTTTGTATGTAACCATTCCAGATTCCATCTAGTATTAATTGTTGTTCAGGCGAAGGCCCAATATCTCCGTTCATTGTTATTTGAATTGAAAGAGTGATTAATATTTAACATATTAGGAAACATTGATAACAACTAAAATAGTTCCAACCTCAATATAATACATCTATTATAGCCTGTATATTTTTTTACACCGGTAAAGTAATACCAAGAAAGTTGACACTGATTTATTACAAAGCAAATTTTATAATGTCACCGTCCATAGACTGGATCTAGCTGTAGGAACATGCATCACATTATGGTTTATTTTTATATTTGTTGGATGTAAGATATTGAACCTGAAGGAAGAAGGTATTTTGTATTGGCGCCAGCGTGGATAACCCCTGCTTAAAGTATGCAATTATGGGATTTCTTAAAAACAAATACGGTTAGGTATTTATGGATGTTTGGACTAATGGTGTATTCGAATAGTTTGACAAAAAGACCGGCCAATGTTTTAAAGGCATAGACGTTAAGCAATATTTTATTGACACAATTCCTCATACCTTAGAATATTTAAACAAGGCCATTGCCTTACCTTCGAAGAACTAAATAAACGCAATAAAAGATGAAAGTATTTCAGACGAAGCAATGGGGTTTGATCTCGATGGTCGAAAGTGAGACCAAGCCGGAGAGAATAACCAGGATGATGATAGAAGACCAGGTAGACAAACTAATTCTCCAAACTCGAAATCAGGGGGAGGATCCAATACAACTTGCACAGGACACAATCCTGGATCCTTTGGACATACCGATGGACGATGAGGAGCTCCTGGAGAGAATAATGGAATCGGAGGAAGTTCTGTATCTATTGAGTGACTTGACCTCTCAGAAGGTGATAGAAGTTAAGGACACTTATTCCTTGGAAGATTTCGAATTACTAACATTACACCAGTACTTGATGGAATTGTGGACTATGAATGACTAAATGTTGATATCGAATCAGAAGGAACAGATTTCCACTAAGCAATAACTTATTCGGAGAAGTAGCAAACGTTCAGGATGCAATGTTTTAGGCCATTAATAACTAAGCAAAAGAACTTAGCAATGGACAAAAAAGTCTTATTAGAAAAACAAATGAATACAAAGGTGGCGACAGCAGTATCGATCTTGAATCCAAAAGAGTTGGGGCTGGCGTCGAAGATACACAACAAAATGGCGGCACATAGAGCCAATAAGGGCAAGAAGTTGATGACGGATTAGCAAATCCAAATGAATTAACTAATTTTACTGAAAATGAACAAACAACAAAAACGGGATTAGATAACAACGGAAAAGTGGAAGACGGTTCCGAACGTGACATGGTGGGAAGATGTGCGGGCACAGAAGGCGTCTATCGCACAGTTTAAGCCAGTACATAGGAGAAAGTCAAAGCTCAGTTCTCTCGGTTGAGGCAAGAGAATAACTGGAAGTAGGAGGTATAAAAACTGACTGGGACAAAATGGCAAAACTATTGAAATTCATTCATTGAGTTATGATTCACTTCACTTACTAAGGCCTCAATTGTATCTATTGCTTCAGTGACTTTCTTTTTATCCACTATAATTTCTTCTCCTTTTTTATTTTTTCCGTTTCTATGAACAATATCGTGTCTCATCTTCACTAACTTTGAGGCTTCAGCGATATCAGGAAATTTAATTTTAAAACTAGTTTCAGTAATGCTTTTTACCTTATCTAAATCGTGGTAAATAATATTGAGCAACTCTTTTTTGACAATATTTACCAACTCGGCTTGTTTGTCATAAATTTTGTTTATACTAACACTTTGATTTGCAAAATCTTTGAAATTTTTTACAAAATTTTTAAAGTGAATTTCCTTTGATAAAATACCATAAATTATTCTTTATGAAAGATAAACTTCCATACATGTTATGACAGCCGCAAATAATAATTGTCTGTAAGGTCTTTCTAACTTTTCATCAATACCCACAGACTCATTCAACATCCTAATATTTCCAATTTCTCTCGTGAATGTTGATAAGGCATTCATTGTGGCCATTATAGCATTTATTTGATCCTCTTGCCTTTTAAAATCATTAGATTTATACGGAGTAACTTCTATATCATTAGCCACTTCCTCAGCTCCCGTTATACCAAAGCATCCATAACCGGTGCGGCGCTCCAGAAATATTTCATGCAATTTTCCACAAAACTTACATGTAGTGGAAGCTTCGTAATTCCTTTTAATATATTCGGGACCATCGAGAAGAAAGTGTTCTTCGGGAACGGATATCATATCGCTCAAATTTTCTTTACCGCACTCCGAACAATTATACTTAACTGTAATAGCATTAGTTCCAATTATTTCAAATTCTGTATATTTCATCTTTAAATTATTAAAATTATACCGCACTCCTCGATGTAAGTAATAAATTCCTCCGCATTGGTAAAAAAATTTTCAAGATCACGAGACGAATTCTGAAGTTAATCACCTATGACTAATTGTCAACATTGAATGAACGACAATCTACCCTGAATAAAGTTGCCAGATCAACATAAATATTATCACGCACTCAATTCGAACATCTTCAAATATTATTTTAATTTCAGAAGAGGATATTTTTGAATAAGAGAAATCTCTAAATGGCCGGTCTCATATGCGATCCAACCATCAACATAATCTTTGTAGCTTTCATTCATGATATAATTTTTGTTGTCTGAAGCTCTGTTTACAATTGCAATATTCAATAATGCAAGCGCTTGTCATTAACAACATATTTTTGAAACATGTTATCATTCAGAAAGTCTTTTAATTTTATATTATTATATGTAGGAAAAGATGATAGTTAATAGTTCTTTAAAGTAAAATGCTGTTAAATATTCGCATCACTTAATACCTTATTGCAAAATGATTTTATGTTCAAGATTAAGGTATCGTTTAACCCACGATCAATAAAATTAAACTTGAATCTCGTCGGGATTTCTCCCCTTCTTAAATTCTCTATAGGTAAAGCCCTTAGTGAAGATTGACTATTTACAAAAGAAACCATGTCTTCATTTGCGGTTTTGTAAATACAATCTTTGTGGATAATAAGATTTCTTAATTTTTTACATTTATTAATAAATGTCCATTCATATTGGCCGGGAGAGAAAGAAACCTCTAGTTTTTCTAAATATTTTTTCATTTTATCTAAATCTCCACCACCGGTACCTGCCAAATCATCGGCAAAAAACAATTGTTTTTTTCTCATACCCACGATATTGCATAAATGGTTAATATAATTTTCAAAAGCACTTATAATTAATGTAAAATGTGATGACCGAAATGAATGTGGAAAAGCTATGGTAACATCATAATCTTCTATGGATAATTCATCTTCTCTCATTTCATAATATTCAGGATTTGTTTTTAAAAAGTTGGTTTTTTCAATTTCAAATTCTTTCATGTCGGTCTCCAATACCAACATTTGGGATATCAAAAACTTTTCCATTAAATTTTGATATTTAGTTAATTCATCCAAAAGGAAATCCAAGGTTACTAAATATAACTTTCCGTAATGCATAATATATTTTTGCTTGTGAATGTAATACTTAAATAGCAAATAATCATCTTTTAGTATTTTTGCAGGATAAGTTGTTATTATAAGTTATTTTGATATTTGTGGATTTAAAAACGATTGAGCACAAAAATTGCCAGTCATTTGAAAACGATTGGAACATAATTATGAAAATTTCAAAATATCTGAAGTTAATCCCATTCTGGGTTAATACAGGTTTTTTTGTTTTGATTTTTATACATTGCTAACTCAAGATCAATAATAGAAATGCTTGTTTTATTTTCAGATTTCGCCAGATCTAAGAGATTTCTTAATTCATAGAAATTTGAAAGATTTTCAATCATGTAATGATGTATATGCATTTCTAACCTATGAAATTTATAAGTTTCATTAAATAATCTTCTTCCAAGGTCTTTTGTTATTTTTATAAGCAGCATAAGTGTTGGTAAAACTTCATTTAATGATAAAACCTCTAATTTTGCTTCTGCCTGCTTATCTAGATGAGCATACGTTTTGTCTCTATAATTTTTTATTCGTATATATACAGTTGATTCATATATCGTTTTCAATTCCGTTTTTAATAAGTTTAATTCCTTAATAGTATAGGTATTTACCCAGTCAGATCTTCGATAATTTACTAAAAGGCAATCTATAAATCTATTTAGACCAAAATCCCACTCTTCATCTAGCACATAATAAATTTCAATAATGAACTGTCCCATGTGACTATCTATCAGGGCATTCATTAAAAAGTCATAAACAAATTCATGCTGATCTTCAGGACCTCTTGTGCACAAATAATCTAGGTCTTTTGTTATTTGCAGACATCTAACCAAAATATTGAATATACCATTAAAAATAGAACGTCTTTTTTCTAAAAAATATAGGACTTCTTTTTTTATTGATTAATAGCGGAATTTTATTTTCGTCCATTCCAATAGGTTGCAATTCTTTATCATCTGGTATATCGGGTCTTAAATTAAATTTTTTCATATTTGAGTCAATTAATAATGCTCTATAAACTTTTGCTATGGTTACTTTAGGCTATTTTTTGTTTCGGTACTTTTTCCATAAAGGACGACTAGGTAAGAACCAAATTTCACCATTTGTTTATTACTTAGTTGTCAAGCCTTGTTCCCTAACTTTGATTAATCAGATTGAGACACTTTCACATTTTGGGATCATTGGAATAGTTTTGATACTAAAAGACAATGTAAATAAATATTTTTAAATTTTTTTGAATTGTAGTGCGGAAACATTATATTTGTATGGGTGATTTGAAGTTTTCATAATTGTGCCGTCTATCTTCTCAGGTAGACGGTTTTTTTATCTTAGCAAGAAATATAAAAAAATGAAATTTGCTCTAGTTGATGGAATTAGAACAGAAGCTATAAAGGGTTATAAGGGCATATGTCCTAATTGTATTCACGAAGTAATTCCGAAATGCGGCTTATATAAAAGACATCATTGGGCGCACAAAGGAACTCAAAATTGTGATCCATTTTGGGAAAACGAAACTGATTGGCATCGAGCATGGAAAGATAACTATCCAGATGAATGGCAGGAAGTTTCACTACCGGATATAGACTCGAATTGTAGACATATTGCAGATGTTAGGGCAAACGATGGACTAGTTATTGAATTTCAACATTCTCATATTGATCCAGGAGAACGTAAAGCAAGAGAAAAATTTCATAAACAAATGATATGGGTTGTGGACGGAACACGCTTATTACGAGATTCACAACGTTTTTTTAATGGAAAGAACCATTTTCAAAAAGTTAGAAAACAAGTTTTTCAACTTTATGCTCCGGAGAAGTATTTTCCTAAATCTTGGACGAATAGTGCTGTACCTGTAATTTTTGATTTCAAGGGTTTGAACATTTTTGATGACAATGATGAAAGAAATTTGCTTTACTGTTTATTGCCTTCATTAGATAAATTTGAATATACATTGATTGTGTTTTCTAGAAAATACTTCATCGAAGACACAACAAACGGCGAATGGATAAAGATGATAGATCGTTTTTTGAAAATTAGCAAAAATCAGCAATTACCACATAATCAAATTCGCCAACCATTAAGTTTGAAAAAAACTACTCCATATATTTTTATGAAAAATGGCTGTTTTACTATTTAAAAACGGACTTAAATTTTTTTCCAGCACTAAAATTGAAAACTTAGCAGTTTACCAATTATCCACTTCGCCACGATCCCGAGCTTGCCGTTCTCTTTGCTCCTTTACTTGCTCTGATGTAGGTGGCTTCGATTGTTCTAGGTATTTTTTCAGCTTCATTTGTTCCTCCCAAAATGGAGCGAAATCGTGAATACGCTTTTGTTCTTCAGTCATTTTATATAGTACCCCTTCATCTTTTATTATCTTCTTTTCTTGGTTTCTCCTATTCTCATTCGTTTTTAGCATTCTTCTCTTATTCACATTTGCCAGGGCTGTCAGCTTCAAACGCATATCTTTTAACTCATCTGAAGTCAAATATTTATCATACTTTTTCTTATCATTCATAATGTTCCATTTATAAGGTTAAAACCTTCAAATCAAAACCTCCAATTGGTAACTTTTGCTTACATTTTTTGATCCATTCTTGAGCCTCAATCGTAGACTGAAATTTGCCCAAAATAACATAATATCGACCTCGTATGTTTGCATGTTTTGCCTTAGTAAATCCAATAACTCGTAGCTTTCCAGCCTGATTTTCAATATCAGTCAATGAAACATTACTGCCGAAATCCCACCAAACAACGTATCCTTGATCTCCACTCTTATATTGAGTTAAACCAGAATCCAATTTCCTAATATTGATATCTGGATCATTTTCTTCAGCTTCAACTGCAAGGGCATGATCTAATACTGTATAGTCCATGGGTTTAATTTCAAATTTGGCAGTTGTAGCCACTTTTGTAATATACTCAGGTGAACCAATATATACATTTACTGTATTGGTTTTATAAAGATTATCCAGTTCTGAAGTAGCGATTTTATATTCATATTCACCATACTTATTATATTTGATATAATTTCCATTATCGTATTTTGTTCTTCCCATATTTGAGCCATCTTTACCATAGAAGTTATATCCTCCTTCAGTATTCTTCTCAAAGTATCCGATATTGTTATTGTTTTTATCCTTTATATAAGCCCTTTGAGCTAATAAAGAAAATTGGAAAGTGACGAAAAGTAACAAAAAGATTAGGTTCTTCATAAAACAAAACTTAAACCTGTAGACCCATTCAGGTGGTGTTAAATGAAAAAGCGTGGGCCTAGCCTTTTCGTTCTGAGGCTCTGACAAGCCCGTACACAAATAAGTTCAACCCACGCTGGAACGTGAGCGAAAACTTATTTTCTTAGTGTACTAATAGAAATTGTCAGATTTCAGAACAAGAAAATAGCTAACGCTAATATGTTATTACAAGGTAAAGGTAGAAAAACTTTTTCATGAGTGGTGACAAAAGCTGCTGGTCATACACCTTGTTTTTCGCAGTTAATCATCCTGATCATATGATTCACATGAATTTCGACTAAAAAAGTGACAACGCATAAGTGATTATATGACTTTTATTAAAATCGACCTTAAATGCTTCATAAAAGTTGTTGTTGATTCATGCATATTTTTGTAAGTTTAGCAGCAGCATGTATAATATTCTATTAAGATTAAAACGGGTATAGGAACATTGTAACCTTTCAATACATCCTTAATCTTACTAATTATTAGAATTACAAAAGGCCGGCAACCAAGTTTTAGCTTTGATCATAAATAATGCCTACTTTAACTCTGCTTAGAACTAAAATTGTTATTTTCATCCATTTAACATGTTAAAAGTATTATCAGATAAAATTGTAAGTTTGACCTTTTAGTGACAAAACCTATTACAGAAATATACAAGTTACAAAACCATTAGAGATGAGAGAACTTAATGGCTTGGTGGAACGGCAGGTGTGTGTTAAAATGAAGTTATACACTGCATTCATAACTAAGATTGATAGAAATAAAAAACCGGTGAGCAATCACATCATACAAGAGGTAGATATTCTATAAGATATTCCAGCAGCAAAGCTTGCATCACATTGATTAGCTAATAAAGTAAATGTTGTGGTTAAAGATGAACTAGTGGTTTTGAACTTATGAAATATTCTGAAAACAAAGTTATGAAGATAATGATATAAAAGCGAAAAGATAATAATCAATGAGTACCTATTCAATACTAGATATTTCAATCACTGCTGACCGTTTTAAGCTGTATACTTTGATGTGTAATGTAGGCGATTTACAAGATAAAATTGCTTTTGTCAATTCTCAAAATGTAAATGTCATCAACATAGGTAAAGAAATTGCAGCCTATTTAGATGAACTTGAAGACTATAGTTATTTAGCGATTGATGTTCAAGACTATTTGTCTAAACTTTTTGATAAGTACAAAGCCAAAATTGATGGGTCTGGCAATCATGTTCTTGCTATTTATAATCTTGGAATATTGAAAGAACCTGTGCTTAAAATAAACGCTGAGAAAATTTTAAAGGAATTTTCGAAGTCATCAGCTCTAATACTAATTTGGGAGCATGAATCAAAATTACCTAATATCTTAAACTGGTCTACTCAAGAAAACCTAGTTTTTTTGGACTTTTCAGATACACCTTTAAAAAAAATGCAAAATGCAATATAAAGAACTTATTCAATTTGAACCAATCACCTCTGTAGTAAAATTGGTCAATGCTGCTGATCACTCCATTGCCGAAAGCTTGGTGAAAACATTTGTTTTTTCAAAAAAAATGCAGGAAGATTTAAATGAGGTAATACTTAAGAACTTAATTACTGAAGCTACTTATGAAACGAAAGGAATTCAGATAGTAGGAAATTATGGTACTGGTAAATCTCACTTGATGTCATTGGTTTCAGCAATTGCTGAAAATGCGGACTTAGTTGTACATATTCAAAATGAAGATCTGAGAGAAGGCCTAAAGTCAATAGCTGGGCGATATAAAGTACTTCGCTTTGAAATCGGTACCGATAAACCTCTGAAGGATATTGTTTTTGCTCAAATAGAAAGATACCTCAAAAAAGAAGGAATTGATTTTACATTTGATGCTGATTCAAATTTTAGTTGGAAAGAATTAATTCAGCAAATGATTTCTGAATTTGAATCTACTTACCCCAACCAACATTTCCTTATAGTTATTGACGAGTTATTAGAATATCTTAAAGGGAGAAAACCAAATGAATTACATAATGACTTAATGTTACTGCGTCAGCTGGGTGAAGCATGCGACAATTCAAGGTTTAAGCTCATGTTCGGCGTGCAGGAATTGTTATATCGTTCGCCAGAGTTTCAGTTCCAGGCTGATATGCTCAACAAAATTGAAGATCGTTACTCAGATTTAATCATTACCAAAGAAGATGTATCTTATGTGGTAAAGGAAAGATTGCTAAAAAAAGATTTGCATCAAAAAGCAAAAATCCGTGAGCATCTTCTAAAGTTTGCTCACCTCTTTGAAGGAATCAATACCAATCTAAATGAATTTATAGATCTCTTCCCGGTGCACCCTAATTATGTTAGCTACTTCGAGAAAATAAAGCATGGTAAAAGCCAACGAGAAATCCTGAAAGTACTTTCTGTAAAGTTTGAGGACATTCTAGAAAAAGAAGTACCCAATAACAACCCTGGCTTAATAACTTATGACACCTATTGGTCAGATCTTGCAAGCAATCCTGCAATGCTAGCAATTCCAGATATTAGAATAGTTCGGGACAAAGTAGATATTATTTCTGGTAGAATAACTAACCATTTTACTGGTGCAAGAGCCAACAGAAAGGATATGGCACAAAGCATTGCTCAGGCATTGGCTATTCGTATTTTATGCGATGACCTTGACAAAAGAAATGGTGCAAGTGCTCTCAGTTTAAAGGAAGACTTGTGCATCACAATACCAAATGTAGATGAACCTGAATTGCTATTAGCTGCGTTAGATAGCACTGCCAAACAATTGGTAACGGCTACCGCTGGTCAATATGTTGACCAAGATACTATAAGTGCCGATTTTTATATTCGTACAGAAGGTGGTATCAACATCCCTCAATTGATTCGTGACTACGCTGATGAAGTAATCAAAAAAGATACCGACCAAGCTGACCAATACTACTTCGACTTTTTGCAATATGTGTTAGAAATTCAGCAAGATTCTTACCGTTCTGGTTTCAAAATTTGGCAGCATTCATTAGAATGGATTGATAAAAAAAGTTTCCGCTTAGGTTATATCTTTTTTGGCAATCCAAATGAACGAAGCACCACAGAACCCATTCAGCAATACTATATTTTCTTTTGCCCATTGTTTAATTCCATCAATAGAAATGATGAGTCAGACGAAGTATATTTTGATGTAGCAGGTTTATCAGATGAGTTTAAAGATGTTATTTGCTTATACGGTGCGGCAAAAGCCAAGCATGCTTCAGCTCCAACCACTCAGAAAGGATTATTCAGTAGTCAGATTGAGGAATATCAGCGCAAAGCTATTTCATTGTTCGACAGAGAATATGCAGATAAAACATTAGTAATTTATAAGGGCGATAGTAAATCGCTAAAATCCTTTCCGCTTCCCGGTGAAGGTTCTACCAAAGAAATGATTTTCCGAACTGTTGCAGCCAAGGTATTGAATGGAGCCTTTAATGACAAAGCCCCTCATTATCCTGCATTTACGGATTTGCTACTCCCATTAACAAAGGACAACTATATTGGTATCATTGACGCTGCATTGAAGAAAATTACCAATCCCTCCAATCCAAATAGGAACGGTGAAGCCATATTAAGCGGGCTTGGTTTATGGAGTGGTCAAAACATTGTAACTGATAACAGCAAATATGCTGAGAGTATTAAGAAAAAAATGAAGGAAGCTGGTGATGCAGCAGTGTTAAACAGGTCCGATATTATTTGGGCACATTATGCTCCAGCAAATCTTTGGTATTCGGTTGATTTTAATATCGATTACCAACTAGAATTTATTGTAATGGCGGCATTAGCCTACAAAGGTGATATTGAAATCAATTGGTCAGGCAATAAAAATCTATCAGCTACCAATATTGAAGCAGTGCTTGAACTTTCTGAAGAAGATTATTTCACTTTTCAGCACATCAAGCAGCCACAAAGTATTCCTATTAAAAACCTAAAAGCATTATTTACTTGTTTGGGTTTACCTGATTATACTTCTGAACTGGAAAAACCTGAAACTATTAGCAAGATTATTACAGAAGCAAAAACAAAAGCAGAACGAGTAGTAAAAACAAAAGCGACACTGGTGCAAGGTTTAAAATGCCGCAATGTATCCTTGCTGAGTGATGTTGACAGTGCCAAAATGAAAACTGAATTGGAAGCATTGGGCAATATGTTGGACAGCATCCAATCTTACAACTCTTATGGCAAACTAAAGGCATTCAAATTTACCGAGCAGGAATTAACAACTGCTTTTGGTGCATTGCCTCATTGCAACCTGGTAGATAAGCTACAAGAAAAAGCTGAGAAGTTTGAGAAAATGATAGGCTACCTGTACACAGCACAATCGTATGTGGTGGAGCAGGAAAAGCCATTGTTTGATGAAATGAAAACTGCCATAGACCAATTGCCCGAAGTGCTGGCATCTAACAAGGAAGCAGACATCAAAAAATATGAAGCATTGCTCAACTCATTGATTGACCGTTATGCAGATTATTACCTAGCACAATACACCAAATGCCGTTTGTCTCCTACCGATAAACTGAAGAAGGAACGGATATTGGAAAGCCGCCAAAAACGTATTTGTGATATTATTAAAGATTCTGAATTTATTGCTGCTACAGAATACCAAAATTGGGTAAACAGTATTACCTCTCTGCGTGAAGCAAATGCCGATTTAAACAAAAAGCAAGTTTTGTCTGAACCATATCACGATTTTAATCCACGTGAATATTATGGCAAAACCACCTTTAATATTCAGCAATTGGAAGAGCAATTGGATGACATCCTTGAAAAATGGACTACTGCTATGCGTTCGGTTTTTAAAGACCCATCGGTGCAAGAAAATATGGATATTTTAAACGCTAACGACAAACAATTGGTGGAAGGTTTTAGAACAGGTAAATTAGATTTAACAGCGGAAAATGCACCCTTGCTTAGAAACCTAATAGCCCAGTTTGCACAAGGTATTGATAAGGTGGAAATAACAATGGAGGATATCAGAAAACAATTGAGCCGGCCATTAACACCGCAGGAAGCTATTGATACATTGATAAGTTATATAGATGGGTTATGTATAGGTAAGGAAAGAAATAAGGTTCGTATCATAATTAAATAGTTTTATTCATGGAAAATCAAGATTTGTTTCATAATAATTCAGAAGATACAGGTTTAAACGAAAATAAAGGTTCACAACAAATAATTTGTTTGGGCAAGATCTTTAATTCGGAAGAAGAACGTAGAGATTACTTTCGAAACCAACTACAGCATAAACTTCCAGAGTTAAAGAAATTAGAAGGCTTCCCAATTGGAGAAGATGAGGATATTATTAACCTAAGCGACCCACCTTATTATACGGCTTGCCCAAACCCATGGCTAAATGACTTTATTGCCGAATGGGAACTCGAAAAAAAATCTGAAATAATTTGCGATTTTAAGGTGAAGGAACCATATGCTAATGATATAAGTGTAGGAAAAAACAACCCGATTTATAATGCCCATGGCTATCATACAAAGGTTCCTCACCCTGCAATAATGCGCTATATTTTACATTACACACAACCTGGCGATATTGTTTTGGATGGATTTGCGGGTACTGGCATGACCGGAGTAGCAGGGTTATTATGCGAAAATCCAGATTCCGAAACGAAATTCATTATAGAAACAGAATGGCGAGAAATGTTTAATTCATCTCCACGCTGGGGCCTGCGTCATACTATACTTGAAGACCTTTCTCCTATAGCTTCATTTATAGGCTATAACTATAACACACCTGTAAATCTAATCGAATTTGATAATTATGTGAAAAGAGTAATAGCAGAGGTCGAAAAAGAATATGGATGGATTTATGAGACAAATTATGGTAATAATCTTAAAGCTAAAATTAACTATACAATTTGGAGTGATGTATTTGCATGTCCACAGTGCGGAAACGAAATCGTTTATTGGGAAACAGTAGTAGATAAAACAAATGGATTAGTTCGTGAAGATTTTAAATGTAACAGCTGTAAAAAAAATCTTTCCAGATAAAAGATTGAAAAAAAATGGGTGACGAAGTATGATAAATCTTTAAAAGCAGCAGTTCAGCAAATCAAAACAGTTCCAGTTCTTATAAACTATATAGTTGGTAGTAAAAGATATGATAAAATACCAGATGCAGCAGACCTTGAGTTAATAGAAAAAATTGAATCGTTGGATTCTAAAGATTGGTATCCTACATATGAATTGTTTTCAGGAGATAAAATGGGAGATCTGTTTAGTAAAAACATTCATTATATTCATCAATTTTGGACTGCCCGAAATTTAAAAATAATATCATCCTTTTGGGCAAAGTCAAATGAGAGACCAACATTACGATGGATAATTTCCAGTGTTCTTCAAAGAGCGACAAAACAACATCAAATAGCCATAAGTAGGATTGGTGGTGAAAAAGCTGGGGCTGGTGGTAAAACAGCTGGCCATCGAAGGGGTACATTATATATCCCATCACTGCAAGCTGAGTTTAGTGTGTTTGAGTTAATTAGAGAAAGATTAAAAATCGTATTGAAATCACTATCATTAATTAATAAAAGAAATAGTCTCATTTCGACAAATTCTGCTACAAAGAGCACTCTTCCAAATAACTCTGTTGATTATATTTTTATTGACCCTCCTTTTGGCGCCAATATCATGTATTCTGAATTGAATTACATATGGGAATCATGGCTAAAGGTTAGGACAAATAATAAGGAGGAAGCTATTGAAAACAAAACTCAAAAAAAGAAAACATTAGATTATCAGGTTTTAATAACTAGATGTTTTGAAGAATATTATAGAATTCTTAAGCCGGGAAAATGGCTCACTGTTGAATTTAGCAACACAAGTGCTGCAGTATGGACTGGTATCCAAACAGCAATACAAAGGGCCGGATTTATTATTGCCAATGTTACTGCTCTCCATAAAAAACAAGAAACTCATAGTGCAAGAACAACTTCCACTGCAGTCAAACAAGATTTAGTAATAAGTTGCTATAAAATATCTAATGAATTTGAGTCTAATTTCAATAGAAATCAAGATGAAATGGCAGTATGGGAATTTGTTTCGGAACATTTATCTCGCCTTTCTGTACATGTAAAAAGTGGAAATAAAACAACTGCTATAATTGAAAGAAGTCCTAAAATTTTATTTGATAGACTTATTAAATTCTATTTGATGAGAAATATATCTGTACCAATTGACGCACAAGCCTTTCAGGTCGGGTTAAGGGAAAAATATGTTGAAAGGGACGGTATGTTTTTTACTTTTGATAAAGCAGCAGAATATGATGAGAAAAAGGGGCAATCGCCTCAGTTTGTACAATTGTCTCTAATAGTAAATAACGAGTCTGATGCTATCGAATGGTTAAAAGGCCGTCTTCGAATCAGATCTCAAAAATACCAAGATATTACCAATGATTGGATGGTTGCAATACAAGCCATAAAAAAAGAAGAAATATTGCCTGAACTTAAAGAAATTTTAAAGGAAAGTTTTATACAAGAGACCGATGGAAGTTGGCGTACCCCTGATCCAAATGAAGCTAAAGACCGGGAGGCATTACGTACCAAAGTGCTGTTGAAAGAGTTCAATGGATATGTAGCCGCTATCTGTCAACCAAAAGCTAAGAAACTCAAAGAAGTTCGGGTAGAAGCATTAAGGTCAGGTTTCAAAAACTGCTGGGAGCAAAAAGATTTTAAAACCATTGTAACATTGGGCGATATGATTCCGCAGAAAATTTTGTTAGAAGATGAGCAATTATTAATGTATTACGATATAGCAAAAGATAGAGTATAATGGATAAGATAATATGCCTTGGCAAAGAATTTACTTCCGAAGAAGAACGCAGAGATTACTACAGAAATGAATTGCGAACTAAGATACCGGAGTTAAAGAAAATAGAAGGCTTTCCTATTGGTGAAGATGAGGATATTATTAACCTAAGCGACCCTCCATATTATACTGCTTGCCCAAACCCTTGGCTAAATGATTTTATTGATGAATGGGAAAAAGAAAAGGAAAATATTAAGGGAAGAAAAAAAGACTTTCATGTAGATGAACCCTATGCTAGCGATGTAAGTGAAGGAAAGAACAACCCGATATACAATGCCCATAGCTACCATACAAAAGTGCCACACCCAGCGATAATGAGATACATATTGCACTATACTCAGCCAGGTGATATTGTTTTTGATGGTTTTGCGGGGACAGGCATGACATCAGTTGCTGCAAATTTTTGTGGTTATCCTACCGCCGAAGAAAAATTTAAAATTGAGGAAGATTTTAAAAATATATATGGAGTAAACCCTAGTTGGGGTTTACGAAAAGCTATGTGTGGTGACTTAAGCACCATTGCAAGTTTCATTTCTTACAATTATAATAATGCCTTAGATGTAGCTAATTTTAATAAAAAAACAAATGAGTTAATTCAAAAGTTAAAAACAGATTTAAATTGGCTTTATGAAACTATTCACCAGGACAATAAAAAAGGAATTATTAATTACATTATTTGGAGTGATGTTTATTCATGTGGAAATTGCAATGCAGAAATTATTTTTTGGGATTCTGCTGTAGATCATGAAAATGGAATTGTTAATTTGGAATTTGAATGTAAAAAATGTAAAACCCAACATACAAAAAGAAGCGTATCTGATGCATTAACTACAATATATAACCCATACAAGAAAAAATCTTTTAGTCAAAAGAAAAGACTGCCTGTATTAATTAATTATACCCATAATGGAAAGAGATATAATAAAACCCCTGACAATACTGACATAGCCAACCAAAAGAAAATTGAAGAGCTGTATATTGAGTCTTGGATTCCTTTAAGTGAAATAATAAGTGGAGACGAAATTAGTCGTTTAAAAAATGAGTTGGTCTATGACGTATCGGAACTATTTCCTAAACGAACTTTAATTATTTTATCAGCCTTGGCAAAACATGCTGAAATTTCAAACAGAATTAATCTCTTAATTACATCAATTCTCCAAAATTCTTCTTGGTTATATAGATGGCGGGCTAACGGAAAAGGTGGTACTACTTCCGGTACTTATTATATATGTGCTACACCTCAAGAGAATAATGTTTTTAATCAGTTAGAAAGAAAACTAAAGGATTTTACAGCTGCATTTAAACTTATACCTAAGAATGAACATAATTCTGTCTTATATACAAATTCTTCAACTTCATTGAATCTCAAAAATGATTCTATTGATTACATTTTTACAGACCCACCATTTGGTGCCAATATTATGTATTCTGAATTAAATTATATGTGGGAAGTTTGGTTGAAGGTTTTAACAAATAATAAGAAGGAAGCAATTGAAAATAGAACTCAAGGAAAATCAACATTAGATTATCAGAATCTTATGCTTGAATGTTTTAAAGAATTACATAGGATTTTGAAACCAAATAAATGGATGACGGTAGAATTTAGTAATACAAGTGCAGCTGTTTGGAATGGGATTCAAACTGCTTTACAGCGTGCCGGCTTTATCCTTGCTAATGTTTCTGCTTTAGATAAACAACAGGGGAGTTTTAAGGCAGTAACTACAGCTACAGCTGTAAAGCAAGATTTAGTAATAAGTTGTTACAAAGCATCTGACGAATTTTCAACAAAATTCAAAACTTTACAAAGTGATATAGCTGTTTGGGATTTTATATCAGAACATTTACAGCATTTGCCAACCCACATAAAGTTAGAAAATAAATCAACTGTTATAATTGAACGAAGTCCTAAGATTTTGTATGATAGGCTTATAACCTTTTATTTGATGCGAGGTCTTCCCGTTCCAATTGATGCTAAAGCTTTTCAAGATAGTTTGAAACAAAAGTTTGTTGAACGTGATGGAATGTATTTTACAGCCGATCAAGCAGCAGAGTATGATGAGAAAAAAGCTAAAGCACCGAAATTTGTGCAATTGGCATTAATTGTTACCAATGAAAGCGATGCTATAGAATGGCTTAAAGAAAGGCTTAGAGAACAATCACAGAAATACCAAGACATCATGCCTGATTTCCGTATTGCTACGCAGTCACTTCGCAAGGGAGATACTTTGCCGGAGTTGCAGGATATTTTGAATGAAAGTTTTATACAAGAAGCAGATGGCAAATGGCGTACACCCGACCCTAATGAAGCCAAAGACCGAAATGACTTGCGTACTAAAGTATTGCTAAAAGAATTTAATGGATATGTAACCGCTATTAGTCAGCCCAAAGCTAAAAAACTCAAAGGAGTTCGAGTAGAAGCATTAAGGTCAGGTTTCAAAAATTGTTGGGAGCAAAAAGATTTCAAAACCATCGTAACACTTAGCGATATGATTCCACAGAACATTTTGTTGGAAGATGAGCAATTGTTGATGTATTACGATATAGCAAAAGATAAGGTATAAACAATATAAATAGAAATTAAATGAAAGCAGATGCATACAGTCTAGCTGCAACATTAAACAGTGCAGAGGTCGATTTTTATACAATTCCTCAATATCAAAGACCATATAAATGGTTGCGAGATAATTATGAAATCCTCTGGGAGGATTTGAACGAAGCTTATAGAGAATATTTGTTGGATACTAAAGCAGAAAAAACGCCTGAAAGTTATTTTTTAGGTCCCGTTGTGTTTGTTATAAATAAAACAAAGCGAAGTTTTGATATTATTGATGGGCAGCAGCGAACTACAACATTTCATATTATACTATGGTATTTGTATCGTCAACTTAATGATGAAACAGAAAAAGCAAGAATACTTCAGATACTTACTTTTTTGGGAAAAGAGCCCAAGTTAAAAGTATCAGCCAAGGATGCAGTTACTTTTTTGAAAGTTATGGAATCTGAAGAGAAAATAGATGATAACTCTTTAATGGCAGATTGCGCAAATTATTTTCGCGAAAAAATAAAAACAATCGAGGTTCCAGATTCTTTTTCAAAATTTTTAAGAGAAAATACCCAATTTATCATGATTGTCGCAGATGACTATTCAAAAGCTTGGGATTTGTTTATAGGTTTGAATGGCAAAGGTGAGCCATTGAACCCAACAGATTTGGTAAAAGCATACGTATGTGGTCGTTCAGATAGTGGGGAACTTGCTGGACAGATATGGGAAGAAAAAATACTTCCATTAAAAACAGATTCCACAGCTTATTTATTATTTCTTGCTCGATATAAGGCAAGAAAATATGTTACTGAAAATTCGCTGTTCAAAGAAATTACCAAACTTTATCCAAATACTATATCCACCCTTGATATCTCTGAAAACAGCGAGATATTTTATTTGTTTTGGCAGGCAGATATTGCCAAAATCCCTAAACATTTTGCAGAAGGTATAAAAATTACTTCCGATGCCAAAAAAGCCTTGCGAGTACTTCGCGACTTAAGTAGAAGAGATTTCACTTCATTGTTATTTCAATATGCAGCGTCTTTCGGTAAGGAATCTATATTTGATGAAGAATTTTTAAGAATGTTGGCAGCTTACCAAATGAGAATGGCCATTTCGCGAAAGAGGTCTAGAGAGAGAAAATTTGTTGGTTGGTTTAGCAATGTAGACTTTGATACAATAGAAATTGATGATACAATTGAAGATTTCGAGGCAATAAAAATTCGCAAACAAAGAGCGAATGCGTTTATTTTGAGCATACTTAAAGCTGATGCTCCTGATGACGCAACTTTTGAAACGTTAGTTAAAATTGCTGGGTATGAAGGGAATAATCCTGCACGAATTATATTAAGGCATCATGAAGAAGGAGAGCGAGGTAATCGTAATATTTTAGATTATCAATTGGAACATTTAATTCCTCAGACAGGTAGTGATTTTTGGTATGCTAAAGCAGGTGTGATAAATGAGATAGGTGAAGTTGACTTAGATTCATACAAAAGTATTGTAAATAATATTGGTAATCTTTTTGTTATTGATCCATCCACAAATAATGAGGTCAAGAATTTTGAATTCGACGTAAAGAAAAGGTTTTATCAAGAGCATTTGATTGATTGGTCTATAGCAAGAATAACTGCTGATCCTAAAAATGACTGGAACAATAAAGATATCGAAAATAGAGCGGATTTAATTGCATCATGGGCTAAGCAATACTGGTCTTTATGATTTATCAAGGAAAAGAAGTTATAATACTATCTAAAAAGACTGTATTTGGAAAAGAAATATGTGAAGTTAGAATTTTATATTCCAATGAAGTTAAAACTGTTCCTTTTTCAGAATTGTCTGATGGAAAGAAAATACCTACTGATGCGGAAATATCTTACAAGGTCATTGCAGCAAAAATAAAAAATGAAGTTTTTAAGCAATCGATGCTGGCTCCAATTGAAAGCAACATTATACCATTACCGCATCAGATATTAGCATTAGAAAAGGTGATGTCTGGCCAGTTTCTGAGGTTCTTGATAGCGGACGAAGTGGGTATGGGTAAAACAATTGAAACTGGTTTAATCTTAAAGGAATTAAAATTAAGATCAATAGCCAAACGAACCCTAATAGTGGTTCCTAAATCCGCAATGGTTCAATGGCAACAAGAAATGAAGAAGCATTTCAATGAATCGTTTCATATTTATGACACAGATTATATAAATATTGTAAGCAAAACTTTTGCTCGCTTAGAGGCAGATAATGAAATAAATCTTTTTACTCAACATAACCAGATTATTGTTTCTATGGATGCTCTTAAACCAATGGAAACACGGCAGGGATGGAGCAAGCAAAAGGTGGATGAATACAATCGATATAGAATACAGAGTGTTATAGAGGCAGAGTTTGATCTATTAGTAATTGATGAGTGCCATAAAGTAGGAGGGAGTAGTACACAGGTGGGTAGATTTCAAATGGCAGATATTTTATGTAATGCAATTCCAAATGTTTTATTGCTTTCCGCAACTCCACATCGGGGCAAAAGCGATCATTTTAGGAGATTATTACAACTGCTGAATGCCGATGCCTTTACTGGTGAGGGAATGCCATCGATTCAAGAGTTGGAACCATATGTAGTAAGGACCGAAAAAAGACAAGCCATAGATTACAACGGTAAGGTGTTGTTTAATAAAAGGCACACCAGCAAGATAGAAGTAATTCTTCATGATTTAGACCACAGGAAACAAAAGGCATTGTACGACGCGGTCACTGAGTATGTAGTAAATGGGTTTAACCTAGCGCAACAAACTAAAAATACTTCATATGGATTTGTGATGATTCTTTTCCAACGCATGATGAGTAGTTCGACCCAGGCCATTTTGGATGCCATGCAGAAAAGAGCTGACCGACTTTCTGGTGAAAGGCAGGAAGTAAACAAGGAGCATATAATTAATAATTTGGAAGAGTTTGGCTTTGAAGGGCAAATGGAATTAGATTTTGAGTTAAGAATATTTTCTTTAGTTGAAGAAGCTCATGCCAACTATGATACAGAACTAAGCATATTACAAGGATTGATCAGGGATGCTAAAGATTGCTTGGACACGGAAACTGATGCCAAAGTTGAGTTTTTATTGATTAAGTTATCGGAGTTAAAGCGAACAGAGCAGAATCCAGATTTAAAGTTTCTTATTTTTACTGAGTTTACAAGTACTCAGTATATGTTGAAAAAAGTATTAGAGGAAAAAGGTGGTTATATCTGTGATGCTATTAACGGTTCTATGGATTTTGATCAAAGGGTAAATGCATTAAAGCAATTTAAAGACAGTGCTCAAATTTTAATTTGTACGGATGCTGCAGGTGAATCATTAAATATGCAGTTTGCACATATCGTAATTAACTACGACATGCCTTGGAATCCGATGGTTTTGGAACAGCGTATTGGAAGAGTAGACCGCATTGGTCAATCATTTGAAGTGCTTGCTTTAAATATGATGCTAGACAATTCTGTTGATAAAAGAGTTTATGAGGTGGTCGAAACCAAACTAAACCAAATTATGAACGAGTTGGGAATCGACAAAACATCAGATGTATTGGATAGTACATTAGAGCGAGACCAGCTAAATCGCTTATATCTGACTTCATTATTGAATCCTGCCAAATTTGAACAAGAAAGTAATAACTGGTTAGTAGATATTAAAAATAAACTAAAGGAATATAAAAGTACAGAAGGGGCTCTGCCTATTATGTCTTCAAATGATATTAAGGTAGATAAGGTAGAAGCATTAAAACATAGCCCTTTGCCAAATTGGCTTGAAGCACTTACCAAACAATATTTAAATACAAAAGACATTGCATACGATAATTTGATTAACGGTCTTCGGTTTAAGTTTCCTGGACACAATGAGTGTATATATACATTTAATATCAGAGAAAGCGTTAACAATCCCATTCCAGAACCAATCTCATTGCAGCATGAAATTATTCAGTCTATACTAATGGATGCAATTCCTTTTACAGATTCCCAACAAATCCCTGTCATAAATATTAAACAAGGGAATTCTACACCAGGATTTTGGTCTTTGTGGCATTTAGAAGTAAAAAATCAATTTGAAAATAGTCAAGTTATTCAACCTTTGTTTATATCAAATGACGGCCAAAGTTTCACTGCTTTTGCACAAAATATCTGGGATAAAATAGTTCAGGAAAAAGACTACTTTGATTGTAAAGGAGTTCTACCTATTGATAAATCTAAAATGGTTTTTGAAGATATCTCAGAAAAGTCAGAAGGGTTTATGAAGCAGAGATATGAAGAATTTGAAAATAGCATGCTGCTTAATTCTGTAAAAATCAAATCCAATAAAGAGAAATCATTTGTATTTCAGGAAAAACAGTTGAATCGTATTGGCATTGAGAACATTAAATTATCAAGATTAAATAGACTGAATAAAGAAAAAGAAATTTGGGAAGAAACCTTCCAGTCTTCCAGTCAGATCGTACCATCATTAACCTGCTTATTATTGTTAAAAGTTGTAAATGGTTAGCTGGATCGGAAAATATAAAAAGTTGGTGATCTCCAGTCATAAACAGCATATTATAATTGCTGATCAGGACAATCTTTTTGAATATGGCGAACTAAGGGAAATTTTTGAAAATGAGGGATACATAATATTAAGTTGTAAAACAGGCTTAGCTGTAAGATTGGTTTTTGAGTTACAGGTAATGGAATCAATTAATCAATTTTTGATTATAGCTCCTTCCGATTACATCCCACTTCCAGATATTGAAAGCTTAACACACTTTCAGGCAATTGGGCTACCACAACTATTTCCCAATCTAGATGCTAAGGCTATTAAAGGGTTGAGCTTTAATGCACTTTGTTTGCTTTCAAATATAAAACATTACGAATCCCTTAGTCACGACAAGACATTAAAATTCTTACTGGAGAATCTTTATAATGTTGATTTTGATACTTTAACTAACAGTAAGGCAAAGGAAAGAGTATTGAATGCATTAATTACAGTACTTCTTGAAAAGAATGGAATTAACGAACCGCTGACAAAGTTCCTAACGAATATATCCAAACCGTACTTTCCAAATCTTGTCTCAAAGGGTCTGAATAATACTAACTTGGTAGAATTTATAAAAGAACAATGGCTGGCATATGTACATAATAAAAACTCATTGCTTGATTTTAAGGAACCCTTACTCAATAAAAGCTTAGGTTATTTATTTGCATTTGAATATTTGGTGCCAATACAGGTTTCGCCTGAAGTGTATAATAGCTTTCCAAAGCCCTTAAAAATTGGTGTATATGTTGACGAGCTAGGTCACAATGATAATGAACTGGAAGGCTTGATTGAATACTTGAAACAGCAGCTTGAAATCATTGAAGACATCGCAGACCAATGGTTCAAAATTATACAAATCCTGGCTAATGCAAAATTGAAATATTTGTTATCGGACAATGAAGAGTTGAAGGCAGCATACCAAAAGATTGAAAATGCTTTCAATGAACGCTTTCAGCGTTTCATCGACAATACCTTTGGTAGCATGTTTTCATTAAGTGGTGTGCGAAAACCGGTAGTAGTCTCACGAATATTGGAGCACATAAATGCCAAGCCAGCTAAGAAGAAAGCACTTATGGTTATTGATGGCATGAATTATTGGCAATGGAATATTTTAGGTAAAGCAATTTCAGATGAGGGTATTTCTTACTCATCGAATGCCACACAAGCTTTTATCCCAACTATTACAGCTTGGTCAAGACAAGCCATCTTTAAGGGGGATAAACCAGACTTGTTGGCAGACAACTCAAAAGAAGCAAAACTGTTTGAAATGTATTGGCTAGATCATGGTGTTCCGGGTTACCAAATCAATTTTATGAAATTCAGTGTGGGTCAACCATTGTCGATTGATAGTGTGCCTGCTGATACTTCAATACTTGGACTTGTATGCAATGATTTGGACGATATTATGCATGGTTCCATTCTCGGCAACAATCAGTTAAAAATGTCAACAGAGCAATGGATTGCGAAATCTAAAATAGTTGATACCATTTCTTCATTAAGAGCTAATGGCTTTCAGATTTATATCACATCAGACCACGGCAATATTGAAGCTACGGGTTTAAAGAATTTGACAATGAAGGACAAGGTAGGTGCATTAAGTCGGAGTAAACGGCATTTATATTTTACCAATGAAACCTTATTGCAAGGTTTTATTGAACAGAATCCAACTCTTGATGTCGGAAAAAAAGGTCTATCTCTTTACCTAAAAAAACAAGAGGCATTTACAAACGAAAACAGCCAAGTAATTACGCATGGCGGTTCGCATTTATGGGAGGTAATAGTCCCTTTTATTACAATCGATGAATAGTAAAGGAAAATACATTGGTATAAGTAACCGTATTCCATTGGTAGTTTTGGAATACGCCCTGGGTGATTACATTAGCACTGGAAAGGTCGATTCTCATGATTATCTAAAGTATATACTCGAATTTACTAAAGGTGAAAACAGAGCAAAAAAAACATTAAGTCATTTAGTATCTATTATCAATAAGAATTCAATCCTCCTTAAATCATTGTCTAAACAGCTAAAAGGAAATTTTCAGAATTTAAGCGATAATGACCGCAAGGCAGTAATGATATGTTTGTTTGCACTTACGTTTCCAATTGCAAATGAAATTTTAATTGCTTTCTCTGTAAGCTTTAAAGTTCAAGATCTTATCAGTAAGCGAGTAATATTAGAAAAAATGGGTGCTATGTATGGCTCAAATCGTTCTATGCATATAGGAGTAGATGAATCAATTCCATTTTTCCTAGAATGTGGTATCCTTAAGCGTCAGAAAATTGGGATTTATGCCAGAGGCATAAACTTGAAAATAACAAACAGTTTCGTTACAGAAATGATAATCTATGCAAATATAAAATTGTCAGCATCCAAATCAATTCTTGTTGATGAATTGAGCTTTAAACCGTGGTATTCTTACTTTGACATCTCAAATTTGTCCAGTGATAACTTTAATCAGCTTCTGGCAAAAAAAGATAGCGCAGTAGGTATGGGGTATCTAACGATTAAAAATTGAAAGCAGTCCTATCAATTTTTTGAGATGATAGTTTTATATTTTGGGATAGTTTTTTCGATTATGTGTTCTTGATTACCAGAATTTTTTTAATTGAATTCATTCAAGCCTTTTTGATTGAGTATATGAATATGAAAATATGTTGATAAAGAGGCACCTGGATAATCGGAAAGGGATATTGCCTAAGAATGCGATTAGGAAAGCCATTCTTGGTTGTCAGTTTGACCTATCAAAGAAAGGAGCAGTTTATCGATTTGACAAGAAATTCTCTGCAAGACTGTAAGATAATTCAAGCTGCTGTTAAGGAGGTTGATTTTGGTTTGGAGATAATTGAAATTGAAATCTACTTCTTTTGAATTAAATTAATCCATTTTAGAGGGTAGACCAGTTCTAAAAAAGTGTTTTTTTGTTCTGAAGTGAAATGCCACTATCTTTACAATACTTGTAGAATGTAGCAATTTTTATCTTCCCGGAGTTCCTTTTTAATGCATATTGAAATTGCTTTCTTGCTTTAGCATCATTATGAATTGAATGCTGCTCGCAAATCGATAAAAAATAATCTTCTCCTGCCATCCCATAAGTCTCAGCAAAGGCAAATGATAAGGCTACATACTGTTCATATGTTGGGGCAATATCAATTTTGGCATTTTGAATTTCATTTATATAGGATTCAAGTTGATCTATGCTTTTGGTGTATACATGTTTTGGGGTTTGAATTGTTTTTGGCACACTATCAGACTGGTATTTTTCGTATACCTCTGCATCAAAATGGAAATAGGCATGCGGATCATATGAGTAAAATCTAGGGAGTTTATAATTTTTGCATGCTGGGTCTAGAATAATATCATACTCAAAAAAGTATTCTTCAAGTGAATTATATTGTTCTTTAAATCTCTCAGGGTATTTTAAAGGTAATAGAGCCCAAACACCAAAACCAGATAACGACAAACCTGCATATCCTATAATATTTATTTTAGATGATAATTGGTCACGAAAGTCTGCCCAATCAATTATAAGTGGATTGTCTTTAAAGTCGAAATCCAATTGCATCAACCCATTTGGTTTTAAATTCGTTTTAACTTCTCTTGAAGGTGAAAATTGAGTACATGGCATGATAATAGGTAAGTTAACTTTTAAATTCCTATATTCTTTTTCGTCCAAAAATTTGTAATTGGATATTTCAACTTGCTTTAATAACATCGATTCGTCAACTAAGTGTCTATAGAGGTTAATTTCTGAACCACCGGTATTTTTCTTGGCGTTTCCAAATTTGGCAACTGTTAAATTAAAAATATTCATTGGTATATATTTGCATTCTATGCATTTACTACATAACTACTCCTAACTATAGAATAAATACTTGATAATTAGAATGTCTTAAACTATTTTGCAATTGATTCATACTGCAAGTTGTGCACGGAATTGTAATCATTGAAACCAAAAGAGAATTAAGCTAGTATTGGAAATGCATGAAATGCATTAATTGCAACCTTATAATAATTTCATATATTTTCCCTGGCTTAATTTTTTGAAAAGATTTTTTTTGCCTAACCAAATAAAAAACGACCTTTCTTTTAAGCCATTTTCTAACCATAATATTTTGGCATTATTCGATTCAAATTCGGTCGGTAGGCTAACATATATCTTTCTGTGTAGAACATCCATTGAATCCATTGGATCTAACTTTGCAACGATTTCATATATTTTTTTTGACTCTTCTATAAAATATTCAGACAGTTTAATGCCTGCCATTGTTGTTTCTTCGTCAATTTCCATAGTAGAGGCTTTGTTACAAGCACATTTTAACATATGGAGGATTAACACAAATCGTAGAAAATGAGATTCCATTTTGGAATGCACTCCCTTTACTAAATCTATATTCGTTTCGTTGACTGAATCTGTATTTTTGTGCTGCCAGGTAAAAGCAATTTTCTTTGCTTCATTATTGAAGAGTAACTTCTGAGATTCAGTTTTGATTTCATATAGAAAATTACAAATACTCTCCCATGCATCTAAGTTTATTGGTTCTGTATCCTCTATATCGAGTTTTTCTTTTCTCAAATTTTCTGGATATATAAATAGTAATCTATCCATAAACCCATTATCTAACCGGTTTGCTGCCATATCTTTTAGAATTTCTGGTTGTATACCTCCGCAAACAGAAACAAAAGGCTGTGGGATTCTGAGAGCTTCTTTGGTTGCACGATTAATGACTAAGGGCTCTCCACTCCAATTCGATAACCAAAGCTGCTCATCACTGCCTTTATGATATCGGTTTAAGTTTTTATACCAAGTTGCTAGTTCATCGCTGAATACGCCAATTCCTTTTTCATTAGTTTTCATGACCATTGCTAAGGCTTCAGAAGTAAAGTCTTTTACCAATAATTGATTGAGAATAGGCTTATCTGGTTCAAAACTGTTTTTTTGTTTCTTGGACATAGTAGTTTTTCTATTTTCAGCATTGTACATCTTAATTGCTACTTCATATTCCTTGAAATTCTTAGTATCAATATCTATCAATGGTTTCAATATAAAACTTAATGAAGGTGTTTTTGACACTCCAGGACGTCCTACAATTGCTAAATATAGTATCGCTTTTTGTGTATATCCAGGCTTGAATTCTATGATAGTGCTATTGCCAATTAAAACACTAGAAGCAAATAAAATACCTGTTGCTAAAAAATCTCGAGGAAGTTTCAGTTTGCAATTTGCATCTTGAATAAGTTCTTGAATTTGTTTTGGAAAGATATCAATTGGAAAACCATCATATTCATGATGTGAGTTGGGGCTTTTGAAGTCGTAGTCTTGGTTTTTTATGATACTTTGCATATCTTTGCCTTGTACTTCGCCAGAAGATATTGAGGCTAAATTTTGATTATTCATGATTTAGCCTTTTTTTGTTTTTAGTTTTAATTCAGCCTTATACTTCATGCTTCTTCCATTAAGAAGCCATTCATCTATTTCAGATCTTAAAAACGTTAATTTCTTTGACCCTTTTTGAACAGGAATTTTACCCTGTTGAACCCAAGAATAGATTGTCATTTTTGCCGGTTTATCAGGCAGGTAAAGTTGTAGTTCCTTCAAATCCATCCAAATAGGATAATTTGGAGATTCCGAAATTTGATTCTTTATATCAATGTTTTCTGCTATTTTTTTAGCTAATTGATTTATAAAAAGATCAATATCATGTGCTGTAAATATCATTTTGTCCATATTTGCTATGCTTTTATAACACAAATATGAGGGTGTAAAGTCAGGCTAAAAAGTAAGAAATATATTCTCTCTTAACTATTTGATTTATAGCTATTTACTATAATGTTTTAGGTATTTTTCTTAATGTATTCAATCATTTCCTTATCCCTGCCTACAAGTTTAATGACTCGATTTTTGTAATGTTTTAATTGGATAAGGAAATCATCAATTTTAAGTATTCCCATATATGCACTATAAAATGATTCAGGTTTGCAATCACTATATTTTGTTGCAGACATCTCTTTAATATCATTCTTTGGAAATTCACGATTTTTATCTTCTATAAATTTTGGAAACCTTTTTGCTTCTTCTTTTAACCTGTGGAATATAGCATACTCCAACGGTTTAAATTTTAGCGATTTATCTGAATCTCTAATATTGTCTGCTTCAATTACCTTTTGATCTTTTAATTCTTTAAGTCTGAATTTACATTGTGCCTGTAATGCAGTGCAAGCAAATATATTTAATGGCGTATAATTTAAATTATCACCCTTCTCACGTTGTACAAAAGGTTCTAACCTTATAATTTCCTTCACTAGAAAATCGATTTGTTCCTCAATAGTATCGCAAATAATAAGATGTCGTTCAATTTTAAGATGGAATTCATAGGAGATACCTAGTCCCCGGGTAAAATCACTTAATTCTCCAGAATTTATTTGAATGTCTAGAGTATAATAATTTTTCTCTATTATTCGATAACTTCTAAATTCCAGACCTTTCAATTTACCTTTGGGGTATAGTTCACCTATAACATTGTACAGGATATTATATAAAAACCAATCCAATCGTACAAATTGTGAACTAATTTTGAATTCTGACTCAATGAGATTTGCTTTTTTGATATTTTTTTGAAAAAAAATTAATTTTTCTTCTGCTTGAATTATTATATTCTCTTTTGAGATATTGTCCAACATATTGGATCTCGTTGAAAATATATTTTCGATCCTTTCCCATAATTCAACTGATACTCTTTCTTTAAGCATAAGTATTAATTATTGAAATCAGTCAAAGCCTTATAGATGTTTTGTTTGGTGCTGTCCTCAAAACTTCCAAGATATCTCTTTGTTGTCTTGACATCACTATGTCCTAATGCTTCTCCTATCATTTCGGTACTAGCTCCAGATTTCATCAATACAGTAGCAAAGGAATGGCGGGCAGTATATGTAGTTATATTCTCTTTAATGTCAAGTGCTTTAGATATTCTTTTCATATTTTTGTTTATGTTTTGAACACATTGTTGCACAGCTCTTTTTTTATCGGATGCAGACATTGCTTTGTTTAAGATTGGAAAAATGAAGTTCTTGGGATCTTCACTTGCAATGGATCGTTGATCAATGATTTGTTTAGCTTCATTTGTCAGTGGGATACTAATAGAATCTTTGACCTGCTTGGTATTAGCAGTTTTGGCTCTTTCGTATTCAATAGTATTGCTTCTAATATCACTCCATGTTAAAAGTGCAATATCTTTTATATTCATTCCATTGCATAAGTAACTAAAAATCCAATAGTCCTTTGCTGTAGCTTGTGATTCATTTGTTGGCTGGTAATTATATATAAGACCAATATCTTTTAGCAATAATGCCTTTTTAATATTTCTGCTTGCGGGAACGGTATAGCTATATCTTCCAAATGGATAAGCTGAAGCTGGTAGAAGTCCCTGGTGTATAGCCTTGTTTAATATTGTTCTAAGCGTCCTTAAATACATACTTATAGTTGTTGGACTTTTTTCATTTGCCTTCATCCATTTTTCGTAACCCTTTAAATAATCTGGCGTAACTTCTAAGAACATTATATTTCCCTTGTATTGCTTTAGACTATTGATGGCGCATCGATAATTGGATGCTGTCCCTAGTTGCTCATTTTGGGTTAGTTCATCAATCACTTCCTGGTATGCCTCGACAATATACTTCCTAGCTTTCTCCTCACCATTGAATCTTTTTTCAAAAATTTCAAAAGAGAAATTAGATATTTCACCGATTAAAGCCTTAGCCTTTTCTTCCGTTTGCTGGATAAGAGTCCTATTTTCTCTTTCATCTATATTTAATCTATTGCCTTCACGAACTCTTGAAAAATCGCTCTCGGTCAAATGCATTCCTAAGCCATAATATCTGCGTGATCGATTGAATGTTATTCTAAGTTTTAAAGGATATTTTCCATCTTTTGTCTTCCTACGAGGATCAAGGACCACTAAAGCTGTTGCTGAGCTCATTTTATTATTATTTGATACACAATTTGATACACAAATATACATAACAAACACATAATATCAATATATAAGTAATACTAAATATTCTTATTATCATTGATATACAACAATTTTAATAGTGTTATTCTAATATATACAATTTGTTTAATATGATATAAATTATGCCTTACAAGCAGAGGGTCCGCGGTTCGAACCCGTGTGCTCCCACAAACTAGGG